>Ga0105237_10009953_pt1 | contig 10144 bp, 6 predicted proteins | sample KBSC24metaG_FD_81520 | JGI IMG/M metagenome (GOLD analysis project Ga0105237, IMG submission 81520) | Corn rhizosphere microbial communities from Kellogg Biological Station, Michigan, USA - KBS C2-4 metaG | ecosystem: Host-associated > Plants > Roots > Rhizosphere > Soil | place: Michigan, USA... | reverse complement strand
GGAGATGGGTGGTAGGATCGAGCCTCCTCGATTCCGCTGGGTGCCGTACGCGGATGCGCTGATGTACCCAATGGACAATGCGCACCTGGCGGAACGCAATTCGGATCGTAAGGCTTTCTTCACATTGGAGGAAGTGCTGCGGAAACGCTATCTGCAGGAAGCGGGAGTGACAGATCCACCAGCGAAGTTGGCGGACTATCTGGCGAAGGTTGTGACGGCGACATTGGAACGCCACAAGCAAGGCGGCGCAGTTGCGGAGAAGTTCGAAGCGGCGTATCTGCGCTCGCTGGCCTTTGATCCGGTGGACCAGGCGGATGCCGATCGTATCTACACGAAGTTCGCGGCCAAGGGCACGGCGACAGAGGCCGAGTACAAGCCGCTGCAGGATTTCCTGTTCCGCTACATCGCCACGGAGTGTGGGCGGTTGGGGATGGCGGTGCACATCCACACCATGGCGGGCGCCGGGAGTTACTTCAATGTGAGCGGTGCGAATCCACTTCTGCTCGAATCGGTACTGAACGATCCGTCGCTGCGTAAGACCAAGTTCGTGATGGTGCATGGCGGATGGCCCTTCACGCATGAGATTGGCCCGCTGCTGCAGAAGCCCAATGCGTATCTGGATTTCTCGGCGCAGTCTCTTTTGCTGGAGCCCGCGGCGCTGGGCGCGATTATTCGGGAGTGGCTGGAGCAGGTGCCCGAGAAAGTCATGTTCGGGACGGATGCCTATCCCTATAGCAACGAAGCGGGCTGGGAGGAGTTGGGAGTGGCGACGGCGAGGAGCGGACGGCAGGCCCTGGCAATCGCTTTGACGGGAATGTTGCGAGACGGAGAAATCACGCGGGCCCGGGCGACGGAGCTGGCGCACATGGTACTGCGGGATAACGCGAAGACACTGTACGGATTGTAGCTACCAGTTATACTACTTACGGTTGAATTATGGACACTGCAGTCGGAATATTCGTGGGGCTCGTCTTGTGGTTCGTGGTGAGGTGCGTGCTATTCGGCTTCTACACCATCGACCAGAATGAAAGGGCCGTGAAGACTCGATTTGGCCGCGCGGTGCGGGTGCCCGGCGGGGCCACTACTCTCAATGATCCAATCGCGGAGTTTCTCCGTCCGGAGGAACGCGCGCGGTATACCTATCCCCAGGTTCGGGTGATCCAGCCCGGCGGCCCTTACTTCAAGATGCCGTGGGAGAAGATTCACCGCGTCTCGATCGCGACCACAACCGTGAACATGGCGCTCGATCTGGAAGATCGCACCGCCAACGAAAACGGCACGCGGCTGGAGGCCGTTACGAAGGACCAGTTGAATACGGGACTGACGGGACAGATTCGCTACCGTGTGAGCGAGGCGAACCTGTATGCTTATCTCTTCGGAATCAAGAAGCCGTTCGTGCATGTGATGGGCTATTTCGTATCGGTCCTCCGGCAACGAATCGCGAACTTTGAAGCCAAAGTAGCAGCGCCGCTTCCGGGGGTGCCGGGCATCGCGACCGGGGCTGCAGCGGCCCCTGATGCTCCGCTCGCGGGCAGCGAAATGACGGGGATCTCGATCAACGATCTGCGCAAGAATCTCCGTGACCTGAACGAGTTTATGGATCAGGAATGCCGCTCCTCACCGGCACGCTACGGAGTCGTTCTCGATGCATCGCTGATCACTGGGATCGATCCGCCGCCCGAGGTGGAGTCGGCGCTCGCGGCCATCAATACGGCACACAACCAGGTGTCGAGCGATATCAGTCTGGCGCAGGCGGCGGCCGATCAGCGCGTCGTGCAGTCACGGCGCGCGGTCGAGATCGAGACCTTGAAGGCGCAGGCGGAAGTTCAGCCGATCAAGTCGCTGGCCGCGGAGTTGTCGGCATTGAACAGTACGGGCCCCACGACTCTGGCTGCGTATCTTCGCAATGTGCGGCTGGCGCTCTATGACAAAGCGCAGCAGGTGTATCTGGAGGTGTCGCGATGAACACGCTGCTCGCGGTTTTGATCATGTTTCTGGTGGCCTTTGTGATCGAGCAGATTGTCCTGGCGCTTTCGCGCGTGTTTGGGCTATTTGCGATCGTGCAGGAGCGCACCTGTCGCGTGTATGTTCTGTTCGGCAAGGTGATCGGGATTCTCGACGAACCCGGGCTGCACGTGTTGCCGTTCAAGATAGGGATAGCCGCCTTCGTGGTCAACTTCCTGGGGAACTGCCACGTACTCGATTTGCGCCTCGACCAGGAGTATTTGCGCAGCCAGCCCGTGAATTCCGAAGAGGGCGCTCCCATGGGTATCGGGATCTGGTACGAGATGTGGATCAGCGATCCGGTTTCGTACCTGTTCAAGAATACCGATCCGCGCGGATCGCTGCGCGCTAATGTCAGCAACGCGACGGTGCGTTGTTTGAGCAATATGAAGCTGGCCGAGATGCTCGAGACGCGTCATGAGATGAGTCGGACAGTACGATCCGAAGTCTCGAACAAGTCGCAGGAATGGGGCTATCAACTCGGTTCGGTGTACATTCGCAAAGTGCATTTCCGCGATGCCGGGATGATCCGGCAGATCGAAGAGAAGGTGGTCAATCGTCTGCGCCAGGTGACGTCGGCGATCAAGCAGGCAGGCGCCAACCAGGTGAGCGTGATTACCAGCTCGGCGGAGCGCGAAGCGGCATTCGAATTTGCGAAAGCTGCGGCGATCCGGCCGGCCACCATGGGGCAGGCCTTCCAGGAGATCGCACGGGAACCGGTGGTGTCGGAGGCTCTGTTCGACATTCTGGAGACACAGCGGCTGCTCGCGAGCAATGCCCGGCTGATGATGGTGCCCGGCGGATCGCACGGACGCATGCTGGCGACCGTGCTGGCGGCGGGCAATACGCCCCTGGTGATTCCTCCAGCGCCGAAGAAACCGGCCTGACATATCGTGCTCGAGTGTCTGTGACGTTATCTCTCCCGCTGCCATGAACGTTGTGGAAAACCCTTGTGGGGCGGCCAATCCTGGCCGCAGCCGCCTTTCAGGCGGCTAGACCTGCTGAAAGCGGGTCTGCGGGCAGGATTGTCCTCCCCTTTAATCGGGAGACAACTCAATTTTTTTCACGGCTCCGTTAGTGAGCGGTGCTTTATCGACCGAGAGCCTGATCGCTATCGCGAACTTCAACGAATTGTAACGGAATAGCAGCCATTGGAATGGTACTAAGGTTCAATGAGCTCCGCTACAAGGTTGGCGTTTCTTGTTTCCGCCTGTCTCGCTCTTCGTGCACAAACCGGCATCCCCGCGTCCTCACCGCATGTAATTGTCATCGGCGTGGACGGGTTGAGCGTGGATGCGATACGTTCCGCCACTACTCCCCGTTTGCATAGCCTGATGGAACGTGCCGCATGGACTCTGACTGCGCGCGGCGTGATGCCAACGTTGAGCAGTCCGAACTGGGAGTCGATGATCGGAGGCGCGGGCCCGGAAGCGCACGGGATTACGTCGAATGGATATTTTCGTCGCCTGGTGGAGTTCGAGCCGGTCTGCCATGACGCGGACGGCAAGTTCCCCACGATCTTCGGCGTTCTCCGGCAGCAGAGACCCGAGAGCGGCATCGCCATATTTCATGACTGGAAGGGGTTCGCGGAGCTGGTGGAGAGCCGCGCGCCGGATGTGATGCAGCATGAAGCGGGTGCGGGGCGTACCGTGCAGGCGGCGATGGAATACTGGGCGCGAGTACACCCCGCACTGCTCTTCGTGCACCTGGATAACGTCGATCACGCCGGACACGCGGTGGGCTGGGTGGACAAGGCTTATTACAACGCTGTCACGCAAGCGGACGAATATGTCGGCGAGATTCTGGACGCAATTGATCGCGATGGCGCCTCGTCTCAAACCTTCGTGCTGGTGACTTCAGACCACGGTGGAACGCGTAAAGGACACGGCAAGAACTCGCTGGCAGAGATCCAGATCCCATGGATTCTGGCGGGGCCCGGTGTAGTTGCCCGCCACCTGGACAGCATCGTCAATACCGCCGACACGGCAGCGACACTGGCGTGGATCTTCGGTCTGGATATGCCGGAATGCTGGACCGGCAGGCCCGCGCTCGCGGCGTTCGGCAGTGCCGATACGTTGACGGCGAAGACGCGGCAGCAGCAGGCGGCGGAAGACAATGGCCCGTCGAAGCGCTGACGGGTGTGCCGGCCGTCTGATTTTGCCGGCGGCTGATCGACATTCGACACTCGCGCGCCACGAGAATCTCCCGCAAACACCTGCTCTTTCAGTTGGAGTGTGATCCCAGCAAGCTGGCGCATCACATGCACCTCATCATCCGACACGTTTCAATAGAAGGAGCAAAACAGTATGGCAACTGCCGTCCATCCAACCAACGCGCTTACCAGCGCTCACGCCGACAATCGCCCATTCCAGGTGAGTGTTCCGGAAGCCGAATTAACTGACTTGCGCAGGCGCATTAACGCGACGAAGTGGCCTGAACGAGAGACTGTCGCAGATGCGACACAAGGTGTACAACTCGCCACCATGCAGGCGTTGGCGCGCTATTGGGCGAACGAATATGACTGGCGCAAAATCGAGGCAAAACTGAACGCCCTGCCTCAGTTCATCACACAGATCGACGGGCTCGACATTCATTTCATCCACGTCCGCTCGAAACACGAAAACGCGCTGCCGCTGATCGTCACGCACGGATGGCCGGGCTCGATCACCGAACAGATGAAAATCATCGAACCATTGACCGATCCCACCGCGCATGGTGGAAAGGCATCCGACGCCTTCGATGTTGTGATTCCGTCCATGCCCGGCTACGGGTTTTCCGGCAGGCCGAGCACGACGGGCTGGGACCCCGCCCACATTGCCCGCGCCTGGACCGTACTGATGAAGCGGCTCGGATATACGAAGTTCGTCGCGCAGGGCGGCGACTGGGGCGCAATCGTCACCGAACTGATGGGCGTGCAGGCGCCGCCGGAATTGATGGGCATCCACACCAACATGGCGAACGTGATTCCACCCGACATCGACAAGGCGGCATTCTCGGGCGCGCCGGCGCCGGCGCATCTCTCGGCCGACGAAAAGCTCGCTTACGAGCGGTTGAGCTTCGTCTATGCAAAGGGCATCGGCTACGGCTTTCAGATGGGGCTGAGACCTCAGACTCTGTACGGAATAGCGGACTCACCTATCGGTCTCGCCGCCTACTTCCTTGATCACGACGCACGCAGTTATGAGATGATCGCGCGTGTTTTTGCCGGCGGGAACGAAGGCCTCACCCGAGACGACGTCCTCGACAACATCACGCTGGCCTGGTTGACGAATACCGCGCTCTCCGGCGCCCGTCTGTATTGGGAGAATAAGGGAGCATCGTTCTTTGCCGTCAAGGGCGTCGTGGTCCCAACCGCCGTAAGCGTCTTCCCAGACGAACTATATCCTGCTCCGCGGAGCTGGGCCGAGAAGGCGTACCCCAAGCTCATCCACTTCAACACGCTCCCCAAGGGCGGACACTTTGCGGCCTGGGAACAGCCGAAGTTCTTTTCAGAGGAGGTCCGCGCGGGCTTCCGCTCGCTCCGGTAAGGGTCTTCGCAGTCGCGGCTCGGTAGATGTGCGCGCGAATGTTTCCGAGCCGCGACCGCAAGGAAGCGGAACTTGCTACGGGTTTGACTTTTCTTACGAACAAAGGAGGAGATGGGCGATGCCTGAGCATTCGCAGTTCAATATCGACCGCACTTATCCGGGCCGGTGGACGATCACTTTCAGTAACCCGCCGATCAACATGTTTGTTCCCACAACGATTGTCGAATTGGGAGCGCTCATGAGCGATCTCGAGTCGGACCCGTCCGTGAAGGTCGTGGTGTTCCAATCGGCGAATCCCGACTTTTACATCGCCCATCTCGACGTATCCAAGGCCGCAGAACGGCCAGAGGTGCTGTGCCTTTGGCGCGATTTTGTACTGCGCCTGTCATCGACGCCAGTTGTGAGCATAGCCAAGATTCGCGGCCGCTCCCGCGGAATCGGTAACGAGTTCGTGCTGGCCTGCGACATGCGCTTCGCGAGCCGGCAAAGCTCCCTGTTCGGCAATCCCGAGATCGGCGTCGGGCTCGTCCCGGCGGGCGGAGCGTTGGAATGGCTCCCGCGTTTGGTTGGCCGCTCCCGGGCATTGGAGATCGTGCTCAGCGGCGATGATTTCGACGCGGATATCGCCGAGCGCTATGGCTGGGTCAACCGCACGCTGGACGATGACGACCTCGACTCGTTTGTCGATACTCTCACGCGGCGTCTGGACTCCTTCGACCGTGAAACGCTTGCCGCCGCGAAGGCCCAGGTCAATCGGTTCGGGACGCCGAGCGCTGCCGAGCTTCAGTCGAGCAATGACCTTTTCTTCCCATTGCTGGCTTTGCCAAGTGCTCAGGAGCGCCGTGCGAAGGTCCGTAGTATCGGCTACGGTGTTCGGAGCGACTTCGAATTGAACTTCGGCAAGTACCTCCCTGCTTTCGGGCGAGCGGAGGACCATGACACGGATAACGCTAAATCCGCGTAGGCGGCCTCGTTCCCCCGCTTAGCGAGGAAACGGAGTGCCGCCCTCCGGTCCGTACCAATCGTACTCGGTGACTTTGCCCTGAATGCGCCAGCGCCCTGGTGTGGTGGTATCCATCCAGTCGAGCGGCTCAGCGATCGGTTGCGGTTTGGAGGCAGCCCGAAAGGCCCGGCGAATCGCTTCCTTGATTTCCGGGTTCAGCGATTTGGGGTCCGGCGAGACGAAGAGCGCCGTGCCGCTGCGGGCTACCAGATCGAGCCAGCGCGATGCCAGGTCCCAGGGCAGATCTGGCGTGATGGGCGCGCAGTCCGCATCCAGATCAAAGAACGCGCGGTGTTGCGGGCCGCGAAAGGCGAGGGTGTTGACGCCCATTCGACGAGTGCGATGAAAGTCGCGGCCGCTGGTATCGTCTCCCGTGCGCTGCAATTCCACCAGCCCTGCGGCCAGATGGCCAAAGGTGTTGCACCCGATCACCAGCGAAGTGCCGGCGGCCTCGCGGATGGCTCGATATAGCGCGAGCGTCACCTCGGCTGTGGTGCGGCTGCGATCGGAGAAGTGCCAGTTGTTGTCGGTAAGGTCGGCGCCCATCGTCGAACCCCAGCGGCCCATCAGGTCGAAGCTGGTGTAGTCGTGCTTTACCATTTCGAAGCCCCACGATGCGAGACGATGGATATCTTCGCGAACCACTTGCAGCACCTCCGGGATAGTGGGATCCATGGTGCTTTGTCGGGAACCGGCTCGCGTGCGAAGGTGTGCGCTCTCCGGAATCGCCGCAGTGGTATAGAGCGGACGCAGCCAGATGCCGGGCCGTACGCCGGCTTTCTTCATTGCTGCCGCGAGCCCGGGCATATCGGGGAAGCGTGCGTTGCCGTGGTCCCACGGACCAACCGTATTGGTCGGCGACCAGCCATCGTCGATCACCATGAAGGGACGATTGCCGCCTGGCGGCGCGAGTTCGGCCATCAACAACGAATCGCGACGCATATCCTCCGCGGAGCAGTTTCGGCCATAAGCGTAATACCAGTTGTTGCCGCCGTAGACGGGCTCGGTCGGAAGGCGCGGGGTTTTGCAGAGGGTACGGCAGAAGCGGCGCGCGGCGTCGAAGGCGCTCTCCCCGCGGGTTCCACGCTGCGCATACACCGTGGCCGCTTCGAGAACGCGCTCGCCGAGTTGCACGCTGCTGCCGCCGTTGCGCACGTCAAGCCAGAGAGAAATGCCGTCGGGATCCACTTGCCAGAAGGCGAATGACGCGCAGCCGGTGGCCACTCCATAGCCGTGCGTGCTCTCGCCATCATGCGCCAGGAAATACCAGGGCAGCACGCGATCGCCGTTGAGGCCGCGCCACTCCAGGTCGCCGTAGCTGCGTTCCCACTGATCGTCAAGGATGCGCCAGCGCTCGGGCACGGGTGCGGTCCAGCGAAGGCGCACGCGGGAGAGCGGAGTATCAGGGGCCTCGATGCGCATCGGTAAGAAGGCGGCCTGCGGTGTGGTTTCCACGGCGATCCCTTTCGCCGTCCAGCGCGTGCCAGTACGCGCCAAAGGGATGGTCTCGCGGTCCACGAAGGCAGTGGCGGAATCGGGTGTGCGCAGGACATCGACGTACCCGGCGGGACGTCGCGCGCTTTGCGCGGAGGCGGCGAACGGCACGCCTGCTGCGATCGCGATCAGGCTGCGTCGGGAGAATACGGGGGCTTGCACGGCCTTATTGTCGCACCCGGCAATTTCACTCCGGGATCTGAAAATCCCAACTGCCGTCGTCCCACCAATAGACGGAGAGCACGGTGTCGACCTCATATCCGCCGTTGCCCTCGACGGGTTCGTAGAGGGGAACGCCGAGCGCACTCGCGAATGCGCGGTCGTAGTCACGGAAGAGAGTCTTGATTTCTTTCCTCGCAGAATTCGGATAGACCGAGAAGCAGACGAGACGATCATCGTTGGAGATCGCGACGAGCTGCCGCGCGACCACGCGGTTCTGGCGATCGCGAGCGTAGAGGACGCGTTTATTGGCGTCGAGCAAAGCAGCGGCGGCGGAGTCGACACATATCCCGCCCACTGCGAGGCAGGAGCCGACGTACGTGCCCATCTTCAGAATTTCGAGAGGGTCGTGTTCCACTTGGATTACGAACTGTGCGGAAGTGAAGGGGATCCCGTCTTCCCAGAGCTTGCGCGGGACGATTGGGTGCTTTCGATACCACTGCAGCGTTGCGGGGTGGTGTGCGAGGTAATCCAGATTGCCGAACCAGTAGGCGTCGAGGAACTTTCGCAGTCCGCGGCGATTTTCACGGATGCTAGCGAGCACGAGAAGGGCGTGTTCGGCGGGTTTGGTGGGCGGGGGAGTCGGGAGTCCTCGCTTGATCCATTGCACGACGGACTGGTGAATCAGGCTGAGGCGGGTGAGCACGAACTTTTCCGCAATCACATTTTGGTAGCGCTCGAGACGACCTTCGGAGAGTTCGATCTCGCCGCGCAGCCACGGACGAAGTCGTGCGGGAATCGGATTGTCGATGGCGCCGGCGCCGTGTTCGATGACGAGGGCGCACAGTTCGCGAAGGGGAGTCGCGGCGGGATCGATTCGGAAGAGTGGATGCTGGAAGCACTCGGTGAGAAGTTGACGGCGGATCGGATAGCTCACGCTGCCCAGGACTTTGGCAGTACGGCAGAGGCGGGCCGCCTGGGTCTGAAAACAATTCGCGGTGAACGAGGAGTCGAGGCAGATGAGTTCCTCCAGGCCGCGCGTGATCAGGACGGCGTCGGTATCCCGGCGGCAGGCTGCTTCCAGGGCCTGAAAACTGGCGTCGGGCGCGGAGAGGAGTACCTCACGATCGTTTCGGTTTTCAGCTTCCGCAAGACAGAGGACCGCCCGCTCCGCGCACGACTGTCTTTCGAAGGGTTCCCCCGCCAGACGGCGGAGAATCCGAAAACCGGATGGGAGAACATTGCGGATCTCCGCTGGTGTGTCGCAGCAGTAGAGCCAGTCTGACAGGCTCTCCACGAACTTCTGCTGATACTCCGCCGGCGTAGCCAGAATGTTCGCCTGAATTTGAGGAATCAACGCCGCGACTGCGGGCCATTTCTTCTTCGTATATCGCCCGGAAACGCCGTGAGTGGATTGAACCAGGAGATTGAAATATGGACTAACCGCGAAGTGCGACCACGCCCGCCATTGCGTATCGCGAATAACCCTGTTGAAACCGGGCAGATCGCCGCACTGACCCCACAGCGACATGACCAACCAATTCGATCCGTGAGAGGCGATTCCTATCTCCTCGATCTCGCGCTCAGGAAAGTCGACACACGATCCCCTCTCTTCGGCGGAAAAGAACGGATAGGTGGGATAGAACTGCGCGGCGAGCCGGTATCCCGCGAGTAGATAGTCGGCGGACATGCGTTTTTGGAGACGCGAGAGCAGGATCGCCAACCACTCGCGAAACCGTTTGTCGATCGCCAACCCGCTGGTCTCTTGCACGTTCGCGGCGATACTCGCATCAGGCTGGAGTTCGTAAGCGCCCGTCTCGATCAGTGTCTCCAGAAACGGACCGCGACGCTCCGGAGGCAATTCCATGCCAAGCGTTCCCCACGCGCAGGCGGACTTCCCGCCCGCAATGGCAGCCAGTCGCGCGAACGCGGCCAATAGCCGTGGATCGCTTTCCGC
>Ga0105237_10009952_pt1 | contig 10145 bp, 7 predicted proteins | sample KBSC24metaG_FD_81520 | JGI IMG/M metagenome (GOLD analysis project Ga0105237, IMG submission 81520) | Corn rhizosphere microbial communities from Kellogg Biological Station, Michigan, USA - KBS C2-4 metaG | ecosystem: Host-associated > Plants > Roots > Rhizosphere > Soil | place: Michigan, USA... | reverse complement strand
ACGTTGTTCAAGTTTCTGATGCCGATAGGCAAGCCGATAGCAGGGTGGATGGGGCTGAGTTTGTACGGCAGCGCGAAGCTTTTGGCGCAGAGTTCCGGAGGTGAGGCGGTGAAAGTGGGCCGTGTGAAAGACTACGGCGCTGGCCTCTCGCGGATCATCGGGAACCTGACGGCGCGTTACAGTCTGGGCTTTGCGTTAGCGGAAAACGAGAACGACGACGGACGCATGCACAGCCTCGAAGTACGTGTGAACGCGAAGGACGAAAAAGGCAAGACCCGAAAGCTCCAGGTCAGCTCGCGCCAGGGGTATTACATGTCCTCAACGATGCCGAAGGACGCAGCGGCGAAGGCGCAGTGATGGAGATACTTTTAGACAGGATAATCTGCTTAATCTTGTAAATCTTGTTAATCCTGTCTAAGCACTACCGTGTTGCCGCGCTTGGCTTGCAAGATTTTGGCGGCGGAAGAACCATTGCTTGAGAGTTCGAGAAACCCCGCGCTGCCCCAGATGGCGAACGGTGTCTTCGCAGAATTCTCGCCATAGAACCTTCGAAACTCGCGGATTGTTTTTCTATTGACGACGAGAGTTGCGTTTGATTTCACGAGATCGCGCGTGATGTTTGTGACGCAATTTCCGAAGCGATCGATGTGAATGATCCGCGCGCACACGTCCCCATTCTTCAGCACTTCCGGCTCGAGCGAGACAGGCAAACGCACCGCATCATTGATCCTTGGACCAAACTTAAGTGGCTTCACGCCGTTCGAGAGCGCCGCTCCAACCGGCGCGAAGATGTCACGCCCATGGAAAGTCGTACTCGGATCGTGACGGAAGTATTTCTCTACAGTGACGTGAAAAACCTGGTGTGAAGGTTCGCGATCGTAGATGTAGGTGAAGAGCCCGTTGTCTGGTCCAACAAAGAACTGCTCGTTCGCGCTCACGATGATCGGCCGTCGCGTCGAACCGACTCCAGGATCGACGACCGCCAGGTGCACGGTTCCCGCCGGAAACGTCTTGTATGCCCCGAGCAACGTGAACGCACCGGCAGCAATGTCCTGCGGACCGATCTCATGCGTGATGTCAACAATCACCGCCTGAGGATTGACCGACAGGATCGCAGCTTTGACCGCCCCAACGAAATAATCGGCTGTGCCGAAGTCAGTCAGTAAACTAACGACTGTCACAGCGCATTCGTATCGGTTGAAGTACGAATCTTCATATGCTGGCCGCGTTCGAGTCGAATGTCCTTGCCGCGTTGCGTCATCACGCCCGCCGTGCCTGCGCCACCACCGATGATGGCTCCGATTGCAGCGCCTTTACCACCGCCTGCAATCGCGCCGATGATCGCGCCAACACCGGAAGCGGCGCCGACCTTCGCCGCGTCATCTTTCGTCGAATCGCGTCCCTTAACGCCGCCTTCCGAATCAACCTGCGGATCGTAGTTGCCGCCCATCGGAGAGATCTCAATCAACTCAGCATGCAGCGTGGCGGAGCGATTGTCCGCGGAACGAATCTGATCAAACGCTAGCTGCAACTCGGCGACACCTTTAACTTTGCCGGGTCGCTTGAGTGCCGCGATTCGTCCCTCGACGATGTAGCCTGAATACTGCGCCGGTTCGATAACTTTCGCCTGGATTCGATCGCCGCGCTGGCTCGCATCAGTCGAGACCGGTGTCAACAACTCGAGCGCGAGAATCGTGTCACGCGGAATCGCTAACGATCCATTCGACGCGACTGTCGTGTTGTTGTCGGAATTAGACTGAGGAGGTTCGTTGTTGTTAACAGGCGCGCTCGTGTTATCTGAGGCGGCAGCGACCGTGCCGCGCTTGTGTAGTCCTGTTGGTAACGACGAATTAAACTGCTGGCGTTCATACCCAGCCGAGTAGCCCGCCTCAAAACCCTGTTGGTAACCGTCACGATAATCCTCGATCGGTCCCCAAACGTCGTTGAACGAACGATCGGCGCGCTGATAGTCCTCTTTGTTTTGATAATTGCGCGGCGCGTGATCGGAAACGTCTTTGTATCCGGCAGTGTAACCGTCCGAATAGCCGGTGCGATAACCGCGCTCGAGGGCGGTCGACTGGCCCTGCCCTGCGGCGGGCACGATTGCCACTAGCCCGCTCACGCAGATGCTCAACAAAACGACCAGGGGAAGCTTAAAGTAATTCATATTGTGTCCTTCCGAAGAATTACGGCCGTTTGGGCCGTAGCGTCTTTGGGAGAGCCAACTTCGTAGCGTGGGCATGCTATCACGATATTTGCCTCAAAGAAGCTTTTTGCGCATGCTTTATGGCAAACTGCCGTTCAGATGCCACTTTCAGCGTCTGAGTTGGCGACTTTTAGAGTGTTTTTGATGACGAAACGCCGAGTTTACCTGGATCACAGCGCGACGACGCCGGTCGATCCGCGCGTCGCGAACGCGATGGCGCGGGCGGTCGTGGAGACGTTTGGCAACGCCTCGAGCGTGCATGGCTTTGGCCAACAAGCTCGCGCGGCGATCGATCGCGCTCGACGCGAAGTCGCAGCGCTGATTGGCGCGAAGCAGAATGAGATCGTCTTTACGTCGGGTGGAACTGAAGCCAACAACCTCGCGATTCGTGGTTTGTGCGAAGCGTCGTCCGCGCATGGTCGTCACATAATTACCTCAGCGATCGAGCATCCGTCAGTCAGTGGAGTTTGCACTGAACTCGAGAAGCGCGGTTGGGAAATTTCGCGGCTTCCGGTTTATGCGAATGGCATCGTGCATGTCGACGATGTCGCACGCGCGCTGCGGCCGGACACAGTGCTCATAACCATCATGCTGGCGAACAACGAGATCGGTACGCTCCAGCCGATCAGCGAGATTGGTTCACTTGTGCGCGAACGACGAGCGGCGGCTCAGAAGCATCTGTGGCTGCACACTGACGCGGTCCAGGCTGCGGGACGTTTGCCGTTAAATGTTGACGAACTCGGCTGTGATCTGCTGACGATGTCCGCACACAAGTTGTATGCGCCAAAGGGTATCGGCGCCCTCTATGTTCGTCGCGGCGTGAGACTGCACGGACAGAACGTCGGCGGACACCAGGAACGCGAACGACGCGCGGGCACTGAGAACGTTCCCGGAATAATCGCCTTTGGCGAAGCAGCCAAACTCGCGCGCGAAGAGTTAACGTCACGCTCACAGCACGATCGCGCTTTGCGCGACAAGTTCGAATCTCTCGTGAGCGAGCGCATCAGCGACGTCGTGATGAACGGCGACCGTGAACAGCGCTTGGCCCATCTCTCGAACATCTCATTTCGCTTCATCGAAGGCGAGGGCTTGCTGATCAATCTCGATCTCGAAGGTGTCGCAGTTTCAACCGGCTCGGCATGCTCTTCGGGAACGCTCGAACCATCGCCTGTGATTCGCGCACTCGGTGTCGACGACGAACTCGCGCGCGGTTCGATACGGTTTAGCTTCGGGAAAGACAACACTGAAGCAGATGTCGATTACGCAGTCGAAGCGCTGGCGCACGCCGTTGAAAGGTTACGACTATTGTCGCCGCTGAATAGACATGATTTGCAAGATTTTGCAGGATGTACAGGATAGTGTTGTGAATCCTGCAAAATCCTGTAAATCCTGTGCCGTATTCATCAAAGTTCAAAGATCATCTCGCACATCCACGCAACGCAGGCGAACTCCCCGGCGCCAACGCGGTCGCGGACGAAAAGAATCCCGTTTGCGGCGATCGCCTGCGTCTCTCGCTAATCGTCAAAGACAATCGCATCAAAGCGGTGCGTTATCTCGCGTACGGCTGCCCCCCGACACTCGTCTGCGGCTCGATTTTGACTGAGTTGATTGACGGAAAGACGATTGAAGAAGCGAGAAATCTGACGCGCGCCGACCTCGTCAACGCAGTCGGCGGTCTACCCTCAAGAAAACATCACGCTGCCGCACTCGCCATCGAAACACTGCACGCAGCGCTTGCAAATTAACGGCGTGGCGTTCCAACCACGCGCGGCCGATCCGCCGCGGGCTCGATCGTCTTGCGCTTGTGATACTCCGGCCCGCAGTACTTCTTCGGCTCAGTACCCAACACAAACGTCTTCGTTCGAATTATCGGACAACTCTCGACCGCGATCAGTCCGGTTGTCGGATCGATATCCAACGTGATCGTGCCTTCGAGTCCGGTGCCTGGTAACGACGGTGCTTTTCGAGTCGAAGGTGACGGCGACGGCATCGGTATCGGCTCGGGATTCACTTGCTCCATCGGCGGCGAGGGCTCGGGAAGTTCTAACGGTGTCGCCTCCTCGGCCGGCGTATCTGAAGCGTGGTTTGGACCAGTGCCTTCGATAAAAAACTCAACGCGCTTCTCAACATCCTCCGGTGCGCTCGGCTCGCCGGTCTTCGGATTGATCTCCTCCTGCTCGACACCGGCCGGCATCTCCCAATCACCTTGCCAGTCCGGATGCTGGTCCAACGCGACCTGCATGAAGTCCGCCCAGATCGGCAACGCTGAATTCGCGCCGGTCAGTCCGAGTTGCGAACCGTCGTCGAAACCGACCCACACCGCACACACGAGATTCGGCGTGTAACCGGCGAACCAACCGTCACGAGAAGTGCCGGTCTTGCCGGCGAGCGGCATCTTCAAACCGCGCGCGCGCACCTTCGCAGCGGTACCGCGGTTGATGACGTCCTTCATAAACGAAGTCATCACATAAGCGACTGCTGGTTTCAGCACCTCGTTCTTCTCGGGAACCGGCGCGGCGATCGTGACGCCATTGCCGGTCGTGATGCGATTGATCGCGATCGGACTCGTGCGAGTCCCGTAATTCGCGAAGGCTGTGTAAGCGGATGCGATCTGAAGCGGCGTTGCTTCACTCGTGCCGAGCGCCATCGCGGGATACGCGCGCGCCGGTTTCGGCAGTCCCGCTTTAGCAGCGAGATTCATCACTCGTCCGATCGTCACTTCCATCGCGACTTCAACCGTCACGACGTTGAGACTGTTGACCAACCCATCGCGTAAAGTAACGGGCGCGTGACTGTAACTCTCGCCAAAGTTTCCGGGTGAGTATTCCTGGTTATCGAAAGTGAACGTCTTCGGCTCGTCCATGTAAGTAGTAGCCGGCGTGATCACTCGTGGAATCGGATCGTACGCAGTGTTCAGCGCCGTCGCATAGACGAAAGGTTTGAAGACCGAACCGGGTTGCCGCAACGCATCCGTCGCGCGGTTCAACTGGCTCTTCGAATAATCGCGGCCGCCAATCATCGCGACGATCTCGCCAGTCTTCGCATTCATCGCCACCAGCGCCGCCTGCAACGTGCCGGGCTCAAAACGTTTCGACTGGATCTTATCGAGCGCCGTCATCTGCTTCGTCAACGCCGCATATGCGGCGCGCTGGAGATCCATGTCGATGGTGGTGTAGATGCGCAGATGTTCAGCCGCACCGTTTCCCGCGATCATGCTGTCGAGCTGGTTCTGAACGTAATCAGCGAAGTACGGCGCGTCTGAAACGTCGATGCGGCCTCGCGCCGGCACGACTTTAAGCGCCGTCGCTTTGGCCGTCGCTGCTTCCTGCGCCGTGATCGCACCGGCCTCGACCATCGAGTCGAGCACTTGATTACGACGCGCGGTCGCGGTGTCGATCTTCGTGTATGGGTTGTAGCGATTTGGACTGCGAATCAAGCCGGCAAGAAACGCCGATTCGCCGAGCGTCAGGTTTGTAACGTCTTTATTGAAATAAGCACTCGCCGCCTCGCCGAAGCCGTTGATCGAGAAGCCCGCCTGCTGGCCCATGTAAACCTGGTTGCAGTAGAGCTCGAAGATCTTCTCTTTACGCAGACGCGTTTCGAGAATGATGGACATGTAGGCTTCGCTGATCTTGCGCCGCCACGTCTGTTCAGGCGAAAGAAGGAGGTTTTTGACGAGTTGTTGCGTGATGCTGGAGCCACCCTGGCGTGCGAGCGGTGAGTTCGGATCCGAGTCGACGCGTCTCACAAGCGCGCGCAGGATACCGCGAATGTTTACGCCGTAGTGTTCGAAGAAGGAGCGGTCTTCCGTGACTGTGATCGCCTTGACGAGGTGCGGCGGCAAGTCGCCAAAGCCGATAACTTTGCGTTTCGCACGCTCAGTGCCGGTAACGGAACTAATCAACTCCGGTTCGAGCCATGCGCGTTGCAACGAACCACGATTCTCGAGATCCGTTATCGAGCCGATTGACTTTCCCGAACCGCTGAATTGCACGCGAACGTTTTGAAACTGCTTCACACCATCGACACTCGAAGCACTGCTCGGCTCGATGTCGAGCGTGTTTCCATTGACGGTGTAACGTCCGCGACTGTTGTCAGCCTGTTGAGTCTTCTCGACGTAACCCGCGCGCTTCAAAAAAGCGATCACGTCCGCTTCCGAGACCGATTCGTTGACGGTGAGTTGTTTCGGGGCCGCATAAATTCCGGCGGTGCGCGTGAAAACTTCACCTGCAAGCAGATTGTCGATGCGTCCTGAAAAGATCGTCCAGTAGTAGATCAGGATGCCGAGAACAATCGCGGTAACAAAGACGACAGGAATGATCACCGGCGCGCTAAACACGCGTCGTAGCAGCCGTCGCCAGAAACCCCGACCATTTTCAACGTAAGAAACCTGGCGTGGATCACGATTGCTGGGGCGGGGATAATTTTCTGGTGGATAACGGACTGGCATTCTTCAGATAGTACGTAACATTCCGCTTACGGTTCTGTCGACCTTCAGTTTGACAGGGCTGACCGCATTCGTTAACGTGGCTGCCCTCGCTGGTGACTTTGATGCCACTCGCCCGGGTATGAGTCTAACACCCCTTCCTCGTTTCCTTCTCCCCAATCGGGCTCGCATCCGCATCGTTTTGATTGCCGTTTTGGCCGCAATCGCGGTCGGAACGGTCGTATTTCACCTGCTGGAAGGCTGGTCTATACTTGATAGCCTTTACGTTACAGCCCAGACTGTGACTACAGTGGGCTTCGGCGATATAACGCCGCGGACAACGGCGGGCCGCGTCTTCGCGACCGTGTTCATGATGGTGGGCGTTGGCATCGTGCTTTATGCTTTAACCAGCATAGTGCAGTCGATTGTTCACTCGGAGCTATTCGCAAGGTATGGACAGTCGAGAAAAATGAGCAAACTGCGAGACCATTTCATCATCTGCGGCGCCGGACGAGTCGGATCGCATTTGATACGAAGCCTGCGAGCTGTAGATGGCATCTTTCTCGTGATCGAAAGCGATCAAACGAAGGTCGAGGCACTGATGGATGCCGGTATCGCAGTGCTCGTCAGAGATGCGACGCTCGAAGAGAGTTTGATCGAAGCAGGCGTACAACATGCGCGCGGTCTCGCCAGTTGTTTGCCCGATGATGCCGATAACGTTTACGTAGTTTTGACTGCTCGCGATCTGAATCCGAATATCCACATCGTCGCCAGGGCGGCTGAAGAAGCGGCTGAAAGTAAGCTGATTCGCGCGGGCGCGAATCGCGTCGTGGCGCCGACGATAATCGGCGGACATCGAATGGCAATGGCGTTAACGAAGCCTGCGGTTGGAGACTTTCTCGACTCGATCACAGCTAACCATCTCGAGCTCGGATTCGAGCAACTCGAAGTGGATTCGATCTCCTCGCTAGTCGATCGCAAACTCAGTGAAACGGTGATCAGGTCCGAGTTGAACATCGTTGTCGTCAGCATCAGACGGTACAACGGTGAGATCATTTTCAATCCAAGCGGCGAAACGAAGATTGAAGCGGGCGACATGCTGATCGCTATCGGCAACGCAGACTCGTTAGCCCGGTTGAATGCTCTTGCGCGCGGTCGCGCGACACAACAGGCGGCTATTGAGACTTAACGAGATGAAGACTCTGGTGACTGGTGGCAGCGGATATTTAGGAACGTTCGTCCGAAACTTCTTTGCAGCCGATGATTTTTCCCGCCGTTCGGGTTTCGATGTGCGCGACGAGCAGGCAGTCGAGCGAGTGGCGGACTATGACGTGGTGATCCACCTTGCCGCACACTTTGATAAAAGTCCCGAAGGAGAGAGCGAGTGCTTTCGCACGAACGCGACCGGCACCGCGAATGTCCTGCGCAACATGAAACCGGGCGCGGTTTTTATTTACGCGTCCACCAAAGACGTTTATGGCAGCCATGCCGAGGGCCTGGAATTCGTCGACGAAAAAACCAGCACGGACTATAACGGGCAGTCAGCGTTTGAATGGTCCAAGCTGATTGGCGAGCGCTACGTTGAGTATTACGCACACGTACGAAATCTGCGCGCGTGCATCTTCCGTCTTTCGACCATCTTTGCGCGACCGTCTGAAGACAACGTGCCGGGCATCGTCACGCACTACGTTGAGTCAGTGAAGCATCGAGTGCCGATTCGACTGCCGGCGGGTGTCGATCCGGTGCGTGATATTTTGTACGTCGACGACCTCTCGCGCGCGTGCCGTTCGTTTATCAACTCGACGGTTCAGTTTGGACTCTACAACGTCGGCGGCGGGCGATTGAACGCGGTTAGCCTCCGTGACCTGTTGAAACAAATCGGAACAATCATCGACATCGAGCCTGTGATTCAGGATGATCCGGCGATGCCCGTGCCCGTGCCTCTGCGTTATGTTTCGGACACGAAGCGTATCGAGAAGGAGCTGGACTGGCGGCCGCAGATCGGTGTCGATCATGGTGTGCGGGTGATCATCTAGGAATTAGATTGGAATGAGCAACGTGGCGGCTGAGAGTATCAAGCGAGTTGTCGTGCGAGGTACGAATTGGGTCGGCGACTCTCTGATGACGATACCGGCGCTGCGTGCGCTGAGGCGCGTCTTGCCGGATGCGCACATCACGCTCGTCATTCGTCCGGGAACAAAAGGCATCTTCTCCGAGGCGGATTTCATTGACGAAATCCTCGTCTACGATCGGAAGAATGCGTTCTCTATCGTCGCGCAGGCGCGTGAATGGAAGCGCAGGAAGTTTGATCTGGCCGTGCTGTTTCAGAATGCTTTTGAAGCTGCGTTGATTCCGTTTCTTGCGGGCGTGCCGCTGCGACTCGGGTACGCGACTGAGTCGCGACAGGCGCTACTGACACATCCGCTGCCGCTGCCTGAGTGGCGTGACGACCGGCATGAAGTCTTTTATTACTTGTACCTCGTCACAGCGCTGGAGCAGATGTTGTTTGGCCGTAGCATAATCTGCGAAGCCGAACCGGATGCGAGCATACAGATCTCGGAAGCGAGAAAAGCGCAGGCGGCGGAGTTGCTGCGTACGTACGGTGTGAGCGAGGGGGACGCGGTCGTCGCGATCTGTCCAGGATCGATTAACAGCCGCGCGAAGCGATGGCCGGCGGAGTCTTATGCTTTGTTGGCGGATCGATTGATTGAGAATAAGCGACGCGTGCTGTTCATCGGGTCGAAGGATGAGACTGACGTCTCCGAAGACGTAACTCGCCGCATGCGACAGAAGCCGATTGTGCTCACTGGTAAAACTACTCTCGACCAGATCACAGCCGTACTCGATCGTGCAGATCTGATCGTGACCAACGATACGGGTCCGGCTCATATCGGCGCTGCCCTGGGTCGTCCGACGATAGTGATCTTTGGTCCGACAAATCCGTTAACAACACGCCCATTTGCGCCCGAGGCAGTGATCCTGCGCCATCCGCCGGACTGCGCGCCGTGCATGCTGCGCGACTGTCCGATCGATCATCGTTGCATGACTGCGATCACAGTCGATGAAGTGTTCGAACAATCGCACGCGTGGTTGAAGCGCGGCAGTTTTGCGAAAACAGTGAGGAGTTTGTGCGACTCTGTCGCCTGAGCAAAAATGAAGCGACCAGCGGTTTTCATCGATCGGGATGGAACGATTTCAGAGGAGGTTGGTTACGTTAACCATCCGTCGCGCTTTCGACTGTTTCCGTATTCTTCGCAAGCGATCAGGATTTTGAATAACAATGACTGGCTGGCGATTCTTGTGACGAACCAGGCCGGTGTCGCGCGCGGATATTTTTCAGAGGAAATTATCGTCAAGGTCCACGAGCAGTTGAAGCACGATCTAAAAGATGCGCATCTCGATGCGATTTATTACTGCGCCCATCATCCGACGGTTGGAGAAGCGCCGTACCGCGTCGATTGCGACTGTCGCAAACCGAAGACGGGATTGATCGATCGCGCGGCGCAGGAGTTT
>Ga0105237_10009950_pt1 | contig 10145 bp, 9 predicted proteins | sample KBSC24metaG_FD_81520 | JGI IMG/M metagenome (GOLD analysis project Ga0105237, IMG submission 81520) | Corn rhizosphere microbial communities from Kellogg Biological Station, Michigan, USA - KBS C2-4 metaG | ecosystem: Host-associated > Plants > Roots > Rhizosphere > Soil | place: Michigan, USA... | reverse complement strand
GTGCCGAAGCCAGGCACGCCAACGTCTGACGTCAAGCTGCCACGTCCCACAGTCGCGGCGAGCCTCGCAGCAGCACGCTGCGGCCTTTGCGGGTAATGACCGGGCGATCTTCGGTCATTGCCGCAAGGCCAAGCGCGACGAGATTTTCCACAACGGCTCGATGCAGGCCGCGACGCTCCGGTGCGGGCGCACGAAGCGCCTTTAACACTTCCCACTGATCCGGAGTGAGATCGTGATCGATGTCCGCGTTCATGCTGCCTCGAAGACGCCAGGAGATTTCGCGGGTGTCTTACAAAGGCAGCGTGAAGGGGATGCGACCACATTGCGTCGGGATTTCGACTAAAACGCTTTTTAGAATCGCGGGTGTTCGAAACGGCCTCTAACGCAGCTGTTACACCAACCGAATCAGGCGGCAATGGCGGTTGGGAACAGGCATTGTTGCGGTTTATGGTCGCACCGCCGGCGTCTCGATCGACATTCCTCGCGCGCGCGACATCAAATAAAGCTCGAGCTCGACCAGTTCCGGCGCGCCGTAATCGTAAGTCTGGGCGCGGATGCCGCCGATGCAGGCCCGCAAGCGGCGCTGCAACGAGCCGAGCGATTGCCACTCCAGCCGGTAAAGCGGATAACCGGTCGGCTGTGCTTGCGTGATAGCCGAGCCTGCCAGGTGTTTGTCCCAATTGTCGTCGTGGCAATTGGTGCAGCCGAGATTGAGCTGGCCCTGCCGCTGCATGAACAGCTCGTGCCCCCTTGCGACGAAGGGCTCGAGCCGCGGGTCGGTGCCGGCTTCGATCGCCATGCCACGCGATTGCTGCGCGACGAAGGCAGTGAGCGCCAGCAGATCGCGGCTTTCGTAACGGAGCGGTGTTGCCTCTTGATGCCGGGCCCGGCACAGATTGATACGCTGTTCCAGATCAACGGGGCGGCCGAGCGTCTCGTCGAACGCGGGATAGCGGGCGGCGACGCCCTTCATGCTGGCGCGGGCGTCCTGATGGCAATCGACGCAGGCCTTGTCTGTCGCGCCGGCCTTGCTTTTCCATAGCGCTTCGCCGTCGAGCACCCACAGCATGCCGGGATTGGCCGTATCGTCGTTCTGCATCGCCTGGGTGTCCGGCGACATGAAACTGTAACCGGATCGGCGCTCGCCTTGCGGGATTTCGTTGGCGGAGAGAAGCGAGGTGGCGATATCGGCTGCGAGCAGCAGCACGGCTACGGCTATCGTGCGGGCAGATCTCATTCGACGGTAATCGAGGCCGAAGCGGTCTCGGTAAAACCTCTGTCGCCGATCCACTCGAAATCGAATTTGCCGCTCTCGGTCGCGACGGTGAAGAAGGTGATGAACGGGTTTGCAGCGATCGCCGGGAACAGATCGGCGCGGAAAATCTCGGCGCCGTTGTAACGGCAGGTCAGGCTGGTGATGATGTTGCGCGGAACGACCTCGCCGGCAGCGGTATGGCGGTAGCCGGTCTCCATGATATGCGACATCAGCGTCTTGATCTCGATGATATCGCCGCGCTTGGCGTGTGCCGGAACGTTGATCAGTGCCGATGCCATCAGATCACCTCCTCGGTGCAGGCAGCCAACGTCACTACGACGTCGACGCTGGCGGACCAGAACGAGCCGTCGGACAGCCGCGCGATAGCGACGATCTTCTGGCTGTCGGCAAGGCGAATACGGGTGGACACTTGCGCGCGGCCGGCGCGCGGGCCGAGATAAAAATTGCCGATATTGGGCTGCGGATTCTTCTCGTTGAAAACGTGGATGCTCCTGACGTAATCATCAGATGTCATCGGGTTCGAAACACTGACGGTCATCGGCACGGTATTGCCGTTTTCGACCAGCGGCGGCACGTCGAGCTTGACTTTGCCGGTCCGCACCTCGGCCTCGCCGACGACGTTCCTGATGGCTGAGGCCAGCATGGCGGCCGTCGCTTCCGCGGGCCGCAGCGTCACGATCGGGACCGCGCCGATCACGGCCGCGCTGCCGGCGAGGCCGAGGAATTGGCGGCGGGTGGAATTGTTCGGCTTGTGCATCGCTGATTACACTTTCCTATTCGCGTAAGCTTGCAAGATACGCCACGATATCCTCGATCTGCTCAGCCGACAGGATCGGCTTGCCCCGCCATGTTTGGCCGACCCGCACCAGTCCATCGAGGCGATAAAAGGACGGCATGATCGTCGCGGGATTGAGGCCGGAGCCGTCGACCAGCCGAAGCCGGAGCTGGCCTTCGGACCAGCGGCTGCCGGCGCCGGCAAGGCTGGGCGCGAGATCACCCTGAAATTTCTGTTCCGGAAATGGCCCGCTATGACAAAGGATGCAAGTGCTGGTGCGATCAACGACCAGCGCGCGGCCCTGCGCCGCGTCACCCGGCATGCCCGTCAGCGATTCCGGAATCGCATCGCCGACCACGACATAAGTCCGTAGTCCTTGCGCGCCGGCCGCAGGGGACAGGGCGAATGCTGCCGCCACGAGCCACGCGCGAGCAACTGGGATGGCTGATCTAACCAAAAGCTTCCACCGTGATTGTCTTGAACCAGGACTGCGCTTTGTCAGCCTCCAGCCTGCGAACCCCGCGCGGCGCATCGACCGGGCTGGTGCCCCCGCCTTCGATCTCGGCGAACATCCCGTCCTTCGGTTGATAAACCCCGGACAGCGAGAACGCATAGCCGGGCGCGACCGTATTGTAGCAGGCACCCACCAGCCTCGGTGTTACCGGCGGGACGCCCGAGATCAAGCTCGCCACCGCAGCCGCGCATGCCTTTCCTTGCGCATTCGCAGCCGATGCCGATTTGGGGATGCCGCCGCCGATGCAGGCATCGCCGATGACGTGAATGTCAGGCACGAGCTTCGACGCAAACGTCACGGGATCGATCGGGCACCAGCCGGTATTGTCGGCCGCGCCCGCGATGTCAGCGATGCGGCCGGCCTTCTGCGGTGGAATGACGTTTGCGACCTGCGCCGTGTATTTGCCGAAATCGGTGACGATCGTGTTGGTTGCGGCATCAACCGACACGACCCGGCCACCCTGCGACAACGAGATCCGCTCGATCATGCCGGGATACAATTCGCTCCAGGCATTTTCGAACAGGCGCTGTTGCGGAATGGCGTCCTTGGCGTCGAGAATGAGGATCTTGGAGCGCGGTTTTCGGGTTCTCAGATAATGGGCGATCAGGCTGGCGCGTTCATAGGGCCCCGGCGGACACCGCAAGGGACTGGCAGGTACTGCGAGCACAACCAGGCCGCCATCGTCCATAGCTTCGAGTTGCCTGCGCAGCAACATGGTCTGCTCACCGGCCTTCCAGGCATGCGGCATTTTTGCGGCGGCAGCCTCGTCGTAGCCGGGCAGCGCGTCGAATCTGACATCGATGCCGGGCGCCAGCACCAGACGGTCATAGCCGAGCGACTGGCCGTCGGCGAGACTGATAATGCGCGCTTGCGGGTTGATCTTCACTGCCGCCTGGGCGACGACGGTCACGCCTTCGGCGACAATCCGGTCGTAGCTGAACTGCTGCGCTTCCAGTTCCCGCAAGCCGGCTATTACCTCATTGCTGAACGGACAAGCCGTGAAGGTCCGGTTCGGTTCGATCAGGGTGACCTGAAGTTTTGGATCGATCTTCCGGAATGCGCGCGCACAGCTGGCGCCGCCAAAACCGCCGCCGATCACGACGATGCGCGCGCCCGATTGGGCGTTGGCAGGATATGGGAAAACAAAAGGTGCGGCTGACGCCGCGATGCCGCGAACGACGTTTCTCCGCGTCATCATCCGCAGCGCGTCCATCGGCACTATCCGGTATTGAGCGGCGGCCATGAGGCCGCCGCTTGAAATATCAGGCGAACGTGATGTTCTGATCCCTCAGCGGCACCGAGCGGATTCGTTTTCCCGTCGCCGCGAAGTAGGCGTTGAGCACGGCAGGTGCCGCGATGCAGATCGTCGGCTCGCCGACGCCGCCCCAGAAGCCGCCGCTCGGCATGATGATCGACTCTACCTTCGGCATCTCGCTGATCCGCATCGAATTGTAGGTATCGAAGTTGGTTTGCTCGATGCGGCCGTCCTTGACGGTGCACCCGCCATAGAACAGCCCCGACAGGCCGTAGACGAACGAGCCGGCGACCTGGCGTTCGATCTGCGCGGGATTGACGACATAGCCGGGGTCGGTGGCGGCAACGATGCGATGTATCTTGATCTTGTTGCCGTCGGTGACCGAGATTTCCGCCGCACCGGCGACGTAGCTGGCATAGCCCATGTGCTGGGCGATGCCGCGATAGACACCTTTCGGCGCCGGCTTGCCCCAGCCGATCTTGTCGGCGACGGCATTGAGTACGGCAAGGTGCTTCGGATGCTTGGTCATCAGCTTGCGCCGGAACTCGACCGGATCCTGGCCTACCGAATGCGCCAGTTCATCCATGAAACATTCGAGATAGATCGCGTTGTGATTGACGTTGACGCCGCGCCAGAACCCCGGCGGGACGTGGGGGTTGCGCATCGAATGCTCGACCAGAAGGTTGGGAAACGTATATCCGATCGCGGCCTCGCCACTCGCATTGAGGCCCTGGAACGCGACAGGGTCCTTGCCGTTCTCCAGCGCTGCCGGGCGCAAGGTGAACAGGATGGACTGTCCCGACAACCGGATTTGCAGCGCGGTCAAATTGTTGTCGGCATCGAAAGCGCCGGTCAATTTGCACTGCGTGACCGGATGATACATGCCGTGCTGCATGTCCTCTTCGCGCGACCACAACAGTTTGATCGGGGTGCCCGGCATTTGCTTGGCGATGGCAACCGCCTGCCGGACATAATCGGTCTGGCCGCGACGGCCAAAACCGCCGCCGAGTATCTGCTTGTGAACGTCGCATTTTTCGGCCGGCAGACCGGACGCTTCCAGCACTGCGGCGAACGCGGCCTCGCCGTTTTGCGTTCCGCACCAGACCTCGCATTTATCTTCGCTATAAAGCGCCGTGGCGTTCAGCGGCTCCATCGTGGCGTGGTTCTGGTAGGGATAATTGTACACCGCCTCGACTTTCTTGGCGGCGCTGGCGATGGCGGCCTTGGCGTCGCCATTCTGATTGCCGAGATAGGCAGGCTGCGCGGGGTCAAGTCCCTCCTCAAGCCATTTTGCGATCGACGCGCTCGAGACCTTGGCGTTTTCACCTTCGTCCCAAACGATCGGCAACGCATCAAGCGCGGTCTTGGCGTGCCACCAGGTGTCGGCGACAACGGCGACGGCGCTGTCGTTGACCCTGACCACCTTCTTGACGCCCTTCATGCCCGTGACTTTGGCTTCGTCGAAGCTCTTCAGTTTGCCGCCGAATACCGGACAATCCTTGATCGCGGCATTGAGCATTCCCGGCAGCTTGACGTCGATGCCGTAGGTCATCTTGCCCGTAACCTTGTCAGCGGTATCGAGACGCTGGACGCCTTTGCCGACGAGCTTCCAGTCCTTCGGATCCTTCAGCTTGACGTCGGCCGGCGGCTCGAGCCTGGCGGCGGCTTCGACCACCTTGCCGTAGGTCGTTTTGCGTCCCGACGGCGTGTGGGTGATGACGCTGTTGGCGGCGGTGCATTCCGAAACCGGCACCTTCCATTCATTGGCTGCCGCCTGGATCAGCATCATGCGCGCGGTGGCGCCGCCCTTGCGGACATATTCCTGCGAGGTTCTGATGCCGCGGCTGCCGCCGGTCGAAAAGTCGCCCCATGCGCGTTTGCGCGCCACGCTCTGACCCGGCGACGGATATTCGGTGGTGACTTTCGACCAGTCACATTCGAGTTCTTCGGCGACCAGTTGGGCAAGGCCGGTGAGCGTACCCTGGCCCATTTCCGATCGCGCGATGCGAATGACGACGGTGTCGTCGGGCCGGATCACCACCCAGGCGTTGACTTCAGGTGACCCGTCGGCGGCGCGCACGACGGTGGGCCCGCCGAAGGGAATGTCGAGGCCGAGCGCGAGGCCGGTGCCGACGGCGGCGGTGCCGATGACAAAGGCGCGGCGGTTGAGTGTGGGCATATGGTTCATGGCTGCCTCCTCAAACGTTCGCGGCGGCGTGGATTGCCTCGCGCACCTGCTGGAAGGTGCCGCAGCGGCAAATATTGGTGATGGCTTCGTCGATGTCCTTGTCGGTCGGCTTCGGCTTCTCCTTGAGAAGCGCTGCCACCGCCATGATCATGCCGGTCTGGCAGTATCCGCATTGCGGAACGTCGTTGTCGATCCAGGCTTTCTGCACCTTGTGCAGTGCGCCATCGGCGGCCAGCCCCTCAATGGTGGTGATCTGCTTGCCAGTGGCATCGCTGACCTGTACGCCGCAAGAGCGCATCGCCACGCCATCGACATGGACGGTGCAGGCGCCGCATTGTGCAATGCCGCAACCGTATTTGGTGCCGGTCAGGCCGATATTTTCCCGGATCACCCATAACAGGGGCGTATCCGGCTCGACGTCGACGTCAAAAGCTTTGCCATTAATGTTGAGGTTTGCCATCGCCTTCCCCTGATTAATTCAATCCCTCGATTGAACTTCAAGCGGATGCTGAACCGGAAATTGGAACAGTTCAAATCAAGATTCTGCGTTTGCGGCACGGAATAATTGGTTTGCTGCGGGGTGGCTCGCTCTCCGGCGCGACTTTCTGCTACCTTTCCGGCCCAAGCGCGATCACCTAGGCTTGCGATCCGTGGCGGCCACGATAACAAAATAATGAAAAGCCCGGGGCTCGCCGGCGAGGGGAAAAGCGCATTGAACGGACAGGCGGGCCGGCGCATCGAGGCCAGGCGCAGCGGCGTCGAGGACATTCGTCGGCGCGTCATGGCCGGGTCGTGGGTTGCCCTGCTGCTGGCGATCCTGGGTTTTCTGGTTATCTACCCACTCCTCACCCTGCTGCTCGGCGCGCTGACCGACACCAATCCGGTGGTCGACGGCTTCAGCCTGCGCCACCTCTCGATCACCAACTTCCTTGCCGTGCTGGCCAACCCGAACGTGGCCGAGGCGCTGTTTAACACGCTTGTTGCCTGCGGCGGCGGGACCCTGATCGCGGTCGTGATCGGGCTGGCGTTCTCCTGGATCGTCGTGCGCACCAACACGCCGTTCAAGGGTTTTATCGCGGCGGCCAGTATCCTGCCGCTGTTCGCGCCGCCGCTGGTCGCGGGCGTAGCATGGACCATCCTCGGTTCGCCGAAGACCGGCCTCATCAACACCATGTTCAAATGGATGAACCTCGACTGGCGCGTGGATTTCTATTCGTTGTGGGGATTGGTGTTCGTATTCGGCATTTATTACGCGCCCTATGTCTACATGTTTACCTCCTCGGCGCTGCGCAACATGGATCCGAGCCTGGAGGAGGCCGCGGAAATTTCCGGCGCCAGCGCGTTCGCGACGTTGTTCTCGGTGACGTTCCCGCTGATCATGCCGGCGATCGTCTCCGGCATGCTGCTGTCGTTCATCGTGATGCTCGGCATCTACGGCATTCCGGCGGTATTGGGCGCGCCGACCAATATCGCGGTGCTGACCACCTATATTTTCAAGCTCACCAACTGGTCGCCGCCGCTCTACAACACCGCAGCCGCGGTCGCGATCATTCTGATGGTGGTTACCGGCGCGCTGGTCTTTCTGCAGCAGAAGGTGCTGAGCGGGCGCAGCTACACCACCGTCGCCGGCAAGGCCTATCGGCCGCGCAATCTCGATCTCGGACCGTGGCGCTGGTTCACGCTCGGGCTCGGCGTCGTCTATCTGCTGGTGGTCGTGATCCTGCCGAGCCTTGCCTTGATCGTGGCGGCGTTCCGCAAATTCATGTTCATCCGCGACGCCGCCAGCCTGTTCGACATGCGGCAATATTCGCTGATGCATTTCTACAGCATCTTCGACAATCCACTGACCATGAACTCGATCTATAATGCGGTCGAGGTCGGCGTCATCACGGCGGCGGTCGGCGGCACGCTCGCCTTTGCGATCGGCTACACGATTCATCGCACCAACGTGGTGGGGCGGCGCAGCATCGATCTGGTGTCGACCTTGCCGGTGGCGATTCCTGGTCTCGTGATCGGCGTGGCCTATCTATGGGCCTGGATCGGCATTCCCGGCGGGCTCTACGGCACCATCTGGATCCTGGCGCTGGCGTTCATCGCGCGCTTCATGCCCGATACGGTCAAGGCGCTGTCGACCTCGTTCCTGCAAATTCATCGCGAGCTCGAGGAAGCCGCCTGGATTTGCGGCAAGGGTATGCTCGGCACCATCAGAACCATCGTGTTGCCGCTGGCGCGGCCCAGCGTGATCGCCTCGATGACGCTGTTGTTCGTGCTGGCGATCCGCGAGCTCGGCTCGTCGCTGTTTCTCTACACCAGCAACACCATGGTGATGTCGGTGCTGCTGCTCGACTACTACGAGGGCGGAAATCTCGGAAAAACCGCGGCATTCAGTCTGGTGCAGACGGTTTTGCTCGGCGTTCTCATCGGCGGCGCCAACTGGCTGTCGCGGGGGGCAGCTCAGGGCAGTGTCGCCCGCACCGGATAAATAGAACCAAGGGAGGATTGGCTATGAACAAAAAAATGATCGCTGGGATCGTTACCAAGTTCGTCACCGTGGCCGGCATCGCCGGTCTCGGCATCGCCTTCAGCGGTGCACCGGCCATGGCGCAGCAGGAATTCGGCTCGCCCGAATTGATCGCGGCGGCGAAAGCGGAAGGCAAGCTGGTCTACTACACCGCGAATTTCGCCGAGGTCGAACAACAGGTGATCAAGGCGTTCAACAAGCGCTTCCCCGAGATCAGGGTTGAGATGGTGCGCGCGCCGGGCGGCCAGCTCATCACCCGCGTCAAGACCGAGGCCGCGGCCGGCAAGCTGATCGCCGACGTGGTCGATCATTCCGACCGCGCGCTGATGGCAGAGCTGGTCGATCTGTTCCAGGATTATGCGCCGCCGAATGCCGCCGACTACAATCCCGATGCGCAGATTTCACCAAAACTGTGGCCCCGCGTGACGCTGGTGTGGTCGATTGCCTACAATACCGAGCTTGTGAAAAATCCGCCGAAGACCTGGTGGGACCTGACCAAGCCGGAGTATGACAAGATGACCGGACAGGTGTTCGCGCAGTCCGGCGGCACCACCTGGACCCGCATCATGTTCGAGCGCCAGGTGTTAGGGCAGGATTACTGGGCGAAGCAGGCCGCGACCCATCCCATCCTCTATCCGTCGGGCGCACCGATGTCGGATTCGATGGTGCGCGGCGAAGTCGCGATGGGCCCCTTGCTTTACAATGCGATCTACCCGAAACAGAAGGACGGCGCGCCGATCAAGATTTTCTTTCCGCCCGAGGGCGCGCCGGTCAATCCCTACGCGTCGGGTATTCCGAAGACCGCCGCCCATCCCAACGCCGCAAAACTGTTCCTCAACTGGTGCCTGTCGAAGGAGGGTCAGATCTTCATGATCAAGGAGCTCGGCAACCTCACCTCGCTGAAGACGCCGCCGGTCTATCCCGAAGGCTTCGATCCCAAGGTCGTAAAAGTCTGGTTCCCGAAATTCGACGAATACGTAAAGCTGCATGGGCCATGGGTTGCCGACTGGGACAAGACTTTCGGCTATCGGCAGTGATCGTTGCGTTCATGAAGACATTGAAAACATGACGGCGACGCTCGACGTCACCGATCTGCACAAGCAGTTTTCGATCGGCCGGCCGGCGATCGACGGCGTAAGCTTTGCCGTGCCGGCGGGCGAGATCGTCGTTCTGCTCGGGCCGTCGGGCTGCGGCAAGACCACGACCTTGCGCTGCGTCGCTGGCCTCGAGCACCCGACGTCAGGCGAAATCAGCATTGCCGGGCGCGTGGTATCGTCGCCGGGACGCGGCATTCTGGTGCCGCCGCGGCTGCGCGATCTCGGCATGGTGTTTCAGTCCTATGCGGTGTGGCCGCACATGACCGTGCGCCAGAACGTGATCTATCCGCTCAAGCACCGCAGGATCGCGCGCGCCGATGCCGGCCGCAAAGTCGACGAGGTGCTGGACCTGGTCGGCCTGTCGGAATATGCCGACCGGCCGGTGGTGGCATTGTCAGGCGGCCAGATGCAGCGCGTCGCGCTGGCGCGCAGCATCGTCTATCGGCCGCAGCTGTTGTTGCTCGACGAACCCTTGTCCAATCTCGACGCCAAGCTGCGGCTGCGGTTGCGCGATGATCT
>Ga0105237_10009949_pt1 | contig 10145 bp, 10 predicted proteins | sample KBSC24metaG_FD_81520 | JGI IMG/M metagenome (GOLD analysis project Ga0105237, IMG submission 81520) | Corn rhizosphere microbial communities from Kellogg Biological Station, Michigan, USA - KBS C2-4 metaG | ecosystem: Host-associated > Plants > Roots > Rhizosphere > Soil | place: Michigan, USA... | reverse complement strand
CGGGTGGCTGCCGCAGGAGCACGAGAGGGTGCCTGGCGAGACCGTGGCGAGCTATGTGGCACGCCGCGCTGGATGCGCCGCCGCGACGCTGGCCATGGATATCGCTGCCGAGGCGCTGGCCGACCCAAACCACAGTGCGGCGCAGGCCGACGCCTACTCGGCCGCGCTCGATCACTGGCTCGTTACCGGCGCTGCGGATCTCGACGAACGGTTGCCTGGCGTCCTTGCCGACCTTGGCTTGGATTCCGACGCGGTGCGGCCGGAGACGACTCTGATGACCGCTCTATCCGGGGGTCAGGCGGCGCGGGTGGGGCTTGCGGCGTTGATGGTGTCGCGATTCGACATCGTTCTGCTGGACGAGCCGACCAACGACCTCGACCTCGATGGCCTAGCGCGGCTCGAACAGTTCGTCCGCGAGCTGCGCGGGGGTGTGGTGCTGGTGAGCCACGACCGGGAGTTCTTGGCGCGGACCGTGACCCGTGTCCTGGAACTGGACCTGGCCCAGAACACCACCACCGTGTTCGGCGGTGGGTACGAAAGCTACCTCGAAGAGCGCGAGGTCGCTCGCCGGCACCGGCGCGAACAATACGACGAGTTCGCCGACAAGAAGGCCGACTTGGAGGCGCGGGCGCGCACGCAGCGGGAATGGTCGAGCCAAGGCGTCCGCAATGCGATGCGCAAGGCGCCCGACAACGACAAGAACCGTCGCCGTGCGCAGAGCGAGTCCAGTGAGAAGCAGGCGCAGAAGGTACGTCAGATGGAGAGCCGGATCGCCCGTCTCGAGGAGGTCGTCGAGCCCCGCAAGGAATGGACCCTCGAGTTCACCATCGCAGCCGCTGAGCGGTCCAGTTCGGTCGTCGCGACACTCGACAATGCCGTTGTGCGGCAAGGTGAGTTCGTCCTCGGGCCGGTGTCGTTGCAAGTCGACGCGGGCGAGCGCATCGGCATCACCGGCCCCAACGGGGCGGGAAAGTCGACGCTGCTGCGGCTGCTCCTCGGCCGCCAGCAGCCCGATGAGGGGCGTGCGAGTCTTGGCGCCAACGTCGCCATCGGTGAAATCGACCAGGCGCGTGCCGATTTCACGGGCCCCGAGCGGCTCGTCGATCGCTTCGAGCGCTGGGTGCCATCATGGCCGACGGCCGACGTGCGCACGCTCTTGGCGAAGTTCGGGTTGCGCGCCGACCACGTGGAACGCCCCGTCGACGACCTCTCACCCGGCGAACGAACCCGCGCAGGCCTTGCGCTGCTGCAGGCCAGAGGCATCAACGTGCTGGTGCTCGACGAGCCGACGAACCATCTCGACCTCCCGGCGATCGAGCAGCTCGAGCAGGCACTCGAGACCTTCGACGGCGCAGTGCTGTTGGTGACGCACGACCGCCGGATGTTGCAGAACGTTCGGTTGGATCGACGGTGGCTTGTCGAGAGCGGGCGCGTCGCGGAGTTGTAGCCTCGGGCCGGCGCCTATCAAGGATGCGTAAGTATTCGCTCAGCAAGTGTCAAGAGTATGTACGAGACCGGCCGACGGGTAAGCCTGCGCGTACATCTGGATTCATGACACCTGCTTTAGATACCCCGAACCATCCTCCGCGCCTGCATGACTCGATTCAGCTGACGCGCAGCGTCATCGCGGGCGCCGGATATGGCGTGCCCGCATCCGCGCTGAACGATCACGCCTTGGCAGCATGGGTTCGCGAGCAGGGCATCACGGTCACCGCCCACGACGACGCTGACTTGGACTTCTTGCAGTACAACCGCATTAGGGCCAGCCAAATCGTGTTCCGGTGCGGCCCCACGACCGCGTGCATGCGCCGGGCGGTGAACCTCGGCGTCTTTCGCTTCATCGTGCGCACGGAACAGCACATCGCCCGTTTGGGAGAGTGCGCCCAGCGGACGCTCTACGTCTACCTCGACGATCGCTCACCGCTGGTGCTGGGGGACCGCCGATTGAAGGTCGTCGGACTCCACTGCGACGTGGACGGTTCCGGGGGTGCATTGGAATGGGCGTCAGCGGCCGAGCGGCTGCTGTGCCGGTCGGCGCTGTTGAAGACCTGCGGATCGCCGATACATCGCATCATGCTCAGCGGTGGATCGACGGAGATTTGGTTGAACGACCAGGCACCGCAACTGACGGCGATAGTCAATGCCGTCGACGACGCGTTGCGTGAGGGCTGCGAACGGTGGCAGGTAGCACGGCCAGCCGTGACATTGGCGCCGGCGGCCGAGACGAGCAGGGTATTGGTCGGGTCCATGCCAGCCGCGTGACCTCGGCCCGCTCATCCATGCGAAGGCTCTCGCGAGGTCGGTTTGGATGCGGCTTGTAGCGTATCGACGGTGATCTCCACTCGTGTATCTCCCTCCGTCGCCCTGGCAGCTTGCGCCGCATCGTTCGCCATGACGCTCGCTGCGTGCGCCACCACCGCCGAAACCGCATCCGCCGCGGGCACGTGCCCAACGGCCGCGCCGCAGAGCGGTGCCCCAGCAGGTTGGACCCTTGCGGGGACCACCGGCAGCATCTCGGTCGTCGGACCGACTGACACGACGGCACCGCTCGTCACCGTTCAGGGACCGTTCAGCGTGGACCAGACCGACGTGCACACGCTGACGACCGGTGACGGTCCGGTCGTGAAGAACGCGCAGACGGTCTCGGTCTGCTACCAGGGCGTCAACGGCCGCGACGGCTCCGTATTCGACAGCAGCTTCCAGCGCGGCACCGCGGCGGAGTTCTCACTCCTCCGAGTGGTGCCGGGCTTCCAGAAGGCGATCGCGGGACAGAAGGTCGGGTCGACGGTCGCCGTCGCGATGGCCTCGGCCGACGGCTACCCCGACGGTCAGCCCAGCGCGGGCATCCTGCCGGGTGACTCGCTGATCTTCGCGATCAAGATCCTGGGCGCCAGCTAGCGCCTACTGGCCTGCGTTGCGGGCCAGGTCGATGGCGTAGCTGTTGACGAAGCGCCCCGCGCCGGGCTCGCCGCGGCCACAGGAGCCGTCCGACTCGCCGGGGCGCTTCACCCACAGGAATGCGTCGACGTTTCCGTTGCCGGTCGCGGTGGTCGGCGCGGCGCCGAGGGAGCGGCCGCTGGGGTTGCACCAGTACATCTCGCCGTCGGCGGGCCCTGCTCCGTTGCGCGAGGTATCGATGACGTAATGAGCACCGTTCGTCATGCCGGAAATGGCGTCGCCGTAGCCGATCTCCTCACCCGTGGTGAAGAAGTTCGCGGTGTTGAGGCTGAAGCCCCGGGCCTTGGCGATGCCGACCTGGTTCAGCATGCCTGCCATCTTGTCGGCGCTCACCCAACGCGAGTGACCGGCGTCGATGTACAGAGCCGTGCCCGGGTTGCGGGTGAGCGTGTCGACGGCGTAGCTCATCAAGTCCAGGCGTTCCTGGCGTTGTCCCGGCGACAGGCAGTCGGCCATGGCCAGTGCGTCGGGTTCGAGGATGACCGCTGCGGGCCCGCCACCGATCGCGCCTGCGACGCCGTCGATCCAGCCCTTGTAGGCGTCGGCCGATCCGAACCCACCGGCGGCGAAGCTGCCGCAGTCGCGGTGCGGGATTCCGTAGAGCGCCAGGATCGGCATGGTCCCGGCAGCCTGCGCCGCGGAGATGTACTTCGCGTCGACGGAGGGAGTGGACAGATTGTCCATCCAATACGCGGTCGGCGTGTTGGCGATGGCTTCCAACTCGGGACTCGGCGGAGTCACGCCATTCGCGGCGGTCCTCGCCTTCGACGACGGGTTGACGTAGAAGTTTTGGCCCTCGAGCGGGTTGCCACCGCTGACCAGGCGGATCGCCGGGGCGTGGCCGGCCTCCAGGTCCATCGAGGAAACGAAGCCTGCGACTGCCGTCACCGCCATGACGGGAACGATCCAACGTGCGACTCGACCAGCAGCTGAGGACATCACCCCGAGAAAATTAGTGCCAACCCCCGGTGAGCGCCAATCTGCCCCCGCTTTAGAGCTGCCAGTCCTGAGCGCCGTCGTTCGCGTCGTAGGTGCCGACGGAATTCTTGACCACGACGGGATCTCCGGTGCCGAAGTTGTCGTAGAACCACTGTGCGTTTGCCGGGCTGAGATTGGGGCATCCGTGGCTGACGTTGCGCTTGCCCTGGTCGTTCACCGACCACGGAGCGCCGTGGACGAAGATGCCGTTGTTGCTGATGCGGACGGCGTCTTGGACCTTGAGCTTGTAACCCTCGGCCGAGTCGATCGGAACGCCGTACGTGGATGAGTCCATCACGATGTCGGCGAACCGCTCCAAGACGTAATACGTGCCGTTCGGGGTTTCGTATCCCTTCTTGCCAAGCGACACGGGGAAGGTCTTCTCGAGTTTGCCGTTGCGCATGACCTCCATTTGGTGCGTGGCGTCGTCGATGGTCGCGACGAGCGCATCACCGGTCCGGAAGCTCGACTTGGTGCCGCCGGCATCGACGTCGACGGTGGTGTGTGCGGGCCAGAAGTCGAAGGGGCGCCATCTCAGCTGAGTGTCGCTCATCCAGTAGAACTTGCCGGGTACCGGCGGGTAGGACGAGACGTGCACGGCCTGCTGGGCGAGGGCACGGTCCGCGATGGGCCGCTGGAAGTTGATGACGATGGGCTTCGCCACTCCGACCATCGAGCCGTTGACCGGATTGAACGTCGGAGGTGCGAAGACGGGTGCCCCGAGGTAGGGCGCCGGGTTCTGGCCTGCGGGTGCCGGTGGGTCGGGGAACGTGGGGTTCAGATGGAACAGGCCCGGCGGGACGGGCATCTCGGACTCCGGCTCGGCCAGGGCGGGTGTGGTGTGCGCCAGCCCGCCCACGATTCCAGCCACCATCAAGGCGGTAATGAAGCCGTGCCTCATTCGATGCCGCATTGTCACCCTTCCACTTTCTGAAACTTGTCTACTACGTACGTACCTAGATAGTAGGTAACGATACAGAAAGTTCGGGTGCCCATGGCTACGCGTCTTCGTTGTCCATCGATTAGCGTTTGCGGAGAACGGTTTTCGGAGACGCGCCGTGACCTATCCGTGATCTACGGCGTGCGATCGCGACGCTCGAATGTGTACTCGCACAACGAATTACACTTCTGTAGTTCTGTTACGAATGTGACCAACGGGACTGAAGTGATGTACCTTCGGGATGTGTCCGGTGTCCTTACGTACTTAGTTGGTCCGTAGATGAGCGTGGCAGAGCAACGATTTGGCCGCAGGCGACTCCTCCTTCTCGGGTGTGCGGTCGTCGCGATGGTGCAGGCGGCGCCCGCCCAGGCCGACCCCGCTGGCGGAGCCTGGGACCCCTTGCTGCCCAAACTCCTGAGCGCAGGGGCGCCAGGGGATCCGCTGGCGATCGCCAACGCCTCGCTTCAGGCCACCGCCAATGCTGCCCAAACCACCATGGACATGGGGCGCCAGTTCTTGACCGGCTTGGGCATCATCCCGGACGCCGATCCAGCCGCGAACCTCCGCGGCAACCGGGTGTACGGCAAGCAGGCCATCGAGTACGTGATCCGCCGCGCCGGATCGCAGATGGGCGTGCCCTACTCCTGGGGCGGCGGCAGCCTCACCGGCCCGAGCCGTGGCATCGACTCCGGTGCGGGCACCGTCGGGTTCGACTGTTCGGGCCTGGTGCGCTACGCGTTCGCGGGAGTCGGCGTCCTGCTGCCCCGCTTTTCCGGCGATCAGTACAACGCAGGCCGCAAAGTTCCTCCGTCCCAAGCCAAACGCGGTGACGTGTTGTTCTGGGGTCCAGGAGGGGGCCAGCACGAAGCGCTCTACCTCGGCGGCGGCCAGATGATCGAAGCGCAACAAACCGGGGTGCCGGTGAAGATCTCGCCAGTACGTACCGGCGGCATGACGCCGTACGTGACCCGCATGATCGAGAGCTAGTGACCGCTACCCTGAGGTTCGGGCCGGACGTCGTCGAAGGAAGGAGATGGCAATGCAACAGCGAGCTTTCGGCGACCTCGAAGCGGTGATCATGGATCGCGTTTGGGATCGCCAGGAGCCCGTCACAGTGCGAGAGGTCTTCGACGAACTCGCCGCCGAGCGCCAGATCGCGTACACCACCGTCCTTTCGACGATGGACAACCTGCATCGCAAGAAGTGGCTCAACCGCGAGCGCAGCGGCAAGGCGTACCTCTACACGGCGTCGATGAGCCGGGAGGAGCGTTCGGCGAGGTTGATGCGGGACGCCTTCGAATCGGGCGGCGACACCGACATGGTGCTGGCGTTCTTCGTCGAGCAGATGAATGCGGGGGAATCCGCGCAATTCAAGGCGGCCCTGCGGCGTGCGGGACGCCAGCGGTGACCACGGCGGTGTGGCTGCTCGTGTACGGCGGCGCGTTGACGTGGCTGGCCCCGCCGCTGCTGACTCGCTTGACACGTTCCGGAGTCACCCCGCACATGGGAATCGCGGCGTGGTTGACCGCAATCGCGGCGGCCCTGCTTGCGTGGGTCGGGGCGGTCGCGCTAGCCGCAGTCGCGGCGGTGGACGGCATGAGGGACTCGACGGCAGTCACGTTGTGCCTCAAGCTGTTCGGCCTCGACGAACGCGCCCCGCTGCCGGGGCTACTTGGTTCGGTGGTGCTGATCGTCACCGCCGTGGCCGTCTCGGCCGTCGTGGTCAGCCGCGTCGGACGATCGGTGGCGGGCCTGCGCGCCCGCAGCCACGAGCACGCGCGCGAAGCCAGGATGATCGGACACCCCACCGATAGGCCAGGCGTACTCGTCGTCGAGGCTCACCGCCCTGCGGCCTACTGCGTCTCTGGTAAACCGAACGCGATCGTCGTCACCACGGGTGCTCTGGATGCGCTGGACCGCACGCAGCTCTCCGCGGTGCTCGCCCACGAGAACGCCCACATCGCCGGCCACCATCACCAGCTGCTGATGGTCCTGCGCGGGCTGGCGACCAGCCTTCCCCGTCTTCCCCTGTTCCGGATCGGCGCCGCCGCGGTCGCCGACCTCCTTGAGATGTGCGCCGACGACGCCGCGGCACGGCGGTTCGGGACTAGACCTCTGCTCGTCGGCCTGCTCACTCTGGCTGGGCCACAACGCCTGCCCGCCGATGGCCTCGCTGCCGCGGGTACCGCGGTGCTCGCACGCGCACTGCGGCTGGCCGATCCCGCCCGGCCGGGGATGCAATGGCGTCAGCGCATCGCCCTTTCCGCAACGATGGCCACGACCGTCACCGCGCCCGCGGTGATCGACCTGCTTTGTCACTGAGAAATTGGTGTCGGTAGCGCGGTCCGCGCGGCGGTAAAGTTCCACGGGCAGGGAGTATTTCGCTGCAACAACGGGGGACTCGGGTGCGCACATTGGATTGGTCGGCTGGGGACAGCGGTGAGTTGCGTGCGTTCATCGGCGGCCATCTGGTGGTTGGATTCTGGTCATTCGAGGACCTGGCGGAGTGGGTCGGCGAATGGGCGGATGACTCCGGCGTCGTCGATGCGGATGACGCACAGGCATTGTTGGCCACGATGTGGCGGGAGCGCGTCGATGAACAACGCCATTGGCGTGACACGGGAAGTTTTGGACGGCTAGAGGCGCTCTTCGCCGATCTCGACGCGGACGGCATCTTGGCCAGGTCCTGTTTTCAGTGCTGCCAGCAGTGCGCGACCTCTGCGATCGCTGGGGAACGCACCGCTGATCCGGGTTCGCCCGACGGGTTCGCCGAATGGGGATATGTGTTCTTCCACGAACAAGACGCCATGGAGCTTTCCGTGCAGCCGGCGACGCTCTACCTCGGGTACGGCGTCTTCCGTCCTGCCCCGTACCTACCTGGCGGCCTCGATGTGGCCGCCGCGCACGAAGAGTCATATTTGCGCATCGCCAGGCGAGTCGTCGACGGCGCGCGCGAGCATGGGCTGGACGCCGAGTGGTCGGGGTCGTCCGATGACCGCGTCGCATTGACCTTGGCCGATTGGCGTAAGCCATTGCCGGGAACGACGTTTCCCCCCGTCGCTTCGCTCGCCCGTGCGGTCGGTGCAACCCGGCGGCGACTGGGTCTGCCCTGGCGGTCTCGCGGATAGGGTGCGGTGATGGCCGTCGTCGAGAACTCGGAGATGGTGTCTGCCTACGCAGCCCAGTTCAACCCATCGCTCCTCGGCAGGCACGCGGTGGCCTCGCCGTTGGGCTTGTGGCTCTTGTTGGCGCTGGTCGGCCCTGCCACCGAGGGTGCAGCGCGCCGCGACCTCGAGGCCGTACTCGGCACGACGGTCGACGACGCCGCGGCGCGGGCACGGACGCTGCTGAGCGAACCGCATCCTGCGGTGTCTGCGGTGGCGGCAGTGTGGGATCGCAAGCTGGGACCTGCCTTCGATGAATGGGCGCAGAGTATGCCCGACGTCGTGGAACGCGGTCCGATCCCGAACCAGGCGCAGGCCGACGCGTGGGCGCGGGCTCGCACGAACGGCATGATCGACGAATTCCCGCTCCAGATAGATGAATTGACGCGGTTGGTGCTCGCATCCGCGCTGGCGGCCGACATCACCTGGGCCACGCCATTGGGCACCACCGACGATCTTGGCGGCGAATTCGGGTCGGCGATCAACCGCGCCCTGACACTCGATTTCGGCACCCAGCTGATCGCAGAGACCGACGCGGCGGGAATGGTGGCGGTGGCAGCACCACGGGCATCGTCGGCGCTCGACGTCCTCAGCGTGATTGCGGCACCCGATGTGATGCCAGCCGACGTGGACACGGCAGCCCATCAGGTCGCCGCGATGCTGCGGGGGGACGAACGAGCCGCGCGCGAGGTGCCAGTCGAAGAGCTGGCCGACGGCCACGCGTGGACCGTGACCGACCGACGCGAACACCGCGCAGGAGGCCGAGCCGTCCAGGCCGAGTGGCGCAGCCATCTGCCTGCGTGGTCGGTGAAAAGCGATCACGATCTGGACAGTGCTCCTGGCGTGGCGTCGGTGTTCGATGCGCTGACCGCTTTTGCCAGGCAAGAGGACTTGCCGGTGAACTTCAGTGCGAAGCAAGCCGCCGTTGCGTCCTACTCGCGGACCGGATTCAAGGCGGCGGCGGTGACGGCGGTGGGCGTGCGGGCGGCGGGTATGCCGTCTTTCCACGAGGTGTTGGTGCGGCGGGTCGAGCTGCGCTTCAACCGTCCCTACGCCGTGCTGGCGTGCGCCGCGCGAGATGACGGTCCGTCAGCGTGGCGCGGGGTCCCGGTGTTCAGCGCGTGGATCACTGAGCCGGAAGAGACCGCCGCGGAACAGGGCGGCGTCCCGCAACCAGCGCTCCGACGGTGATCGGCGCCGCCTCCTGGCGCAGTCAGCAAAGAATGAATGTCATCGCTTGCAGTAAACGGCGAATACGGCAAGGTCTTCATGTCAAACGCATATGAGCAATGCAGAAACCCCGCAGCATTCATTTCGCCGCGACCACGTGAATGGAAATCAACGGCGCATGTGACAATGCGAAAGCCGCGAAGCCACTCGATGTGCGAGTGTCTCCGCGGCCTCGGGGCAGCCAGGCGTGCGGTGGTGACGGCCACCCGTTCCGCGGCCTCAGTTTCCGAAGAAGGGGGCCGGCGACGAGAACTCGCCGTAGCTCCGCGCCTTGGAGACGTCAGGCGGTGTGACCTGGATGGACACGCTCCCAGGCGATTGGGTAGTGGTGGCGGTACCCCCGGGGTTGGTGCTGGTGACCGCGTTGGCCGCTGATGCTCCTGGCGCCCCGGCGATCGCGGCCGCTGCTGCCCCAGTAGCGAGCATCGTGGCGATGTAGCGTAGCTTCATGTCATTTCCCTAGCGTGATTGTTTGTCTTGATGGATGTGCACCCAGTCGCCCATTAATGTGCTTTCTGATAGATAGGCCGGCTGGTTACAAAATCCAATCTAATGACGCGTCGGGTATTGACCACACCTTCATGCGAAACGCAAATCTTGAATCAAACGACGGTCTCGATGGCAAACACGTGCTCGTAGGTCAGAAGGGTGGCGGGTCTTCGTCGATCGCTTGTTGGTTGCGTTGGCGTTGGGCGTGGAGTCGTTGGGCGGTTTGTTTCGCGCGGGTGTGCTTGCGGGTGGGCATGGTCAGGCCGCGTTCGGGTGAGCCCGTGGCTGGTGGTGGTGTGACGGTGTCCGCGGGAAGCGGTGTGGTGGTGTTCCAGTGGGGGAAGTGCAGTCTGCTGCCGGGTGGTCGGGTGTAGCGGTGGCCGGTG
>Ga0105237_10009948_pt1 | contig 10145 bp, 10 predicted proteins | sample KBSC24metaG_FD_81520 | JGI IMG/M metagenome (GOLD analysis project Ga0105237, IMG submission 81520) | Corn rhizosphere microbial communities from Kellogg Biological Station, Michigan, USA - KBS C2-4 metaG | ecosystem: Host-associated > Plants > Roots > Rhizosphere > Soil | place: Michigan, USA... | reverse complement strand
CGCTTAATTCTGTTTTATAAAAATCAAATCGGGCTGAGTTTTCTTTACGGGCTTTAAAATAAATGAGGCCTGCTTTTTCATCGATCTTTATAATAGAAGTGCCCCAGAAATTACCGGTAGTGATCTGATCTACCAGCTGGCCATTCATGTCGTAGTAATATAAATTTTCCCAGCCATCTTTATCGCTTTTTACAATACATCCTTTGCCTGAGGGCAGAAATGTAATGCGATCGTTTTCATCGAGATCGATCCAGGTATTTTGCTTTTCGTCGTATACTTCTTTTTTACTGCCATTGCTGAGATCAATATTGTAAAACTTCAGGTCATTTTGATCGCGGTTCATCCATTGAACCCATAACTGTCCGCCGGGGGACCATGCAGGTTCTCCAAAATACTGATCATCCTGTGCATTAAAATCAGCCCATACAGTACCGCCGGGGTTTACTGTGGCGATTCCAATTTTAACCTCAGGGTTTTTGTCACCGGCTTTGGGATAGCGTTGATTTTCGAGGTAGCCATGTTGACCTTCTGCCACATAGATCGGAAAAACCGGCACCTGCGATTCATCGAACCGCATAAAGCAAATATGTTTGCTGTCAGGGCTCCACCAGAATGCTCTGTAATGGCTGGCGCGACCGAGTATTTCTTCATAATACACCCAGGAAGCATAGCCGTTCAAAATGGTTTCAGAACCATCGTTGGTGATGGCTGTTTCTTTCTGAGTTGCCACATTCATTACGTACAGGTTATTATCTTTTTTGGTATAAGCCACCCATTGATTATCGGGCGAATAAATTGGGTTGATGGCGCCGGTAATGGCAGCAGGTGGTTTCAGGTGTTCAAGATGGTTTACATCTGCGAATGGAACTGCCTTACCTGTTTTTACATCTACCAGGGTAGTGGTAGCTTCACCGTTTGCTTCTTTTTGCGTTAACAGGTAATGGTTGTCATCCGTCCATCCTTGTACCAATGGCAGTGTTTTGGTTACATTGGATTCGGCATTTTTGAATACCTGTTCAAATGTGAAGTTTTGTTTTTGTGCGTTAACGGAAATAACAATGAGTAGCAGGCATGGCAACACCAGGCCCTTGGCGATAACCGGTTTCATGTAGTTTTCGATTATTTAATATTGAAAATTAGATAATTTGATAAATCGAAAATTATCTTGTAGCTGAGTGGTCAGGTAAATGGACGAAAGGCGATTGGCTGGTTGCATATTTCAGGTTGCAAGACGCAATTTCCTGCAACCTGAAACATAATATGTAACGCTATTTCACTTCCTGCATGTCAACCAGCTTTTTATAAAAGCCGTTTTGCGCAATCAGTGTATCGTGTGTTCCGCGTTCTACTATTTTTCCTTTTTGCAATACGATTATTTCATCGGCATGGCGAATCGTGCTAAGCCGGTGTGCAATAACAATACTGGTGCGGTTGGCCATCATTTTGTTAATGGCGTCCTGTACCAGTCTTTCGCTTTCGGTATCGAGTGAAGAAGTAGCTTCATCAAGAATAAGAATCGGCGGATTTTTCAGTACGGCGCGGGCAATGGTTACACGTTGGCGTTCGCCGCCGCTGAGTTTGCTGCCACGGTCACCTATATTGGTTTGATAATTCTCGTCTTTTTTCATGATAAAATCATGGGCATTGGCAACCCGGGCTGCCCGTTCAATTTCTTCAATATTGGCAACAGGATTACCCAGAGATACATTGGCGGCAACAGTATCGTTGAAGAGAATAGGTTCCTGTGTAACAATACCCATCTGATCGCGCAATGACAGTAATGAATACTCTTTTATATTAATCCCATCGATCAGCAATTCACCGGTTGTTACATCATGAAAACGGGGAATGAGGTCGGCCAGTGTACTTTTACCCGCACCTGATGAACCCACCAGTGCAACGGTTTGGCCTTTTTGTATGGTGAAGTTGATGTTATCGAGAATGGTTACATCGTCGTATTTGAAGGTTACATTTTTGAACTCGATGGCTTTTTCAAATGCCACCATCTGGCGTGGGTTCTCAGCTTCTTTAACTGTTACCGGCGCCGTTAAAACTTCTTCAATACGTTCAATGGCTGCAGCGCCGCGGCGCATATTATAAAATGCCTGTGACAATGATTTCGCAGGCTGAATGATCTGTGAGAACAAAACAAGATAAGTAATAAAAGCCTCTGCTTCTATGGTAATTCCGTGCCAACCGTTATATACCAGTTGACCACCGATAAATAAAATACAGCAAAATATCATCACCCCTAAAAACTCCGACATAGGGGAAGCCAGGTCACGCTTGAATGCCATTTGAATACGCAATTTATTCAGCAGGTGATTGGTGCCAAAAAAACGTGTGCGCATCAGCTTTTCGGCATTAAAGGCTTTTACCACCCGTAAGCCACCAAGGGTTTCGTCGAGAATACTGAGTAATAAGCCCTGTTGTTCCTGTGCTTCGCCCGATTGCCTTTTTAAGCTGCGGCTTACCCGGCCAAGAACAAATCCGGCTACGGGCAACAGCACCAGCATTATAAGAGATAAAAACGGGCTTAAAAAAACAAGGGAGATCAGAATGACAAGGATGTTCAGGGGGTCTTTTATTAATCCCTCCAAGGTACCTATAACACACCATTCAATCTCATTCATGTCGTTGCTCATGCGCGACATGATATCGCCTTTGCGCTGGTCGGTGAAATAGCCTATCGGCAACACCAGGATCTTGTCGTACAGGTCTTCCCGGAATTTAGTCATTACCTTATTACGCATGGGAATAAGCATGCGGTACGACAGGTATAAAAACAGGTTCTTAAATAGTATAGATAATATGATCGTTATGCATATAGCCGACAGGGCGGCAGGATATCCGTAATGCAGGATCAGGTAAGACAGGCCGTATTTTAACTGGGCCATGATACCATCAGAATTAAAAACCCACACTGGCCTTACGGTAAGCGGCGGTTCCTTGGAAAACAACAGTTTTAAAAACGGCGCCAGCATTGCCAGCGAAACCAGGGAGAAAATTATTGATAACAGGTTGAAAACTACGTATGATACAACTCTTCCTATCTGGTCGCGCAGGTAAAAGAAAATCCTTGAAAATCGCTTCATGAATCAGTTAAATAATGAGTAAACGGTGCAAAGTAACTAATTTTACGGCTATTAAACCGTTAATGAAATGCAAGAAGGGAAACGCCAAAAACAAGTGGGAAGTTTACTGAATGAGGAAATAAATTCGATATTTCAACGGCTGGGACTGAATATGATCGATGGCGGCATGGTATCTATTTCGTCTGTGCGCCTTACTCCCGATCTGCTGGAAGCCCGCGTATACCTGAGCTTTTTCCAGGTAAAAGATGCCAAACAAACGCTGGAAAAAATTGAGGAAAGAGCCTGGGAAATAAAAAAAGAGCTCACCAGTCGTGTAGCCAAACAATTGCGCCGCATGCCTGAACTGAAATTCTTTCACGACGATACACTGGACCATGTGTTTAAAATGGATGAGTTGTTTAAGAAGATCAATCCGCCGGATGATAAGGAATAGGCAGTTTGCAATTTGCAGTCGGCAGCTCAACCTACTGCAAACTGCCAATTGCCAACTTGTAATTCAGACAGTCACATACCACTAATACAAACCGCAATCTCTTGAACTTCCTTTTCGCCTGGCGATATTTTAAGGCAAAAAAAAGTACCAATGCCATCAATGTCATTGCATGGGTAAGTATTGTTGCCATTATGGGTATTACGTTTGCCTTTATTGTGGTACTGAGTGTGTTCAATGGATTTGAAGGACTGGTAAAGTCATTGTATTCTTCTTTTTATCCCGATATCAGGATCACTGCCACAACCGGCAAGACAATTACGGTAACACCACAGCAGTTACAGCAACTGGCAGCCCTTAAAGGAGTACGCGCCTATAGTTTAATAGCAGAAGAAAAAACTTTACTGTCAAACGACGATGTGCGGGTAATTGTAGATATTAAGGGTGTAGACAGTTCCTATGAAAAAGTAACCGGTGTTGCCCAAAAGCTTATACGGGGTAAATTTCAGACCGGTACGCTTGATCAGCCTGCTCTTGTACTGGGTAATGGAGTAGAAAATGCAGTTGGCGTTGAAAGCGACCGGTACCTGTACCCGCTCACCGTGTATATGTTTAAACGCGGTATGAATATTAATGCGTCAGACCCCTCGCAATCACTGGCCGCCGCCAATATTATTACTTCAGGCACTTTTTTAATACAGCAGGATATTGATAACAAATACGCCATCACCAACCTTGATTTTATGAAGGTGATGATGGGACTAAAGCCTAATGAATATAGTGGCGTTGAAGTGGCATTATACAACGAAAATGATGCGAACCATGTACAGAAACAGATACAGCGCTTATTGGGCGCTGATTACCTGGTAGAAACAAAATATGAACAGAACAAAAGCCTGTACAGTGTAATGAGCGTTGAAAAATGGGCTATTTACGGTATTCTTACACTCATGCTTATTGTAGCTGCCTTTACTATGATCGGGGGGCTCACCATGCTGGTGCTGGAAAAGCAAAAAGATATTCAGGTATTAAAATCAATGGGCGCTAATAATTCACTGATCCAGAAGATTTTTCTAACTGAAGGATTGTTACTGGCTGGAATCGGTTCAATAACCGGACTACTATTGTCAATCGTATTTTGCTGGGCGCAGGTCAGGTACAAGATCATTGCTATTCAGGGAGGCACTTTCCTGATAGACTATTACCCTGTACAGCTGGTAGCTACCGACTTTTTGCTGGTAATTCTTACCGTATTTATTGTGGCCTTTTTTGCTTCGTGGTTCCCGTCACGCAAAGCGGCATTACAGCCTATTGAATTGAGAAGTTAATCTTTATGACAATACCCGAAATAATAGATTTTCTTAAGTTAAACTGGAGTGAGCCCGCTCATACTACAAAAGACCACATGGAATCACTTTTTAGATTCGCATGCTCATTTACAGAAGGACATCCGGGACTACCGGAAAATTATCCTTATAATGTTCCCACTGAAGTAAAAGATTTTTGGGCTACAGCTTCAACGGCTGAGTTATTCCAGGATGTTGACTACGGCCAATGGGGGCTTGAAATACTTTCTCCTGAAGAGAGCGCATCCCGTTCGGAAAGAGACAGGGAATATTACCCTGATTTTCGAAGTGATGAGTTGATTATCGGAAGGTTTCGGGGTGATTCAGAGATATTAATTGTCTCTTGTGGTGACGATGAATATGGAACCATCCGGGTAGGGTTGCCTATTGACAAATATCCTGACTGGCCGGTAGTAGCTAAAAATTTCAAAGAGTTTCTTGAAAAATATGCAGAAGCAGACGGTAATAAGTATTGGGAACACCACAGAGCCCGAAAGGGATAAGTTTTTGTGCTTCGTTTTATTATAATAAAAAAGCACGAAGCATCAGCTTCGTGCTTTTTATATCCTGGTATTACCTGTATTAATAATCACCGATTGTTTCGGGTAACTGCTGCAGTGCTTTTGCCAACTGCTCATCATTAGGCGCTATACCGTGCCATTCGTGATGGCCTTCCATGAAATCCACACCTGCGCCCATTACCGTTCTCATGAGAACAACAACGGGTCTGCCTTTACCGGTATGTGCTTTAGCTTCTTCTAAACCGGCGACTACTGCATCAATATCATTGCCTTTGTCAAGATGCAAAACATCCCATCCAAAAGCTGCGAATTTTGCAGCCAGATCACCCAGTTTCATTACTTTTTCGGTAGGTCCGTCAATCTGCTGACCGTTCCAGTCAACAGTTGAAATGAGGTTATCTACACCTTTGGCGCCGGCAAACATAATAGCTTCCCAGTTTTGGCCTTCGTCCAGTTCACCATCTCCGTGCAGGGAGTACACGAGATTCTTTTCGCCGTTCATTTTTTTAGATAAAGCTACACCCAGCGCTACACTCATACCCTGACCCAAAGAACCGCTGGCCATCCGTATACCTGGCAGGTGTTCGTGAGTGGCAGGATGTCCCTGTAAGCGGGAGTTGATCTTTCTGAAAGTTGACAGCTCTTTTACATCAAAATACCCGGCACGTGCAAGCGTTGAATAAAAAACGGGTGATATATGTCCATTTGACAATATAAACACGTCTTCGTTATGGGCTTCCATCGAAAACTTAGGGTTGTGTTGCATTATTTTAAAATATAATGCGGTAAAATATTCAGTACAACCTAATGAGCCTCCGGGGTGGCCGCTGGCGACACCATGTACCATACGAACAATATCCCTTCTGATTTGAGTAGCAATATCTTTTAAAGCCGGCATAGCAAGATTAAAATTTGGTTGCAAAACTAAAGGAATTTGCCTTGCATCAATAAATCAAATTAAACTTTCCGGATATTTTTATATCAAATTGCGCGTTATAACAGGCAGAAACCGCAAAAATCAAGTTCCAAATGTCAAAATAACCTGAATTCTATCATTTTAGGTTTTGATATTATCTGGTCTTGTTATTTGGGTTTTGTGATTTTTAATGCTTAATAGAGTACTTTAATAAATAGTTGGAAATCCGAAAATACGCTGTAATTTGCACGGGCTTTGTGTTTAAAGGAGCCGAACTGGCTTGATTGATAGCGTACGCACATTATTACAAGACTAAAATCAGGCTGATGTTTGATGTTCTATTTTCTATTGCTATTTCTTTTGCAATTACCTTTCTAGCCATTCCGGTAATTATAACCGTAGCAGAACAGAAAAAATTATTTGACATTCCTGACGCGAGAAAAGTTCACAGGAATCCTATACCATCTTTAGGTGGATTGGGGATCTTTGCAGGCTTTATGCTCGCCTGTCTCATAGCTATTCCCTACTCACAGGCTACCAATTTTCAATATTATTTTGCCGCCGCTTTTGTTATCTTCTTCCTCGGGTTAAAAGACGACATACTGGTTATTTCACCAATTAAAAAATTTATTGGCCAGGTACTGGCTGCTTTTCTGATCATTTATAAAGGCAATATTCAGATAAAAAGCATGTATGGCTTTATGGGCATACACGAGCTGCCTGAAATGTTCAGTCTGTTACTAACTTATCTCACCATTATAGTCGTTATCAATTCCTTTAATTTAATTGATGGCATTGATGGTCTGGCAGGTACACTTGGGCTGATGTCTTCTATGATCTTTGGTCTTTATTTTCTTCAGATCAATCAGCCCGCGTATTCTATACTGGCTTTTTCACTGGCAGGCAGCCTTGCCGCTTTTTTAATATTCAATTTTCAACCTGCCAAAGTATTTATGGGCGATACGGGCTCCCTGATGGTAGGGCTGGTAAATGCAATACTGGTCATTAAATTCATTATGGTGGCCAACCTGCCCGAAACGCCGTATCCCATCATTGCTTCTCCGGCTGTTAGTGTGGCCATTCTGGCTATACCTTTAATGGATACGTTGCGGGTGTTTGCTATTCGTATTTTTCACAGGCGTTCGCCTTTTAGTCCCGATAGAAATCACATTCATCACCTGTTGCTCGATCGCGGATATTCACACCGGTTTATTTCGCTGATGCTGGTTTCAGTGAATCTGCTGTTTGTGCTTGCTGCTTATGCTGGCAGAGACTTAGGCTGTACCTGGATCATTCTGGCTATGTTAACCGTGTTTTTTGCAGGTATTGCAGGGTTGTATTATACCCGCCCGCGTACCCGCCTGTTTGTAGCCAAAGCCATTGAACAGGAAACAGAACTCACAAGCTCCAAAATCGTTCCCCTTACTACCGATACTATTCTGGAACATAAGAATTAATTGGGTTCGATCATCTGTTTACAAGTTACAGGGGCACCCCTGGATCAGGCAGCTGGATAACCTGTTCCCCATAACCCGTAGTCGTGTAAATAGCCCCCTTCCCAAAATTTTTCTTAGGTTTGCAGGCATTTAATATTCTTCCTATGTCAGATGAATTAAATTCAATTAGAGATCAGGCCAGCGATAACATGGATAAAGCCATCAGCCACCTGGAAGCAGAATTAGTGAAAGTACGTGCCGGTAAGGCCAATCCTAATCTGGTTGACGGTATTGTAGTTGATTATTATGGAACGCCTACACCTATTAACCAGGTAGGTAATATTTCGGTAGCCGATGCCCGCACTTTGACCATTCAGCCCTGGGAAAAAAATATGCTGCAACCCATAGAAAGGGCCATTATCGCCGCCAATATTGGTATTAATCCGCAGAACGATGGAAATATGATCCGTTTATTTATGCCCCCGCTTACTGAAGAACGGCGTAAAGAACTGGTGAAAAGATCACATAACGAGGGCGAACAATCAAAAGTTGCCATTCGTAATATTCGTCGCGATGCTATGGAACAGGTAAAAAAATTACAAAAGAACGGTTTAAGCGAAGATGTGTGCAAGGATGCTGAAAAGAATATTCAGGAAATGACCGATCGCTTTATTTCCCTGGTAGATAAACACCTTGCGGCAAAAGAGAAAGAGATAATGACGGTGTAAAAATGTTGAATGTCAAATATTAAATGTCGAATGTTGAAGTAAAGTATCTTTACTTGAGCATTCGACATTTTTTATTCATAATTCGATTAACTATGGCAACCATTAAACTGAAAGACATTAGCACCCGTGCGCCAAAAGATGAGGACAAAGAAACGATCAAAGCCAAAACAACAGATATTCTTAAAGAGCTGGATGAACTGCAGAACCTAATGTATGCCGAGTCAAAACATGCTGTACTGGTTGTATTGCAGGGTATGGATGCCAGCGGAAAAGATGGCGCCATACGAAAAGTATTCAGCTCGTTAAACCCACAGGGCGTACGGGTAAAATCATTTAAAGAACCCACAGCCGAAGAACTGAGCCACGACTTTCTGTGGCGTGTTCATGCAGCAGCGCCACCCAGAGGCATTATACAGATCTTTAACCGCTCGCATTATGAAGACATTCTCATTACCCGCGTGCATAACATGATAAATGATAAAACTGCCAAAAAAAGAATGAAAGCGATCAATGATTTTGAGCAGTTGTTAACCGAGCATAACGATACGCACATTGTAAAGTTCTATCTGCATATATCACCGGAAGAACAGCAACAACGGCTGAGCGAACGCATAAATAACCCCGCCAAACAGTGGAAGTATAATGCAAATGATTTTAAAGAAGCCGAATTATGGGATGATTATATGGCCGCCTATGAAGATTGCTTTGAAAATTGTAACGACATACCCTGGACAATAGTACCCGCCGATCAAAACTGGTATAAAGAGTACGTTATCGCTCAAACTATAAAGAAAACTATGGAAAAACTGGATATGCATTTTCCGGGGTTGAAGAAGTGATAACCGCTTTGATATTGCTGATATCGAAAAATTTGATATATTAATATAAAATTCCGGAATTCAAGCTCCAATTTCCATCCTCAATAAGATCCCTTCGTTTTCTTTGGAACTTGATTTTTGGTTCTTGTAATTTATAAGCATATCGTTAACTACTAAAACTAACCAACTATGGGTATGTTGAAAGAATTCAAAGAATTTGCCATGAAGGGCAGCGTTATAGATCTTGCCATTGGTATCATCATAGGTGCTGCATTTACGAAAATCGTGAGTTCGATGGTTGATGATGTGATTACCCCCCTGATCCTGAAGCCCGCTCTGGACATGGCCGGCCAAAAAGACCTCGATAAGCTTGTGATATTCCATACCGTTAAGATCGGGGTGTTCCTATCGGCGACGCTTAACTTTATAATCGTTGCCTTTATTCTGTTTTTAATTGTAAAAGGCATTAATAGCTTTAAGAAGAAAAAAGAAGAAGCACCGACTGCCACACCCGAGGAAATTATTTTGTTACGTGAAATCCGCGATCAACTAAAAAAATAATATACTGGTTTTATATTTGCATGGCATTTTGACTAACCTCAAAGTGATTTTTATAACCTTCTTATAAATATAAGCATGCAAAAAGTTGCGTTGGCGCTTTCGTTCTTACTGCTGACTGTTACGGTTATGGCGCAGGATAAAACTGTGCAGGATCTGAGAAAAGAATCTGATAAAACAATTACAAAAGAGAAGTTCGACACCATTCCCAAAACATGGAGAAAGGGTGGCTTGTTCAACGGCACATTCGGTCAAACCTCACTTTCGAACTGGGCTGCGGGTGGTGATCAGTATTCT
>Ga0105237_10009945_pt1 | contig 10148 bp, 6 predicted proteins | sample KBSC24metaG_FD_81520 | JGI IMG/M metagenome (GOLD analysis project Ga0105237, IMG submission 81520) | Corn rhizosphere microbial communities from Kellogg Biological Station, Michigan, USA - KBS C2-4 metaG | ecosystem: Host-associated > Plants > Roots > Rhizosphere > Soil | place: Michigan, USA... | reverse complement strand
TTGAGTGCCAATGAGCGGTTTTCGATCCGCAATTTTCCGTCGATCCAAAGTCGCAATATGCCGTCCCCGGCGCCTTTCGAATTGAGTGCGATCTCCTGCTCCACGGGGACCCAACGTCCTAGTGGCCATGGTCCTGACTCCACCATCGCGCCTTGCCACAAAGTACCAACGCCGACTGAACGAACCTCGACGCCGCTGTCGCCGCCCTGGGCCCATCCGACCCGCGCAACGAAGCCGTCCGATGGCGTCTTGGCATCGAGTTCGGCGATGTCGGAAGCGGCGTAGAGACCGGGCAAGTAACCTGGTTTGGCAAAGGCGAACGAGGCTGGCAGAAATACCCGATAGGACAGGCACGCAGAGGTTGCTTTTGCGAGCTCGGCAGATTGCCAGGTGAAGCCGACGCCGTTGCGCGCGGTCTCATCCTCGACATCGGTCGACGCAAGGCTGACTTGCATGACGGCGTCGTTGCCGGCGCCAGAACCGAGTATCTGAGCGTTTGTCAAAATCCCCCACTCGCGTGACCCGGCGCGGCCTTGCAATTCGATCGGTGTGAGGAGATTGCCGCGTTGGCTGTCGAGCGCAAACTGCTTGCCGGCGGGATAGCGCGCCGTGCATGGCGCAACGATATCGGTATGAAAGAACGCAAATCCCATATAGGCGAAAACAGTAATCAGGATTGCGCCACCAGATAAGTTGAAGACTATGGCGCCGCTGTTGATGTCACGCATAACGAGGCCTCAATTGAACGGCATTTTTTAAGTCCCGAACCCAGTACAACGATAAGCTGCCAATCCTCGTGCGCGGAGACCAACACGCACATACCTTAAATAATGTTTCTAAAATTTCAGTTGCTCGCCTTTGAATAGGCGAGGCAGCCGCTGAGGCGGTCCCGATATAAAGCGGTCGAACTGACGATCAGGGATTGCGGCCTACACCCCTTCACGCGGCGAATGCCGGATCGCCCCTGTGGAAAAAAAACGCAGGCTGAAAGCTTATGCCAAGGCCCATTACACAACGCCCATACGGATCCGCCGTAAGTTTATGTTGCAGATTCACACCATAGGCCGCCGCTAAAGTTTCCGGATTGGTCTCTTCGCTGCCTTTTCCATTCCGTGCCGCTAGAGTGCCGCTCGCTGAGGGGCACGCGTCAGGTCAGCGGAGGGGTGCGTTTAATGTTTCGTAGTTTGCTATTGGGGCTGTGCGCCGTGTTGGCGACAAGCGTCTGGACGAGCGCTGAGGCTCGCTACAGACACCATCGGCATTATCACCATAACTATTCCGATAGCCGTGATCAGCTCATTATCATTTCCGAACAAGACGTCGACCTGTCACTCGATCGATTTACGATCGATGTTAGACAGGCGAAGGGAGCCTACAAAGGTATTCGCGTCAAAAACGCGATGGGCAAGTTGTTCGATCTGCAGCGGGTCCAGATCGTCTACAGCGATGGCACGGTTCATAACGAAGATCGCCAGATCGATATGTATTGGGGCGAGCGCAGCCGTCCAATCAATGAAACGCCCGACAGCCGTTTTATCGACCAGATCAACATCACGCAGGAACCGGGCCCCGGCCGCGGGCGCCTGCAGGTGATCGGGATCCAGGACGGTGAAGGACGCAGAATGGACCGCTCCGGACGAGGCGGCGGCTCGTACACGACTTCATCGCCACGACCGTCGCGGCCATCGAGCAGTTCGGACTCGGAGGTCTCGAGCGATATGCCCGTAAGGCCAACGGTTCCCGAACCGACGCAAACGGCGCCCGGTCAAGAAACCGCTGGCGGAGACGTTTTGTTCGGCGCGCAGTACGTCGGTTTCCTAACCGATCGCGACGTCATCCGCGTCGGCAACGAAGTCGGTAAGTTCGCGAAGATCCGGCTACGCATTCTCGACAACGACATTCACATCAACGAACTGAAGGTCGTCTACAACAACGGCGAAAGCGACACGCTTGCCATTGATGCCGACATCCCGAAAAATTCTCGTACAGGTTGGATCGACCTGCGAGGAGACCGGTTCATCAAAGAGATCCAGATGGTCTACCGCTCGCGGCCGAACTTCAACGGCCAAGCGCGGGTCGAAATCTTCGGCAAATATGCGCCAGGCTGGCTTGGGCCCCACGGCGAAGGCCGGAAGTACAATCAGGGCTGGGTGCTACTTGGAGCACACACGGCAGGCTTCGTCGGCTTCGACAAGGACTCCATTCCTGTCGGAAGCAACGAAGGCGGCTTCAGGCGAATTCGCGTCACGGTTCGTGATCGCGCCATCACCTTGAACGAAGTCAAGGTCGTCTATTCCGATGGCGTGGAAGAGACGATACCAGTGCGTACGCGCGTCGACGCAGGCGGTACTTATGGACCGATCGATCTGAAAGGCGAGAGGCGCCAGCCCATCGATCACATCGAAGCCAAGTACCGGTCGCGTTTCTTCGACGCCTCCGCCAAGGGCAAGGGCTCGGCGATCGTCGAGGTCTGGGCCCAGCATTACTGAGGCTTCGGACCAGACGTGACGCATTTTCGAAAATGGAGGGGGCCGGCGATTGTCGGCCCTCTTTTTTCGATTGCTGGCGCCACGTGTCCGTTATTTCATGCGACACAGAGCAAAACGCGCCACAACACACGCATTTCTGACGCAAATGGCATCGACTCAGTTTCCCGAAACGAGTGGAATATGCTACGCGACGCCGATCGGCGGACGGCATTCGATTCCACTCCTGGGGGACCCAAGCCTTGAACTTGAGAATTCAGCAACCGCTTCATGCAGAGAGCCGCGTCGACATTCTCGCACGTGAGCCGCGTCCAGCGCAGGTCATCGGTTCCGATCCGATGCCCGAGACGCAAAAGCAGCGCGTCCGCCGCCTTGCTGCACATTGTCAGAAATATCGCGGCTCGGTGCCGAAGCTTGCCGTACGCCAATTGATCACGACGTTGGTACCTCTCGTCGTCGTCATCGGCGCGATGTTTGCGACGGTCGAATCCGCTTATTGGGCGACGCTGCTTCTGGCGCTGCCCGCAGCCGGCCTGCTGGTCCGCGCCTTCATCATCCAGCACGATTGCGGCCACGGTTCATTCTTCGCCTCGCGTACGGCCAACGACTTTGTCGGCAGATGTATGAGCGTGCTGACGTTCGCGCCATATGCGGTCTGGCGGCGCGAACATGCGCATCATCATGCATCGTCAGGCAATCTCGACCGCCGCGGCGCCGGCGACATCGACACCATTACTGTCCGTGAATATCTTCAGCTCTCCAAGCTAAGGAAGCTGCGCTACAGGCTCTACCGGCATCCGCTTTTTCTCTTTGGGCTCGGCGTACCGGCTTATTTCGTCATCCTTCAGAGACTGCCTTGGCTTCACGCTCTGCCGCCGCGCGACACGTGGCGCAGCGTCGTCGGATTGAACATCGGGCTCGTCGCGTTCTATCTGCCGCTCATCTATATCTTCGGCTTTTCCAACGTGCTTTGGGTCGGATTGCCGGTTCTACACATTGCGTCGGCTACGGGCGGTTGGCTGTTCTTCATTCAGCATCAGTTCGAGGAGACGACCTGGGACAAAGCCGAGGGCTGGGACTTCCAGGTCGCGGCACTCCTCGGATCGTCCTACTATAAAATGCCCAGGGTGCTGAACTGGTTCACCGGCAACATAGGTCTACACCACATCCATCACTTGAACAGCATGATCCCGAACTACCGGCTCCACGACTGCCTTGCCGCCAGTCCCGAACTGAAGTCGATCAATCGGCTCACATTGCGCGACAGCATCAAATGTGCGCGGTTGAAATTGTGGGACGAAAGTCAGCGCCGCCTGATCGGCTTCAACGAGCTTCCGGCGTACGCCTGAAGCGGTGCACGTGGGACAATGGTCCCGGGCAGCGAGATTTTATTTCGGAAGACAACGGGGCTCGCCGCAAGGCGGGCCCTTTCCAGTTGATCTTCACGCATTGCGCCGCATGACCTTGCTAAGCTGCACGCAGGCTGCAACACGTAGTCCGCAATAACGCTCCAGCGCACGTGCGATCCAGACCCGAAAACCATGACAAAGAACGACGAACGAGGCCTGCCTGACGAGCTGATAACAGTTCGCGATTGGCTGAGATACGCCGTCACGTCGATGACGCGCGCCAAGCTCGTCTACGGTCACGGCACCACGAACGCCGTTGACGAAGCCGCTTTTCTGGTCCTAGCGACGCTTGACCTGCCGATCGACAACATCGATCCCTGGCTCGACGCGCGGCTGACCGCAACAGAACGCCAGGCCGTTGCCGCCATCATTTCAAAGCGTATCGAAACGCGCAAGCCCGCCGCCTATTTGACGAATGCGGCTTACATCCAGGGCCGCAGGTTTTATGTCGATGACCGCGTGATCGTTCCGCGCTCGCTTATTGGAGAACTCCTGGCGCAGGATCATCTTGCAGCGATCGTTCCCGATCCGATGGCCATCAATCGCGTGCTCGATCTTTGCACGGGCTCGGGGTGTCTCGCGATCCTCGCCGCTGAGGCATTCCCGGCCGCGGAAATTCACGCATGCGATATTTCGGACGATGCGCTCGCGGTCGCCGATCGCAACGTCCGCGACTATCGACTGAAGGCGCGTGTTCGCACCTTCAAGACCGATCTCTTCGATGGGCTTCCTTCCGGCGCCTACGATCTCATCATCTCGAATCCCCCGTACGTAACCGCGAAGGCCGTCGAGGCGTTTCCGCCGGAGTATCGGGCCGAGCCGCAGATCGCGCATCTCGGCGGCGCCGATGGTCTCGACCTCGTCCGCCGTATTCTTGACAGTGCCGGCAGCCGCCTGGCGCCCAACGGAACTCTCATCGTCGAAGTCGGGACTGGAAAGAGGGAGCTCGAAGCGGCGCGGCCAGACTTGCCCTTCTTATGGCTCGACACGGAAGACAACGAAGCCGAGGTCTTCACGCTCCGGGCCGGAGACCTGAAACCGTCACGATCCCGCAAAGGGAAGTTGACGCGGTGATCCGCGCAAGGCGGAGAACCTCGCGCGCCGCCAGCAGGACCACCGCGTGTGTCGAACGGTGTGCGTCAGCCGAATGCGCCGAAGTGATGCGCAATGCCGGTGCCGATCTCGCGCATGAATTCGTAGGACGATTCCATCGACGTCAAGATTTCGGTTTCAAGGCGCGCATAGTCGTCAATGCCGCGCGGCCGGTAGCTCGCTTCTTCATCGAAGTCGGGCGAGCCTTTTCCACCAAGGTTCTTGGCATCGTGCGGGAAAGCCTTGCGCATGATGCTCACGACTTCCGGAATTTCGAGGCTCAGAGCCATGTCCAAAACCACGCTGTGGGATAGGCCGTCTTGCGGCGTAAAGCGCGGAAGCTGCGCTGCAAGAATATAGATGCGCATGATCAGCGCCAGCCTGATCGCCTGCAACAGATCGAGTTCAAGGCGGGTGGCATCCGGAACCTTGCCGCCCTCGATGTTTTGATCTTCGAGAATGGAGTGCAGGTCGATGGCGTCAAGCCGCAGAAGATGAACGAGTTCGGAAATGGCGCCCTGCCGGTCATCGGGCAACAGGTGCGTCGCAAGCGTGCGGAATGCGGCGTTTAACGTCTGCTCGCGACCCCACGATGCGCGCGCCGCCCATAGTCCAGCATCGAACACCTTGGCATTCGCCGCCATCGCATTGAGGCTCGAGATCGTCTTGGCGTAGGCAATCATCGCAAGCAGAGACTGCAAGCGCTTCGACGACTTCGCCAGTTTGTTGAACCGGTCGAGGTCGCTTCCGACGGCGGTTCCGAGGCCCGCAACGACGTTGGCGATATAGCCGAACTGCTGCAGGATCGCATTATTCGGAATGGCGCGCATGCGTGCCGGATTGCCACGATCCGATGTGTGCTCGCCTTGCCGCTTCACGGGCCGCGAACCGGTCTTGAACAACAGGTTCGGCCCGAAAGCGCCGAGCACCGCCCGGTACCCGTCATGCGCAAAGAGCTTCTGCTGGAAGGCCCTGAGCCGCAAGAAGAAATCCAGACTGAAATTCTGTTCGGAATAGAAAGGATCGTTTTCGACGCGCGGAATTTCGCCGTCCATGACGACGGTCGCCAAGGCGCGCGTCGTCAGGGCACGGTTGCCGAAATACATGTAACCGTCGCCGCCCTGGAAGCTCGTCTCGTGCTTCACGGGTATCTTGGCATCGGCGAAACGGTGACGCGACTCGTCCGTCATCAAGTAGTGAAGCCGCGTATAGAGAGTGCCCGGATGCGCTCCGCGGCCTACCGACTCTCCGTGCGTCGAGAAGATCAGCGTCTCGACTCCGTCGAGCTTCGCCTTATCAACGAGCGCCGCAAGACCGTTATAGTACCGCTCAATCGCCAACGTTGCCGGAATCTGGCCGATGAAGCGGCCGGCGTCCGAGAACCCCGTTTGGATGCTGAGCCGCTTACGGCCACCAACATATTCCCGGTAGGCTTCCTCCTCGACCAGGCGCTCCATGATGCGTGCGCCATTCTCGAGGCCCGACGGTGTTTCGAACAGCGGCGAGATGTCAGTGATATTGTCGACGCCGAATAGTTTGGCGAAGAACACCGCGATCAGGATCGTTGCAGGCGATTCAGCCTCGGCGATCAAAAATCGGATCGGAGTTTCCTTGTCGACATGCTTTTGGATTTGGGCCGTCAGCGCGAACTGGCGAATGGCCGTCGCCGTTTCGAGATCGAGAGTGGCGAAGTTGACCGTCTCACGCGGGCAGTTCTTGATCATCTCGACAATCCGAGCGAGCGACTGGCTCTCTGTTAGATCGCGAGTCCATGGTTCGTGCACGTAGGCGCGGAAGGCGTTATTCAATTGCAGAGCGTTTATGCGCAAATGGATATGCGCCGTGCCGAGGCCCGTGGCGTCGACGAGCCCGGCCAACGCCGCAATGGCGCGCTTCATCTGCGGCGCTTCAACCGCATCGATCAGGTTGTCGAACAGCGTCTGCAACGGCTCGACCGTCAGCAGATTGTAGCCGTCAGTTTTGGTAATGACGTTGGCGGCTTTCGCAAGGCCTGTGGGATCATTCGCGAAATTCTCGAGGGCTTTTATCTGCTCATCGACTGCGGCTATGCCGAGATCTAGTTTGCCGACGATCTGGCGTGCGATGCGTTGCGTCGCGTCGCCACCTTCGAGCTTGTGCTTCAGTACAACAAACCGTTCGCGGATATCTGCCAGCGCCGCACGCTTTTCCAGTAACCGCACCTGGAAGGAGAATGTCCAAGCAATGTCGTTGCGGCCGTCGAGGTCATAGCCGACCCATGACGCGAAGGTCGTGAGTTTCGGCCGCAGCTTGAATGCCGCGTCGCCAAATTTCTGCGCGGCGACGCTGAAGAACCCATGCAGCAATTCTTCGTAGGCGTTGCGCAGATTGCCAATCGCGCCTTGCACGCACTTGTGCTCGTGCTGCAGCGTCAACGTCTCTTCGGGACGGTGGGGCAAGCCGATCGTCACGTCCTTGGCAGGCGTGTCGGAGACGGCAATTTCGACCATCCGGCGATAGAGCGCGTCGGAAAGACCGAAGGTTGGATGCGCGGTCAGAACGATGCCGGTGCGCGCCCGAGACCAGCGTTCGGCAAACGCCTCGATGGACGCAGCTTCGTTCGCGGTTTTTTCGACATACGTCGTGAAATCTTTAAGCGTCGATGCCTGGTCGACGTAACCGACCTTCTCGCGAAGGCGGCGCGCCCGGCGAACGCAAGCGCGATCCATCAACCGGCCGGCGAGGGCTTTCATCTCGTCGAAAGACACGGCTCCCGATTCAAGCCGGCGCGACAATTCGAAGGCGACGTTCAAAATCGGATTGAGCGATGGGTTGTCAGGGATTTGCGTTCTGAGACGCTTCAATTCCTCGATCAGCTGGCTCTCATCGAGTTTAATCGAGCTTGCAGCTGGCGTCCTGTCCTGCATTAAACCTAACCTCCACGTCCCCGTGCGGGGACAGAATGCGAGCGCCGTTCAGAGAACTCCGCGGCGAAGACCGGAGCGGCGACGCGCTCCGGTCGGCACCGAAATCAAGCTACCTTCTTCATCCGCCCGAGAACTTGCGCGACAGTCGAACCCATTTCCGAAGGCGTTGGCGCAATCGTCACGCCGCAACCTTTGAGGATCTCGACCTTCTCGGCAGCAGACTCACCGAATGCCGACACGATAGCGCCGGCATGGCCCATGCGGCGACCTTTCGGAGCCGACAGACCCGCGATGTAGGCAATCACTGGCTTCTTCATGTGTTCCTTGGCAAACAATCCGGCTTCGGCTTCCTGCGGCCCGCCGATCTCGCCGACCATCAACACGGCGTCGGTCTCGGGGTCGTTCTCGAATGCCTCGAGCACGTCGCGATGCGACGACCCATTGATGGGATCGCCACCGATGCCGACCGACGTCGAGACGCCGATACCGAGCGCCTTCATTTGTTCCGCCGCTTCATATCCAAGCGTACCAGAGCGCCCGACGATGCCGACGCGACCAGCAAGATAGATATGACCCGGCATGATGCCGAGCATCGCCTTTCCAGGCGAAATCGTGCCGGCGCAGTTCGGCCCGGTCAGCACCATGCGGCTCTCTTTCTTGTAGCGCCGCATGTAGCGCTTAACGCGGATCATATCCTGGGCAGGTATGCCATCCGTAATGCAGACGCAGTATTTAATGCCCGCGTCCGCTGCTTCCATGATCGCATCGGCGGCGAACGGCGGCGGCACGAATACGATCGATGCCTCCGCGCCCGTTTCGTCGACAGCGCCCTTGACGGTGTTGAACACCGGCCTGCCGAGATGCGATGAACCGCCTTTGCCCGGCGTCACACCACCCACGACGTTGGAGCCGTAGTCGATCATTTCCTGAGCGTGGAACGTGCCGATGCGTCCGGTGAAGCCCTGGATCAGGATCGGCGTTTTCTCGTTGATGAAGATTGCCATTGCTGCGTCTCCCGACTAGGCCGATTTTTTCGCTGCGGCGACCGCTTTCTTGGCGGCATCGGCGAGCGTTTCCGCACTGATGACTGCCAAGCCGCTATTGTCGATGATCTTGCGTCCTTCTTCGACGTTCGTGCCTGCGAGGCGAACCACGATCGGCATCGTAATTTCGAGTTCCTTGACGGCGTCGACAACACCTTTCGCGACCCAGTCGCAGCGGTTGATGCCGGCGAAGACGTTGACGAGAATGGCCTTTACGTTCCTATCACGAAGAACCGCCTTGAACGACTTCGTGACGCGTTCCGGTGACGCGCCGCCGCCGATGTCGAGGAAGTTTGCGGGCTCCCCACCGGCCAATTTGATCATATCGAGCGTCGCCATCGCAAGTCCCGCACCGTTGACGATGCAGCCGATGTCGCCGTCGAGGCCGACGTAGGCAAGTCCGCGATCAGACGCGTAGGTTTCGCGCGGGTCTTCCTGGCTCTTGTCGCGAAGCTCGGCAATGTGCGGCCGCCGGAACAGCGCGTTTTCGTCGAACGACATTTTCGCGTCGAGCGCCACAACCTGCTTTTCCTTGGTTATGACGAGCGGATTGACCTCAACCATCATCGCATCGAGATCGCGGAAGGCGCGATAGCAACCCATGATCGCGGGCACGAGCTTGTTGACGATCTCGGGATCAACGCCGAGCCCAAAAGCGATTTCGCGGGCTTGGAACTGCTGCATGCCGACTGCCGGGTCGACACTGACGCGGATGATCGTATCGGGCTGTGACGCCGAGATTTCCTCGATGTCCATGCCGCCCGCGGCTGAGGCCACCACGACGATGCGTTCGGAAGCACGATCCATCACGAAGCCGAGATAGATCTCCTTGTCGATATTCGTCGCTTCCTCGATGTAGAGGCGCGACACCAGCTTGCCTGCAGGGCCTGTCTGATGCGTCACGAGTTTGCGGCCGAGAAGAAACTCGGCCGCATCGGCGATTTCCTGCTCGTTCTTGCAGACCTTGACGCCACCAGCCTTGCCGCGGGCGCCGGAGTGGATCTGCGCCTTCACGACGACGGCGCCGCCAAGCTCGCTGGCGCGGTAGGTTGCCTGCTCGGGGCTGTATGCGAGGCCACCGCGCGGGATCGGCACGCCGAACTTCGAAAGAAGCTCCTTTGCCTTATACTCATGAATGTCCATGTCTTGGTCCTCCTTTGGATAAGTCTTGCGTTTCCAGCGTGTCTTATTTCTTGTGGGCTGCGTCGTATG
>Ga0105237_10009942_pt1 | contig 10150 bp, 8 predicted proteins | sample KBSC24metaG_FD_81520 | JGI IMG/M metagenome (GOLD analysis project Ga0105237, IMG submission 81520) | Corn rhizosphere microbial communities from Kellogg Biological Station, Michigan, USA - KBS C2-4 metaG | ecosystem: Host-associated > Plants > Roots > Rhizosphere > Soil | place: Michigan, USA... | reverse complement strand
TGTTAAAGCGGACTGATGCGCTCTGAGAGGAGGAAGCTGCCTAGGTGCAACTGGGTGCGCGAGATCTGTTTCGAATTTGTGCGCAGCGAGGCGAGGCCGCGTACTCTGTGCCTCAGAGGTTAATACAGGAGATTTTGGGCGTGATAAAGATTCGCCGATTCGGTTTGAATCGTTGTCTTCATATAGGGTGGCATCCGACTCCAGGCGGGCACCGCTCTTGGTTGAACTGCTCTTGTCAGGATATGGGAAGGTGGTGGGAGGAGGTTCGAGATGTGGACTGGTTCCATAGTCAACGCCTGATGAGACTAAGGAAGAGATCGTCTGAGCCATTGCATGATACCAGCGAGGCCCGCAAGAAGAGTTTGGTTTGCCGGCATAGAGAGTGTGTTAGCCAATATATGGCAGACAAGAGCGGTGTTTCACCGCATTGTCAATGAATTGAACGGACAAGATAGGATCCTAGGCCCAGCAAGATGTTGTAAGAAGCAGTGAACAGTTTGAATAGCATTTCAAACGAGGAGAAATGGGTTCAGACTGGTTCATAGAAACCCAATGAATTGAGGGATGGAGTGAAAATGTGGATAAACATGGAGATTGTAGGTACAGGTAGATTGTGGGTGTTTGTTCGCGTCCTCCGTACGGAGTACACGTATGGCACAGTGCGTCATAGGTGATGGCGGGACTCGGAGCCTCGGAATTGCTCAGGGCAGACACCTTGCGTACGAGTAGTGAGATCGAATGTCCCTCGGCCTCCTCCAGCCGCCGAGCCTAAGTTAGGGGACTCGGGGCGTCGTCTTGAGGAAAATATTAATGGCTCACCTCAGTTCCCGGTGCTTCCTTAAGCCACGATAGGAGCAGGTGCCGAGGTTCGAAGTATCTAGGCAGGTAGGAAGGCGTCATGATGACCAGTGGTGTTTTCAAGATCACACTGCTTGTCCTTTGTAGGAGGCACGATGGATCAGGTCCTCTGTGGTAGACCTGTGTAGGTATGTGCGTGCCTGGCGAGGCCGACTGGTTAATTATTATATCCCCGGTTATGACCTCCAAGCGGACTAAAAGCGACGGCTTTACAGGTACCAGGTGAATCATGGATTGCCTGAGATGCTCAGTATCTCACATGCCGCGGTTAAAAGCAACTCCTAGGGCAAGGTATTCATTCGTAGGGAGAAGGGAGCATGGCCCTAATAATATTTGCAAGGGAAGACTGAACCACCATTGACCAACCCCTGGTCGGATCGACCTGGCTTCTTCATGCAGGTCGACTACTAGTCGCAATCTTGTGCATTATTTAATTAAAAGGTTATCTCGTCTGATGTTAGCTCGTCAATCCTCTTTGACATGCCTTACTCTACCCGCAGCCGTGGTTGAGGTGCCAAATGTCAAGTCTGAGGCGGCATCGTCCTCATAGCAGGTGCCGAATAGGAAGAACACCGATTATTTGGGGCCGTGGAAAGGCGCATTACTCACAGAAGGTTTGTCACCAACGCAGGTACTCATAACTATAACTAGATCCTTTTTTCGGAGGCAGCTCACCCTAGTGTCCTACCTTTGACGGAGCAAGCTGTTACCTACACATGTGTTTCGGATCCCTATCTTAATTGGCAGATGGTTTTTATAAGGATACTCGTACAGGCAGAGTGGATCTGGCTAATACCTCTGCTTGACATCTGATGGGTATGGAGTACTGGGTTATTAGCTAACGCGATGCGGTATGATGGTCGATCAACAGGCATGGTTATGGCAGCCGGGAACTCGAAGCCGCCTTGAGGATCCCTTACTAGGAAGCAGCGACCCTAGGTTTGTAACGACTAAATCGGCAACAAAGAAGGCATATCCATGATCAAAGGGACCCCATTTGTGTGAGACCAGAAGGAGCAGGAGAAGCACCACGTCACGGGTGCACAGCAAGCCAGTCACCTACCAGTGTCTGTGCGAGAAGGGAAGGAGGGCCTCAAACTGAGCAGCTATCGAGTACTCCGTAGTACTATTGTAATACTTGAGGACCCAGGAGGGCAGCTTCCCACGTAGGTATTCAGACCATTCAGGCAAGCACGCGTCGTCCGCGTCACTTGATAACCAGTCCTGAAACATACCTCTCAAAGGCACATTGGGCCGAGTACTCATCGAGTAAGATAGAGATCCCTCGCTTCACCCATCACCCTTCATGGTAATGGCTATTGAATCTAGTACCTTTAGTCCGCGGTAGCGAGTGGCTAAAATCCCGAAGACTACGACCACACTCCCAAGAGACTACGACCAGGTACAATACGAGGGTACACGGGACACCACTGCTGGCAGTTTGCGAAGAGAGAAGCATGAGGTACTCCGTATTTCCGACCCGTTCCAGTCACCTCCTGGTTCATGCAAAATGCAGACTCACAGTAATTAGCACCACCTAAAACAGCCACGCCGTCTCTGGCCGGGCCGCAAAGGCTGGCCGAACGATCCTATCATGCCATGGGCCTTGAATTGCTTTGAGTCCCACGACCCTATCACCATCCAGCAATGACCATTCACCCATCCTCAAGACTCCTCAGACTCCTCTCCGTCCTCCCACCCACCTGGGTATCTGGTATCCGTTCTCACTAACTCCCCATCAGTTCAAACACACTGGCACCATGGCACGAGCCGCTCGACACGAGTCTTGCTGTGCTTCCTGGCCTCTGCATGCAGGCATCCAGGCTTCCCAAGGGGGGTTTGGTCACACAGCTCTATCCACCGGATTCCAGTCATCCATTTAAGTCCAATAGGGCACCCACGTCGTGGACGGGCGCACATGCGCGTTCGTGTTCGTGCCACATCTCTGATTTGTTCATCATGTCACTATCTGTCGGCTCTGGCCGTCTGCTCCGTTCAGATGCGACAAACAGAAGAGCTTGGTGTGTGTGTACATTGTACCTCCGTGCTCAATATGGAGACACCTACTCGCCTTGTACCTTGGTCCCGTCAAAGCACACTTCCGATTGGAAAAGAGCGACCACATCCGTGCATCCTTGCGAGACCAGAACATGTCCATTAATAGTAAGTAGCAACCCGAATACCGACCACTGACGCCAGTACTGTTTGTATATAGTAAGCAATCTGACATCCTCTCTCTTGCTCAATCCCTTCGCACCTTCAACCTCCAAAGCAGTGGATTTGGAGTTATTCACTTCTGCTTCCAGCATCTAGTCATCGTCGGCCTGCTGCCCCCGTGGTTGTCTTTTTCCTTGCTGCCAAGTACGCCGGACTTGATGCAGCCTCGCCAGTATGCCATCTCGAATTCTTTGTTGCGAATATGTTGGGGGGAAAAGGCTGCCGTCCCGACAGAGGTTGTACATGATCTCGGTGGCAGCCATGGTCTCGTGTTCCGGAAGGGCAGTCCAGACCACCTTGACGTCGGCCCATCTGGAGTTGGGATGAGAGTGCATGTATTCGTTGTGGGCTCTTCTGGCGAAGTTTTTAAAGTTCTCAAATCGTTGGTTGCTCAAGCCCAGTTTGGCTTGCAGCTCGGCAGGTGTGTCTCGTAGCCTGATGGGCGCCGTATTTGCACTCATCTCGGTTTCTTTTTTTCTTTCCGGGCGGGATGGGGGGAGATGTCACAACCAAGGTAGGGTCGACAAGTGACAGTGACGGTGCTAAGTGACAGAGAACACGCAACGGGGCCTATGGCATTTACTGACAACCAGATTATCTCACTTTGCTCTTTTTTTTCTCTCTAGCCTAGTAGCGTCAGAGGCCCATGAAGACAGCCCTTCCGAGAGTCACCTGTCAACCCTGCGACCGTTGGACCAGTACTAAGTCTTGAACTTGATGCCTTGCACTATTTTGCCAGCTACTGTGCAAAGCTGCAAGTGCACAGGCATGTCTTCCAATTGGGCTATCTTGGGCCTACCCATGGCCTACTCATGGACCACCCGGCATGACCCCCCGCCAAGGAGCAAGGAGTGCCCTTCCAAAAGCGGAGTTCCAACGGCAGTTAGCCCCCTGTCTCGGCATAGGGCGCCCGGGAATGGCGCCGGATGGCAAGGGCAGAAGAGCCTAGAACAGCCTAAGAGCCTAACACCACAGCTCCCGGCAGGTGGCTTTTCCGGAAGTGTTCCATGGTTCCCTAAGACTCCCAGCAAGGCCAGTGGCTGCCAATGGGCCGAGGCGACTCGGGGCAGCCCCCAATAAGGGCCATCAAGTGCCATCAAGTGCCCTCAAACCCCCCTCCGTGGGACCTGGGCCCCCAATGAGCCCTAAGGCAGCCCTGCCCACAGAACTCCATTTGTCCACTGGGCCAATGGCGGCATTCCACGCTGACCCTGAGACCTGCCCTGATTCAGACATGTTCCTAGTGACCACTTGGTGACTTGCTACGCGTGGTGTTTCAGCATCGCTGCCACCGCCTCCTACACGCACCGCTGGTTCGACGACTGTCGCACGCGACGGCCTCTCTTTCACCAAGTGTCGCAGAAACGCCTTCGGCAACTCGCCTCCCGCCGTGATTTGCAATGGAACTTACGAGGACCCGGGGGGGAACATCCCATCGACGCAGGACCAGTAACCACGAGTCTTTTGCTCCCCAAGGCGAGGTAAGTCCTCCAGATGGCAACTTGGAACACTCACGGTGAGGCCAAACTCCAAGGCTCGGCTTCAGGTTCAGCTACATCTCTGTTGTTGATCCTGACTGAGTCGCGTCCTCCCTTCCTTCTCTTCTCTTCCCTCAATTGCTGTGCAGTTCTGTTCTTCGTCGTCGTTTTCTTCCGCATTATTATTTTTCTTTTTAATTCACCCAGAGCGATTCTTGCTGGACAAGACGCAGATACTTTGGTATATCACCCATCCCCTCAATTCGCGATATACTCGAGATACAAAACTCTCAGGCTACAGGGTTACACCTCATCAAACCAGCCTGTTATCACTTCAGTTTGGGGACAAAAACCACACAATCCACAATCGCCCAAGGGGTAACTTTGAACCACCACTATGCTCACCAAGACCCTCATATTATCATCGACGTACCCCACCGAACTCACGCCACCGAACAGCCTCCATTCTCACCACCGCTACCGCCGTCAGATCACGGTCGGCTTGCACGTCGCTAGCCTGGTGACCAGCCTCGTGGCGATATCACTGTTCGCCGCCGCCATCCCGCGCTGGAACGCCAATTTCTTCCATAACTCTGGTCCCAACCCTGGCGACTGGACCGATGGCTTCTCGCTGGGGCCCCTGACCTTCGCCTTCCTCTATCACGCCAGCGTCTTGGTCTATGACCAAGTTCAGCAGCGCCGACGCCAGACTCCAGCCTTGCCAGCCCTGTCTCGCCGCTCCCTTATCGTCCATACCACCGTTACGGTCCTGATCCTCACCATCATGATCCCAGCTCTGTTCATCGCAGGCTACGGCTCGCTGTTCCGCTTCTGGCGCCCCGCCGTGCGTACCCAGTCCGGCATCTTGGTCTGCAACATGCTCAACGTTTTCGCGCGTGAGTGCGAGCCTGTCCTGTACGCCGTCGGCAGCCTTCAGATCGGCGGCATCGTATGCGGCACCTTTCTCTGGGTCCTCCACTTCATGCTCCTGCTCCTCTCCCTGAGAGATATGAGGAGACAGCGTCTGGTCAAGCAGCTGCAGCGCGAGAAATTGGCCCAGTATGACAGTGCATCCGAGAAAAGCGTGAGGGTCTCCTCCCCCGCGTCGAGACGACAGGGGTCGTCAATGTCCCCTTCGTCCTCACGTGCAGGTTCGCGCTCCAATTCGCTCAGAGCCGGTGAAACCACAAAGTCGAGCCACCAGCAGAAGAAGCAGCCAGATGTCCCATCTATTCAGCCTCCGGCTCCCAGCCACACCCGCATGACCCCGTCCCACGGGAGATAGCTAGCCAACTAGGCATACTTGGAATATTTGACTTGACCTTCACTGTTGTATTATGGACTTTTATACGATACTCAGGCCGCCCCTGACCCGCGACTGCCATCATCACGACCGCGCGGTTACGATTATCCTACTACCTAGTTAAGTTCGCATGAGGAGAGACATCCTTAGATAGCTACGTACATAGACTCGGACACGAACCGAACCCAAAGGATTACCCATTCCTACTTGTTGTCCCTCATGACCCTATTTTCATTTGTTCTCTTGAGCCCGCATTCGTTCTACGTATGTACAACGTTTCACGTTGGACTATGATGATTGGAAGATTGACCTTGGGCTGTAAGTCGTGAACTCAAAATGGGGTAATTAATACCGTTCCTTGCCTTGTACCTATTCTGGGTTTGGAGGAGGCAATCAGTCCCGTAATGGTGGAAGAGGGACCACACCAAGCCTTATTGAGCAAGCAACACAAGGCTTGCCAGGCACTCCAAACTTGCTAATAATATCGATACCAAAGCCAGTCCGTGCTGAAAGAAACCAGTCTTGTTATTTTATTATCTGTATGATGATGCTAGTCTGGTCATGAGACTCAACCTCATTATCGTAACTACTTAGAGGCGCTCTCCCTTCCCCACAATGCCGCAATCATGACCTTAGGTTGGCCGCGTTCATTTCTTGCGCAGCCACCACTATGACAATCAAAGGTGAGAGCTCCGTCTCTAGTCAGTCCATCCAGCACCCACTAAGGATGCACATACCACTTGCTGTTAAATTCAAATTTCGTTTTCACATTATTCTGCTTTGTCTCCCTATTCCATACCCATACAACAGGAGTAACCCCCAAGTCCATCCCCATCGCAACCTTCGGTCTATTTTGGCTGGAACGGTCTTTACGCTCTCCACACAAATCGCGGCCGTGCACGAACCTGCTCGTATTCACAGCTGGTTCCCCTTGGGATTCTAGGCATCATATTTGTAGGGCCCCTTAGCTGAAACTCAATTCCACAAACTTTTTATCGATTTGAGTTTGCGGTGGGAGGACATTTGCAAACTGCGCCTCCAACCCCTGCCATTCACGACAAATGGAACGCTCCCTGCCCTTCACGAATTGCCACAAACAGTCGCTCCTTCAGCTTCGTTTGTGTTGAGTAGTCAGGCAGTTTCAAGTAGTTGACGCAAGTCATAACGCTCGGTAGATAGTCGTCAGAAGAGTAAGGGGGCTCGCTGGGCTTGCAGACCACTGTGAACATCGGCGTAAGACTCTTGAACCCTCCAATCGGCAATTTGGGACTGCCTGTTACAAATTGCAGAAAATCTCGACGTTGAGGAGGTGTCAGCTCGGACATGGTTTGCAAAAGATTCTTCACACTCTTGCTGTCCATATTGAAACCATGATCGGCCTTGACTGAGTCCATCAGAGTTTCAATTGACCAGTCCTCATCAACTCTTCCGAAGAGCATGACCAATTCGTCTGGAGTGAAAGCTTTCAAAGTGGTATACGAAAAGACCTGTGAGAAGCCAGTTTGGAAAGCTTCGACTTGTCGACGTACACCACTGCCGAGACTCAAATCAAGAACCTTGTCAACGTAGTCTTGAACATTGTCCATAGTAACAGGGACGTTCTGCCCATTTTCTGTCAATTCGATGCCAGGATATCCTGGCAACGTGAAATCGAGCATAAGATCTTCGATCCGAGCACCACGAATAGTCAAGTCACTAATGGCCTGTGCCTTGGCAGAACTTGTCATTGTTGAGTCAGTCTCGATTTTGGTCTTGGCTTTGACAAATTGCTGCAATTGAGACAATGAGTTTGCGAGGTCATGATCAATTGTTCGCAGTAAACCGATGGACGGTGCGGCCGAGTGTTCGCCAATCTTGAAGAATGCCGGGCTGAATGAGACATCTATGATTCTCGAGTCAAGCATTGAGCGTGCAACAAACTTGCCAAGTGTTTTGAAAAGTAGCATCAGTTTCTTGCCAGCTTCACTGCGGCTTTCAACTGTGCTCAAGGGAGATGGAAAGAGCCCGTTCTTGCCAAAGGCAAACTGGTCATTCTCGATGGAGTCGTTTTCCCGCCACATCTTGAGTTTCTTCTTCGAAAATTCTTTTGAGACATTGGAATAAAATTCAAGTGTAGGTCCCAGTCCGGTGCCGACTTCTTCAAAGTACTCGACCTCCAAAACACTTGGTGATGCACCATACATGTCCATCACCTTCATAGCGGATTCCAGAATGCGATGGCGTGAAATGCGAACCTTTTGACGCTGTGGGCGTCCCATGATAGGCCGATCATCTCTGCGACGATCACGACGATCTTCATTTTCAGACTGATTGTTTTGCCAACGGATCATCGAACGTGAGTACCCAAATGAGGTTGATTGCAAGAACAAGTGTCTGGTTTCAAAGGGAAAGAGGAAGGGGAATGTTCTTGCAAGATCCTCGCTCCAATCTGGCAAGCAGTTACTAGCCACGATCAACGGCTCTTCCAGCTGTCGATTCATCTTGGCCGTCAGCTTAGTGTTGATAAAGGATGCTAGCGGCTCTGCGTGCAAAGTTAGATCAGGGCGACCGGTACTTTCACGGACATCGTCGAGATTTGCATTTAGCTCGTGTAGAATTCGTAGCAAGGCAAGAATAGAGGACGTCACAGGATGGCCATTCAAGGACGCTGGAAGCCCATCGCTAGACTCGGTCTTATTCTCTGATTCACCCCAGGCTGGAAGAACAGACGTCTTTGGTGGTGGACCTCTGACTTTGCGAAATTTGATGGTATGGACACCTGACCAAACACTTCTCGATGACGAATCTTGAGGCTGATCACGGTTGTGATGAACAGCGCGATAAATGGTCGTATTGTTGGGAATGATTTTACCGTCAATGCTGAACTCGATGTGCCAATCTTGAGGTGTCGATGAAAGCGCCGATGCATAGGATGGTCTAGGGCCATTTGCAGAGGCACCTGCAGGAGATGGACCAGGCGATTGATCTGAGGAAGGTGGGCGAGTCCCACCGGGTACTGGTGTGCCCGGTTGAGGGGTGAAAACCCTAGTACCATCATCTTGCCGAGCGGTGACCTTGCCACTAGAACCAACCTCCATATTGACGGCTCCTGGCTCTGGCATATCTTCATCAGACATATCCTCGTCGATGCCGTCAACGAATGCTTCCAAGGTGCCATCAGCCTCGGCTTCTGGAGCAGGCTCATCGTCTAGGGTCTTCTCGTCTGCGCATTCAAGAGTATTAGTGGCCTCTTCGGCACTGGGCTCAGGAGCAGCTCGTGGTGGTCTTGATGAAGATGCCTGCGCCCGTCGGCTTGAGCGCTTACGTTCCACTCTTTCTTCTTCCTTCTTGTCTGCAGTGCCTTGCTTTGCTTCAGGCCGCTGCTTATTGCGAGAGGACAGACGAGATTCCGACCCTGATGCAGCAGCAGCAGCAGCAGGAGGAGGAGGCGGAGGGGTAGCGGGCGATCCAAACTCATGGCCAAAAGGAGAAAACAGGCCGGATTCAGCAGCTCCCGAGAGATGGGCCAACCGAGCATTTGCGATCTGCTGCAACATGTCTCGACGTCTTTGAGCGGAGGCAGGGCGATCAGAGGAGCTGAAGCGAGGACGCAGATAATCATCAAGAGCTTTGAAAGTTGCTATTGCGTGAATTGAGACTATCATCTCGCGGTAGGTTGGTGGAATCTCAGCATCGCTGTCCGCTGAGAGCCTGAGACGAATTTGGCGTGAAAGCATGGATGTGGAATTGCTCCGCGTACTTTCTGCGGCATTGTTGTTGACGGTCAAAACCTCGAAGTGCTCAGCTCGACTAAGCAAGTCCTGGAGTTTCTGGATCAAAACGCTCAACGATGTTGGATTTGAAGAGGCCGATGCTGTTTTGATATTCGAGTTGTTAGTGGATCCCATGAAAGACAACACGAAGTCTGCTCGTGCAGCACTGGAAGCCTGATGGGGACCGTCACAGAGAACATTCAAGAGCGCGCGAATAACTCCGGAGTCCAGTAACTCTGAGCTTGTTATGCTTTCCAAGGCATCCCCGTCAAAATATTTTGCAAGATTACCGAACAATGAACTCTTTGCTTCAAGATCGATTGGGCCAGCATAAAAGTTTTCGATATCACTGGCAAGCTTGTGGAGATCGCTGCGAATACCCGCCGCCTTGCTCTTCAGTTCTTTACCCCTTCTTGTGTCGTGTTTTTCGAGGAACTTCTTCGCTCGCAGAACGACCAAGTCGGCAATACCAGCAATGGCGAGTGGAGACGGCATCTCTTCGTCATCAGACGAACCTGAACTCTGCGAATCATCGATATCAT
>Ga0105237_10009941_pt1 | contig 10150 bp, 7 predicted proteins | sample KBSC24metaG_FD_81520 | JGI IMG/M metagenome (GOLD analysis project Ga0105237, IMG submission 81520) | Corn rhizosphere microbial communities from Kellogg Biological Station, Michigan, USA - KBS C2-4 metaG | ecosystem: Host-associated > Plants > Roots > Rhizosphere > Soil | place: Michigan, USA... | reverse complement strand
AGCCGTGGCGCGTATACGGCGCGGAGCCTGGGAGGAATGCTGGCGGGGTTTGGGGTTCCGAACAAGAACTTTGACAATATGACGGTGAAGAAGGTCTTCAATGCCTATCGGGAGGCTGACCCGGCGGTGCGGACGGGGATGAAGACCGACCTTCATGCGGAGTATGATCTGGCTCCCGCGCACGTGCGCATGATCGGCGTATGGGATACGGTGGGATCGCTGGGAGTTCCGGGGATGCTGTTCAACATGCTGCACCAGAAGAAGTACGGCTTTCTGGACACGCAACTGCATCCCTGCGTTCAGAATGCTTACCATGCGGTGTGCATTGATGAGCGGCGGGCGCAGTTTCAGCCGACGCTATGGTCGAATCCAGACGGATCGATGCGGGCCAACGACGACCAGGTACAGCAGGTGTGGTTTTCGGGCGTGCATTGCGATATTGGCGGAGGCTACGACGAGTGCAAGCTGTCGGAGATTTCGCTGAGCTGGATGATGAAGAAGGCGGTCCAATGCGGGCTGGTGTTCAGCGAAGAGGCGATGGAGAAGTACCGCTATATCGATCCCAAGGACGCGCTGGGGCAGGCGCATGACGAGTGGAAGATGGTGCCCTGGGGTATTCCCGAGCACAGGGTGATTCCGGACTATGCGGTGATGGCAAACACTGTGCAGATGAGGCTGTCGGCGATGCCGGAGTACCGTCCGGAGAATCTTTCGGTGACTGACGGTGGGATGCTCAAGGGATATGGGGTCGAGGATATTCTAAGCGACGCCTGAACTACGTCTCGCTGTTGCCTAGGTAAAGATCGGCGAGGTCCGGTAAAAAATACAGGGGTCTCTCCACTCCGCTGCGCTTCGGTCGAGATGACGTAGCTTTTTGCTCTTCAATCTCCAAAGGACTACGCAGGTTGAGAGCCGATCGTGATTCGACGATACATTCGCAGGAAGAGCGTGGGAGCATGGTCGCGTCGTCGTCCATAATGGAAGACGGATTTGCGGACGAGGAGAAAGATGCTTTCAATGGATGGTTCTATGCAGACGGGCGGCTCAAGCTGCGCTGGTTGGCGGCTTATGCTTGCGGGCATTGCGGCGTGCGGTCTTTTTCTGACGTCGCCGGGTAAAGCGATCGGTCAGGAGCATGATCTTTCGGGCGTGACGGTGGCGCAGACGGCTCAGGGCTTCGCGGCGAAGATCGGCGACGAGAGCTTGAAGGTGACGGTTTGCGGAGACGACGTGATTCACGTGGTTGCCGGGCCGGGCGACCCTTCGGCCAGTTCGCCGCACCAGCCCTGGATGCTCGAGGCGGCTAAGGCATGTCCGGGGACGGCATTTCATTTTGTGAAGGGTGCTGAGAGTGCGAGCCTGACCACTGCCGCGCTGAAGGTGGAGTTTTCGCTCAAGAGGGGCAACCTGACCTTCAGCGATCTTCAGGGCCACTCTCTGCTGCGCGAGTTGAATCGCGTGCCGCGCACCTACGAGAAGGCCGAGGTGAATGGCGAGACGACATACCACGTTGTCGACCGTTTTTCGCCCGACCGGATGGAGGGTTTGTACGGGTTGGGCCAGCATCAGAGCGGCATCTTTAACTATCGGGGAAGCACGGTCGAACTGGCCCAGAACAATACCGATGTAGCGATCCCGTTGCTGGTTTCGAGCAAGGGCTATGCCGTGATGTGGAACACGGCTTCGCTGAGCTACGTGGACAACAGATTTCCCAGCGAGCTTTCGTTCCGTACGCTGGCCGGGGATGCGGTGGACTACTACTTTATCTATGGCCCGGAGCTGGACCAGGTGGTTCATCGGTATCGCAGCCTGACCGGGCATACGCCGCTGTTTCCGAAGTGGGCCTATGGCTTCTTTCAATCGAAGGACCGGTATGTTTCGCAGCAGGAGGTGCTCGATGTGGCGAAGCGTTATCGGGCGGAACACATTCCCATTGACGGGATTGTGCAGGACTGGTTCTGGTGGCAGAAGGAGGGCGACCCGGTCTTCAACAAGAACTTTCCCGATGTGCGCGGCGAGTTGAAGATGCTGCATGACGAGCACTTTCACGCCATGCTGTCGGTCTGGGGTCTCTTCGATACCGGCTCGGAGAACTATAAGAAGATGACGGCGGATCGCTTCATGATCGGCGATGCGCATGTCTACGACGCGACCAATTCGAAGGCTCGCGAGTTCTATTGGAACAATCTTGCGGGCAAGCTCTTCGACATGGGCTGGGATGCGTTCTGGCTGGACAGCGCCGAGCCGGAGGAGGCGTGGCCGCATATGGGCGATGCAATTTTGCGCGACAAGCAGTTGTCGATCGGCAGCGGCGCGCGCTACACCAATATCTTTCCGCTGGAGCATACGGGCGGCGTCTCGGAGCACTGGAGAGAGACGACCGATCAGAAGAGGGTATTTCTGCTGACGCGGTCGGCGTTTCTGGGGCAGCAAAGGAATGGCACGACGACGTGGTCGGGAGATATCTACAGCACGTACATGAATCTGCAGCGGCAGGTGCCGGCTGGGTTGAACTTCGCGCTCTCGGGCAATCCTTACTGGACGACCGATATTGGAGGATACTTTCAACCGTTCGAAAGACCGGCGAACGATCCGGCGTATCAGAAGCTGTATGCGCGGTGGTTCGAGTTCGGGACCTTCTGCCCGATCTTCCGGACGCACGGGCATCGCGACCACAACGAGATGTGGACCTATGACAAGGTCGAGCCGATCCTGCTGGAGTACGACAGGCTGCGCTACCGGCTGATGCCGTATATCTATTCACTGGCGTGGCGGGTGAGCAATGAGGACTATACGATTCAACGTCCGTTGGTGATGGACTGGCGCAAGGATGAAAAGACATGGAACATCGGCGACCAGTTCATGTTCGGGCCCGCGCTGATGGTCAATCCGGTGACGAAGGAGGATGCGACGCGGCGGGATGTGTATCTGCCTGCGTCGCCTGCCTGGTACGACTTCTGGACGGGCGACGCGGTCGCGGGCGGCAGGGAGATCGAGGTCGATGCGCCGCTCAACCGGATTCCGGTGTATGTGCGCGCGGGGTCGATTGTTCCCATGGGGCCGGAGATCGAGTATGCCGACGAGAAGTCCGCCGGGCCAATTGAACTGCGCGTGTATACGGGCGCGGACGGCAGCTTCAGCCTTTATGACGATGAGGGCAATAACTATGACTACCAAAAGGGCGCCCATAGTGTGATCCCGATTCGCTGGGACGAGGCGGCGAAGACGCTGACGATTGGAGACCGCGAGGGCGAGTATTCGGGAATGCCGAAGGAGCGGACCTTCAACATCGTTTGGGTGGGGCGAAACCACGGCGCGGGCGAAGGAGTGGCGGCGAAGCCGGATCGGACGGTTCGCTATTCGGGGAAGGCGATGACGGTGCGGCGTTCGGGCGCGGGTGCCTGAAGTTGAGGGCGGAGGGAAGGGGGGAAGCCCACGTCCGCAAGTGCCGGACGTGGGGCACCCGGATCATTGCTACTGCTTGGCTTTCCAGGGATCGTGCAGGTAGCCGGTGATGCAGGCGTCGGTTCCGAAGTTGGCGCGGGTGGCGCGATGCAGCGATTGCTGGAAGAGGTAAGGAGAGGCAATGCCCTCGGCAAAGGGAAGCGAGTGCGGGCCAAGTTCGGTCTCGGAGTAGAAGAGGATAGCTTTGTCGACGAGATCCTGGGTGAGGAAGCCTCCGTTGAGGCAGGAGCCGCACTCGAGCAGGAGGTTGAGGATGTTGCGGGTTGCGAGTGTTCCGAGGACTGTGGGGAGGCTGATATGGCCGGCTTCTTGTTCGGGGATGATCTCGACTTCCGCTCCGGCTTTGCGGATGGCTTCAATTTTTTCGAGCGGCGCGGAGGGCGCGGTGAGGATCAGGAGGTCTGATGCATCGCTGCGGGCGCTATTCGCGGTGCGGACCAGTTGCGAGTCGAGCGGCATGCGGAGGTGAGTGTCGAGGACGATGCGGAGTAGCGGGCGGCGGCGAACGAGACCGCCGGGGCCGAGGATGCCGCTGCGGTCGGTGAGGGCTGGATCGTCTGCAAGGACGGTGCCGATGCCGGTAAGGATAGCGTCGGAGGCGTGGCGGAGGCGCTGGACCTCGGCACGGGCGCCGGGACCGGTGAGCCAGTGAGGTTGATTGGGCGTGCGAGTGGAGGTTGCGGGGGCGAGGTAGCCGTCGACCGAGAGCGCGGCCTTGAGGGTGACGAAGGGGGTGTGGCGCTGGATGAAGTGAGCGAAGGCTTCGTTGAGATCGCGGGCCGGTTGCTGGAGGACTCCGAGCGTGACTTCGATGCCGACGGTGCGAAGCCGGGCGATGCCCTCGCCGCTGACTTTGGGGTTGGGGTCTTCAGTGGCGATGACGACTCGGCTGATGTGGGCGGCGATGAGGGCGTCGGCGCAGGGGCCGGTGCGTCCGTGGTGGGAGCAGGGCTCGAGGGTGACGTATGCGGTGGCTCCGGCGGGGTCGATGCCACGCTGGCGGGCCTGGTTGAGGGCGGCGATCTCGGCGTGGTCGCGGTTGGCGTAGAGGTGGGCGCCTTCGGCGATAATTTTTTCGTCGCGGACGAGGACACAGCCGACCTGAGGGTTAGGCGAGGCGAGGGCCGCGGTCTCGCGGGCGAGATCGAGGGCTCGCTGCATGAAGGCTTCGTCGTGTAGTGCGATGGCCATGCTCTTACAAGGATAGCTTGTGGTGCGAGTGTGGCTGGGGTGCTGCAAGGACTCGACACGAAGATCTGGGCTGGGATGGCATACCCCAGGACTGAAGCCCCCATTCCGGGGGGAATTCTGATTGAGGGCCAAGGCTTCAGCCTTTGCGTACCCAGATGCAAGGTCAAATGCAACGGCAGATACCCATGGCCCAGGGGCGGGGCATGGAGTACCGGTTTAGTGGGGGACGGGCGGCGGGTTACAGGGTGCGCTTGAAGAGCGACGTTGCGATCAAGAGGGAGACGATGCCGAATGTGAGGAGGAAGAGGATGTCGGGGTAGATGGCGGTGAAGCCGCCGTCTTTGAGCAGGATCGCCTTGAGGCCGTGGACGGCGTAGGTAAAGGGATCGACGTTGGCGATCACGCGCAGCCAGGGAGGGAGGCCGGAGACCGGCGAGATGGCTCCGCTGGGGAAGAAGAGCAGCGTGTTGAGGACGCCGAACATGGCGCGGGGGACGAGCGGGTCTTCGACGCGCACCATCATCAGGAACATCATGCCGTTGAAGGCGATCGAGGTGGCGACGATGAGCAGCGAGAGCTGGATCAGCGCCATGGGGTTGAAGATGGCTCCGATGCCCGCGAAGAGCGAGCCGATGACGGTGAGGCAGACGCCGGAGAGAATGGCCTTGATGGACCCGGCGAGGTTGAGGCCCATGACCAGTTCGAGCCGGGTGATGGGAGTGACGAGGTAGCCCTCGTGGACGCCGCGGGCCTTATCGTCGATGTACAACATGCCGCCGCCTATCATGACGGCGACATACATGGCGAGGGCGATGGAGCCGGCGAGCAGGTACTTCATGTACTCGACGTAGGGATAGAGCTCGACGATCTTGAGGGCGATCTTCTGGACCACCAGCGGCTGAATGATGGGAGCGTTGAGGGCTTCGACGAGCGACTGCATCTCGGCTTCGAGGCTGGCGCTCATGGTCTGGTCGCTGTTGTCGACGACCAGGCCGATGGTGGGCGAATCGCCAGCGAGGACGCGGCGGGAATATTGTTTGGGGATGATGACAGCGCCATCAATCTTGCCGGTGCGGACGTCTTCGCGGGCCTGCACCTCGTCGTCATAAGGGACGGTGGTGAAGGTGCGGATGTTGGCGGCGATGGCGTCGAAGGCCTCGTGGATCTTGAGCGCCTGCGAGCCGCGATCGTGATCGACGACGCCCATGCGGGCGTTGCGGATCTTGCCGCCGAATGCGTGGCCAAGGATGAGCAACTGCACCAGCGGCAGGGTCATCGAGACCATCATGAGCGCGGGCGAGCGGAAGAACTTGCGCATCTCGCGCTCGACGATTGCCATCATGCGGTTCATGGCTGCATTCCTGGCCGGGGCGGCATGACGAAGGCGGCCGCTTTGACCTGTTCGTCGCGGAGCGCGCGTCCGGTGTAGTGGACGAAGACGTCGTCGAGTGTGGTGTTTTGTACGCTGAGGGACTTGATGGTTTCGCCTCGGGCGGCGGTCATCTCGACGAGTTGCGTAGTGGTGAGCGAGCCGCTGGAGGTGAGTATGCGGTACATGCCCGCGCTCTGCGATTCGACCGAGGTAACACCGGCGAGACGTTGGAGTCGCTCGGGCCACTCGGGGGACTCGTTGGTGAATTGCGCTTCGACAACATTGGTACCGGGAACGTTGGCTTTGAGCGCCATGGGAGTGTCGAGGGCGACGAGCTTGCCGTGGTCGACGATGGCGATGCGGTCGCAGAGGCGGTCGGCCTCGTCCATGTAATGGGTAGTGATGAGCATGGTGAGGTGATGCTTGTTCTTGAGGTTGTTGAGCATCTCCCAGACGGCGACGCGGGAGACGGGATCGAGGCCGGTGGTGGGCTCGTCGAGGAAGAAGATGCGCGGGTTGTGGACCAGGCCGCGGGCGATCTCGAGGCGGCGGCGCATACCGCCGGAGAGGGTTTTGGTCTGCGCGTTGCGCCACTTGGTGAGATCGACGGCTTCGAGCAACTCGTTGATGTTTTGCTCGCGCCGGGCTTTGGGAACGTCGTAGAGCTTGGCGTAGATGGAGAGGTTTTCTTCGACCGTGAGATCGATGTCGCTGGTGAGCGCCTGGGGGATAACGCCGATCATGCGGCGGACGGCATCGGAGTCGCGGGAGACGTCGTGGCCGGCGATGATGGCTTTGCCCTCGGTGACGGGAATGAGCGTGGTCATCATACGGATAAGTGTGCTTTTGCCCGCGCCATTGGGGCCGAGGAGGCCGAAGATCTCGCCGTCGGCGACGTCGAAGGTGACGCCTTTGACGGCTTCGAAGGTACCGTAGCGTTTGACGATATTTTGAACGGTTATCGCCGGTTGATCGGAGTGCGGGGTCATTGCTTTGCCAGCTTGCTCTTCGGGATGTAGACCTCGGCGGTCATGCCGGGAACGAACTTCATGCCGGGGTTGTCGATCAGAAGTTTGAGTTGGATGGTCTTTATGTCGCGCTTACGGCGACTGACGTCGCGCTGGGTAGCGAAGTCGGCTTCGGCGGATTTGTTGATGACTTTACCTTGAATGGTTGCGCCGCTCGGCATGACGACGCGCAGGCTGTCGCCGAGTTGGACGGAGTCGGCTTCGGTTTCGGGAAGGGGAGCGTAGACCCAGGTCTGGGTAAGGTCGGTGATGGTGACGATGGGGGTTCCGGGGGAGACGACTTCGCCTTGACGCGCGGCGCGCACGTTGATCTTGCCGGAGATGGGAGCGACGACGTTGGCGTAGCCGAGTTCGACCTGAGCCTGGTTGAGCAGGGCCTTTGCGCTCTGCACTTCGCTGCGGGTGGAGGCGACGGTTTTGGCGGCGGCCTGCGCCTGAAGGGTGTTGGCCTGCGCGAGCTTGAGCGAGGCTTCGGCAGCGGCGACGCTTTGCCGGGCCGCGTCCACGGCGGCTTGCGCGGCGTGCAGGGAGGCGGCTGCTTCTTCGCTGGCCTGCTGACTCATGACGCCTTGTTTGGCCAAGGCGACGGTGCGGTTGCTGTCGGCGGCCTGCTGCTGGTACTGCGCCTGGGCCTGCAGGAGCGAGGCTTGCGCCACCTGCAACTGTGCCTGCGCGTTGGCAACCTGACTGGTGGTGCTGCCCTGGGTCTGCTGCTGCGTGTCCTGGGTCTGCTGGAGTTTGAAGTGCTGGCTGGCGGCGGTAGCCTCGGCGGCGTTGCGGGCGGCGGCGAGGTCTTCGCTCTGGATGGTGGCGATGAGTTCGCCTGCTGTGACGGAGTCACCCTCGTCGACGGTGAGCTGCTGAATGCGGCCGGGGATGCGGGAGCTGACGACGACTTCGTTGGCATCGACGGTGCCGATGAGTTGGAGGTCGGTCGAGCGCTCGGTCGAGAAGAGATACCAGCAGAACGAGACGATCAGCAGGATGCCCATCAGGATGAGGATGCGGTTACGGGCGTTCATAGATTCTTCTCCAGAATGGCGGTCTGCCGGCTGCGGGCATGGGCATGGCGGCGAGAACGCGGCGAGCGAGCCTGGCTCCGTGGGCGCGGTCGACGAAGAGGGCGTTGCCGAGAAACTGGATGGCGGCTTTGCGGCGAAGCGCGATGTGCGCCGGGTCGAAGGGCTCAACAGAGAGCGAGAGGCGCATCATGGGGGCGCTCATGAAATAGAAGACGTTGGAGCCGTAGGAGGAGTAGACCACTTGCATCCAGTCGACGTTGCATAGCTCGCCGGAACGGATGCCCTGTTGGACGGCCTGCTGTATTTTTTTGAGGAGGGGCGCAAAGGCTTTGCCTGCAAGGTGGGGGATCGCCGTGCTCTTGCCATGATGGAAGCGCACCATCTCCTGCTGCATGAAGCTCTGAAACTCGTGCTGGGTGAGGATGCGGTCGAAGTGATTGAGGGCGAGACGGAGGAGATGCTCGCCGGGGGTGCATTGGGTTTCGAGCACAGCGAAGGTGCTCTGCATGACGCGATCGATCACTGTTTCGAAGGCCGCGGCGTAGAGCGATTCTTTGTTCTTAAAGTAGTAGTAGAGCAGGGCCTTGTTGACCTTGGCCGACGCGGCGATGGTGTCGGTGCGCGCACCGGCGAGGCCGTGGGCGCTGAACTCGCGGAGGGCGGCGGCGAGGATCCTTTCGCGGGCCTGGTCAGGGGGTAATGGGGTGGAGGGTTTTAAGGGCATTGATTAACCGGTTAGTTAAACTATACTCTCATCTCATTGAAGGGGCGGACGAATATTTTTCGCTGGGGAAGAAGGAGTGGCCAGTTGAAACCCACGTCCCAGAAGCGGGACATGGGGTACCCGATTTAGGCGCCATCATGCTCAGTCGAGCAGGGTGTCGACGAAGGTGGCGCTGTCGAAGGGAAGGATGTCTTCCATCTTTTCGCCGACGCCGGCATAGACGACCGGGAGCTTGAGTTCGGTGGCGATGGCGAGGACGATGCCGCCCTTGGCGGTGCCGTCGAGCTTGGTGAGGACGATACCGGTGACGTGAGCGGCCTCGGTAAAGAGGCGGGCCTGAGTCAGGCCATTCTGGCCGGTTGTCGCGTCCATGACGAGGAGGGTCTGGTGAGGTGCGCCGGGCACCAGCTTTTCGGCGGTGCGGCGCATCTTGTCCAGTTCCTTCATGAGGTCGGTCTTGGTGTGGAGACGGCCGGCGGTATCGACGATGAGGACTTGGGTGCCGCGAGCCTTGGCGGCGGAGCAGGCGTCGTAGAGAGCGGCGCTGGGGTCTCCGCCTTGTTTCGTCTTGATGAGGGGGACGTCGGAGCGCTGGGCCCAGACTTCCAACTGCTCGATGGCGGCGGCGCGAAAGGTGTCGGCGGCGCAGAGCAGGACGGTGCGGCCCTGGGCGCGGAAGAGTGCGGCGAGCTTGCCGGTGGTGGTGGTCTTGCCGGTGCCGTTGACGCCGACCATCATGATGACTTCGGGTGGAGTGCTGGGGTGATGGACGGGATGGGCTACGCCGTCGAGGATCTGCTTAAGCTCGGATTTGAGAAGCTGCTTAAGTTCGTCGCCGCCTCCGATGCCGGTGCGGAGGGCGCGCTGGCGGAGGTTTTCAAGCACGATGGCAGTGGTGGGCGCCCCGAGGTCGGCGGCGAGCAGGACGGGTTCGAGGCCGGTGAAGGTGGACTCGTCGACCTCGCGGGTGAGGGCGATGACAGAACTGATGGATTCGGTGAAGGACTCGCGGGTGCGGGTGACCGCCTGCTTCATGCGGTCGAAGAAGCCGCGCCTCTGCTCCACCGGTTCGGGGCTGGGAACAGCTTCCGGAGTGGTGGCGGGCTGCTCGGGTTGCTGCTCGGGTTTGTCGCGTTTGCCGAAGAGGGAAAATGCCATACTTATGCTAGTTTAGCAATGGCCTGGTGCGAAGCGGCTCGGATGGGCAACGGAGAAGCTGAGTTGCATTAATGAGGGCTCGCACTCTGGAGTCGCCGGATCAAGAAACTGGGTAGAATCGGACCGTGATCCTGTAATGGACGCTTATTCTGTCCTGCCAGCGAAAATCTGTATTACGGAAGCGTGGCTT
>Ga0105237_10009940_pt1 | contig 10150 bp, 7 predicted proteins | sample KBSC24metaG_FD_81520 | JGI IMG/M metagenome (GOLD analysis project Ga0105237, IMG submission 81520) | Corn rhizosphere microbial communities from Kellogg Biological Station, Michigan, USA - KBS C2-4 metaG | ecosystem: Host-associated > Plants > Roots > Rhizosphere > Soil | place: Michigan, USA... | reverse complement strand
GTTATGATACCAGGCCACGGCAGCATAAGTAGGGATGTAGAGGACATGGGAGATATCATCCGCAAAGGTCAGCGTATGAATGTCCAGTACGGCGGATACCAGCACCACCCCATTGAGCTGCAGCCCCATGTTGTCATGCAGATAGCTGGCGATACCTGCCGAGCGGGTGGTGCCATAGCTCTCTCCCAGCAGATATTTGGGAGAGTTCCACCTGTCATTTTCCTTGACATATTGTGAGATAAACTGGCTGATGGATTTGATGTCCTGGTCGACACCCCAGAAATCTTTATTCGTGGCCTTGCCGATGGGATGGCTTAGCCCTGTACCGATGGGGTCGACCATCACCAGGTCGGTGACGTCGATGATGGAATGCTCGTTGTCTTCCACTTTATAAGGAGGGGGCGCATTGTAAGTGGGATCATTGAGGGCGATGCGGCGGGGGCCAAGGGCGCCCAGATGCAGCCACATGGAGGAAGAGCCGGGACCGCCATTGTAAGCAAAGGTCAGCGGACGGTGTGATACGTCGGCTTCTCCATCCTTTATATAAGCCGTATAGCCAAAGATGGCGATGGACTCGTCCTTATCATTCTTTAATAACAGCGTACCCGCCACGGCCGTATAGTTGACGATCTTACCGTCGATCTTTATGGAATGTTTGGTTACCGCTTTATCCGGCTTTGTAATGACGCTGGTGTCCGGAGGAGGGGTGGGGGAGGGTTGTGCAAGGATGGAATGGGAAATAAGGATAGCCATCCCTATTGCGGGTAGTTTTCTCATATACTGCCTGTTTAGAATTTAGGGTGTTAAGATAAGTTTTTTTAGGTATTTTTAATTACCAATCAACATTTATGGGTTCAAAGATCTTAATGGTCGAGCATGACCAGGATGACAGGTGGCTAACAGAAGAAGCTTTTCACGCTGAAGGGATCAGCGATGGGATCGAGTTCATTTATGGCGCTGATCTGGAGGATTATATAGAGAACCCGGATAACAGGCCGCCCATGATAATTTTGAGTATGAATGCCCAGCCTTTCAATGGGGTGGACCTGATCCGCCGGATAAGGGAGACGGATGGGTATGCCAACGTACCCGTAGTTGTGCTGAGCGAGAGTGCACTGCCGGCAGATGTACGGGCGAGCTATGCAGCCGGAGCCAGTAGCTTTATAATAAAGCCGGCCAGTTATAGCGATGCTTTGTTCAAGATAAAGTCATTTATCAATTACTGGTTTCATACAGTAGAGCTACCTGCTTAACTTCTCCATCTTTTTACGGGTGTCGGCATTCTCACGAAGCAGGAGCGCCTGCTGATAACATTTTACGGCTGTATCTTTTTCATTTCGTGCAGCCAGGAGGTCGCCCATGGAGTCGTATACATTAAAGCTGTTGGGATAATTCTCTATGTTTAGCTGGAAGTAATAAGCGGCCCTGTCGAATTGGCGGCTGCCCATCAGTTGATAACCTATGTTATTGATAAGGCTTTCGGGTGGTGATATCCTATAGCCCATTTGCCGGCTGATAGCCTTGAAGTGCGTAGCTATCAGTGTATCCGCCGTCCAGGTTGGCTGGAAAAGCTCGGGGAAAGGGAAAAAGATATGATAGTAGCTAAAAATAAAACGGAAGGCATCATAGCCGGCGGGGAGAGGCAATCCGCCGTGATCATAATCGGGATAGTATTTCCAGGAGAACCGTAGGGGCAGGGGGACAGTGGGTGGCGGGAGCTTTTCAGCGATGGGCAATTGGCCTGTGAATGGAATAAATGTATAGGGGGGTTGAGGGCAGGCGCCTGTAATGATGTTTCTCAAGGAGAAGATGGAGCGCATGTGGTGCGTGAACAAATTGCTGGTGTCTGACCAGAGGGTGGTGGTATCCAGGCCGGGTGGTACGTTGTTAGCTATGGCAAGGAATAAGGTTTTGCCGGCAAATTTGTCCTGGTGCAGAATGTCTTTTGCCTGGCGTAGCAGTATTTGGTTGTCCCAGGACATGCTAGGGTCGGAGGCTATGTAGGCGTCGAACATGGATGTGTGGTGCAGGAAGGCGTTGATCACCGTGAGACCACCGAGTGAATGTCCCATGAATATTTTATAGGGCGCGGTACGATAGAGAGAGTCGATGTGAGGCATCAGTTCGCTGTTCATAAAAGAAAGGAACTTTTCGCCGCCGCCGGTACGGCTGAGGGAAGCGCTGTCCAATCTGGGTTCGGTGGCAGAACGGGTAGGAGTGAGGTCGCGTAGGCGGTCCGTATTATTTATGGCTACGATGATGACTTCCGGAAATTCCAGCGGACCCCTGTCTTCACTGAGCAAATGGACAACGGAAGCCATCGGGTTGAACGACGATTCGCCGTCCAGGAGATAGAGTACGGGGTAGCGGTGGGGGTAGAAATAAGTATCCCCGTAACTGGAGGGAAGATAAATGTGTACGCGGCGAGTTTCGCCCAGGATCTTTGAGTAGAGGGTGTCCATCTTGCCGGACTGGGCGAGCAGGCTGACGCAGGCTTGCAGGAATAAGAGGAGCGCGAATGACCTTTTCATCTTGCTGAATTTTCAACAAGATTAGCTTATGAGGGCGGGCTGTTTTATCAAATGTGATGAATTGGCCCGGAAATGTGATGGAAATGAAAAGACCTCCCGATCCTGGGAGGTCTTACGTTTAGGACGGCGCCAACTGATAATCCTGGAAGGTCAGGAAGGCTGATGCTCTGCCGGAGGTCAGGGTCCTTAACGTCGTGATATATCCGAATAATTCGGACAAAGGCACGTCGGCTTGTATATTCTGCGCATTATTCTTTATTTCTGCGCCTTTTATGATACCCCTGCGGCGATTAAGATCACCTGTCACCGGACCGGTGAATTCTTCCGGCAAAGTAACATCCACCCGCATAATGGGCTCAAGAAGCCTGGGAGCTGCCTTACGTGCCGCATTCTTAAATCCCAATAAGGCTACCTGCTCAAAATCCTGTGCATGCGAATCCTTCTCGTGAATGGAACCATCGATCAGGCGCACCTGCATGGATCTTACGGGATAACCCGCGATGACACCTGTGCGCATAGCTGTCTCAAAACCCTTGTTGACAGAGGTTATGAATTCCCTTGGAATGGCGCCACCCCTGATCTCATTGATAAAATCAAGACCAGGAAGATGGTCCTTACGCGGAGATAGCTCAAAGTGTATTTCGGCAAAATTGCCGGAGCCGCCATTTTGCTTTTTATATACTTCCTTATGAAAGACGGCCTGTGTAAACACTTCCTTGTAAGCTATCTGTGGCTGTCCTTTGTTGACCTCCACCTGATGATCCTCAGCCAGTTTTTCCAATACCACTTCCAGATGCAGCTCTCCCATCCCTTTCAGGATAGTCTGTCCGGAAGAAGGATCTACTTCTACCATCAGCGTCGGGTCTTCATCGAGCAGCCTGGACAGAGCCGCGCTAAGCCGATCGGCGTCTTTTGCAGTCCTGGCTTCAATGGCGTAGCCGATCATGGGTTCCGGGAAGTGCATACTTCCCAATGATACAGGATTGACCGGGTCCGACAATGTGTCTCCCGTCCGTACTTCTTTCAAACCAATGATAGCACCTATGTCCCCTATTCCCATCTGATCAACCGTCTCATACTTATCGGACATGATCCGCATAAGCCGACCAACACGCACTTTTTTACCAGTGCGGCTATTGAGCACCGTGTCACCTGTATGAAGGACGCCGGCATAGACTCTGAACAATGCAAGCTTGCCGGTGTAATCATTGGAGATGACCTTAAAAACAAGTCCGGCAAAGGGAGCGACGATGTCTCCCACCGGCGATGGCAAATACCGCACCACCGCATCCAATAATGGCTGTATACCTTTGTTCTTATAAGCTGCCGCACAAAATACAGGGATCAACTGTCTCTTTAGCGTTGCTATCTGTAGCGCACGGTATATCAGATCTTCCGTTATTGCCAGCGGCTGGGTAGTGAACTGTTCAAGCATCTCTTCATTCACGAGCGACAACTCTTCCAACAAGTGACTACGAGCCTGTTCAGCCGCCTGTTGATAGTGTGCCGGTATATCCGTGATCTCAAAGACTTTTCCATCATCACTGCGCCATATCCATGCCTGCATCTTTACCAGGTCAATGATGCCTTCAAATGCATCTTCCGACCCGATTGGTAATTGTATTGCTACAGCATTGGCTTGCAGTGTTTGTCTGATCTCACTGATGACGCGCATAAAGTCGGCGCCTTGCCGATCCATCTTGTTGATGAGGACAATACGCGGGACTTCGTACCTATCCGCCTGGCGCCAAACTGTCTCGGACTGTGGTTGTACGCCTGATCGGGCACAGAAGACGGCAACTGCTCCGTCCAATACACGCAGGGAACGTTCTACTTCCGCCGTAAAATCGACGTGACCGGGCGTATCGATGATATTGATCTTATGATCATTTCCTTCCAGCTGCCAAAAAGTAGTGATCGCCGCAGAAGAAATGGTGATACCTCTTTTTTCTTCCCGGGGGTCACTGTCCATCACGGTATTGCCTTCGTCCACATTTCCCAGCCGATGGATAAGCCCTGTATAATACAGTATACGTTCAGTAACGGTGGTCTTTCCGGCATCCACATGCGCCATAATTCCAATATTTCTTAATTTATCAATGCGTGTCATAATTATACTTCGATTAATGTGAAAATAAAAAAGCCCATCATTCGTAATGAGGGGCGGTAAGTATCCGGGGAGACAACAAAAAAGCCCCTAAGCAGGGGCCCGACTATAAATAATTTGCCTCCCCCACGCTATATAAAGACAATGCAAGTACTTGCAATCACCGCCCTGATGGTGGTGTTTGTATTGATACCTGGTCTATATGTGAGGTTGCGAAGCATAATTTTATCACAAACGTCTGCAAAGCTATATAAAAAAATGAGAAATGCAAATATTACGCTTCCCGGGTTGTTAAGCAGGCCTTAGGAGTAGCGGTCTGCATGTGGTGTGAGGCAGTTGAGGGTTGTTGTTTTTTCCTGCGGCGGCCCCACCAGATCAAAAATCCTGTAACCGGCAGTGAAGCAGCCATCAACGCGGCCAGGAACCAGATGATCTTGCTGCCGATGCCCAGCGCCTGTATGCGACCGGTGTGAAGATCATAATTGCTTCTGGCCACCTTGTCATAGGCTGTATAGTTGGTGTACAAATCGGTTTTCAGCAGCTTACCGTTATAAGGAGAGAGAAGGAACGTATTTTGGTTGCGTACCAGCGTATAGGGATAGCGCATGATGATCCGGATAGGCGCCGTGCTATCGGCAGGAGGCGCGATAAAGGTTTCACGTGCACCGGGATAATTAGTGGCTGCATAGGTGTAGGCTTCGTCCAGTGTGAAATGTTTGCCGGGGATGGGTTTGGTTTTTATTTTGGTTTCCTTTTCGGGGGAGGGGCTATGAGTGACGAAGGCCACAATGTTCTTTGCTGTATCGAATGTCCAGAACAGACCCGTCAGCGAAATGATCAGCAACACCAGCAGGGCATAAAACCCCAGGACCCTATGTAAATCCCAATTCACTCTTTTCCAGCTCCTGGCTTTGAAGTTGATGGTAACAGCCTGTTTGAAAAAACGCCGTTGACGCGGCCACCAGAGGATCAGCCCGCTGATACACATGATGAAAAAAATAAGAACGTTCCAGCGGATGATCTGCTTACCTACCTTATCGAGCAACAGCTCCCTATGTATCTTCAGCACTACTGTAAAGAAATCTCCATCGACATTGCGTACGCCTGCGATGGACGCTGTATAAGGGTTGATGGAGACAAGTTTTTTCTTAGTATAGAAGATTATTGCCGCATCTTTTGATTCCTGCCAGCGGATACTGATGACCTTTTCCTTCGGGAAATGGGCCCGGAAAGAGTCTACGAGCTGTGTAAGGGGCAGACGGGATGCGTTTTCAGGCGCCGTGACATGATAGTACTTATGCTGAAATAACGCCCGTCCTTCTTCTTCGAATACATACAATGCACCTGTGATAGCCACGATAAAGACCACCAGCCCGGATGTGAGTCCCAACCATAAGTGCAATTGAAGAATAAGTTTTTTGATGGTCATGCGTAATTAAAATTTAAGACTGATGCTGGCGGATACACGGGTGGGGTTTTGCGGCGCCAACCGGAACGACCAATATTTTTCATTTGTGAGATTGTCCACCTTGATCCCCAGCCGGTAACCGGGCTGGTCATAGAAAATGGAGGCATCCAACACCGTATAGCTGGGAATGGTGAATACTTGTGTCGTTGTATTTGTCTGAAAAGACTTGCTGCCGTAATTGATGCCGAGGCCGCATCCCAGACCCTTGACCTTGCCATTCATCAGGTGATAGCTGGCCCAGATGTTCAGGAGATTGGCGGGACCGGCGGCTGCGGGGCGTAGTCCTTCGACAGTCTTGTTGGCTTTTGTGTATTTACTGTCGTTGTAGGTGTAGCCTGCCACGAGGTTGAGCCCGGGAGCGGGATTGGCGATAACCTCCGCCTCGATGCCCTTGCTGAGCTGGGTTCCGTCCTGGATGGAATAACCTGCATGGCCGGGATCATCACGGGTAACATTGGCGACGTCGATATTGTAATAGCTGACGGTGCTGCTGAGACGGTGATTGAACACATCCACTTTTATACCTGTCTCCCATTGATTGGCCTGTTGCGGTTTGAACGAAACGCCATAATAATCCGTTCCGCCCGTATTGCTAAACCCATTCATATAATTGCCAAAGATGGAGATCTTTTCTTTGACCACTTCATAAACAAGACCCAGTTTTGGAGAAAGGGCGTTTTGGGTAAATGCACCAGCTGAGGAGTCGTTCACGGGATAATAAGTGCCTTTATCCTGGAAGTGATCGGCGCGCAGGCTGAGCATGACATTGAGCTGGGAGGTAATATTGAGAACGTCCGAAATATAGGCGCCATAAATAGTCTGGTCCGTCTTATAGATCGACGGTACTGCCCTGGCCGCCAGGGAATCGGCGGTGGTGGCATTGAAGTTATAATAAGCCGCGGTTATATGTTTGAAGTTGATGACGGGCATATTGATCGTAGGCGTATTGCGATGGCTTTTCTGGTTGTAATAGTCCAGGCCGATCACTACGCGGTTCCTAAGTCCGCCGATATGCATATCGCCGATGAAATTTTGCTGGATCTCGAAGCCGTTGTAAGGGAAGTTCTCTTTCTGGGCGCTTTGTTGCAGGGTGCTGTCCGTCTTGCCGAGGAGCTGAGTAACCCAACCTTCCGTTGTGGAGTAAGTGCGGGTGAAGTTGGTCTGGGATTTCCATATGGGAGAAAACCGGTAGTTGACCTGACCAAATACACTCAGCTGCCGGGTAGTATAGTCCATGCTGTTAGTAAGGAAAGAACGGTTGTAGTCCATGCCCAGATCCTTGATATTCGTCACCTTGCCGTTTTTCCCAGGGGCGAAACGGATAGGGGAGGTAGCGTTGAAAGTGGATGCTTCCATATCCAGGAGAAAATTGAGTTTGTCATTTGCCTTGAATACAAAACTGGGGGCCAGCGCGATGCTGCGGATAAAACCGGCATCCTGGAAGCTTTTTTCGCTATGTCCGGCGGCGTTTACCCGGAAGAGGAGGGTTTTACTGCTGTTCAGGGGGTGATTAAAGTCCACAGAGAGGCGATGGAGGTCCAGTGCAACAGGACTGAGGTCGTAGCTGCCGCCGGTATAGGTAATCTCCGTACGGGAAGTTTCCAGCGGTTTTTTCGTCACGCGGTTGAACAGGCCGCCAAAAGAGATCATGCTGCTGTTGAAAAGGGTGCCCGAAGGACCTTTGATAGCTTCCAGCCTTTCAAGGTTGGAAGGGTCGATATTGGTATATACAAAACCCGAGACGCTGTTGCGTATGTAGTTGGCTGTGGTAAAGCCGCGGGCCAGCAGGGAGCTGCGGCCCTGGTTGTATACCAGGGGAACCCCGGCACCGGGTACATTCTTAAAGAGGCTGTTATAATCCGTGGTGATCTGCTCGCGCATGATCTCCCTGGTGACGACAGTATAAACCTGGGGGTTCTCCAGGTTTTTCAGCGGCATACGGGCGATGTCATCCGTTTCTTTTTTGTTGAATTTATTGTGTCCCGTGGTGACTGTGACCTCATCCAACTGCTGTTCGGAGACCTTTAGCTGCAGCGACAGGGTGGTGGTCTTGTTTTCTTCTACGGTTACCTGCTGACGGAGGGGCGAATAGCCTATAAGAGAAATGCGGATCTCGTAGGCGCCGGCAGGGAGGTTTGAAAAAGTGAACCGGCCATCTTCGCCAGTCAAAGTAGTTTTATTTTTTATGTGTACAGTCACATCCTGGGCGGGTTTACCGTCTGTGGTGGTGACGGTGCCGGCGAGGGTACCGACGGATTGAGCTAAGATGTTGAGAGATAGTGTTATAAGAAAAAGTGCAATGCCCAGATGTTTCATCCGGCGAAATTAGGTGCAGCGTCTCGGGGGGATGCGCCGGATCGGGAAAATGGGTTTACGCAAGCGGGAACAATTAAGATAAGATTAAGCTCATAAAGGCGCAAATGCAGTTCAGGCAATTATTAAAATTTTAAAAGTGCGCGTAGTATCATATTTTGATATTATTTTCACTTTAATTGTATGTTTTATTATATTTGAAATGCAAAAAATGTCAAATACTGATACTTAATGAACATTAAATCTTCTTCGAGTCAAACTGGTCTAAGCCGTGGGGAACGGCACATTATAGATTCGCTTGTCGGACAAGGCAAACAAATTTTTCGATCAGGAGATCTACTTCTCCTGCTAGGCGCAGGTACCAGTAGCGTAAATCTTATCTTATCCAGACTCACCAAAAAAGGCTGGCTACAACGACTAAAAGCAGGAACCTACCGAGTTGTCCCTTTGGGTTCCGACTCGGCTAATCCTGTACCCGAAGACGCTTGGCTAATAGCTGCTGAAATATTTCCTCCATGCTATATTGGGGGATGGACGGCTGCCGAACATTGGGATCTCACCGAACAGATATTCAACAAAACTCTCGTATTCACTGGAAAAAAACAGAGAACTATTGAACACATAATTGCGGGGCTTTTATTTAGGACTCGCTTCATCCCGGAAAAGTATATCTTTGGCACCCAAAAAGTATGGTCGCATAACGTACCTATCCGTGTCTCCGATATCCATAGAACTGTGATTGATATTCTAAATGATCCTTCCATTGGTGGGGGAGGAAGAGCTGCGGTCGATATTTCCAAATCATATGCCGAAAAAAAGGAAGCGAATCCGGAGATACTTTGGCAGTATGCTTTACAACTAGAAAGTGGGGCCGTTTTTAAACGGCTGGGTTTTGTCGCAGAGAGTTTACTTCGAACTCCGAAAACTTATTTGGAAAGGGTTAAGAAGAAATGTAGACAGGGCATTATTATGTTTGATCCGCAGGGACCAAAAACAGGCCCTATCAACACCAAATGGGGAATCCAAATCAATATACCTTTAGCTGATGTAACGTGATACCCAAACAGGAAATATTAACCATTGCTGCGACAACGGGCTTACCTCCCCAAACGGTCGAAAAGGATTATGTGTTAAGCTGGGTATTATATGGCGTGTCCAAGAACTCACAGTTGGCTCACTGGATTTTTAAAGGGGGTACCTGTTTAAAAAAATGTTATTTTGACACCTACCGGTTTTCCGAGGATCTCGATTTTACTGTTCCAAAGGGAGCGTTATATCAGCAGGACGGTATTGAAATGGCCTTAAAAGAAATAGCTACTATAGTCTATGAAGAGACGGGTATCCGGATTGTGCTGGAAGATGTAAAAGAGAGCGTCAACAAGAGAGATGCAAAAACATTCGAAGCAAAGGTCAGTTATGTCGGTCCGCTCAATTATGATCGCGCTCGTAGCAATCCTCGTATCAAGTTTGATATTACAGATGATGAGGTACTTGCTGAAGAACCTGACCGTCGCGAAGTCTTCCATCCTTACAGCGATGCTCCGGACCCCCGGATCCGAGTCCTCTGCTATTCTATCCACGAGATTTTGGCCGAAAAGACACGCGCTATGTTCGAGAGAGCCGGTAGGGCGCGTGATCTGTATGATGTAATACAAATGACCCGGAATTTTCGAGAACATATTCAGGTGGAAAAAGCGCGTACATGCCTAAAAAAGAAATTTTCATTTAAGT
>Ga0105237_10009939_pt1 | contig 10150 bp, 12 predicted proteins | sample KBSC24metaG_FD_81520 | JGI IMG/M metagenome (GOLD analysis project Ga0105237, IMG submission 81520) | Corn rhizosphere microbial communities from Kellogg Biological Station, Michigan, USA - KBS C2-4 metaG | ecosystem: Host-associated > Plants > Roots > Rhizosphere > Soil | place: Michigan, USA... | reverse complement strand
GGTAGCCCTCGATCGCGCGCGACGCGCGCCAGTTCCACGAACGGTGAGGCGTCGCGAATGGTCTCGAGGTAAAGCAGCAGCAGCTTGAGGTCGGGCTCCTCCGCCACCACCGACGCCAGCTCGGGTACGTTCACGTCGCAGTCGTTGCCGGTCGCGTGCACGTGCCGCACGCCGATGCCGCGCTGGCGCAGCAAGCCGTACGGCACCACGCTCATCCCGCCGCTCTGGCTCACGATAGCGACCGGACCATCCTGCGGCGGCGCTTCGAGAAACATCGTCGAGAAACTGAGCACCGCGCCGGTGCCGAAGTTGGCGAGCCCCTGCGAGTTCGGTCCGATCACGCGCATGCCGGCGGCGCGCCCCATATCGGCCATGCGCTTCTGCTTCGCGATCCCATCGGGCGTACCGATTTCGCCAAAGCCGGATGCCATGACGATCGCGACCTTGACTCCGGCTCGAGCGCATTCTTCGACCGCTTCGAGCGCAAGGTCGCCCGCGACAACCACGATCGCTACTTCGGGCGCTTCCGGCAACGCCGCGAGGTTCGGATAGACCTTGAAGCCCTGCGCTTCGGTGCGCTTTGGATTGATCGGGTAGACCTTCCCTTTGTATCCGAAGCGAGAGAGATACAGAAGCGGCCGCCCGCCGATCTTGTTCGGATTCTCCGATGCACCGATGACCGCGACCGATTTCGGATTCAGCACCGTGCGCAAGCGTGCGCGCGCGTCCTCGTTCATGTCTGGACCTTTTCGAAATGCGGGATGAGCTTGCCGGCCAGCGTGATGAAGCGTGCACGCACGCGGTCACCGATCTTCAGAGCGGAATCGCCGTGCGCCATCAGGCGGAAGCCCTCGTCGGCATCGACCAGCAGGATGACGTACGGCGCGTAGGGGCGCAGCTCTTCGCTCGGCGCGCGCGCGACTTGAGTCGCCGCGTGAACGATGCCGAGGCCGCTCGCCTGCTTTTCTTCCGGTGGTGCCGACCCACAGTGCGGGCAGAAGTTGCGCCGGAAATACCAGACCGCCTTGCAGGCGGAGCAGCATTGATAGGCGATGCCTTGCGCCCCCGCGGTCCAGTCGAGAATCTGCGAGGTCGCGCTCATTCGGCCTCCAATACCAAGCTGACGTGGGAAGAAAGTACACCGCCGTCTCCGTGCAACAGCGCAAGCGAAGCGTCCTTCACCTGACGCGGCCCGGCCCGACCCGTCATCTGATGGTGCGTCTCCACCAGATGCGCCATCGCGCCGCCACAGCCGCAGTGACCGTAGGAGAGCAGGCCACCATGCGTGTTCAGTGGCAATGGTCCATCGAAATTGAAGTAGCCTTCGCGTGCGCGCCGGCCGGCCTGCCCGCGCGGCGCAAGCCCGATCTCTTCGAGCAGGATCGTGAGCGTTATCGTGAAGCTGTCGTAGATGGCGGCGTAGCGCACGTTGTCGAGTGCGATTCCGGCCGCGCTGCACGCCCGCTCGACCGAAGCCTTCGCGCCGAATTCGGTCAGACTCGGCGCTGCGCTCACGTGCTGATGCGTGTGTGCCTGACCAGTGCCGATGATGCGCACGCGCGAGTCGCTGGTCGGATCGCGGGTGACTACAAAGGCGGCTCCGCCATCGGAAACCGGACAGCAATCCAGCAACTTCAACGGCGACGCGATCGGCTTGGACGCGAGTACGTCCTGCGCAGATATCGCTTCACGGAACTGCGCACCCGGATGCATGATCGCATGCCGGCGCATGAGCACCGCGAGCTCGGCAAGATCGGGTTCGCTGGTGCCGTGCTCATGCATATAGCGTGAAGCGACCAGCGCGTAGTAGGCGGGGATCGTCGCACCGAGCGGGACTTCGTAAACTGGATGCCCGACTTGCGCGAGCGTTTGTACGGCAGCGTCGCGCGTTTGGCCGGTGAGGCGGTTCTCGCCCGCGACGACCAGCACGTTGCGCGCCGCGCCCGATTCGACCAGGTGATGCGCCAGCATGACCATCGCGAATCCGGTCGCACCACCGACCTGGATCGAATGAGCGTATGTCGGCCGCAGGCCGAAGTGCTCGACGAATACCGTGGACAGCATCAGGTGCGGGAACGTGGTCGAGTAGCCGCAGAGCAGGCCGTCGACATCTTTTCGTTCCAGGTGCGCATCGGCGAGCGCCGATTCGGCCGCCGCACTCATGAGATCGAGCGTGGTGCGACCGGGCAGCTTGCCGAAGGGAGTTAGACCAACGCCTGAGATGTAGCTCATTTCGAATCTCCGTTCGCGCTGAGCGTCGTGGCACGAGGTTCAGGGTCGAAGCGCACGAACGACGCCTCTTCGCGTTCCCTCCCCTTCAAGGGGAGGGCTAGGGTGAGGATGGGGTATCTGAGCCTCATGCGGCCACCTCTTCCAAGTGCGTCGAACTGTTCGAGACACCGCGTCGGCGTCTGGCCGCAATCGCTTTGCCGTCGATCCCCAGCACGCTGGGGCCCCTCGCCGGGTAGCTCATGCGGCCACCTTCCTCTTCCTTTGCGCACGCGCCCGCCCGCCTTTCGCCTCCACCCGGGCCGGCATCGCGCTGCCATCTGCCTCTTCCTGCAGCCACGCGACCAATTGGTCGAGGCGCGACGCAATGCGATCGCTCAGCGCCGCAATGCTCAGCGCCGCGATTGGTTGCCCATTGGCACCGAGGACCGGCACGCCCACTGCACCCATGCGATCGACAAGAAGGTTGAGCACCAGTGTGAACCCGCGCTTGCGCGAGCGCTCGATCTCCTGCTCGATGAGACGGATCGACATTTTCGGATAGCGCGAGAGTCGCGGCTTGATCAGCGGCAGGATGGCTTCGATCTCCGCGTCGGATGCCCACGCCAGCAACGCGAGACTCCCCGCACCCACTCCGAGCGGCCGGCGGCTGCCAACGTCGAGATAGTTCGCACGGATCGGAAAGTCGCCGAGCTCGCGATCCACGCACACGGCTTCCATGCCGGTGCGGATCGACAGCAGCACGCTGTCCCCCGACTTCGCCGCGAGTCTCACCAGCTGCGCACGGAATTGCCCCCGCACATCCTCCGGGCGCGTGAGCGAAGCGGCGATCACATACGCCTCTTCTCCGAGCGACCAGGTCTTGGTGGCGTCGTCGCGGCGGACATAGCCCTCCTGCGCAAGAATTTCGAGGATGCGCAAGGCGGTGGCCTTGTTGATGCAGGTGGCCGTCGCGATCTCGGTCAGCCTTCCTTTGTTGGGAGTCGAAAGCGAGCGCAGGATGCGACACGCTTTCTGCACGGAGTTGGTCGGAGAAGTACGAGGGGGCATGGCGGTCCTCACACAGTTGCAACGGGCGTGGCGGGAGATCCCACCGCGCCCGGCAAGCGCAGCGGCGGCGCTGTCAGCAGGAAGCGATAACGGCCCTTGGCACGCAGCCAGTTGGCGAGCTCGGTCAGATACCAGATCTCGCCGAGATTGACGCCGAGCTTGAACAGACAGTGCTCGTGCAGCGGCAGAGCGGCGCAGCTGCCAACGTGAGACGTGGCCGGATGCGCTTCCACCGCATAGTTGTCCGCGATCAGAGATACCAGCCCGCTGTCGGTGATCCATTGCAGCAGCTTCTTGTCGCGTCCATCCAGCGTCGCGCACGAATGCTCGAGTGTGTGAGCGTCGGGCTGTTTGTTCATCTCGAGGATCGCCTGAGAGAAGCCGGTGTGCAGGCAAACCATGTCGCCGGTCTCGACCTGCACTTTGTCGGCTTCGAGAATCCGCATCAACTGGTCGTAGCCGACAGCCACGGATTTGCGGCCGACATGCGCGTGCAAGTCGATCATCACGCCGCGTCCCTGTACGCACTTCACGGCCATGTTCTCAATGCCGAGAGCGTCGGCATGCGAAGTGGTCTTGGCCGGCACGATGTTGATACCGCCAGCGTCTTCGCCTTTTGTCGGACCGAAGATCTCACGGCCGGGACGATAGCCGTTGTAGAACACCGGCTCGGGCTTGCCGTCGCCGTCGGCGTCGAAGAGCTGACCGACGTGCGCGAGGCTGTCCCATTGCGTCGAATACTGCAGATGCATGATCACGACGTCGTCATTGATCACATCGGTTGCGTCGGGATTGTCGTTGCGTACTTCGTAGATGAAGTTGGGCCGACCGCCGCGCAAGGTCGGCCGCAGTACCGGAGGAAATCGGCGCGGATTGAGCACATTGCCGCCCGGATAGTCGAGCGGCAGGCTCAGGCAGAAGCTCAATCCTTCTTTCACTTCCGCCACACCCTGCTTCACTTTCTCGGGCGTGAGCAGGTTCAGGCGGCCGAGCTGGTCGTCGGGGCCCCAGTCTCCCCAGGTCGAACCTTCGGGCCGGCGCTTCCAACGTGGCGATGCGGTCATGTTCTCCTCCTCATTCTTGCCTGATCCGAGTTTAGTTCCGTGACAGTGGTATGGCTGCGGCTTTCGGTTATGCAATCGCTTGCCATCCTTCGACTCTGCCGCTCACGCTGCGACGCTCAGGACGAACGGTGCTGTTTACACTTCGCACCTCTCCTAGACCTAGACCCCTTCGCGCTGAGCGTCGTGGCGCAAGCCACAGAGTCGAAGCGCCAATGCCCATCAAACGCCCCCACCAAGATAAATCCGATGCAACAACTCGCTGTCATGCATCTCCGCTGCACTCCCGGCACCCGCGATACGTCCGGTCTCCACCAGATAGCACCAGTGCGCGTGCCGCAACGCCTTCTCTACCAATTGCTCAACCAGCAGGATCGCGAGCCCCTCGCGACAAAGCTCCGCAGCCTTGTCGAGAATCCGCTCGATCAGGATCGGCGCGAGTCCTGCCGACGGCTCATCGAGCACCAGCAGCTTCGGCTTCCCGATCACGCCTTGCGCGACAGCGAGGATCTGCTGCTGCCCGCCGCTCAACCGCGAGGCGAGTTGATTGCGCCGATCCGCGAGCTCGGGAAACACCGCGTAGATGCGTTCGAGCTCGGAACGATCGCCGCGCGGCGCATACGCGTAGGTGCCGATCAGCAGATTGTCTTCCACGCTCAGCGTCGTGAACACGCGATGTCCCTCGAGCACCTGCACGAGTCCGGCCTGGACCAGATCGCGCGGGCTCGCGCGTGTCATGTCGCGTCCATCGAAGCGCACGGTGCCGCCGAGCTTCGGGATCAAGCCCGAGACCGCGTGCAGGATCGTGCTCTTGCCGGCACCGTTCCGGCCGAGCAGCACCGCGAACTCGCCCGCGCGCACGTCGAACGAGACACCGTGCACGACTTCGGCTTTGCCGTAGGCGACGTGCAGGCCTTCGACCGAAAGCAGAATGTCTCCTGTGCGGTTCATCCGGCTCACGCCCCGAGATAGACCCGTCTCACTTCCGCATCGGTGCGGACCTCGTCCGGCAACCCGTGCTTGATCACACGGCCGAGATCCAGCGTCGTCACGCGATCGCAGATCCGAAACACGAAGTCGGTGTGATGCTCGACCAGAAGCACGCCGATTCCGCAATCGCGCAACACCGTAATGATGTCGCTCAAGTGTCCGATCTCGACACCGGTCAATCCACCGGCTGGCTCGTCCAGCATCAGGAAACGCGCCCGCAACATCAGCGCTCGCGCGATCTCGAGGAAGCGCTGCTCCGCATGCTCGAGCAGATTGGCTCGACGTTGCAGCACGTGGCCGAGACCGACGCCGTGCAGCAATTCAGTCGCGCGAGCGCGCATCTCGCGCTCCTCGTGTCCAGTGCAAGGAAGGGAAAACGCCGTCGCTACGAAGCCGCATTTCGCATGCGGCCAGCCTCCGACGATTGCGTTGTCGAGGACCGTCAGCGTCGGCAGCAGCCGTGGCTTCTGAAACGTGCGCGAGACGCCGATGCTCGCCCGGCGCTGTACCGGCTTGGCCGATAGATCCTCATCGTCGAGGACGATCTGGCCGGCGTCCGGCTTGTAGTATCCCGACAGCAGATTGAGCAACGTGGTCTTCCCGCTGCCGTTCGGTCCGATCAAGCCATGCACCTCGCCCGGATGCAGATCGAGCGAGACCTTCGACAAAGCGGTGAGGCCGCCGAACGTTTTTGTGACTTCGCGTGCCTGCAGGCTGCTCATGTGGCGCGATCCGCCCTGACGGCCGCAGAGAGGCGCGCGAGATCCGGCGAAACCGGCATGCTGTCGACCTTCCTCCCACGCACGCGCTCGAGCACGATCTCGAACAATCGGCCGATGCCCTCGGGCACCAGCAGCACCACGATCAGCAGTAACAGCCCATAAAAGAAAGTGCCGAGCTTCGCGAGCGGAGCAGCCAGCTCAGGGAGTGCCGTGAGCACTGCGGTACCGAGCAGCGGTCCGATGATGCCGCCGCGGCCGCCGATGATGATGCAGACGAAGAAGAACAGCCCCAGCTCGAAGATGAACGTGTCCGGGGTGATGTAGCTTTGCAGCGAGCCGAACAGCGCACCTGCGACGCCGGCCGTGATTCCGCTGAAGACGAACACCGTGAGCTTCGCGCGAAAGACCGGAACACCGACCGCCTGCGCGGTGACGACACTATCGCGCACGGCGATCAGGCCACGGCCCCACATGCGCCGCGCGACGTTCCAGGTGAGCCATGTCACCAGCGCACCCAGCGCGAGGATCAGGTAGTAAGTGCCTGCCGGACTGTCGAACGGTTCCGGAAAGCCCGGAACCGACAGGCCTACGCCTCCGCCGGTCAGCGCTGTCTGCGCGAGAATCAGCTCGGAGACGATCAGCGCAAACGCGAGCGTAGCCATCGCGAAATAGAAGCCCGGCAGCCGCAGCGACGGCAAACCCAGCAGCAATCCGCACAAGCCGCCGATGCCGCCCGAGATCGCGATCGCGACGGCCGGATGCACGCCGTGCGTGCCGGCGAGAATGGCGAACGCATACGCACCGATCGCGAGCAGACCGACGTGCCCGACCGAAAGCTGGCCGGTGTAGCCGATCACGAGGTTGAGTCCGCCGATGAGCACCCAGTAGGCACCGATCAGCGCCGCGAGATGCAGCTTGTACTCATCGCCCGCCCAGAACGGCAGCGTGACCAAGGCGAGCAGGACCATGGCGAGAGCGATGATTCGACGCGTCGGCATCGTGATTACACCGGACGCACGTTGCGCGCGCCGAACAATCCTTCGGGCTTCAGCAGCAGCACGACCATCAGCAGACCCACCGCGACCGTGTTCTGGTATTCGCCGCCGATGAAGTAGGTCGCGACGGCGCTCAACAATCCGAGTGCCGCGCCGCCTACGAGTGCACCCGTGTTGCTGCCGAGACCTCCGACAGCGAGCGCGATGAAGCCGTTGAGCGAGAGCGTCAGCCCGAGCGCGAAGTAGGCGAACGTCAGCTGTCCCGCGGCGAAACCCGCCAGGCCGCCCATCGCGCCCGCGATCACATACGAAAGCGCGCGGATGCGATCGGTCGGAATGCCACGTGCGCGCGCGGCAAAAGCGTCCTCCGACATGGCGACGAACAGCTTTCCGTACAGCGTGCGGCGATAGAACAGCTCGAGCCCGAGCGCCATCAGGATCGCGATCGCGACGGGCAACCAGTATTTCTGGTCGGCGAGCCCGACGGTGAAGTCCTGCGGGATCAGACGAGGAAACGGGCGCGGCTCAGTGCCCCACCAGAGCGCGACGGCCTGTTGCGTCATGGTTGCGAGCGCCAACGTCGACAACAGCCACAAGTGCTCGTCGCTGCGCGCAAGCACGCGCCGGATCGCGATCAGGTCGGTCAGAAATCCGAACACCCCGCCGATCACAACGCTGCCAAGCAAGGCGATCGGAATAGGCCATCCGAGCGTCGAGATGAACCAGGCTCCGAATACGCCGCCGAGCATCGCCGTGTGTCCGGTCGCGACGCTCAGCACCTTGGAGGTGGAGAACATTACGTTGTAGATGAGCGCCGCCGCGGCGTAGAGCGCGCCGGAGGCGAGGCCGGAGACGAGAATGGTCAACATCAGGGGCTAGGGACTAGGGGAATACAGATCGGCTACCCGTCGCGGGTTAGCCGATCCGTGAGTCCCTTGCGCAGGCCTCGTATCATCTTTCCGATTTCATCGGCAACTCGCAGAACCTCATCGATATCGTTGCCAGGCAAAAGATCGAGGCGCTGACAAAGCAGGAATTGAGTCTCAAGTTCAGCGAGTGAACCTAGAGCGACGGACAGAAAACGTAGGTATTCTTTAGTGGAGTCCCTGGCGTGACCTTCCGCAATATTTGATGGCACCGAGACCGCGGCTCGCTGCAGCTGCGGCTTCAACCCGTAGACTTCACCATGCGGCAACTTGGTCGTGAGTGAATACGTCAATTCGACCAATGACATCGCACGCTGCCAGACGCTCAGGTCACGGTAGCTAACTACCACGACTCCCCCTAGTCCCTAGCCCCTAGTCCCTAGCCCCTGCTGCACCGCTTACCGCGGCGCAGCCCTATACGCACCATCCTTAAAGCTGTTCGCCGCGTTCACCACGATGTTGTGATCCGGAAACCCATTCCGCTGCTGCGGACCCCACGTATACGTCGCGTACACGCCCGGAAAATCCTTCGTGCTCTCCATCACCTTCTGGATCGCGGCGCCATCCGTCGAACCGGCAGTCTTGACCGCGTGCTCGACGATCTTGACCGTGTCGTAGCCGAGGGCCACCCACCAGAACATGAAGTCGATCTCTCCGCCGCCGAGCTTTCCACGAATCGCTTCTTGCAGCTTGTGCGTGCGTTCCGGTAACTTGCCCTTGGCATCGTAGGTCATGCTCGTATAGCCGGAGGCAAAGGCGTTGTCGAGAAATTCCGGCTTGTTGAGCAGCTTGCGCAGCGGCGGCGCCATCAGCGCGGGATGCCCGACCACCGCGACGTTCCAGCCCATGTCTCCGCGCGTGTTGAGCATGCGCGCCAGCAATCCAGTGGCGGCCGACCACGGCATCAGCACGTCGGCACCGGCGGCTTTCGCCTTGTTCATCTCGTCCGTGAGATCGGTCTTGTTCGGATCGATCAACACGCTGTACACCGGCTTCACGCCGCTCTTCTCGAGCAGCTCGGCGGCCGTTTTGGCGCTCGACGTGCCGTAGCCGCTCGTGTCGCCGATCACCGCGACCTTTCTCTTCTTGAGCACGTTCAGCGCGTAATCGTTCGCCGCCTCGATCCACTGCTTGTTGGTGTTGATGACGCGAAACGCGCGCGGATACTTCACCGGATCGACGAGCTCATCCACCGTGCCGATGATCAAATTCGGGATCTCGGCCTTGGACACGATCGGCACCGTCGCGAGCGATTCGCCCGAGTTCACCGGACCGATGATGAAGCTCACTTTGTCGACGAAGATGAGCTGCTTGGCAAAGTTCACGGCCTTGGTGGGATCGCCGGCGGTGTCGCGCGTGATCAGCTCGATCTTCTGACCATTGATGCCGCCGGCCTTGTTGATCTCATCCACTGCGAATTGCACGCCCTGGTTTTCGGCGATGGCCGCGGACGACAGCGGACCGGTCAGCGAAGACAGCCAGCCCAGCTTGAGCGTGGATTGCGCGGCGCTCGTCGACGGGAGCGCAGAAGCGAAAACAGCGAGCGCGAGCCATACAGCCGCCCGCGCAACGGGGCGCTGGTGGTGCATCGAGATCTCCTCCGATACTTTAGTTTTTCGTTCGGCGAGCATCTTGTGTCGCGAGCTTCCCGCTTGTCAAGATAGTGTTTTATGAGGTGGAATAGCGGCAAACCCGTTCCGGGCACACGCGAGGATCTCCTGCAGGGCCGGTCGCCGACCATGTTTCGGCGGGCAAAACCGGCGGTTGCAGCGATCTTGAAAGAATTAACGGAGGAGAGGCGCGCAGCGCGTAAGACGCGCGGGCGAACATAATGAGCAAAGCTATACGTATCGGGGCCGGCTCGGCATGGTGGGGCGACCGCATCGAGCCCGCCGCATTGAACGCCGAGCGTGGTGATCTCGACTATCTCTGCTTCGAGACGATGGCCGAGGCCACGGTCTCGGCTGCGCAGGTGCGAAAGCGCCGCGATCCCGGCTTTCCGGGCTACGACACTTATCTCGACGATCGTATGCGCGCAGTGCTGCCGGGCTGCCTGCGTCGCGGCACGAAGATCATCACGAATCAAGGCTGGATCAATCCCGAGGGCGCTGCGCAGCGCATCGTGCATTGGCTGCGACACTTCGGTGCGAGCGGCGTCAAAGTCGCGGCAATCTCAG
>Ga0105237_10009936_pt1 | contig 10152 bp, 7 predicted proteins | sample KBSC24metaG_FD_81520 | JGI IMG/M metagenome (GOLD analysis project Ga0105237, IMG submission 81520) | Corn rhizosphere microbial communities from Kellogg Biological Station, Michigan, USA - KBS C2-4 metaG | ecosystem: Host-associated > Plants > Roots > Rhizosphere > Soil | place: Michigan, USA... | reverse complement strand
CTCGGCAGCGGGAATCTTGAAACCGGGCTCCGTTTCCTCATGGCCGCGGCACGTATGGGAGAGGCCGGTGCTCTGCGCCAGCTCGCGTTACTCAGTGTCTGTCATGGGCGTTGGGATCTGGTACGGCCCTTGTTGGACGCCGCAGGCCGGCGTGGTGATGGCGCTGCGGCGTATGCTCTGGCGTGCTGTTATCTCGACGGGATTGGCGGCGTGTCCGAACCGGCGTCGGCTCTGGCAATCTGCCGCAGTCCGGTTGCGCGTACTCAATATCTGGGCCAGCGATTGGAGGCGGCGCTTCGAAAAGAAAATCCAGCCGCCGCCTCTGTTGCAGGACCACCCCCGCAACTCAGTGTCGACTGGATGTTGCTGGAGCAGGCGTTGCCGCAACTGGCGGCTGACATACAACTTCCAGCGCCCGGAACACTTTGCGAAGCCCCGCTGATTCGTAAACTCCCGGGGGTACTTCATCCGCTGGTGCTGGATGCGCTCATCAATCAGGCCGCTCCGCTGGTGCAGCGCTCGCAAATCGTCGATGCGCGTACCGGTGAGGCGCGTGCCGATCCAATGCGTACCAGTTCGCACGTGACGCTCAGTCCGCGTCAGCACGATCACGTGCTGGAGGCGATCGAGCGCTGCATCAGCCGCGTCTGCGGCGTGCCCAGGACAAACAGCGAATTCCTGCAAGTCCTGCGTTACCGGCCCGGTGAGCAGTACAGGCTGCATGTGGACTACTTCAATGAAAGCGGTCCGGGCTCGCAGCAATCCATGGCCGATGGCGGGCAGCGCGCGCAAACGGTACTGACGTATCTGAACGACGACTACACTGGCGGGAGTACGTCATTTCCAAAGCTGCATCTGGACATCAAGGGGCAGCGAGGGGACATGCTGCATTTTCATAATTTGGATGCGGATGGGCTCGGTCACAGAGACACTCTGCATGCAGGACTGCCGGTTGCTGCAGGGGAGAAATGGCTGCTGTCGCAATGGGTGCGCAGCAGAAGTTATCCCGCGCGCGTAGCGTGGTAGTCGCCTCGACGAGCGCGACGGGATGGCGCTCCATCGTACGCGTGGCGAGTGGTAATTTCCTGGAGATGTACGACTTCATGGTGTTCGGCTATTACGCTGCCGCCATCGGCCATGCCTTCTTTCCGAGCGGCAATCCCTATCTATCGTTGCTGCTCTCGCTGGCCACTTTTGGCGCGGGTTTCCTGATGCGGCCACTGGGCGCGCTAGTACTCGGCGCCTACGCGGACCGGCATGGACGTCGGGCAGGTTTGCTCCTGACACTGAGCCTGATGTCCATCGGCATTCTGTCCATCGCCTGTACGCCGGGCTATGCAACTCTCGGCGCCTTGGCGCCGATTCTGGTGTTGATCGGGCGCTTGTTGCAGGGTTTTTCCGCCGGCATGGAGTTGGGGGGCGTGTCGGTTTACCTTGCTGAGATAGCCCCTCCCGGCCGCAAAGGGTTTTATGTCAGCTGGCAATCGGCCAGCCAGCAGGTCGCGGTAATGCTCGCCGCCTCGGTGGGGGTCGTGCTCGCCTCCAGTCTGTCGCCGCAAGCCATGGACCAATGGGGCTGGCGCGTACCGCTGCTGCTCGGCTGCTCGATCGTGCCCTGCTTGTTCGTCCTGCGACGCTCGTTACCTGAGACCGACGAATTCGCGGCACGCCAGCACCGCCCCGGGACTGCGGACATACTGGCGTCGCTGCGCTCCAACTGGCAGGTCGTGTTGATTGGTGCGTTCCTCGTGGTCATGACCACTGTGTCGTTCTACATGATTACTGCCTATACCCCCACGTTCGGCAGCTCTGTCCTGAATCTCTCGTCGGCGGATAGCCTCTGGGTGACACTGTGTGTGGCTGTCTCCAATCTCCTGTGGTTGCCAGTCATGGGGTCGCTTTCGGACCGGATCGGCCGCAAGCCATTGTTGCTGGCCTGTACACTCGCACTGCTCGTGAGCGCTTACCCGATGATGTCGTGGTTGACCGCTGCCCCCTCATTTTCGAGGTTGCTGGGTACCGAGCTGTGGTTGTCATTCCTCTATGCCAGTTACAACGGGGCCATGGTGGTATTTCTGATAGAGCTCGTGCCCGTGTCGGTTCGCACCACGGGATTCGCTGTTGCCTACAGCCCGGCAACTGCAATTTTCGGGGGCTTCACACCCGCTATCTGCACCTATCTCATTCACACTTTCCACAATCCCGCCATCCCGGGACTGTGGCTGTCATTTGCTGCGGCGTGCGGGCTTGGGGCGGTGCTGCTGGCAAAAAGCCCAGAACATGAGTGATTCAGGACCCCGGGGCGTTTTCTGATGTTGCGATGGACTCGACGCCGCTTTCTGGCCATGGCCCTGGCTCTGGGTGTGTTCAACAAGGCCCGTGGCGCGGAGGACTCGTTCGACGTAGTGCTCGAGAGCAATCATCGGGTCGCATTACGTGATGGCGTCCGCCTTGCGACGGATGTCTACCGTCCGGCGCACGGCGGAAAGGCCGCAGCGGGACGGTTCCCGGTCATACTGGAACGCACACCCTATGGCCGCAATGTCACCTATTTCCGCGACATCACTGCGGTCAGTCCAACACCAAAGACCCGTGCCGAGGTCGCGGCGTACTACGTCCGTCACGGGTATGTCGTAATTTTCCAGGACTGTCGCGGGTGTCACGATTCCGAGGGCGAATTCGTCAAGTATCTCAACGAGGCCGCTGACGGTTTCGATACCTGCGCCTGGATCCGGGAGCAGCCCTGGTGCAACGGACGCATTGGTACCATGGGGCTATCCTACGCCGCGCACGCCCAGGTTGCGTTGGCTTGCCTGAACCCACCCGGGTTGGAGGCGATGTATGTCGATTGCGGTGGCTTTTCCAACGCGTACCAGGACGGCATACGCCAGGGCGGGGCCTTCGAGCTGAAGCAGGTCACCTGGGCGTATAACCTGGGGCTGGAGAGCCCGCAGGTGCAGAAGGATCCGCGGCTGCTGGCGGCCTTGCGGGCGGTGGATCTCAAGGCCTGGTTTGCTAGCATGCCCTGGAAGCGGGGCCACACTCCGCTCAGCCTCCTGCCGGATTACGAGCGCTATGTCTATGAACAGTGGGAGCATGGCAAGTTCGATGGCTTCTGGAAGCAGATCGGCATCTACGCAGAGGGCTACTATCCGCAATTCGCCGCTGCCGCGATGGTGCACCTGTCAGGTTGGTATGACGCGTACTCGCGCTCGGCCACCGACAACTACGTTGGGTTAGCTAAGCGCAAGCGCGGACCCGTGCGCTTGGTCATGGGCCCATGGACTCATGGAGCGCGTTCGACGCCGTATTCCGGCGATGTGGATTTCGGGTCGGGCGCGACGTTGGATGCAGACGGTGGCGACATTTCATCCCACCGTCGCTGCCGGGTCGCTCACCTATGACTTCAATCCCGAGCACCCGGTGCCCACCATGGGCGGGACTGTCACCTCCGGGGAGCCCCTGATGCGAGGCGGTGGCTTTGACCAGCGTGAGGGACCGGGATTCTATGGCAGCCGTGAGCCCTACTTACCGGTAGCAGCGCGACCGGATGTGCTGGTGTTCGAAACAGAGCCCCTCGTCGCCGACGTCGAGGTAACGGGTGCGGTCGAAGCCAACCTGTGGATCAGCTCCGATGCGGTGGATACCGATTTCACCATCAAGTTGATCGATGTCTATCCGCTCAGCGATGATTATCCGCAGGGCTACGCGCTGAATCTCACCGATGGGATCTTGCGATGTCGCTATCGCCAGTCGTGGTCCGAGCCGATGTTGATGACCCCTGGCGAGGTCTACGCCATCAAGGTGGCCGCCTTTCCAACCGCCAATCTCTTCAAACGTGGTCACCGGATCCGGCTGGATGTCTCCTCCAGCAACTTTCCCCACTTCGATGTCAATCCGAACACCGGCGAACCGGAGGGCACCGGCCTCGTTCGCCGCATCGCCCGCAACACGGTTTACATGCATGCCGCTTGGCCGTCGCACGTAGTATTACCGGTGATTCCGCTACGGTAGTACCCATAGGTTAGACTCTCACGCAAGCGCAATGAGTGGACCCCTCGAGGGTATTGCCAAGTGACTGAGCGAAAGGCCGCTAAAAGCGGCAAAGCTGAGGTTCTCGCCGTGGCCGGGTGCGAGATTACGATCTCAAATCCGGACAAGGTGCTTTTTCCGCAGCCGAAGCATACCAAGCTCGACCTTGCGCGGTACTACATCGTGGTGGCGGAGGGGGCGCTGCGCGGAGCCGGTGGCCGTCCCAACATGCTCGTGCGCTATCCCGATGGTATCGAGGGAGAGCACTTCTACCAGAAGCGGGCGCCCAAGACGCGACCGCCATGGATTGAAGTTGCACAGCTGCGCTTCCCGTCCGGGCGAGTCGCCGAGGAGGTGGTGCCTCGCGGGCCGCCAGCTCTTGTCTGGCTCGCGAATCTCGCGTGCCTCGAGCTGCACCCGCATCCGGTGCGCGCCGAGGACCTCGATCATCCCGACGAGCTGCGCGTGCGTCCGAAACCTGACGCGCGCGTTTCAGCGCCGCTCTCCTGGGACGAGGTCGAGGACTGTGACCCTGCGGATTTTACGCTTGCCTCGATGCCTGCGCGGTTCAAGAAGCTGGGTGATCGGCACGCCGCGATCGACAAGCACCCCGGGTCACTGCAAGGTCTGCTGGAATTGTTTGAGCGTCAGGGTTTGGGCGATGCACCCTGGCCGCCGCACTATAAGAAGACGGCATCGGAGCCTGCGCGGGTCCAACCAGCCAGACGCAAACGTCCTTAGGGCAACCTGGCACATCCGCCTCAGGGTGTGCGCGTCTGGTCGCGAACGAGCCGGGCAAAATCCGCGGCCGAAGCCGGTTGGCTGACAAAGAAGCCCTGGATGGCATCGCACGCGCGCTCACGCGCGAATGTAGCCTGCTCGACACTTTCGACGCCTTCGGCGACTACGGTCAGGTTGAGTGACTTGCCGATCGCTACGATGGCTTCCGTGAACGCCCGGGTCTCGACGTGGTCGATGTCTCGAAGCAGGGAGCGATCGACCTTCAAGGTATCGATCGGAAAGTCGCCAATGTTTTTCAGGGACAGATAACTGGCGCCGAAGTTGTGGATAGCCAGCTTGACGCCGGCCCGCTTGAGCTCATTCAGAGTGCGCGACGTGCGCGTCGCGTTCTGCAACAACAGGATCTCGGAGAACTCCAGTTCCAACATCTGCGCGGCCATGCCTGACTCCGCCAGCGCCGCCAGGACCGCCGGGACCAGGTGCTCGTCTTCGAATTGCCGGGGTGTGAGGTTGACCGATACCTGAATCGGGGGCAGCCCCTCGCGCCGCCATTGCATGTGCTGCGCGCAGACGGTCTCGAGCACCCAGGTGCCGATCGGCACGATGAGCCCGGTTTGCTGCGCCACCGTCAGAAATTTCGCCGGTGGCAATGTGCCGAGATCCGGATGAGCCCAGCGCAGCAGCGCTTCCGCACCGCAGATCGTGCGCGATTTCAAATCTAACTTGGGCAGATAGTGAACGAGCAGCTCCCGGCGCTCGAGGGCGCGCCGCAGCTCGTTCTCGAGCAGCGATCTCTCGAGGGACTGCACTTTCAGACGGTTGGAGAACAGGCGAAAGTTGTTCTTGCCGTCGAGTTTCGCAGTGTACATGGCCGCATCGGCGCTCTTCATCAGAGCTCGCTCGGTCTCGCCATCATCAGGATAGACAGCTATGCCGATACTCGCGCCGACGCGCCGCTCCTGCCCCAGGAGGCTGACCGGACGAACGGCTGCCCGAAGAATGCGCGCTGCCAGGCCCTCCAGGTCGGCCAGATCGGACGGATCGTTGCACAACAGGACGAATTCGTCGCCACCGAGACGCGCGACCGCATCACTCGGCCGCACGGCGGCACGCAGTCGCGCCGCAATCTCCTTCAACAGCGTGTCGCCGGCCTCATGGCCGAATGAGTCGTTGATGAATTTGAAGTGGTCGAGGTCGAGGAACAGGATGGCGAACTGGCTGTTGGTTGGGCGAGCCGCTGCGATCGCAGCGTTCAGAGCTTCACTGAAGCGGCTACGGTTCGGCAAGTCCGTCAAGCAGTCGTGACTGGCGAGATGACGGATCCGCTCTTCCGCCAACTTGCGCTCCGTGATGTCATGTCCGATACCGAGGATGCCGATGACATTGCCGGCCTGATCGCGGTAGGGCACTTTGCTCGTCGCATAGAACCGGGTGTGGCCACTGGCCCGGTCCAGGACCGACTCTTCGCGCTCGATCAGAGGCTGCCCCGAGCCAATGACCGCCTGCTCGTCGAGAAAAAACTTGGTGGCCATCTCGGGCGGAAAAAAATCGAAGTCCGTCTTGCCGATCGCCTCGGCGGGGGTCGTGCCCATGCCCCGCGCGGCCAGCAGGTTGCAAGCGATGAAGCGGCTTTGCGTGTCCTTGGCGTAGATGAGGGCCGGGATCGAGTCGATGAGGGTTCGTAACAGGCTGCGCTCGCGCTTCAGCGCCTCTTCCAGATCCGACGCTCCACCTGTTGGACATACGTCGCCGCGGCCCGGATGTTGTTCACAGTCGGCCGGTATGTCGGCCCGGGCGTCGGCAAGGGTGTCAGCCGGTACCTCGGCGCTGTTGGTCGAACGGGCTCCTGCCATGGGGGGTGAGCACGGATATTGACACAACATGAGTATAGGTCCTGTGCCACCCAGCTGGCGGACCTGCGTCGCAAGGGAAGGTCAATATCAAGGTGGTTAAATGCGACGCCGGTCGCAAGCTCAGCGTAACGGCTCGCCCGCATCGACCCACAACCACGCGAGTGCCGCAACGAGGGCGCAGACAAAGCCGATCAGGAACGTGGCCTGCCAATGGCCCTGTCCGGAGAGATAGGCCACGATCGGGATGCCGATCCAGCCGCCCGCATTGCCGCCCGTGTTGAGAATACCCGTTGCTGCCATCGTGTCCGCCTGGGCGATGCGCATGGTCCCGGCCCAGTACGCTGCTTCGTTGATCTCCACGGCTGTGTACGCCAGGGTCAGGGCACCAACGGCAACATAGGCATTGGCAGTGCCTGTGGCAAGTAGCAGCAACAGACCGGCTAAAGGTAGCGAAACGAGCGGTACGAAGCGGAAGCCCCATCGGACTCCGCACCAGCGACATAACGCATCCGTGATGCTGCCACCGGCTCCGGCGCCGATCGCGGCTCCGATCGGCGGCAAGCTTGCGAGCGCTCCGCCTTCGATTACCGTGAAGTGCCGTTCCTGGATCAAATACAGGAACGACCAGGTTGAGAGCAGGTAGAACACGTAGTTCATGCAGATATAGGAAAGCGTCGCGGCGGCGACGCTCCGATTGCGCATGATCGCCCATACGCGCGCTCGGGTGATCTGTGTGTCGGTGGGCGGCATCGGCGCCGTTTCGAGCTCGGCGAGCTCCTGGCGGGAAACGGCCGGATGTTGTTGCGGGGAGTCGCGTCCATACCAGCTCCAGATCGCAATCAACGCAAGCGGGGGTAACGCGGCCCATATGAGGGCCGGTTGCCATCCCAGGGATGCGATCAGCAACACGAAAAGCGGGGGTGCAATCGCCGCGCCCGTCTGGCAGCCGAAGGTGTGCAGGCCTTGCGCGAGCGCCCAGCGGTTGGCCGGCAGCCAGGCCTCCATCGTGCCGGCACAGACCGGAAAGAACGGCGCATGCGCCATGCCGAGCAGAAGTTGGCTGAGAAAGAGTGTGGCGAAGAGGGGTGTACCCTGCAGAAAATAGGGCGCCAACGGCGCGGCGACGCACGCAACGACCGCTATGAAGAGCAGGCCGGCGAGCGCTCGCCGGGCGCCAAGCCGCTGGCCGACGACTCCGCCGGGCATTTGCAGCAGCCCGTAGGACAACACGAAGGCCCACTGCAGCCACCCGATCTGCATCTGGCTCAAATGCAGCTCCGGCATGATACGTTCAGCGGCAATCGAGATCGCGCGCTGCTGGAAGTAGACCACCGCCCCCGCGGCGACCAACATGCCGAAGATGCGCCAACGAATCCTGACTGCGCGGATCCGTGTCGGCATCACTCCATGAGTCTCCAACGGGGAGACTCCAATGCCTGCGCCGGGTTCGCCTGATTCCACGTGCCTGCCACTAACCAGCCGGCGGCGAGCCGCCTTCCCCGGTTCGCCGCTGCCGGAACGCCTCGAGCGCCTCCGCAATGGCCGGATCGAGCGGCGGAGGAGTGAACGTCTCGAGCGTCGTGCGCCAGATAGCCGATGCTCGCTCGGTCGCCGTCTTACTGCCATCGTCACTCCAGGCGCCGAAGTTGCGCCAGTCGGAGACCAGGGGGGAGTAGAACGCATCCCGGTAGCGGGCCATGGTGTGTCGGGTTGCGAAGAAGTGGCCGCCCGGGCCGGCCTCGGCGATTGCATCTACCGCGAAGTCGTCGTCGGTCGCGCCGACGGGTTGGAAAATCTCCGCGATCATTTGCAGCTGTTCGATATCCAGGATGAATTTCTCATAGCTCGATGACAGTCCGCCTTCCAGCCAGCCGGCGGCATGCAACACGAAGTTGGCCCCACCGGCGAGTGTGCCCCATAGGCTCATCTGCGATTCGTAGGCTCCTTGCGCATCGGGTGAGTTTGCAGCCGTGGCATTCGAGGACCGCCATGGCAGGCCTACGAACCGTGCCATCTGGCCGGCACCGATTTGCGCCTTGAAGTACTCGGGCGTGCCGAATGCCGGCGATCCTGACTTCATGTCGACGTTGGACGTGAAGCTGCCATAGACGACGGGCGCACCCGGGCGGGTAATCTGCGCGAGAACGAGCCCACCGAGCAGCTCGGCATGCGCCAGTGTCAGCGCGCCCGCGATCGTGATCGGGGCCATGGCGCCGGCGAGCGTGAACGGCGTGATCATCTGCACTTGGCCGGCGAGCGCGAAATCGATGATTCCTTCGGCCATCGGCGCGTCCAGCACACGCGGCGAATTCGTGTTGATGATCGTGTAGGTGCACGGCGTATTACGAAAGGCTTCCTCCGAAAGCCCGCATGCAATCCGTACCTGCTCGAAGCAGTCCGCTACCTGGGCGCGCCCGCGGCAGTATGTATGTGGGATTTTCTCGGACAAAGTCAGTTGCGCGTGCAGCATCTCCAGCTGCCGGCATGCAACCGCGATGTCCTGCGGCTCGGTAAAGGCACCGAGCACCTGTATCACTTCGAAGGACTGGCAGAGGCGCACTCCGTTTGCATAGTCCAGCAGGGTTCCGGCCCGGCGCACACCAGCCGAGTCCAGTATGTGCGGAGGGCCCGACACCGGGGCGAATGCCAACGAGTTGCCGTCAAGGGAAACATGACGCGCTGGATTGCGGGAATGAAGCGTTATCTGGCGCGGAGCGCGCGCCAGACAGGCGTCGACCAGGCCACGGTCGATCCGTACGCTCTCAGTTGCTTCCTCGACCGTTGCACCCGCCAAGCGAAAGCGCGCACGCGCGTCCGCGGACAGAACCTTGAGTCCCTGGTTCTCCAGAATGCCGAGAGCGGCAGCATGCAATGCCTCGACACGGTCGTCCGAGAACACGCGCCACGGTTGAAAGGGATTCTGCAGGGTTCGGTAACGGCGACTGCGATTGTCTGTTGTCACAGTCCCTGCGGGAGCCGGCCGACGGCGAGTGCGGCGTATCGAATCGCGTTCTGGCTCGGTCATGATGTTACCCTCTGCCTACATCCGCATGCGCGCGCCCGCGGGATCGAACAGCGGCTCGCCGAGGATCGATGCCCTGCGTCGATCGCCCAGGATCTCGATCTGGAACGCACCTTCCCGCAAGTCTCCGCACAAACTCGTGGGGACATAACCTTGCGCTAGCGATCTGTCGACGTAGTGACCGTAGCCGCCGGAGGTGACCCAGCCGATCACCTTGCCGCTATGCCAGATCGGCTCGTCACCGAGTACATCGGCATCCAGCGCGTCGACCGCAAAGCTGACTCGCCGCAGTTTACCGCCGGCTGCCTTCTCCGCAATGGCGGCCTCGCGACCGATGAAGTCGGGCTTATCGAGAGCGACGAAACGATCCAGGCCGGCCTCGAACGGTCCGTAGATGGGTCTGAGCTCGCGATACCAGGTGGGAAAGTTCTTTTCGAGCCGGAGCGACAAGAGCGCCCGCATGCCGAAATTGATGATGCTGGCCTCTCTGCCGGCCGCCATGAT
>Ga0105237_10009935_pt1 | contig 10152 bp, 9 predicted proteins | sample KBSC24metaG_FD_81520 | JGI IMG/M metagenome (GOLD analysis project Ga0105237, IMG submission 81520) | Corn rhizosphere microbial communities from Kellogg Biological Station, Michigan, USA - KBS C2-4 metaG | ecosystem: Host-associated > Plants > Roots > Rhizosphere > Soil | place: Michigan, USA... | reverse complement strand
CAAGGTCGATCCCATCGTCACCGACATCCAGACCCAGGTTCAGGCCGTGCGCCATGAGGAAGGGGGCCGCATCGCCCACATCATGGAAGGTCTCAAGGAGCGGATCTTCCCCATTCTCACCACCGAGCAGCAGGGCGAATTTCAAAAGATGGAAAAGGAAATGGAAGCCCAGCGCGAACGGATGTTCCCCGGCCATAAATCCCACGCCGCGTCTGGTCCCGGTCAGCCCGGCGATGCTTCTCCTCCAAGTGCCGGCGGTTCCTTGCCTCCCGAAGGGCCGCCGCCCCGGTAATGAGGTTAATCTTTGGCTACCCGTCTCCCGCAGTGAGTGCCGAATGTCTTTCGACTTTGCCAGCCACCCAAGGCAATCAGAGAACCGACGAGCAGAATAATGACCTGCGGCTCAGGAGTTGCATAAACCGTCACTCCAAAGGGTGAATAGGAAGAATCTCCGGTGATAAACAGGGAATTCAGAATTCCCGTGGCCAAATTATAATCACCGATGGCATGAATGCCTGTTTCGGCAATATAAAGATCAGTATCCGAGGCTCCCAGTCCCAAAATGAGATTGGGACCTGTAATGGAGAAGCTGCTGGGCCCGACACCCGATAGATTGAATCCATAGATCTTATTGTAAGTGGCAACAAAGAGATCATTGGAATTGGCGGCTAAGGCTTCCGCACCCGGAACAGTCAACACATGGCTGTAAGTCCCCGTGCTGATATCATAATCCCCGATAATGCCGGAATTGGAATCGGCAATGACATAAAGATTATTGCGCCAGATCGCCATATCATTAACAACATCACCGGATGGAAGGGTGATGGTGGATAGGGCGGCTCCCGTAGTCAGATTATAGGAATGAATATCCCCAGTTTGGTCTGCGGTGTAGAGCGTGTTGCCGGAGACAGCATAGAAAAAGGGATTGTAACTGATGCCCGTATAAATGAAGGAGGGATTATAGGTTCCGGTAAGAATATTGTATGCTCCAATCGAAGCATGATGCACGTCATCGAAAAAAAGCGTGTTACCCGAGATCCCCATCCGGCCAACGCTCGTCAAGCCGCTGAGAACGGTGGGGTTGATCGTTGTTCCCGCCGAGGAATACTCAGAAATGATACCGGAGGAATTACGGGAAACGAAAATATCGTCGGCCTGGGCCGGAAAAAAGTCCATGCTCAGAATGAAGAAAAGCAGGAGTCTCCAATTAAAATTCAAATGCTTTTTCACAATCCAATGGCCGCGAGATCGTAGAAAAGTCCTGCTTTTATACAAAGTAATTTTTATTTTGCTTAAATATCGAGCGGCAGCTGCCGCGGATCGCTCTCCGGCTCCAGTTCCCAGTAGCGGGCGAGGAAACCAGCCACGTAGGTGCCGAGGATCAGCATGAAGAAGCCGGGCATGGGCAGGATCACGTTGTAGAGCCGGAAGGCGAAGATCGACGCCTCCACCCAGAAGGCGAGCAACACGATGAGCGCGGCGGCGGAGTGCTTCGGCCCCAGCTTGATCACAGCGACGGCGCCCCCAATGGCGATGAGCAGGTAAAGCGCGGCGAGGATCATCGGGGGCATGGGCCGGACGTAATCCTGGTCGAGAATGGTCCGCTCGCCCTGGAGCTGGATCTCGACGCGGCTGAGCTGGCCTAGCGCGGTGTTGTAGCGTTCCCGCTGCGTGGTGTCGGTACGGCCGATCCAGACCTGACGGCGGGCGACGCCGCGCAAATCGTGGTCGGGTCTCATGCCATGCTGGATCTGGTCGTCGTAGACGAGCACATTTTCGGAGGTTGCCAGCCACGAGGCCGCCGATCCGGCATGATAGCGGATGCGCATGCGCCCCTGGTCGTCAATGGGGATGGTCCGGAGCAACCGGCCATCCTTGCGCTTCAGGAAAATGGCGCGTCCGACCTGCACCTCGGAGGAGGCGAGGTCGGCGTTGAGATATTGCGCGGCGGCCTGAAGGGAGAGAGAGGGCACCATCTTCTGGTTGAGCATGAAGATGAGCGGCACGCGGCGTACCCGCAGTCCCATTTCCGATTCGAGATTGTTGACGCCCACGGGTGATTCGCCCGCGAAAGTCTCCAGCGGCCAGATGGCCGAGCCGTAGCGTGGGATGAGGCTCGTATCGCCGTGGAAGGGAAGCACGCCGAGCTTGAGCGGGTGTGGCGTCGGGTCGTTCGAGGTCAACGCCGTGGCAGCGAAGACGACGACGTTGGCCCTCTCGACCATGTGGGAGAAGGTCGTGTCGGACGAGGTGTAGTCCGTGTCGCGATCGTTAAGATTCATCTCGAAGACGATGCTCTGCGGTGTGTAATCGATCAGGCTGCGCAGCACCAGCGCGTAGTCGAACCGCGACCAGGGCCAGGGGCGATCCGGCGTGGGCTCAATCGAGACGAGGGCCAACTGGTCGCTCGGCTTCACCGGATAGGAATGCATCGATTGCCGCCAGTCGAGCAACGGCTCCTCCAGCGCGTCGAGCGCCCCCGAGAATTGCGCCAGCAGGGCAAAACCGCCCCAGAGCAGCGCGAGACCCGCCGCGAGGGCGATGCGCCGCTTTTGATTGGGGTCCGGCGGCTCGGGCGGAGGCGCCGGTGCGGGCGTGGCCGGAATGGCAAGGGGAAGCTCTTCCACGTCAGCCCCGTTATGCCAAGAGACACGCCCGCAGGCAATGATGTCCTGCGGGCGTGTGAAAGGATCTTCGCTTAGCAGCCAAGAACCTTCATCTGCCGGTCGATCACGTGGTTCCAGCCATCTTTGTGCGCTTCGCAGCCCTTTTCGGTGGCGAAGCCTTCGTGGATGAGATGGATCTCAGTCTTGTCGCCGACGGGGCGGAAGTTCACGGTCACGGTGGTGTCACCCTCGGTGTCCATGGGCGGCGTCGTGGTGCGCCAGCCGAAGACGAGGCGCGACGTGGGCTTGATTTCCCGGTAGCTGATTTCCAGATTGATCTCGCCGCAGGGACCGTTGGAGCCTTCGATCACCAGGCGTTCTCCGGCCCGGATGGCGCCGGTCATTCGCTTGAGGACGAAGTCGTTGCCCCCAAACCATTGGGTGAATTTCTCGGCCTCGGTCCAGAGGGCGAAGACGCGCTCGGGCGAGGCGTTGATGGTTCGTTTGATTTCCAGCCGGGTGGCCAGGGGGGCAGTTGTAGTACTCATGGTTTTTTCTCCTTGGTTTTGGGTTTGGTTTTTTGAGGGGTTTGCTGAAGGAAGGCTTCCAGGTTGTCGAATGACTTTTCCCAGAACCGGCGGTGGCGTTCGAGCCAGTCGATGGCTTGGGAAAGGGATTCTTCGCGCAGGTGGATGGTCGATTCGCGCCCCTGCTTCTGGCGGGTGACGAGCCCCGCGTCCTCCAGTACCCGCACGTGCTTCGAGATGGCCGGGAGCGAAATCTTGAACGGTGCCGCCAAGTCGACGATGCGCGTGGGGCGATCGCTGAGCTGTTGAACCATCCGCCGCCGGGTTGAATCGGAAAGGGCTTGGAAAACTTGGTCGAGCGGATCGGGCTTTAACTTAACCATATGGTTTACTATTCGCCCAAAACGATTCCGACGTCAACAAAAAACTTAACCATTCGATTAACTATTTATTTACTCGTTCCCAAACTCCATTTGGGAACGCCCTTGTCCCCGCAATTCTATTGCTCGGCTTTCAGATAAGGAGGGAGCGGTTTATTGGCGCGAAATGGAATTTCGCGAAGATATAATAACGTTCCCTAATGGAGTTTGGGAACGAGAGTGGTCTCTCTATTTGGAGGGACGACCTCCGGTCATCCGCGGACGTGCGGGAGCACATCCCTCCATGAAAAGAAGACGGTAGCCTACTGTCCCTTGGCGGGAGTGGGGGTCCCGAGTCCAGAGCCCTCGTGCCCGTCCTGGATGTCGATGAAGGTGGTGGAGAGAGCGATATCGTTCTTGTCCGGGGCCATGTAGGCGACCTTCATTTCCTTGAAGACATTATACTTGCCGATCTTGAGGACGTCCTGCGCCTCGACCCGCTTGACCGTCTGACCCTTCGCATTCAGGCCGTCAACCCGGAGGAAGCACCAGTACTGCTTGCTCACCCAGTAGCGGACTTTGGCAAAACGGCTGTGATCGCCAGCGCCCGGCGTGGCGTCGAAAACATAAGCATCGAGAGTCTTGATGCTGTCGGTGCCGACCGGCGTGGTGTTCTCCCAATTGACGAAATCAATGCCGAGATCCTCGTAGGTAATGTCGGTGTCGAGGATCGCCTTCTTGCGGTCCTCTCCATTCACTGCCGTCCAGGCGCCGCTGCCGGAGGAGCGCTTTTCCACGACGAATGCGCCTGGATTGAGCACCACATGAATCTGCAAAGGCTGGTCCTTGAACTCATAAAAAAGCTCGTGGCCATGAGTGCGGAGAATCACCGGGTAGCTTTTTTTGGTTTTGTCGCTGCGAACGACGCCGTTGAGCGTGAAATCGGTCAAGTCGAGCCGCTGCCAGATCCGGGCCTGGACGAACGCGACGGGAGGCACCTTGTCTTTGGTGGTGGCGTCGACTCCGGCGGAAGCGGAGGTGAGGGCCACAAAGCCGAGAACGGAGCAAAGAGCCAGGAAGTGGAGGGAGGTGGATTTCATAAATGGGCTTAAGGGAATGAGTTGCTGGAAGGGATTAGGGGAAAGGAAGCGGGGAGACAATCCCTCATTTCACTTGTTTCGGTATCTTCTTGGCGGGTAGCTTTTCTAAAGTAGCTTTCGTGGGATGGCGCGCCAAGTTAAATGCATGAAGGGTCAGAAGCTTGGTTTGCGCTGGAAAGGGGATTGGTTCAGGATGAGGATTGGACGCGTCTCCGTCCGCTAAGCTTCAATTCATTTATGGTACACCCTGGTTATCGGAAACGGACGATCTTTCTCCTCGTCGCCTTGTTGCTGGTCCGGTTCTGGTTCGGCCAGACCTTCGAGTTGTCCGGACAAGAAGCTTACCTCTGGCAGCAGGGGCACGGCACGAATCTCAGCCTCGCCTACTGGGAGCGAGGCCCCTTCGTCCCGTGGCTTATCCGGATCGGCACCACCTTCTTCGGCGATACCGAGCTGGGTGTGCGCTGGCTCGCGGCGGTGAGCTGCTGTCTAAGTGGCTTCATCCTTTTCTATCTTGCCCGCCATTGGTTCAGCGCTCGCTGCGCTTTCTGGACCATCGTGCTCTTCATCGTCATTCCGATGTTCGCCTGGAAGCTCTCCTTCATGACCGAGGCGACCGCCAGCATCGGCCTGATGGCCGTGACGATGCTGGCCTTCTGCCGCTCCGTGGAGCAGGACCGGCTCGGCTGGTGGGTGCTGGGAGCTGTGGCCTGTGGGCTGGGGCTCCTCGTGGGGCTGGCAAATATCTGGTGGGTGGTGGGACTGCTCCTCTATTTCGTTATCGCCCCTGAGCGCCGCGCGCGTCTGTGCGAATTCCGGCTTTGGGGCATGGTCGCTCTGACGATTCTCTTCCTGCTCCCCATCGTTATCTGGTGGTGGGAACTCCAGGTCGCCGACGTCGCCCATGCCCACATTCTCAACGCCTGGGCGCCCAGCCGCGGTTTCTCGCTCAATCACGGTTTCAGCTTCATCTGGAAGGAAATTTTTTATCTCTCCCCGGTCTTCTTCGTGGTGCTCGTGGGTGTCCTTTGGAACCTGGGTCGCCAGCTGTGGGAGGATTCCCGTTACGCCCTTCTCTTCTGCCTCGCTGCGCCCGGGCTGGTCTGGCAGAACATCGCCGCTTTTTTCTCCGAGAGCCGATTCGAATTGGTTCCGGCGCTCTGCCTGCCGCTGGTTCTCCTCGCCGGTTGCTTCCTGCTGCCACTGACTACAGACCGGAAATACCGCTGGCTCTGCTGGGGTGTCATCGCCCTGGCGGGACTTCAGTCCTTGGCGGGGCTTAATCCCTTTTATTTTGGCCGGGGAGACGGAGAGAGCTGGAAGATCCGGCGCACCCAAAGCGGCGAGAACGTCACCGGCTTCTACGCCGACAAGCGGCAAATCTCGTGGCGCAATCTCGCCGACGGCATCCAGGGTCTCCAACGCGATCTCGGCGCCACCCTGGTCATCGCCGATACTCCCGAGACAGCCAGCGCGCTGAGCTTCTATCTTCCGCGCAATCCCTTCGTTTATGTCGAGAGCAGGTCCGGCCTCATCACTCAGTTCGATTTCTGGCAGCACTACGACGAAGCGGCCTCGCCGAACGACTCGGCCCTCTTCGTCACCCGCTCCAGCGACAAGCCCTCGACCGATCTCTTCCGCGACTTCACCGAGGTCAATCAGGTGGAAGACCCGCCGCTGCCCGATTTCGACAAGGCGTGGAACATCTGGAGCTGCCAGAAATTCACCGGTTCGCCGCTGCCCGAAGGCGAGAGCCAGGCCAAGCCGATGCCCGATTCGGACTCGCTGCCCAAATAAAATTTCCCAAACCGATGACTGACCATCCCGAGCTGAACCAGTTCCTCGACTTCCTCCGCTTCAGTAGTATCTCGACTGACTCGGCTCACAAGCATCAGGTTCTCGCCTGCGCCGAGTGGGTGCGGGCCAAGCTCGCCGCCATTGGTCTCGAGGCCAGCCAGCACGAGACGCCGGGGCATCCCATCGTCATCGGGCGTGGTCCTTTCAAGAAAGGCCGACCCACCGTCCTCATCTACGGCCACTACGACGTCCAGCCGGTGGACCCGCTCGAGCTTTGGCACCGTCCGCCGTTCAATCCCGGTATCGAGAACGGCATCGTCACCGCGCGCGGCGCAAGTGACAACAAGGGGCAGATTTTCGCCCATATCCTCGGCGTCGAGCGCACTCTGAAGGAGAAGGGCGACCTGCCGGTCAATCTTATCCTGCTTGTTGAGGGCGAGGAAGAGATCGGCAGTCCGAACCTCGCGCCATTTCTTCGCGCTCACCGTGCGGAACTGGCCTGTGATGTTGTCGCCATCTCCGACTCGGCCATGATCGCGCCGAATCATCCTACTTTCACTTATGGCCTGCGCGGACTTGCGGCGGTCGAGGTGACTGTGACCGGTCCCGACCGTGATCTCCATTCCGGCGTCTTCGGCGGTGCGGTGGAAAATCCGGCGACCGTCCTCGCGCGGCTCATCGCCGGGCTGCACGACAAGAATCTCAAAGTCACCGTCGATGGTTTTTACAAAGACGTGAAGGCGCTTCAGTCCTGGGAGCGGAAAGCGTGGAAGAATCTCCCTCTGAACGAGCGGACGCTGATGAAAATGACCGGCGCGTCCGCGTTGCGTGGTGAGAAAGGCTTCACCGCGCTCGAACGCATCTGGGCGCGGCCCACAGCGGAGGTCAATGGCATCGGTTCCGGCTACCAGGGCGAGGGGACCAAGACCGTGCTGCCGAGCACCGCGATGGCGAAGTTCACCTTCCGCCTCGTCCCGGATCAGGACCCGAGGAAAATCATCAAGATCGCCCAGGACTACTTCAAGAAGAACGCGCCGCCCTCGGTCAAAATCAAAGTCACTCCGGGCCACAACGGCGAGCCCTATCTCGTCGATCCCAACGCCGGTTTTGGCGCGGCGGCGCAAAAGGCGCTCAGCCGTCTTTTCCCGGGCCGGAAACCGGCGCTTATTCGGGAAGGTGGCACGATTCCCATCGTCGCCGGGTTCAAGCATATCCTTAAGGCCGACACGCTGCTCCTCGGCCTCTGCCTGCCGGACTGCAATGCCCACAGTCCGAATGAAACTTTTCCGCTCGCGCACCTGGAACTCGGTGCGAATCTCAATCGCTACCTGCTCGAAGAAATCGCAGCTGCGAAATAGCTCAGCCTGTAGCGGCGGTCTATGACCGCCGAGGAGAGCGAAGACGTTATTCCTCGTTCCCAAACTCCATTTGGGAACGCGTTTGCCGAGGCCACTCCATGGCCGATCCTTTTGGACCGGTCCAGGTTAAAGTAATGGGTGCGAAATGGAATTTCGCGAGAGATAAGGACGTTCCCAAATGGAGTTTGGGAACGAGGGAAAGAAATACGGCTTCCGCAGAAGCGCGAAACTATTTCCGCTCTTTGTGGATCGTGCGGCGGCGCAGGGCGGGATTGTACTTGAGCAGCTCAAGACGTTCCTGCTGCAGCTTCTTGTTCTTCGTGGTGAAGTAACGGGAAGGGGACTTGCCTTCCTTGGCGGCTTCGGTGCATTCCAGGGTAACTTGTTCGCGCATGGGATTTAAAAGGTTGAGTGGAGCCGGTCACGATAACCCGAACCCCGGGAGGGTCAAGCTTTAAAGCTTTCCTTGGAGGGACGACCTCCCGGTCGTCCGCGGACGCGCGGGAGCGCGTCCCTCCATGAAAAGAATGCGACAGTCATAGACCGCCGCTACATTAAGGAAATTACGGCGACAGATAGGGCTCGTCCGGCTCCTGGACTGCCTTAATACTGGTCGCGTTGATCTGCGGCACCACGTGCCCGAGCGTGGAGGGAAACTCCGCCGTCCCGATTACTTCGACCCACTGCGTGTCTTTCCAAGGCCCACCCACATTGCCCGCCAGCTCGATTGACACCGGCTGCGCGTCGGCGGCGCAGCACCACATCAGCCACCGGACTAGCTTCTGCGGCTGGCCCGGCTGTGCGACGAAAAAGCCGATGGTCCGCACGGGCCGTCCCGCGAAGGCCTTGATCTGTTCCGGCGAACGGCTGACCGTGATCAGGTCGGTCACCTCCATTGGCACCGGCTGATTGGGATCGGCGGCGAGGGCATCCTGCACATTTTTCTGGCTGGCATCGCTCAGGCTCGGCATCGGGGTCACCCCGGCGGTCGAATCGAGCAGTGCGCGATTGTTCAGCGTCGTGCTCGACAGCGCCGAAGGTGAAAGGATCGCAGCCGCCGCGATGGGCAGGAGCAGCATCAGCCAGCGTCCACCCTGGCGCAGGTGACGTGTGAAGGCGGGGGACTCCGCGCGGGCCGGTTCCGGCTGGTAAAGCAACAGGTGAAGCGCGCTCAGCGCGAACAGGATCACCGCCGCCGCGAGGACGTAGGGCTCGAACATTGGGTTGAGCAACCGGTTGAGATGGCCCGAGGCGATGGTGTGGAGCATGACTGTCCCCCACGCGCTCATTACGGCGGCGGGAGCGAAGAAGGCAATGGAGCGGGCGATCCGGTCGGTCATGGCTTGAACGAGTAAAGTAACGTCAGGAGGAAGACCGCCGCAAGGGCCCGCACCCACAATCCGTGCACGAACCGAGGCTGGAAGGCGCTGCGGTAGAGCCAGTAGAGCTTGAGGTCGATGAGTGGTCCCGCCACGAGAAACGCGATCTTCGCCGGAACCGAGAATGGCGCGAACGCGGCGATGATGAAAGCGTCCGTCGTGCTGCATAGGCAAAGCAGCTGCGCCAGGAGAATGCCCGCCAGCGGTCCCAGGATCACGCTCTGCCCCACCGGCGCGAGCAGGTTCCGGTTGAAACCGGTCGAGAAAAGCGCCGCCGCCGCCGCACCGATGACGAGGAAAAGCAGGACACCCGTGAAATCGCGGACCACCGCCCCCGTGAACTGCTGCAACCCGCCCAGCGATAATCCCGGACGCGGCGTGAGGACAAGGCCCGGATTTGGCGAAAGCTCCCCGCTTTTTCCCGAGCCGCCCATCAGCGTCTCCGCGCGTAGCATCTTTTCGGGCCGCACGCCGACCAGCCAGAGGCCGAGGAAAACCAGCACCACCACGCTGAACCCGAACCGGAGCGCCACCATCAGCCACGGGTCCTGGTTGCGGAAGGCGAGATAGGTGCTGAAGAGCGCGAGGGGATTCAGCGCGGGCGCGGCGAGCATGTAGGTTGTTGCCACCGCCGGGGGCACGCCCTTGCGGATGAGCCGCTGGACGATCGGCATCGCGCCGCATTCGCAGAGCGGAAAGATGAGCCCCGCGCCGATCGCGGCGAAGATGCCCTGCGTCTTCGAGCGCGGCAGCCAGTCGCGGATCAGTCCCGCCGGCAGGAAGACGTCGACCAGTCCTGAGACGATTGCCCCGAGCAGCAGGAACGGAGCGCCTTCCAAAACGATGGCGAAAAAAGAAAGCGCCACGTCGGGCCATGAAATCCCCGCCGAGGCCGGACCGGTGGGAAGATCAAAGGCGGCAAAAACCACGGTCCTTATCCTGACAACAAAGCCCTGTCGTCGCAAGCAGGGGGATGTTTCTCTTCCGTCATCCTGAGCTTGTCGAAGGATCAGACGCGTCATGAAT
>Ga0105237_10009933_pt1 | contig 10153 bp, 8 predicted proteins | sample KBSC24metaG_FD_81520 | JGI IMG/M metagenome (GOLD analysis project Ga0105237, IMG submission 81520) | Corn rhizosphere microbial communities from Kellogg Biological Station, Michigan, USA - KBS C2-4 metaG | ecosystem: Host-associated > Plants > Roots > Rhizosphere > Soil | place: Michigan, USA... | reverse complement strand
TGGGTCACGGGATAGCCTCATCTTGATGGTCCGCCATTCGCGCTGTGCCGCGAATGACCGTGTGTTGGTCTTCAACACCACGCTGGCATCAAGTTGTCCCCGTGCTACCCCGTATCGACTGCTGCATGGCAGCGGCGCTCAGCAATAAGCCCGCTCATTTTTGTGCCGTGCATTTTGCCAATCCGGGCCTTCACCCTCCATCGAAAAAGTTCGTTAATTCATGACTGAAATATGGGTAAGAAAAATAAAGCTTCATGCCGCAGCATGGCGACATGAAGCTTCAACCAGATTTGCTCTTTACTGGAACGTGCTGGCCATCTTCGCCGGCAGCGGCACATTGAGCCATTTCTGCACGATGGCATTGAGTTCGCCGCTCTTCTTGGTCGCCGTCAGCACCTCGTTGACCTTGCCCAGCAAGGCCGTCTCTCCCTTGTTCAAGCCGACGTTGCAGGCCGATTCCTGGATGATGTACTTGAGCACCGGCTTGTTGTTGGGCGCCTTCTCCGCCAGGGCATAGGCGACGAAGTCGCCCGTACCCACCAGCTGTACCTGGCCCGAGACATAGGCCGAAATCATGGCGTTGTTGTCCTCATAGCGCTTGATGGTGGCGCTCTTGGGGGCCGTATCGGTCAGTTGCAGATCCTGGAAAGTGCCGCGCGCCACACCCACGGTCTTGCCGGCCAGATCGGCAGGCCCGCTGACTGCCACGCTCGCCACGCCAAACACGCTGTTGTTGTAGGGCGCATAGGGCTGGGAAAAATCGATCACCTTCTCACGCTCGGCATTCTTGCCCAGGGTGGAAATGACCAGATCGGCCTTGTGAGTCTGCAGATAGGCGATGCGGTTGGCGCTGGCCACCGGAACCAGTTGCACCTTGACGCCCATTTTCTGGGCGATCAGCTTGGCCACATCGATGTCCAGCCCCTGCAACTGCAGGTCCGTATTGACGGAACCGAAAGGCGCAAAGTCCTGCGGTACGCCGATGCGCACCACGCCGGCCTTCTGGATGTCGGCCAGTGCATCGGCCTGTGCCGGCGCGTTGGCCAGCACGCCCAGACCGAGTGCAATCGAAAGGGCCAGCAGGCGGTGTTTGGATGTCATTTTCTTGGTCTCCTCGTATGAATATCAGCGCGCCGATGATACCCCCATATTGCATGGGGGTTCAGTCCGGCAGCGGCAAGACACAATCCTCGGCCGCCAGGTAGATGCGCTGCCCCGGCAAGGCATCGACACGATAGCCGCCCGTGAACGCGCCAAACGCCGGCAGCATGGCCCAGCGCCCATCCACCACGAAGCAGGGCAGCCGCAAGCTGTCGCCCGCCGAGGACAGGCGATACACCGGATGCACATGGCCGACAATGGCAAAGGCACCCTCCACCGTCTGCGGATGATGGCAAAAGGCCAGCGGACCGACCCGCCAGGGTTCATCTACCAGCTCCATGCCCAGTGCTTCAGGCGGATCCCCCGCATGATGGTCGTGATTGCCGCGCACCAGCGTGAGCGTCAGTCCCGCGTTGCGGCCACGCCATTGCGCCAGCGCCGCGAGCGTTCCTGCAGCACGGCCCGCGCGAGCATGCAGGAAATCCCCAAGGAACACGATGTGACGCACCGCATGCTGCTGAACCAGCGCATCAATGGCCTCCAGGTTGGCGCGGGTCGTGCCGTGCGGTACCGGAATGCCGCCCGCCCGAAACGCCGCCGCCTTGCCGAAATGCACATCGGCCAGGATCAGCATGCCGCGCTCGCGCCACAGCAGGGCGCGTTCCGGCAACATGGTCAGGATGGCGCCATCGGCGTCGAAGCTGGGGTATTGCATCATGCGGCAGTCCGGGGCTTGGCCTTGCGCCGTGCGGCGGGCTGGGGTTGTTCACGAGAGGCGGTCTTGTCGGCGGCACCTTCCAGCTCGCGCAGCATGCGTGCGACGCGGTCCGCCAGTTTCTCGGTCGAGAGTTTCTCGCGGAAGCGTTCCACCATCAGCGGCAGCGCAAACGGGGTAGGGCGCTCCAGTTGCACCAGCGTCATGGTGCGCGCCCGCAGCTCGGCGAGGGTGCTGCGCAGGCGCTCCAGTTCCAGCTCCTGTTCCAGTACCTCGCGCTGGGCCTGGGTGAGCAGCAGATTGCCGGCATCATGCTTGCGGAAGACCTCGAAGAACAGCGCCGACGACGCCTGCAACTGGCGCGCGCTCTTGTGCTGGCCCGGATAGCCCTGGCTGACCAGTCCGGCAATGCGGGCGATCTCGCGGAAGCGCCGTTGCGACAATTCCGTCGCGTTCAGGCTGGCGAGCACATCCTCCAGCAAGTGCTCTTCGCTGAAGAGGTCCTGCGCCTCTTGCGGGGCCAGACGGGCCATCTCCACCTGGTCCGCCGCCAGCAATTCGAAACCATAGTCGTTCACGGCAATGGAGAAGGTGGCTGCGCGCGTACTGGCCAGTCGCCAGGCCAGCAGCGAGGCCAGCCCCATGTGGACCAGACGCCCGGCAAAGGGATAGAAGAACAGGTGATGCCCCTCGCGGCTTTTGAGGGCTTCCACCACCAGCCGCTCCCCCGTCGGGAGCGCCGACCAGGCATGCTGCAAGGCCAGCAGCGGCTGCACGGCCTGCATTTCGGGGCCGTCAAAGTGCTGCTGCTCGGCTTGTTGCAAACGATCCAGGACGGCATGCGCCAGTGTCGAGGACAAGGGCATGCGCCCGCCTTGCCAGCGAGGGACCGCGCCACTGCCGGCGGTGCTGCGACGGACCCAGGCCGTCATCTCATGCACCCGGACAAATTCCAGCACCCGCCCCCCGAAGAGAAAACGGTCACCCGGACGCAGGCGCGCGATGAAACCTTCTTCGATGGTGCCGATGCGTCCGCCCTTCATGTACTGCACATGCAGGCTGGCATCGGCCACGATGGTGCCGATGTTCATGCGATGCCGGCGCGCGATGGCGGGCACATCCACACGGTAGACGCCATCCTCGCCCTGGCGCACCCGGTGGTATTCGGGATAGGCGGTCAGGCTCTGGCCCCCGCGCACCACGAAATCCAGCGCCCACTGCCACTGGTCCTCGCGCAGATCGCGATAAGACCAGGCTTGCCGTACTTCGTCCAGCAGCGCATCGGCCTGGAAGCCGCCGCCCAGCGCGATGGTGACCAGATGCTGCACCAGCACGTCCAGTGGCGTTTCCGGTACCGGACGCTGTTCCACACGACCCGCTGCGACCGCATCCTGGGCCGCGATGGCTTCCACCAGTTCCAGGCTGTTGGTCGGCACCAGCGTGGCGCGCGAACTGCGACCCGGGGAGTGGCCGGAACGTCCGGCACGTTGCAGCAAGCGGGCCACGCCACGCGGACTGCCGATCTGCAATACCCGCTCTACCGGCGTGAAATCCACGCCCAGGTCCAGGCTGGAGGTGCAGACCACGGCCTTGAGCCGGCCATCGCGCAGGCCGTGTTCGACCCAGTCCCGCACTTCGCGGTCCAGCGAGCCATGGTGCAAGGCGATGATGCCAGCCCAGTCAGGCCGGGCGTCCAACAAATTCTGGTACCAAAGTTCAGCCTGGGACCGGGTATTGGTGAAGACCAGCGTACTGCCACTGGCCTCGATCTCCTGCACCACGGCCGGCAGCATCTGCATGCCCAGGTGGCCGGCCCAGGCGAAGCGTGCCGGTTGCGGCGGCAGAAGGGTGTCGATGACGATGCGCTTGCGCTGTTCGCCGCGTACCAGTACGCCTTGTTCGGCAGCTGCCGGACCCAGCAGGGCTTGCAGTGATTGCTCAAGATTGCCGAGCGTCGCCGACAGCCCCCAGACCACCATTCCTGGCCGCCAGCGCCGCAGTCGCGCCAGCGCCAATTGCACCTGCACGCCGCGCTTGTTGCCCATCAGCTCATGCCATTCATCGACGATGACGGCATCAAGCCTGGCAAAGCGCTGCCGGGCATCGGCTTGCGAAAGCAGCAGGGACAGGCTTTCAGGGGTGGTCACCAGCGCCTGCGGCAGGGATTTCATCTGGCGCGCACGTTCGCCGGAGGCGGTATCGCCGGTCCGCATGCCCGCCTGCCAGTGCGGCAGCAGATCGGCCAGCGGCGCTTGCAGGGCGCGCAGGGTGTCGGCCGCCAGGGCGCGCATCGGTGTAATCCACAAGACCCGCAAGCCAGGAGCGTTGGCGGGCAGGTCAGGCTGGCCGAGCCTCGGCTCGGCATGGAGCAGGGCTCCGAACCAGACGGCATAGGTCTTGCCCGACCCCGTGCCGGAATGCAGCAAGCCGCTTTGGCCGCTGGCAGCGGCCTGCCAGACGGCGCGCTGGAAATCGAAGACTTCCCAGCCGCGCTGGCTGAACCATTGTTCTGCGCGTTTCAGTGCGGGCGCACGGGAGTTAGTCGTCTTGCGTGGCACGATGCAGTTCTTTCTGTTTTTCTTCAGGCGGCAGGCTGGCCGACGGCCCCAGCAGCGCCCGCAGGCTGGCCAGGGTATCGGCCTGCTCGATGGTCTTGTCCAGGCGCTGGCGCAGGATGCGCGGGAAGCGCACGGCGATGCCTGCCTTGTGGCGCGAGGACAGCGCAATTCCCTCGAAGCCGATCTCGAACACCATGCTCGGCTTGACGCTGCGGACGGGGCCGAATTTCTCGATGGTCGTCTTGCGGATGGCCTGGTCCACCACGGCAATTTCGGCATCGGTGAGGCCCGAATACGCCTTGGCGAAAGGTACGAGCTTGCGTTCGCCCTGGTCATCCGGTGCATCCCAGACCGCGAAGGTGTAATCGGTGTAGAGCGAGGCGCGTCGGCCATGGCCGGCCTGGGCGTAGATCAGCACGGCATCGAGGGAATAGGGATCCACCTTCCACTTCCACCAGGTGCCGACATTGCGCGTGCGGCCGATGCCGTAGCGGGCTTCCCGTTGCTTGAGCATCATGCCTTCCACGCCGCGTTCGCGCGAGGTGCTGCGCAATCGCGCCAGTGACTCCCAGTCGCCCGAGGCGATTTGCGGTGCCAGCATCAGCGCCGGGCTTGCATGGGCCTGCACCAGCGTTTCCAGCCGGCTGCGGCGTTCGTGCTGGGGCAGGCTGCGCAGGTCTTGCCCATCCTGCTCCAGCAGGTCGTAGGCAATCAGACCCGCCGGCAGGTCCGCCAGCAGGCGGGCGGTGAGGTTCTTGCGGCCGATGCGTTTTTGCAGATCGGCGAAGGGGGCCACCCGATCAGCCTGCGGGCCTGAATCGGGCAGGCGGATCACGATCTCGCCATCGATCACGGTGCCGTCCGGCAGGGCCAATGCGGCCAGTTCGGGGAAGCGATCCGTGATCAATTCTTCACCGCGCGACCACAGCCAGTTGCTTCCCTGACGCCGCACCAGCTGGGCGCGGATGCCGTCGTATTTCCATTCGACTTGCCAGTCCGAGAGCGGACCCAGGGTGTCCGGTGTTTCCAGCAGTGGATGCGCCAGGAAGAATGGATAGGGCTGGCCGCCCTGCAACTGCGCATCCTGGCCGTCCGCCGGTGCGATGAGCGCGGCGAAACGGCGGGCGTCCGGACGGGCGCGGCCATCGGTCCAACCAACCATGCGTTGCGCAACCAGCTTGGGATCGAGTTGCGCGACGCTGGCCAGTGCACGCGTGACCAGCAGCCGCGACACGCCCACGCGGAAACCGCCGCCGATCAGTTTGGCTAGCAGGAAGCGTCCCTGCCAGTCCAGTTCATTCCAGGCCGCAAACAAGGCGGTGCGGATCACGGCAGGATCGGCCCCGCGCAAGGGCGCGATGCGCTCTTCCATCCAGCGCGCCAACCCCAGGTCGCTTGACCCCTTGGGCGGCGGCAGGACGTGAGCGATGGTCTCGGCCAGGTCGCCGACGCTGTGATAGCACTCCTCGAACAGCCATTCATCGATCTGCGCGTATTCCATGGCGCATTGCTTGAGCAAGCCCGTCGGGACGGCCTGGCGCGGCTTGCCGCCTGCCAGGAAATACACCGCCCAGGCCGCATCGGCGGCATCGGCGCGGCCGAAGTAATCCTGCAGGGCCGCCAGCTTGCGAGTAGTGGAGGTGGTGGCATCCAGTTCGGCATACAGCCGTGAAAATTCACGCATGGCCGCCTTCCTGCGCCGTCACGGCGGCGGCGGGGCCGGGGTTCTCGTCAGTTTCTTCATCTCCGTATTCAGTCGCGAATGCCCCGGCATCCAGTCCGTTCTGACGCAGCCAGCGCACCATGGTGGCGACTTGGCCGTGGGTGACGATGACGCGTTCAGCACCGGTGGCGTGGATGGCTTCGTGCAGGGCCGGCCAGTCCGCATGGTCGGAGAGGATGAACCCGCGACCCACGCCACGCCGGCGGCGCGTGCCGCGCAAGCGCATCCAGCCGCTGGCGAAGGCATCGCTGTAGTCGCCGAAGCGGCGTATCCAGGGCGACCCGGCCGCCGATGGCGGGGCAATCACCAGACTGCCCGCGTAGGCGGCCGCCTTGCCGCGCTTGCCGGCTTCCGCTTCGCCGACCGTCAGGGTCTCCGGCAGGGCGATCCCGGCCTCGCGGTAGAGGCGATTGAGCGGCTCTACCGCGCCATGGCAGACGATGGGGCCGATGCTGGCATCGATGCCGTGCAGGATGCGCTGCGCCTTGCCGAAGGAATAGCAGAACAAGACGCTGGCACGCCCTTCGGCGGCATTGCTGCGCCACCATTGGTTGATTTCCTCGAAAATTTCCCGCTGTGGTTGCCAGCGGTAGATCGGCATGCCGAATGTGGATTCGGTAATGAAGGCGTCGCAGCGTACCGGCTCGAAGGGGGCGCAGGTGCCATCCGCTTCCAGCTTGTAGTCACCGGAGGCTACCCAGATGCGGCCTTCATGTTCCATGCGCAGTTGCGCCGAGCCCAGCACGTGGCCGGCCGGGTGCAACGACAGGCGCACGCCATTGTGGGTGATGGTTTCGCCATAGGGCAGGGGCTGCAGGTTGATCTCTGCGCCCAGCCGCGCACGCAAGATGTCGGCCCCCGGCGCTGCTGCCAGATAGTGGCCATGCCCTACGCGCGCGTGGTCGGCGTGGGCATGCGTAATCACCGCGCGCGCCACCGGTCGCCAGGGATCGATGTAGAAATCGCCGGGCACGCAATACAGGCCCTCCTTGCGTACCACGACCATGTCTTCCTTGCCTGCCATTGCTGATGTGTCCTCGCTCTGCCTTGTCGAAATCGTGCGGCTCCGTTGTGCCGTGTCCGGCGGGCTTTGTCCATGCCTGCCGCGTCCTTGCCCCGGCTTTGCCGCGAGTTATATGAAGGTTCAGGCAAATTTGCCGCTACTTGTCACGCTCGGTCAGCTTAACGGCAAGCCGGTCGGGAAGCTGTCAGTGCCTGTCTTGCCTTTCTGTCAGCGGGAAGGTCGCACGCACGCATAAAACTTGATTTCAGTTTGCAATGATGCAACGCACAACGGCTATTATTTGGGTATGCTTGTCGTCAATTCCAATTGGCTTTGCGCCAAGCATCGAACTCAAAAGAATCACACCAATCCTCATGTCTCATTACGTCGATCCCAAGATTTTCCGTGAACTGCAAGACTCCGAAGTCTTGCCTGCGCCTTCCGGCGTGCGTCTGAAGATCATGCAGATGTGCCAGCAGGAAGACATCGCGCTGCCGGATCTGGTGGCGCAGGTGCAGGGTGACCCTGTACTGGCCGGCCGCCTGATCCAGATTGCCAACATCCCCAACATCAACAAGGGGCGCATGGTTGCAGCCGTCAATGTCGAGCTGTTGCTGATGGTGGGCCTGCACGCGGTGCGCCAGATGGCGCTGGCGATTTCTCTGACGGAATCGGCACGGCGCGGCGATTGCAAGGAATTCGATTACGACCTGTTCTGGAGCCGTTCCACGGCCATGGCCTGCGCCGGCCAGGCGTTGGGCGACCTGCTGCAGGTGGCTCCTCCGGCAGAAATGTTCACCATCGGCCTGCTGGCCGATATCGGCCGCCTGGGTCTGGCTTCGGCCCGTCCCAAGCGGTATGGCGAACTGCTGGCTAGCGGGGTGCAGGGCAGCAAGTTGCGCCAGGAAGAAAAGGCGCTGTTCGGATTCAATCACCTGGAGCTGGCCGCCGCGATGATGCAGGACTGGCATTTCCCCAAGCTCTTCTGTGAAACGGTGCTGTATCACCACGACGCTGACAATACCGGCATGGACGAGGAAGACCGCCAGCAGCGTCTGATTCGCTTGCTGGAACTGGCGGCCTGCGTGGCCGACGTCTGCGTGGCCAGCGATGCCGCACGGCCAGCTTTGCTGCCGCGCCTGCTGGCGCTGGGTGAGCGCTTCGAGCTGCCGCTCTCCAGCCTGGAGTACCTGTGCGGCCGCGTTTCATGGGACTGGAGTGACTGGGGTGCCTTGCTCAAGGTGCCGACCCGCGTGCTGCGCGAGATCGGGACCGAACTGGCTGCCGCCGCAGAAAAGCCGGAGTGACGGATCTGCAAGAATCGTCAGATTTAGTCATGAAAAATCGAAGTTTTTTGTTGCTGATTTGTCAGTCGCCGATGGTACTATCCCCCTCGCTCTGGAAGTGAAGCGCCTCTGTTGACCGTCAGGATCGCTGCAGGAACCGCCTGCAGCCGGCATTCCCCGTCATCATCAGACCCTGCCAAAACTTCGCTTCCAGCCGCATGCAAGGCTCGATGAACCCAGCCAGATTGATGTTCCTTCCGTAAAAGCCACGGCATTTACCGCAGCCACCAACGAGGACATATTCATCAATAAGGCCTTGCCTGCGCCTCTCCTGTCCGGAATGCCTGGCAAATTCCTTTGCTAATGTGTCCCGGCATGGCAGCGGCGCGATTTCCCTTCGGTTCGCTCCGACCACTTTGCTGTACCCGTCGCCTGCGGCGTGCTCCGTCACGTCCGTGGCAGGCACGGGTGTGTCAGTGTGGCCACGCGAATGCCGTACCGATCAAAACAAAGTACACAAAGTACAAGAAAGTGGGGTCTTTCATGAAAAACAACACCATCCGTCTGTCCTGCCTGACCGCACTGCTGCTGGCAGCCAGCCATCCCGCCTTCGCGGCCCATCCGCTGAACACCGACGATGCGGGCGTGCAGGGGGCCGGCGGCATCCAGCTCGAAATGAATACCGACTGGAGCAAGCAGAGTGGCGATGCCGGCCACGTCGGGGCATTTACGTTCACCTATGGTGTCACCGACAAGCTCGACCTGTTCTTCAACCTGCCACAGACCTTTCAGTCGCCTAACGGCACGGGGGTAGGCGATGTCTCGGCAGGAGCCAAGTGGCGCTACTACGAGGCGGACGGCCTGGCCCTGGCGCTCAAGCCGGAATTGTTCATGCCCAGCGGCGAGGAAAGCAAGGGGCTGGGAAGCGGCCGCAACGGCATGGGCCTGACCGGCATCGCTTCCTACGAGACCGGCCCCTGGACCCTGCACGGCAACCTGGGCCTGCGCTATAGCCCGTACAAGCTGGAGACTGACCAGGAAACGAAGCGCAAGACCATCTGGCGCGCCTCGGTGGCGGTCTGGTATGGGCTGAACGAACAATGGCGTCTGGTGGCCGATACCGGCGTGGCACAGAATCAGGACGCGTCCAGCCGGAAATTGCCCTCGTATGCTCTGGTGGGGGCCATCTGGTCGCCCAACAAGACGGTGGACATCGATGCCGGTGCCAAATTCGGCCTGAACAAGGCCGAGGTGACGCGCCAGTTCGGTGTCGGGGTGACCTTGCACTTCTGATGAGGTAGTGAGCAGGCAGCGCACAAATCTTCATCTCTGTGCGCTGCAACATGCAATGCGCTGGAAAGCCGCGCCAAATCTGCTATCGTTGACCTTGGCGCTAGGCCACGACTAAGGAGACGACATATGGATCTGGTGGAAAAATTCGATGCCAAGGGCAAGACCGGCGCACCTTACCACGTAGAGGTGTATCAGACGCAACAGGACGAGGCCGATGAAGCGGCCCGGGCCTTCAGCCGCAGCTACAAGCTGGCCGATGGTCGCGCACTGGATCCCCTGACCAACGAGAAATTCAGGATCGTCCAGACCGGGGAGAAAATCTACCGCGTCTGAGTCCACCCTGGACCCGCAAGCCGATCAAGCCGGCACCGCAAGGTGGCCGGCTTTTTCATGTCTCCAGCTACTGGCCGCAGCCTCGGCTCAGAATGCATCCCCCGGCACCCGCACCCAACCCTCCATCAACACCCGCGCGCT
>Ga0105237_10009932_pt1 | contig 10154 bp, 7 predicted proteins | sample KBSC24metaG_FD_81520 | JGI IMG/M metagenome (GOLD analysis project Ga0105237, IMG submission 81520) | Corn rhizosphere microbial communities from Kellogg Biological Station, Michigan, USA - KBS C2-4 metaG | ecosystem: Host-associated > Plants > Roots > Rhizosphere > Soil | place: Michigan, USA... | reverse complement strand
CGCGCGTTTGTATCGAGCGAAAGTAGATGTTCTCGAACGTGTAGTCGCTCGTGTAGGGCGCCTCGTCGACGAACCGTCCTAGCGTGATGTACATCTGGTTCGACGAGAACACCGCGCCGTCGATGAAATCGAAGTTGCGCGCCTGGCAAAGCTCGTTGATCTGACGGAAGTATGCGTTTGGCTCGCTGTGCCGGATGTGCGTGAGTGCGACGAAACGCTTCACCGGAATCGCCTTGGCCTTCAACCGCAGCGCGTAGCCCAGCGTACCGTACGAGTTGGGAAAGCCGAAGAACAGATCGCTGTGCTCGTTGTCCGGCGTCGCGGTGACCACGCTGCCATCACCCAGCAGCACTTCAATCTCGAACAATGTCTCGTGGACCAGGCCGTACTTGAACGAACTGGCTTCGATGCCGACGCCGGACGCTGCTCCGCCGATCGTGATCGATTTGAGCTGCGGCACCACGCACGGCATCACGCCTTCGCGCAGAGTGGCGGCGGCCAGCACGTCGTAGGGCGTCATGCCCTCGACGCTGACCCAGCCTTGCTTGGCGTCGACTTCGAGAACGTGATGGAAGTTGCTGACATCCAGGCGCCGCTTCGAGCTTGCAGCGCGGTCGCGGAATAGATTCGAAGTCGGCTTGCCAAGTCCGACTTCCGATCCGCGGGAAGCCTGGATCTCGCGTGCGAGCTGCTCCCGGCGCTCGGCGTAACTGAGCATGAGTCAGGCCGTCGTCTTCTCGCGCGGCTCGGATTGGGCTGACTGCCGCGCGATGTCTCCCTCGTACAGGAACGCACGGCTCATCGGATAGTTGTCCTTGCTGATATTGCCTTTGCTGAAGACGATCTGGAACAGATGCGTCTGGCTGTGCGGCGAGCGGAACATCTCGGCGCACGCGACGAGATACGTGCGCCATACGCGGCGAAAGCGCTCGTCGAAGCGCTGCGGATTCAGCGCATGGATCTTGTCCCAGTTGCGGTCGAAGCGCGCGCTCCACTCGTCCAGCGTCAGTGCGTAGTGGCGGCGCAGGTTCTCGATGTCGACGATCTCGAGCCCGGCGTCCTCCATCGCGGTGATGGTCTGGGACAAACTCGGGATCCAGCCGCCCGGAAAGACATGCTTCCGGATGTAGAACTCGGTATCGCGCACGCCGACGTGTCCAATGAAGTGCAGCATGCCGAGACCGCCGGGCTTCAGGAAATCCGCGTGGGCCTTCACGACTTCTTTCAATTGGTCGCGGCCGGCGTGCTCGAGCACGCCGATCGAGACGACCTTGTCGAACTGCGCGTGCACCTCGCGGAAATCCGCCTCGCGCACTTCGAGCTTGTCGGACAGACCTTTCTGGACGATCTGGTCGCGCACCCATTCGACTTGTTCGGTTGTCGTGTTGACGCCGCACACATGTGCACCGTACTGCTCCCAGGCGCGGAACATGAAGCCGCCGAAGCCGCAACCGATATCGACGACGCTTTCACCGGGCTTCAGGCGGATCTTTTCGCAGACGTGGTCGATCTTGTTCTGCTCCGCCTCCTCGACGGTACGCGTGCCCGGCTTCCAATACGCGCACGTGTACATCATCAGCGGCAGATCGAGCCAGTAGCTGTAGAAGTCGGCTCCGAGGGCGTAGTGAAAGCGCGCGTTCGCTTTGGCCTGCTCGATCGTACGATTGCCATACCGGAACTCGTGCCACTGGTTGCGCAGCCAGACCAGCGGGCTCGGCGCGCGATCGAACCCGGTCTCGAAGCCGACGGCGAACGTGGCGCCGAAATCGCCGTCGATCTCGAGCGTCTGGTCGAAGTACGACTCGAGAATACCGATGTGGCCGAAGAGGATCGTGTTCCATTGGGCACCGGTGGTCTTGTAGTGCAGGCGCACGATGGGCTCGCCGTCGTGGTTCTGGTATGTCGTCCCGTCTGCGAAGGTGACGCGCATGCAAAGCCGCGTCGCGGCTCCGAGGCGTGCGAAGATCTTTTTTAGAAGTCCGGTGGTCATCGGTCCAAAGTATTCGTCTGTCGACAGGGTGAGTTTCGGCTGTTCAGACCACCCGGAAATTCTTGAACTGCCAGGGGTCGTCCCAGTCCACGTCTTCGGGATAAAGCTTGCCGCGTTCGATGAGAGGCGTCCAGTCGCTGTAAACGCCCACCACCGGACCCAGATACGGCATCGCCACCTCGAGCACGGTGCGGAAGTCGATGTCATCCGGCTCGACGATGCCGGCGGTCGGATTGCGCATCGCCCAGATCACCGCGCCGAGCGCCGGAGCGTTCACCTGCAGGCTCGTCGCATTGTTGTGCGGGCACAGCCTGCGCGCTTCGTGGATCGTGAGCTGCGAGCCGTACCAGTATGCCCCCTTGGCATGTCCCAGCAGCAAGACGCCGAGCTCGTCGAAGCCGTCGGCGATGTCGTCGCGGAGCAACCGCGTTTTCTCCTGCATGGTGTGATTATGCCCGACCATCTCGTGCAAGCTCAGCACCGCGTCATCACACGGATGGTAAGCGTAGTAACAGGTCGGACGATAGACCACCTTGCCGTTCTCGCGCACCGTGAAGTAGTCCGGAATAGAGTGCGCTTCGCCATGCGAGATCAGCCAGCCATGAAACGGCCCCTGGCGCGGAACCCACGAGCGCACGCGCGTGCTGCAGCCGGGACGGTTCAGGTAGATCGAGCTGCCGCAGCCGAAGCCGAACTCCATGCCTTCGTGCGGCCAGTGCCGCTCGTGCGTGCCCCAGCCGAGCTCGGCCGGTTGAAGCGATTCGCCGACGAAAGCGCCGCTCGACCACGTGTTGACGAACTCACCCCACTGCTTGCGAGTCTTGCCGACCTGGCGATCGCGCTCGGCGATCTGGACGACTTTGACCCCGAGATCCCGTGCGAGCTTGGCCCACGCTTCCTTGGATGTCGGCACGGTCGCCTGACCTCCGGTATCACGGGCCAGGTTGAGCAGCGCCTGCTTGAGGAAATGCGAGACCAGTCCGGGGTTGGCGCCGTGCATCAGGACCACGGGTGGACCGTTCGGGTATTTCTTGCGCATCGCCAACGCAGCTTCGCGAAACGCGTAATTCGTGCGGCGCGATGCGGGGATCGAGGTATCGCGATGCCCGCCTGCCCAAGGCTCGATGCAGGCGTCCAGGTACATGATGCCGTGCGCGCTGCAATAGTCGATCAGCGCGAGGCTGGACACGTCGAAAGAAGCATTGAAGAGAAAATCGCCGGCCTTAAGTTCCTGGTTCAATATCCGAAGATAGTTTTCAGGCGTAAACGGCTCCACGCGGAACGCGACTCCATATTCTTCGGCAATCTCCCGGCCCCAGTCTTCGGCCGTGATGATGGACACGTTCTCCTTGGGCATGTCGATGTGGCGCAGAAGCAGCGGCAGCGTGCCCTGCCCGACTGCGCCGAAGCCCAAAATCAGGATCTTTCCCTTGAATGCAATGTGCTTCTTGTGTTCAGCCATTTCCCATAAATCACTTAAAACGGTGGTTAGAAATAGCAGCGCTGCCGGACTTGTCACATTCGGCAGCGCGCGCATGAGCGGGTATTTTAAGGGTTTTCGGCCGAAACTCCATGCGCTCGCACGAGGCTGGAAAAGCCCCATTCATTTGGAATCTATCGAGTACCATGAGTGCCGTCTCCAACTTAGCGTGGATGGCTGACTACCTGATCTGGACCGCTGCCGGCCTCGTCTTGGTGATCTCGGAGCTCGTCACCGGGACCTTTTACTTGTTGGTGCTCGGGATCGCCGCACTAGTCGGCGCCGGCGTTGCGTTCCTTGGCCTCGGCTTCTGGCTGCAGGCGATCGTGGCATCCGTGGTCGCCGTGATCGGCGTGGTCTGGGCTCATCAGCGCCGCAAGCTCATCACGCCGGATGCGATGCCCTCCCCCGACCATGCCCAGCCGGTGACCTGGGAATCGTGGATCGACCGGTCCCAGAAGCTTGCCCGCGTGAGCTATCGCGGCGCCTCCTGGGAGGCGCGCGTGACCGGGGAGTGTGCCGGCGAACCCGGCGAAATGCTCTATATCAGCGCTGTCCATGGCAACACCCTCGAAGTTACCAAGACCCGACCCGCATAAGGGGGGCGCACTCGCTCGCGCGACCGTGCCCGCGGCCCCCGCTAGCGCCGCCAAGGAGGTATCGATGCTGCCCAAGATCGTCGTCGTGCTCATTCTGACTGCAGCCATCGCGGCGTTCGAACCGACGCGCGTCTACGCGGTCCCGTTCTTCATCATCGGGCTCGCGATCGTGTTCGTGATCGAAGGCGTGCGCGTGGTGCCGCAGCAGAATGCATGGGTCGTCGAGCGGCTCGGGCGCTATCACGCGACGCTCGAGCCGGGTCTCAACATCATCGTGCCGTTCATCGATCGCGTTGCCTATCGGCATTCGCTCAAGGAAGTGCCGCTCGATGTGCCCGAGCAGGTCTGCATCACGCGCGACAACACGCAGCTGGCGGTGGACGGCATTCTGTATTTCCAGGTGACCGACCCGCGGCTCGCGAGCTACGGCACCTCCGACTACATCACGGCGATCACGCAGCTCTCACAGACCACGCTGCGCTCGGAAGTCGGCAAGATGGAGCTCGACAAAACGCTCGAGAGCCGCGATAGCATCAACAAGCAGATCGTGTCGGTGCTCGATGAAGCGGGCCGCGCATGGGGCGTCAAAGTGTTGCGCTACGAAATCAAGAACCTCACGCCACCCGATTCGATTCTGCGCTCGATGCAGGCGCAGATCACCGCCGAGCGCGAGAAGCGCGCGGTGATTGCGACCTCCGAAGGTGAGAAGCAGAAAGAGATCAATCTGGCTGAGGGCTCGAAGCAGTCGGACATTCTGCAGTCCGAGGGCGAGAAGCAGGCGGCCATCAACAAGGCGCAGGGCGATGCCACTGCGATTCGTCTTGTCGCCGAAGCGACGGCGGCCGGCATCCAGATGGTCGCGGACGCGATCGGCAAGGAAGGCGGCATGTCGGCCGCGAACCTCAAGGTTGCGGAGCTCTACATCGGCGCCTTCGCCAACCTCGCGAAGACCAGCAATACGCTGATCATTCCGGGCAACGTGTCCGATGTCGCGGGCGTCGTGGCGTCGGCGATGAGCGTGCTGGAGAAGACGCGGCAGGCCGGCGCTTCGAGATAGTCGATTAGACCGAACCCCGCCGCCGAAACCACCCCGTCAAGCTCAGGCGTAAGCGCCTCGCAGGCAGCACCTCATGCCAGAAGCGCTCGCTCATGAAGCACACGAGCGTCCCGCCTTCGGGCGGAACATCCTGGTAGTTCGCGCTCTGCTCTCGATCCAAGTACAACCGTAGTTGCCCGCCGTCGTCGGCTTTCCAACCGGTGTTGAGATAGAGCACGCAGGATACGACGCGCGTGTTTGATCCGCTTTGCTGGTCGCGATGTCGTCGATAGAACGCACCGGGCGGAAACGCCGCAAAATGGGCTTCTAGCTCGAACAGCCCGAGCTGCAGCTCACGATTCAATGTCAGTCGCAGAGCATCGAAGGCGCTCAAGCATTCACGTTGTGGCCGGCTCGCGGCTAGAGGATCCAACCATCGGGTCTGATCGCTTCGTATCGCCGGATCGATGTGATGCTTGTCTCCGATACCGATGCCGGCCGTCCGCAGCTTGCCGGCCTCGAGCAACTCCGACGCTTCGTCGGCCAGCTCGCGCACTAGATCCGCTGGGATGAAGTCCGCGGTGACGCTCCAGCCTTGCCTGACCAATGCTTCAGCGATGGATTCGAAAGTCTGCAACTGGGAAGGCTCGTGGGTTGTCACCCCTCATCCTGCCCTTAACAGGAGAGAGGGTTCCCCTGTGAAGGGGCAAGGACGTTTACGCCGATCAGCGATGCAGCCGCTGGGCCGCGTCCGCCTTGCCGGGCAGCGGCAGCGGAGCGTACGTACCGCCTTCAGGCAAATCGCCTGGAAGCAACGGTCGCTCCGGCAACTTGTACTCGACATCGACGTATTTGCCCTGGCGATACAACTTCAGCTTCAGCGTGCTCCCGACTTTGAGACCGCGCATGATGCCGGTGAGCTTGTCCGGATCGTTCATCGGCGCGCCGTTGATGCTCACGACGATATCGCCACCGAGCAAGAGCGAGGAGCCACCTAGCGTGAGCTCCATCTCGCCGCCGCGGAGGCCGTGCTTCGCGGCCGGGCTGCCGGGCTCGATGACCTCGACGAGCAGGCCGTCGACCAGCGGCATTTGCAGCACCTTGCGCAGGTCCTCGCCGATCAGCTGCCCATGAAAGCCGATCCACGGGCGGATCACGTGTCCCTCCTTCACCAGCGTAGGGATGGTCGCCTTCGCGAGGTTGATCGGTATCGCAAAACCGATATTCTGCGCTTCGGGCACGATGGCGGTGGTAATGCCGATGACTTCGCCGCAGCGATTGAGCAAAGGCCCGCCGGAATTGCCCGGATTGATCGAAGTATCGGTCTGGATCAACGGCTCGTTCAAGGACAGCGGTGTCTCGGGTAGCAGGCGATTGAGCCCGCTCACGATGCCGCGCGTGACCGTCTGGTCGAGCCCGAGCGGATTGCCGATCGCCACCACCTCTTCGCCCGGCCGCAGCTTGTCGGAATCTCCCAGCTTCAATGTCGGCAGCGACGAGCTCTTTGACCTGGGGATCCGAATCAGGGCGAGGTCGAATATCGGGTCGGCGCCGACCACCTTGGCAGGGACAATCTGTCCGTCATCCAGCGTGACGACCAGCGACTGAAGCCCGAACACGACGTGCGAATTGGTGAGGATCAAGCCGTCCGAATCGATGATGAAGCCGGAGCCGAGCATGCGATTCACGCGATCGCGGAGCCGATAGGGATTGATCGACTGCCCGGTGATCATGACGACCGCGGGCGACGCTTGCTGGAACAGATCGGGAATGCTTTGAGCACAGCCGCTCGAGCCGACTTCGACCGCGGACGCTGTCCTCACGCCGGCCTGGCAAGCGGCCAGCAAGCTTAGAGCAAGGTAGACGGCGGATAGACGCAAAGTTCGCTCGATTGGAATCGTCGCCATGCGCAAACGCGTCAGCATTCTGTCCCGATGACTCCGATGTGTTGGCCTAGAGCCAACACATCATCCCCATCTCGAACGGATGCGTGAGCAGCTCATGATACGGATAGACGCGCAAGCGATACTCGAGTTTCCCGCACATCTCGGGCGTGATCTGCAGCACGAACCGGTGCTCGCCCTGCTCGGTCATCACGCCTTCCCATTCGAACCGATAGTGGCGCTCCTCGCGCGGCATCTGCCGGTGGGTATGACGCCCGATCAGCAGCTCGACCACGATGTCCTCCGGCTTCATGCCGTTCAGGAAGACGCCGACCTCGAGCTTGACGCCTTCGCCGTATGGAATGCTCTTCAGTGGTGTGTCCAGCCGCCGGATGCGCACGCTCGCCCAATTCCGCCGCACCTGCGCTTTCCAGGCCGCGAGCTTACGCGCGTTGTCGAAGCTGCCTTCTGAGTAGCGCCGGCCCTGACGCGATGCAGGCAGGTAGAACTTCGCGAGGTACTCGCTCACCATGCGCGTGGAGCTGAAGCGCGGCAGCAGGCTCGCGATCGAGTGCTTGGCCATCTTCACCCACTCGGGCGAGTATCCCATGTCCCCGCGCTTGTAGTAGAGCGGACAGATCTGATCCTGCAGCAGCTCGTACAACGTGCGCGCTTCCTCGCGATCGCGCCGCGCGTCGTCCATGTCTTCGCCAACCGGCTTGATGGCCTAGCCGTTCTGGCCGTCGTATCCCTCGTCCCACCAGCCGTCGAGCACCGATAGATTCAGCACGCCATTCATACCGGCCTTCATGCCGGATGTGCCGCTCGCCTCGAGCGGATACACGGGATTGTTGAGCCACACGTCGACCCCCGAGACGAGCCGCCGCGCCAGGCGCAGGTCGTAGTCCTCGACCATCAGGATACGGCCTTCGAATTCCGGCATGCGGCCGACTTCGACGATCCGCCGGATCAGATTCTGTCCGGGCACATCGGCCGGATGTGCCTTGCCCGCGAACAGCAACACCACCGGCCGCTGCTCGTCGCTCATGATCTGGCGCAGCCAGTCGAGCTCCTGGAACACCAGCGTCGCGCGCTTGTAAGTGGCGAACCGGCGCGCGAAGCCGATCGTCAGAACGTTCGGGTTGATTGGGTCGGTGTACTTGAGCAGACGGTCGAGATGCGCTTCCGAGCCGCGATTCCGAAAGTGCTGCCGCGAGATACGATGGCGCACGAGGTGCAGCATCTGCGACTTCAGCGTCTGGCGCACACTCCAGAACAGGTGATCGGCGATGCCGTCGATGCGTTGCCAGAAGCCAGGAGTGGTCAGCCGCTGGCTCCAGTCGAACCCTAGATACTTCTCGAACAGATCGCCCCACTCCTGCGCGAGGAAAGTCGGGACGTGCACGCCGTTGGTGATGTAGCCGATGCCGTTGTCCTCGGGGTCCACCTGTGGCCACAGCGGGGAGGCAATGCGCGACGAGACGCCGCCGTGAATGCGGCTCACTCCATTCTGGAAGCGCGAGCCTCGAATCGCGAGCGCCGTCATGTTGAAATCGCGGCTTTCGTTGACGCGTCCGAGCGCCAGGAACTCGTCCCGGCTCATCTTCAGCTCCTGACAGAACGACTCGAAGTAGCTCCACATCATCTCGTCGCTGAAGTGATCGTGACCGGCGGGCACCGGTGTGTGCGTCGTGAAAACGGTGTTGGACGCGACTGCCTCCACCGCCGACGGGTAGTCGAGGCCCTGCTTCACCAGGGCGCGCATGCGTTCCAGCACCTGGAAGGCAGCATGGCCTTCGTTGATGTGCCACACCGTGGGCTTGAGGCCGAGCGCTTCCAGCGCGCGCACACCGCCGACGCCGAGCACGATCTCCTGCTCGATGCGCATCTGGCTGTCGCCGCCATAGAGCTGATGCGTGATGTTGCGTGCGTGCTCGTCGTTCTCGGGCAGATCGGTGTCGAGCAGATAGAGGGCAACGTGTCCGCAGCGCGCGTGCCAGACCTTGCACTTCACGGGCCGTCCGGGCAGGTCCACGTGAACCTGCAACTCGGTGCCGTCCGCGCTCACGACCGGAGCAACCGGCAGGCTCTCGAAGTCGGAGTCGGTGTATTCGGCGTGCTGGCTACCCTCGGCGTCGATGGTCTGCGAGAAGTAGCCTTGGCGATAGAGCAGACCCACACCGATGAATGGCAGCCGCATGTCGCTGGCTGCCTTGCAGTGATCGCCCGCCAGAATTCCGAGCCCGCCCGAATAAATCGGAAAGCTTTCGTGGAAACCGAATTCGGCGCAGAAATACGCCACGAGATCGGTCGAGCGCAGCCATTCCGAGCCGTCCCGGCGTAGCGGCTCGTTGTGATACGTGTCGTAGTTCGACAGGACGCGGTTGAAGTTGCTCAGGAAGACCGGGTCATCCGCGGCATCGAGCAGCTTCTGCTCGTCGATCCGCTTGAGGAACGCCTTGGGATTGTGGCCGACCGCGTCCCACAGCCGCGGATGCAGGCGCGAGAACAGCGTGCGGGTGGGGCGATCCCAGCTGTACCACAGGTTCGAGGCCAGCTCTTCGAGCCGCTCGAGGCGGCGCGGGATGATCGGATTGACCTCGAGGGTGAAGGTCGTACGGCTTTCCATGGTGTCGGCGCGGAGCGTTGTTGGAATCTGGCCGCGTCAGAAGCTAGAGGCCAGCGGCGATTGTATTGATCCTGCACGGAAAGCGCCAAGGGGACGCAAGAACGACGCACCGATGCGGTGCGTCGGTGACGTTGACCGCGCGCTACAACACGTAGCGCGCCAAGTCTTCGCTTTGCGCGAGATCCTTCAATCGCGTGTCGACGTAGCCGGCATCGACCACGATGGTCTGACCGCTGGCCTTTGCGGCGTCGAACGAGACGTCTTCGAGCAGCTTTTCCATCACCGTATATAGGCGGCGCGCGCCGATGTTCTCGGTCTTCTCATTGACCTGCCACGCGATCTCCGCGAGGCGCTTGATCGCATCGGGCCGGAACTCGAGGCGTACATTTTCAGTCGCGATCAGCGCTTCGTATTGCGCAGTGAGACATGCATCGGTGCTGGTCAGGATCTGCTCGAAGTCGGATACCGACAGTGAATCGAGCTCGACGCGAATCGGGAAGCGCCCCTGCAATTCGGGAATCAGATCCGACGGCTTGG
>Ga0105237_10009929_pt1 | contig 10155 bp, 5 predicted proteins | sample KBSC24metaG_FD_81520 | JGI IMG/M metagenome (GOLD analysis project Ga0105237, IMG submission 81520) | Corn rhizosphere microbial communities from Kellogg Biological Station, Michigan, USA - KBS C2-4 metaG | ecosystem: Host-associated > Plants > Roots > Rhizosphere > Soil | place: Michigan, USA... | reverse complement strand
GTGAGCAGGCCGCCGCGATGATCCTCGGGCTTGAGCGAGACGCGATGGAAACCGTCCGTCTTCGGCTCCGGTAGCCCGTAGAAATCGCAGAGCCTGGAATTGACCATGGTCCAATCGGAATCGAGGAAGCCATCCATGGGCAGGTTCTTCACGAACATCTCGCGGAAAAACTCCACCGGCTCGGCACGCATGCTCGTCTCGAGCCATGGGTCATAGTTGGGGTAGAGCTTCTTGTCGGGAGGGAAGGTGCCCAGGCGATTCAGTTGCAGCCACTGCCGGGAGAAATCGTCGACGAAGCGGTTGATCCGGCTGTCCGTCAGCATCCGGTCCACTTCCTTCTTCAGCCCTTCGCCGTTCAGCGCGCCGCCTTTGGCCGCGGCGAAGAGGGCGTCATCGGGCATCGAGCTCCACAGGAAATACGAGAGCCGCGAGGCGAGTTCCCAGTCGTTGAGACGCTCGCGGGCCACCGGGTCGCCCTCGACGAGGTAGATGAAGTTGCGGGAGGTCAGCACGCCCTGCATGGCCACTCGGTAGGCGTCGGCCGGCTTTTCGCCCGCGGCGCGTTCCTCGCGATAGGATTTCAGATACTGCTCCAACTCCTCCTTGTTGACCGGACGCCGCCAGGCGCGTTCGGCGAAGCGTTGCAGATGCTCCGCGACCGCCTCAGGCGTGGCGTCGTCGGAGGGCACCAGACCCGCGCGCCGGGACTTTTCCGCGTCCGTCTCCAGCGGCCCCTCCCATTCGATCCAATCGAGGAGCACCGTCGAGAAGAGGCCGTTGCCTTTGTCATCGAACATCTGCGGGGCGCTCGCGTTCAGGAGCAGGGTCTCGCTGCTATGCGTGAACATATAGTTCCTGCTGGTGAGCGCATTGCGGAAGGCCGCGCCTGCCCTCCGGTCCACCACATCGGTGGACACCACGCAGAAGGACAGCGACGCCGGCATCTCGAGGAACACCTCGAACTCATAGACCTGCGGTTTGTCTTCCGGCGCCGTGATGTCAAACTCGATGAGGCCCGCCACGGTCTCCTCGCCCGTCACTTTGCCGATGCTCAGGTGGGCCGGCTGGCCGCCGGGCGGGCGGATTCCACTGGCCTGGAGGCGCAGGCGATAGAGCCCGCTTTGTTGCGGGCCGGGTCTCCCGAGCCAATCGGGCGAGAGCGCGTTTTGCGTATTGCCGGGGAAGAGGAGCCAACGCAGCGGCCGCTTGATGCCGAACCGGTCCAGGGCGACCTGCTGGTCCTTCCCGCCGCCGTAGCGAAGTTCGGCCGCGGTCTTGTGGACTTTGCGTGCCTCGCCGGTCGCCGCGGACGCGGCGGGGAAGGCGCGGTCGAGCACGAGTTCCGCGGCGCGGTAAAAGCGATCGACATGCGAGGGCGAAAGCGTGAGCTCCGATCCGATGCGCTCAAAGCCATGCCACCGCGTGTCATCGATCAGCTCCCCTGGCTTGGCCGGATCGTAGCGCACGCCGAGCAGGTCATAGACCGTGTTTTGATACTCCTGCCGGCTCAGGCGGTAGAGCGACACCGCCGGCCGGGCCGCCATCCGCGCCGCCCGGCCCTCCTTGATCAGCGAGTCGATACTCGTCACGAACGCCCCGATTTCGTCCTGCGTCGGCTTCTTCTCCGCCTTCTTCGGAGGCATCTCGCCGGAATTGACCTGTTCGATCACATCCGCCCAACGCTGCGCATCCACGCCCAGCTTGAAATCGCGCGAAAGCTGGTCGATCCGCAAATCGCCCTTCTCCTTCTTGGGGCCATGACAGCCGATGCAGTATGTCTCGAGGAAGGCGTCAAACGATGGTTCGGCGGCGCGGACGGCGCCAGCAAGGCCAAGGCTGGAGACGAGGATGGCTGGGAGGCTGAAAACGAAACGGGGCATGGGAGGTAAACTTGAAATATAGCCGATCCAGCCTCCGGCGTAACCCACGAATTCTCGGGGGACGGGAGGAAAGGCGGCGGCGGAAGCAGAGCAGTTTGTATAATACCGGAGCTCTCGCTTTATTTGCCCCTCCCCTCATCGTCATCCCCAGGGCCAGAAGTACGAGGGCGTGATTATGGATGCGGGGTCGCTCGCATTTGCGTCCTTTTCAAAGGACCAGCGCTGCGCGAGTCGGATCCGCGCCTTTCGGCGACGCGGGGTGGTGGCTCATACGACGGGCAGACATTTCACCTCGACCGCGGAGAGGCTTTGCAGGATTCATTCATCGCTCCAAAGCCCTCCATGCTCCGCAAAGCCTTTCTCATCCTCGCGGCGGCAACCGTTTTCGCGGCAATCGTCGTTGACGTTGCCCGGCGATGGATGGCCGCCGGCCGTCTGGAAAAGATCCATGCCGGCATGGGCGAATGGGAATACCGGCTGACACATCAAAAGACGCCCGACCCGGACGAGTTATCGCCTTTTCGCCGCAAACTTTTGCCCATCATCGCCCACCCGACATTCGTCACCATGGACAATCTGGCGCTGGCTGAATCCACCGGGCGGGACCTGCGAATCCTCGGCGGGATGGACAGCGTGACGCTCTACGGAGCAAAAGGTCTCACTCCTGCCATTGTTGCCGACCTCTCCCGCATCCACACCATCACCTTCCTGGGTATCGATGGAAGCGACATCACCGACGACGAGCTAAATCTCCTGTGGCGCGGCCTGTCCGAGTTGCAATCCGCGGAGATGGAGAAAATCGCCATCGGCGACGAGGGATTGCGAGACGTGGCTCACGCCCGGAAGCTGAAAACGCTGGATATTTCCCACACTCGCATCGCCGACCGGGCTGTGAATTACATGCGCGGACTCCCACACTTGGACAGCCTCGACTTGTACGACACCCAAGTCACCGAGCAGAGCGCGGAGGCCCTCGCCTCCTTGCCCGCCCTGACGGAAGTCCTCTTTCCCAATTCCGAAGCCGGCCGGCGCCTGAGGGAAAAGCTGAAATCCTTGAACCCCGCAATCGGGGAACCGCCGACGAGCGCCCCGTGACCATCGAACCGGGATGGCAGGCGCGACAAAATTCGGAGGGACGCGCTCTGCGCGATCCCTGATACCGAGTGTGCGGAGACGTGGTTGCGAGGCGTTGCAGGCTCCGCACGGCAAACCCAGAAGTTGGGGATCACGCAGGAGCGCTGTCCCTCCGAATTCATGCCATCGGTCCGGGCCGAACGGGCGGTCACTTTGGGAACGAGGGAATGAGGGAAAAGCCCGTGCAGAAATGAGCTTGGAAAAGCGGAAGCGGGTGGGAGACTCGGGCGAACCATCGCTGTGCGCATGAAAGCCTTCCCGAGAAGTGTTCCCCCCTGGCATCCACATCAACCCGGCCACTCGCTGGTGGCTACCGCGGGCGGCGCGTCGACGCTTTTGCCAGCACCCGGCCGGCGGCGGGGGCGCCAGGCGCGCCGCGACGTGCGCGGTCGTCTGGTGGCCGCGTGGGTCTCGATGGTCCTGATCTTCCTTGGGGGATTGGACTGTGCGCGGGCCGAAGAGGACTTGCGGGCGCGATTTGGCACCCGCTCGGCGGAGGTGGCGAGGGACATTCAAGACGGGCTGCAAAAGATGGAGGCCAAGCAGATCCCCGAGGCGCTGAAGAGTTTCGAAAAGGCCAATGCCGCCGATCCCGATTGCACCTTCGCGCTCTACTGGATGGCGACCGCTTCTTCCGACCTGGGGGATTTGGACCGGGCCATCGGGTTATTCAAGGCCATCGTGGATCGAGGCCTGCGCGAGGGACCGGAGGCGGTAAATTCAATTGCCGTCGATTCCGCCATCAATCTCGGGCTCACCTATGGGCGCATGGGCGAGGAGGAAAAAGCCGCCCATTTCTTTTCGCGCGCCATCCTGCTCGACCCGAAGGACACGATCAAACTCGCCTACAAGGCCTATCGGAACATGGCCATTTCGTTCTCCCATCGGAAGCAGCCGTTCTCCGCCGCGCTCTGCGCCCTCAAGGCCTACGACGCCAATCCCAAGGCGATCCCGGAGGACTTTGTGGACAAAATGATGGAGGGCATCGGCACGGAGGAAGTGGGCACGCCGCTCGATTTTGCCGTGCCCGGCGATGTGCCCAAGGCGCGCTCCGAGCCGGTCAAGGCCCGCCCGCTGGCCGTGGAGGGAGTGGATGACGAGATTGTCGATCTGCAGGTCGACCCCGTGCAGGATCGGGTTTTCGGTTTGGGGAAGGCGCGCACGCATTATTACGTGTTCGAGGGCCAGGCGCCCGGCAAGGCGCGGAAGGTGGAGACTGGCGGCACGATCGTTTGCGGCTGCGCCAATGCCGGAAGCTTGTATGTGGTCCTGCAAGCTCCCCCGGCGCTCGCGAAGGTGGATCCGGTCACGGGGACGATTGAAAAACAGTGGCCATTGAAAGCGCCGGCGGCATCGGTGGCCGTATACCCCGTGCAAAACCTGGCCTTTCTCTCGATCGGCGGAATGCTGCAAAAGCTCAACCTGCAGACCTCGGAAATCACGCCGACCCGGCAGCTGGCCACGCGCGTGCGGGTGGACCCGCGGCAGCAGTTTTGCTTTTCCGATATCCATCCGGGATACAGCAGTGGCGCCAGCGGGCAAATGATCGTCAATGGGCAGCCAATTTTTTTCCAGCGCATCGACAACGATTGGATGCAAACCGCGCTGGTCCGGTCCGTGATCGCCGGCGACGAACTGCTGGTCTCCTCCTTCCGCCTCAACGCCGCCTCCAATGGCCAGACGCTGGCTGTCTCGCCCGATGGGCATTGGGTGGCGGAGATCGGCGGCGGCGGCTGGCGCCCGGCCAATGCGGAGGGGAAGGCTGGCTATGGCGTGGCGCTCTTCCGCGCGGAAGATCTCGGTGCCGTGCAGGGATTTTTCCCGACGGACGCCTACCCGTTCGGCGCCGCCGTCAACCCGGTGGCCGGGCTCATAGCCGTGTTCAACGAAAAGAAAGTGCGGTTCTACGACCTCGCGTCGCCAACCGACCACACGGACCTGGATGGCAAATTCGCGCGCGCCTCCACCTGGGATGCCGGCGGGCTCACCCTCTACGTCGCGGCCAAGGGCGCCGGCATCGCGGCATTTCAGATCGAACGCTCCGAGCCGGAAACGCAGCGGGCGGGCGGCTGGGTGGAGGCGATGAAACGGGAATGGCCGGCAGTGGCGCGGAAGCCCAGCGATACGATCGCCCCAGCGGTTCCGGGCCTCGACACCTTCCAGCCCACCGAGGCCAAAGAGGCAGCGGTCGCGCTCATCCAAAGAGCCCAGCGCGAGGGGCGCACCAACCGGCCCCTGGCATTTCTGGACTACGCCCCGTACACCGCGGGCGCCGCCAGGCGGACCGATCTGGCGGAGGGGTTCGACCTCACGCAAAAGGGAGAAACGGGGGTCGCCATCTTCAAGATGAAGAAGCTGTTGGAAGCGGAACCCAAACACCCCGTGGTGCTGCTCATCCTCGGGGTCGGATACTTTTCCACCGGCCAGTGGGAGAAGGCGCAAGCCAGCCAGTTGGAAGCCATTCACCTCGATGCCGGTCGCACCACCGTCACCATCGAGGCGCTCCGCAATCTCGCGCGCATCTACGACCGGAACAAGCAGCCCCTCTCCGCCGCCCAATGTTTTGCCGCCGTCCTGCTGCTGGACAAGATGAACCCGGGGTATGCGCACGAAGCGGTCCAATTCTTTGAGCGCGCCGGCCTTCAGGAGGAGGTGAAGGCGCTGCTGGACGCCAGCCGCAGCATGGCAGTGCCCGCGGTCGGCGCCTCGCGCGGGCTGCCCAAACTTTCCGCTCCGGCTACCGGAGCCACGTTGGATTCCGTGCAACTCTTCGCCTCCACGGCGCCCAGTGTGGTGCTCATCAAGACGGATTCCGGCTCGGGCTCGGGCGTCTGCATTGCCGACGGCGTCCTGCTCACGAACTATCATGTGATCGCCGATGGGAGGAACAATATCTCCGTGCATCCATTTATCCTGGCCAATGGAAAGCTGCAGCGGCTCGCGAGCCACCAGGCCCGCGTCCTCTACTCCAACGAGGGCCGGGATATCGCCCTGCTGTCCATCGAGAATCCGCCGCCCAGCATGAAGCCCCTGCCGCTGGCGCTCAGCAATCCGGAGACCGGCACGCGCGTCTATGCATTGGGCAGCCCGGGCTTCGGACAGGAGGTGCTGGATCAGTCGCTGAGCGAGGGCATCGTGTCCGCCGCCGAGCGCGAGTTCCAGGGCTTGTCGTTTCTGCAACACACCGCCGCCGTCAACCCAGGAAACAGCGGCGGACCGCTGCTCAACGCCCAAGGGCACGTGGTTGGCATCAATACGACGAAAGCGACGTTGGAGAACGTGAGTTTTGCCATCCCGGCCCCGGCCATCCGCAAGCTCCTGGAAAAGGAATAGGGGGGAGCTTATCGAAAAACGAGACTGGGGACCAGAGACCCGTCAGTCAAATCGCCGAAATGGACCGCAAAAAATTCTGACAAAATCAGTTGCCTCCCGAGGCCGCCTGAGGCATGTAGTTCGCCCCTCGCATTCGAGATTCCTGAGTAGCTCAGTGGTAGAGCGTCCGACTGTTAATCGGATGGTCGTAGGTTCAAATCCTACCTCAGGAGCCATTTTACAAGTGCCTGTCGCACCTGCCTTTGCCCTGAAATGGGCGACCACCGGAGCTTCAACTGTGTGCAAATGACCGCCGCGGATTCCCACAATTCGCGCCAACTCTGCCACAACTCGCCCACTCCTCCGTAACGGTCGCACGTTGGTGCATGCACTCTCGTCACCAGCACGACGACCATGCAGCTCAAATACCGTTCCTATCTATCAGCGCGCCGGAGGCGTCTTCTACTGGCAGGAAAATGGCACTTCCAACCGAGGCAGCTTGCGTACGAAGGACCGAGCCGAAGCCGAGCGATTGCTCGCGGCAAAGAATGAGGCGCACAAGCAGCCGACTCTCAACCTCGCCCTTGGCCACGCCTACTTGTCCGCCCATGACCCGAAGCTGTGCACGCGCACCTGGCAGACGGTCATGGACGAAATGGCCTACCACGGACTTCCTACGACGCAGAAACGGTGCGCCCGAGCCATGCGCAGCCGCGCCTTCGATCCGATCCGAGACCAGCCACTGGTGCAAACCAAGGCGGAGGAGTTTCTGGCCATCTGCCACGGGAACGGAAACTCCATCGGGCACTACTTACGTCGTCTTCACAACCTCGCGCTCAATCTCGGCTGGCTCGCGTGGCCTGTCCTCCACAAAGCCGCATGGCCGAAGATTCGCAGTGAAAGTAAAAGGGCCATCACACCCGAGGAACATGCTGCGATCATCGCCAGCGAGCAGAATCCCGAACGCCGAGCGCATTACGAATTCCTCTACGAGACCGGAGCCGCTCAGACAGACGCCTCGAACATGACCGCCGAGCAGATCGACTGGCGAACGGGCGTCCTCACCTACCAACGGCAAAAGCTGGGACCGTTCAGCGAACCGGCACGGTTGACGATCGGCAAGAAGCTGCGGGAGATTCTGCTCTCCCTTCCCGAGAAAGGAGATCTGTTTCCCACAATCAAACGCAGTTGCGCCAATGCACCAGCTACCGAATTTCGGAGGCGGTGCAGGATTGCAGGGGCATCCGGTGTGAGTTTGTACAGTTACCGGCACTCATGGGCGCAGCGGGCGAAATCTTGCGGCTATCCTCAACGCTTCGCTCAGGAAGCCCTTGGACATACCAGCCGCGCCGTGCACGAGGCCTATGCCAAGGGAGCGACTGTCATTTGTCCTCCACTAGACGAATACGAAATACGAAAACCGAGCAGTGGCGAAAATCATAACACTGCCGACGCCGCCGGTTAACCGACCAATTGTGGCACTGCAAACTTGAGATCAACCGACAATTTCATGATCGGAAGAATACAAACTACCGTCCATCCGATACTGCAACTCGGCTGAGCAATTGGGGCACGCCACTTCAATTAGCTCGAAGGGACGGCCTCGCCTGTGCGAACTCCTTCCACTCCCGGCCCCATACCTGATCGTCATCCGAACTGCGGTCGCGGCCGCGTCCGCACCAATCACCTTCCCGCATCGCGGGCACACAGTTAAAGCAATACCGCGGATACAGATTGCGAAACGTCTTTTGTCCCAGGCATCGAAGATCCTCAAATAGACGTACGACGCCACGACTATGACAATCGCTGCTATGATGTAATCGAAGACTGTCATCTGTGCTGTGATGCGGGTGCTCAGTCGCCTAATTCTGAAATTGAGGGAAAGTTTTTTTGCGGCCGATTTGTCGTTGCCCAATGCTTCGCAATTGCCCGTGTCGCATGCGACAACCAATCACGATTTTCTGTGCAGGCCAAGACCTCGATTGCGGCAAAATACTTTCGCGCATTTGGCGCGGGTTTGCCGAGCGGCATCAATAGTTTGGCCGCGACCAACGGCGCGATGTCGTGCTCTTGGAAACCCAGCAATACCGCCACTTCGGACGTATTCAACCGCGCCGGCAATCGGTGACAATTCAGTAGCGCGAAAGCATCCTGCTATGAATTGATTTTCTTTCCAGCAATCACGGCTCAACACCCTCATTCAAGCCAGTCGTTCGAAAGGTTCATCCCGCAGGCTCATGCATCCGCGCTCCGCGCGCCAAGAACAACGGGGAACCATGTTTCCCCAAACCCCTCTTCTGGGGGGAAAACATTGAACGCACAGTTCCATCGCGCATGAAGCCTCGACACTCCAACGATCGAGCTTTGAGAAGCGAGACTTGCGATTACGCTGCAAATGGCCTTTCGTAATAAGTCCGGCATGCATCTCAACCTCAACATCGGTTCGCTACTGGAGCGGGCGTTCCTGGATCGGTTGCTCTCGTTGGCAATGAGACTAGGCGACGAATTACATTTTCACAAGGGGTTGACCATCGCGCATGCTCCACGTGAGTACCGTTCCGAGGCGATTGAGAACATCAAAGCAGCGATTGACTTGATAGAATCAAGCGATCCGAGGCGCTTTGCACGGCTGACGCGATTCGTGAATTTCGTTTATAGCGCAGACCGAGGGGGACTATGGGCACTTTCTTCACCGCGCTCAAAAATATGTGCCATGGATGTCATTCGAGTGTCGCGAGAAAGGCCAAAGAGGAGAGACTTGATAGGAACAATTGCAGCTGTCCTCGTTCGTTCTTCCGTTGACGGTTTGCTCTACGAGAAGGGAATTTTCCGTTCAAACCGTTACGGGGCAAAAATTGAGCGCCTGAGAGACGCAGAAGTGAGTCGTTTCTTTCAACGAATGGTCGACCACGAGGCTCAATCGCAGCGCATTTTCCCGGCGGATGGATTGCCAGACATATTCCAGGGCGCAGAAGTTCGTTCCCTCGCACCGCTCCCCTAGACCCCTAGAGGCAACAACGGCCTTCGACCTTCGACCGCGGGGGAGGTGTGTGCAAAACTGTGTGCAACGGGCAGGCGAAAGCAGTGCCGAGTGGTTGGGGGGAATTGGCTTCAGTAGCCCGATTTACTCTGTAGAAGTGCCTTTCAGACAGAGGGTCGCAGCGCCAAATCCTACCTTAGCAGCCATTTTGCAGGAGCCTGTCGCGCTAGTCTTTACTCTGAGATGGACGCCCGCCTGTCACCGATCACTTCAAAGTGCACCACCTCGGGTCGAATCAAAGTGCACCACCCTTGGGGCATGGTTTTGGTAGGTTGATGGGGTTGATTTGGCAAGCGGCGTGAGCGGGATTGTTGTTGGTGATGGCGGCCTGAGCCGCAGGCGTCATCTGTTCCCCCCAGAGGAGGGGTTTGGGGAACCGTGGTTCCCCATCCCAACCCATGCGCGCAGCGCCTGATCTCACTTTGGTTCCTTGGCGTCGGCTTTGGCTTTGTTGCTGCCGCGCTCGGTGGCGCTTTCCTGCAGGCGATAGCTGCGGCCGGTGATCGCGATGATCTCGGCGTGGTGGAGCAGTCGGTCCAGGATGGCGCTGGCGGCCGGCACGTCGCACAAGAGTTTGCCCCACTCTTCAATGGGGCGGTTGGATGTCATGAGCGTCGAACGGTTTTCGTAGCGCCGCATGATGATTTCCAAGAGGATCTCGCCGCCTTTGGCCGGCAGCACCTTGAGCCCCATGTCGTCGATGATGAGCAGATCCGGCTTGAGGTATTTGGTCATCAGACGGCCTTCTCCGGCCTGGGTGGGTTCGCTCATCAGCTCGCGGACCAGGTC
>Ga0105237_10009928_pt1 | contig 10156 bp, 10 predicted proteins | sample KBSC24metaG_FD_81520 | JGI IMG/M metagenome (GOLD analysis project Ga0105237, IMG submission 81520) | Corn rhizosphere microbial communities from Kellogg Biological Station, Michigan, USA - KBS C2-4 metaG | ecosystem: Host-associated > Plants > Roots > Rhizosphere > Soil | place: Michigan, USA... | reverse complement strand
GCCTGGCCGCGGCCATCGTCCTCAGCTACATCGCCCTGGGCGGCCTGTCGGCCGCCATCTACAACGAGGTGCTGCAGTTCTTCGTCATCATTGCCGGTCTCGTCCCGCTGGTGATCATCGGGTTGAAGGACGTCGGCGGGTGGCACGGCCTGCAGGCGAAGGTGCACAGCGACAAGCTGTTCAACAGCTGGTCGGGCACGCACGTCGGGACGTGGAACAACCCGCTGGGCGACTGGATCGGCATCGTGATGGGGTTGGGCTTCGTCCTGTCGTTCGGGTACTGGACGACCAACTTCGCCGAGGTCCAGCGCGCCCTGTCCGCGAAGGACCTCTCGGCCGCGCAGCGCACGCCGCTGATCGGATCGTTCCCGAAGATCTTCATCCCGGCGCTGACGATCATTCCCGGCCTGATCGCGATCGCGGTGATCCCGAAGATGGGCAGCGGCGACAAGGCCTACAACAACGCCATCCCCTTGCTGATGAACAAGTACTTGCCGAACGGGACGCTCGGAGTCGCGCTCGCCGGGCTGCTGGCCGCATTCATGGCCGGGATGGCGGCCAACGTCAGCTCGTTCAACACGGTCTTCACCTATGACATCTGGCAGACGTACGTGCGCAAGGGCCGCAGCGACTCGTACTACCTGCGGGTCGGCCGCATCGTCACCGTCGTCGGCATCCTGATCGGCATCGCGACCGCCTTCATCGCGTCGGGCTACAGCAACATCATGAACTACATCCAGTTGCTGTTCTCGTACTTCAACGCACCGCTGTTCGCGACGTTCATCATCGCGATGTTCTGGAAGCGGGCGACGGCGTGGTCCGGCGTCGCCGGGCTCGCCGCGGGCACGATCGGCGCGGCGGTCATGCACTTCGCCGGCTACCACATCGGCTACTTCTATCCGGGCGGGGACGTCCTGGCGCACGCCAAGGTCAACGCCCAGATGGTCAACTTCTACGGCGCGATCGTCGCGTTCGTTGCGGACGCGGTGGTGACCGTCGCCGTCAGCCTGGTGACCCGGCCGAAACCGGTCGAGGAGCTCGCCGGCCTCGTCTACGGCGTGCCCGACCCGAAGGCGCCCGATCCGAAGTCGTTGCCCAAGCCGTCCTGGTGGGCCTCGCCCAAGCTGCTCGGCGGCGTCTCGGCCGGCATCGTCGTCATCCTGTCCGTGATCTTCGTCTAGGAGGGCTGCCGCGAGATGACTTCCGATTCCGACGCCCCGAAGTCGGCCGCCGCCCGGCTGTTCGACATCCGCCTGTTGATCGGCGGGCTGTTCGTCCTGTACGGGCTCATGCTCGGCATCGCCGGCTTCTTCACCTCGGACAAGGCCCGGGCCAAGGCCGCCGGCATCAACATCAACCTCTGGCTGGGGATCGGGATGCTGGTGCTCGGCCTGCTGTTCCTGCTCTGGCGGATGGTCAACCCCCTCAAGGTCGCGCCGGACGCCGACGTCGCGGCCGATGCCGGAGGTGCCGATGTCCACCACTGACGGCGCGATCGTCGTCGGCGTGGACGGTTCGGACGGCAGCCGGGACGCGCTGCGCTGGGCCGCCGGCCAGGCCCGGCTGACCGGGGCCCCGCTCCGGGTCGTCGCCGCCTGGCGCTGGCCCAACTACGTCACCCGGATCCCGCCGGGCGCCGATCTCCAGGCCGAGACGACCGGCGTGCTGCGCGACCTGGTCGAACCGCTCCGGACCGAGTGCCCCGGCCTCGACATCAGCGAGCACGTTCTGCAGGGGCCGGCCGGTCCGGCGTTGCTCACCCAAGCCGCCGGCGCGGCGTTGCTCGTCGTCGGCGCGCAGGGACGGGCGGCCTTCCCCGGCATGCTCGTCGGGTCGGTGGCCGAGTACTGCGTGCGGCATGGCCCGTGCCCGGTCGTCGTGGTGCGGACCCTGCCCGACGCCGGCTGAGCTAACGGTTCGAGGGAATCACCACGACCGGGCAACGGGCGTGGGTCGCCACGAACGTGCTGACGCTGCCTAGTAACAGCCGCTCGACCGTGCCGTAGCCGTGAGACCCCACCACGAGGCAGTCCGCGTCGGCGGCGGCCGCGACCAGCGTCGGTCCGGGGTGCCCGACCTTCACCGACACCTCGACGGGCTGGGTCGTCCCGAGGTCGGCGGCGACCTTGCCCACCGCTTCCTCGGTCTCGGCCCGAACCCGGGCCAGCTCGGCCTCGTCCGGCGGCAGTACCACGGACGCGGTCCACATCGAGGCCACCCGTCGCGGCTCGAACACCGAGATCACGCGGACGGCCCGTCCGTGTTCGGCGGCCTCGACCAAACTCCACCGCAGCGCCGCCGACGAGCAGGCGGAGCGGTCATAACCCACGACCATGCCGGACATGACGTCCTCCTCGTGCCTCGGTCGCGCGGGCCGGCTGACCTCGACGGCCACCCGAGCCGGCACACCTCCGGCATAGCGCCGATCCGCGGCCGGCGGCAGGAGCGCAGGTCAGGAAACGGCTGGGACCTTCGCCCGCTTGCCTACGGCGTGAGAGCGACGGAGAGCACGGCTTCCAGCGCATCGGGGTCGCCCCCGAACCGCAGCCGCGGATCGGTGGCGTCAATTCGCTTCCACAGCAACAGCAGGACGCTCTCCGCGGTACCGGACACCCAGGCATCCGCGCGGACCTCGTCGACGATGCCGTCCGGGCCCAGCGTCAGCGCTTCGCCCACGTCGGAGATCCGGAGCCGAAGGGTGTGGCGCAGCGGTTCGATGCGACCCAACCGGACCTGCCGGGGAAAGAACATCTCGCCGACTTCGAACACTCCGTCGTAGGCGACGTCGCTCGGGATCGCATTGGTGCGGCCGTGGGCTGACTGCGCATCCCACCGATGCATCGTCGTCTCGTGCACCATCCGGCGCAGCCAGAAGGCGGCGTTTCCCGGGGGTGCCATGGTCCAGCACGGCTGCCCCGGATCGATCGATCGCAGGGTGCTGAGGAGGGCATCGGCGGTACCGGCGAGGTAGGACGGCACGTCGGCATCGCCGAGGACGGGCGGCACCGCGTCGGCCGGCTCGTCCGTCCCGCGCAGCGCCGCCCGCACCCAGTCGTACGTCTCCCCGACGTGCAGCGCCAACTGGCGGACGTCCCAACCCGGGCAGGCCGGCACCCGCGCGGCGAGGCTCCGGGACTCGACGACCGACAAGAACGCAGCGAACTGTTCGTCGACCGTCGTGAGCCGCGTTGCGGTGTCCATCGAGCTCCTCCTGGATTGCCCGCCACCCGAGCCGCGCTTCGAATTCCGAGGCACGCTGCTATCGTCGCATGCGTGTCGCCTCGAATTTCGAAGCGGTCGTCGCCGGCCGGCGGCGCTCGGGCAGGGGGAGCAGGCTTGAGAGTCCGGTCGGTTCGGGCGCGCGGCGTCGACGTGCCACTGCGCAAGCCGGTCGAGACTGCGCGCGGGACGTTGCGGACTGCTCCCGCGGTGCTCATCGACGTGTTCACCGACGTGTTCACCGACGAGGGCATCACGGGCCGGGCCTACGTGTCCGTCTACACGCAGTTGGTGCTCGGGCCGCTGACCCGGCTCATCCACGACCTGGCGGGGTTGCTCCAGTCGACCGAGGCGGATCCGGCGCTGGCGGGCGTCCGGCTCGATCGCGAGTTCGCCCTACTCGGCCGGACGGGGTTGGTCGGCATCGCCCTCGCCGCGATCGACATGGCGCTCTGGGACGTCCAAGCGAAAGCCGCCGGCCAGCCGCTCGCGGTACTACTCGGTGGGCCGCTCGCACCAGTACCCGCGTACGCGAGCCTGAGCAGCATGTCCCCGCTAGCCGCGGGCATTGAAGCGCAAGACGCCGTTGATCTCGGCTTCACCGCCGTCAAGGTGAAGCTGGGCCGCGGTGGCCTGGCGGACGACCTCGAGCTCGTCCGCGCCGTGCGCGAAGCCATCGGCGCCGATGCCGAGCTGATGGTCGACTACAACCAAGCCCTGCCGGTCGACGACGCGATCCGCCGCGGTCGACGCCTCGATGCGGAGGGGCTGGCGTGGATCGAGGAGCCCACCCGATCGGATGACTTCGCCGGCCACGCCCGGATCGCCGCCGAGCTGCGCACCCCGATCCAGCTGGGCGAGAACTGGTGGGGCGTCAGCGATCTCGAGAACGGCATCGCGGCCCGCTCTTCGAGCCACGTGATGTTCGATGCGATGCGCATCGGCGGGGTGAGCGGCTGGCGGCGCGCCGCCGAGCGCGCCCAAGCGGCGGGGCTGCCGGTCTCGTCCCACGGGTTCCCGGAGATCAGCGCCCACCTGCTCGCCGCCACCCCGGCGGCGCACCGCCTCGAGTTCGCCGACAAGTTCGGGCCGATCCTGACCCAGCCCATCAAGGTCGCCGACGGGCACGTCCTCGTGAGTGATCGCCCGGGTTGCGGCCTCGAATGGGACGAGCAAGCCCTCCGTCGACTGACCGACTGACGCCGCTACCGGTCGGCGTAGGCGTCGAGGCGCCGGGCCAGCGACCGGACCTCGTCGCGGAGGGCCGGCGGCTCGTCCACGACGAACTCGTGGCCGAGGCCGGCCAGCAGGGCCGGCACCCAGTCGAGGCGTTCGGCGCGCAGGCGCACCCGCACCCAGCCCGGGTCGTCCAGTGCCTGCACGGTGGCGATGCTCGTCGGCAGCCGCCGGCGGAGCTCGTCCGCCGAGGCGCGCACCCGGACCGAGACGTCGTGCTGCCACGGCGTGCGGGCCAGGCCGGCGACGACGTGCCCGGCGGCGTCGAAGTCGGCCGGCACCTCGTAGCTGCCCGGCCGGAGCGCGGGGGCGGCGATCCGGTCGAGCCGGAAACTGCGCACCTGTTCGTCGCTCGGGTCTGCGGCGACGACGTACCAGCGCCCGGAGTGCATGACGAGCCCGTACGGATGGACGACCCGCGCGGTGTGGCGGCCGTGCCGGTCGGTGTAGTCGATCGCCACGGGACGTCGCGCGCCGGCGGCCTCGGCCAGCAGCAGAAGGACGCTCGCGGACGCGTCGGCACGGGCGGCGGCGGTAGGCGGCGCGGTGAACTCGGCCGCTTCGAGCAGCGTGTCGAGCCGCCGGCCGAGCGCCTCGGGCAACACCCGGCGCAGCTTCGCGGCGGCACTCTCGGTGGGTTCGACCGGTGCGACCGTCGGCGCACTGCGGCGTGCGGCAACGAGTCCGAGCAGGACGGCCACCGCCTCGTCCTCGGTGAACATCAGCGGCGGCAGTCGGAAGCCCGGCGTCAGCCGGTAGCCGCCGTGGCGGCCGCGGATCGACCGCACGGGCACGTCGAGGTCGATGAGGTGGGCGACGTAGCGGCGCACCGTGCGCTCGTCGACGCCGAGCCGGCCGGCGAGCTCGGCGACGGTTCGGGTACCGCCGGCCTGCAGGATCTCGAGCAGCTCCAACACCCGCGCGGTCGGTTTCGCCACACACGAAGTCTGGCAGAGATACCGGGCGGAAACCGTCCGGTATTGCTCCTAGCGTCGACGCCAGGACAACCGCACCGAAGGAGCGACCATGAGCAGCAGCACCGCCCAGCTGGCCTCGATCCGCATCATCACGGCCGACATCGAGCGCCTCGTCGAGTTCTACGCCCGCCTCAGCGGCGCCGGGCCGGAGTGGGCGACGGACGACTTCGCCGAACTGCGGTGGCCGGCGTTCACGCTGGCGATCGGCAGCACCCGCACGCTGGCCTTCTTCGGGGACGGCGTCGCCCAGGCCGCGGCCAACCGCACCGCGATCGTGGAGTTCCGGGTCGCCGACGTCGACGCCGAGTACGAGCGCATCCGCGCCGCCGACCCCGCGGTGACCGTGGTGCAGCCACCGACGACGATGCCGTGGGGCAACCGATCGGCGCTCCTGCGCGACCCCGACGGCGGGCTGGTCAACCTCTTCACCCCGCCGACCGATGGGCGCCGCACCCCCGAGCCGGCCTGACGGCACCCGTTGGCCGCCTTCACTACCGGCCCGCGGCGCCGATGAGGTGGCCAGGGCCGTTGTCTCGGGCCTGGTCGTCCTGAACACCCTTTGGAAGCCGGCCCCCATGCCCCCTGTTGCTCGCACTGCCGTCGTCGCGCTGATCGCGGCCGTCCTCGGAGCCGTCACGTCGGCCGGACCGGCGACCGCAACGCCATCGGCCACCCCGATCCCGGTCGGCCGCGGGATGTTCGTGTTCGAACGGCCCGAGCCGATGGACGAACGGGGTCCCGCCCCGGCGCCGGCGGTGCTCAAGGTCGCGGCGGACGGATCGACGACCGACGTCACCCCCACCGGGCTGATCGACCCCGCGTACATCACCGCTTCGCCGGCCGGTGACCTGTTCGTGGCCGACCTCGCCCAGTCGTCGATCATCGAGGTCTCCGCCGCGGGCGTGCAGTCCCGGCTTGGCTCCGGGCTCAGGCAGCCGAGCGGGCTCTGGTACGACGGCTGGACCGGCGCGCTGTTCGTCGCCGACTACGGGAACGGGCGGGTCGTCGAGATCGTGGGCGGCGCGACCACCGTCGTCGCGACCGGTCTCACCCTGCCCTCCGGGGTCGTGGGTGACGCCGAGGGCAACCTCTACGTCGCCGACTGGGGGGACGGCCTCATCAAGATCGACGCGCAGCGACACCGGAGCACGATCGGGCCCTTCCAGTACGTCCGCAACGTCACGATGGATCAACACGGCAACCTCGTCGTCGCTGACTACAACCGCGTCGCCGCCTGGACGTGGGCGGTCGAGACCTACTCCGGCGGCACTCCGGCCCCGTTCGCCGGCGGCTGGGACGTCACGTACAGCGCCAAGGTCGATCACGCCGGCAACCTCTTCGTCGCGAACGGCAACGACCCCGGCCCCGGCAGCCTCTGGATCGTTCCGGCCGCCGGCGGTTCCGGTCGGCAGCTCGACATCCCCGGTAGCGCGAACATCCAGGACATCGCGCTGGTGGACGACGCCTCCGAACCACGTTCGCTGCCCGCGTTGCACGTGTCCGTGCGCCGGTCAGTGCTGACGGCCGGCGTGCCGATCGACGTGCCGGTGTCGGTCACGGGGGCCCACGCCCCGGTCGTCCTGCACGTGGTTCGGGCAACGCTCGGGCTGACCGCGACGGTGTCCGGTTCGACGGTGCGCCTGCGGGCCGCCGCTTCGTTCAGCGGAAGCGCGTCGGTGACCGTGCGGGCCAGCGCCATGGGTGCCGGGTCCGGGTCGACGACCTTCCCGGTCGTGGTCGACCCACCGGCGGTGCATGGCGTGACGGCCATCCGGCGCGGTGCGCGGACGGCGGTCAGCTGGCCGGCCAGCCCCACTACCGGCGCCGTCTACCTGGTGCGCCACGCCGGCCTCGGTCACCGCACCCGGACGGACCACCTCGTCGTGCCGGGCGGTCGGTTGCGCGGCGCCTGGACGGTCACCGTCCTCGGCCGGGACGGGACGCACTCAGCCGCCAGCCGCGGCCTCGAGCGCGGCGTCACCGTGCGCACCGTCCATTTCGCCAACCGGTCGAGTGCGTTGACTGCCTCCGCGCGGCACGCGATCGTCGCCGCCGGCCGCCGTCTGGCGCGACTCGGCTACCGGTCCGTCCGGGTCATCGGGTTCTGTGCGCCGGGCGGGACGGCGGCGTTCGACCACCGGCTCTCGCTGGCCCGGGCAAGGGCGGTGGGCCGCCTGCTCCGTCGCGCGCAGCTGCACGTCACCGTGGACGGCCGGGGCACCGCCGAGCCGGTCGCCGGTGGCCCCGCAGCGAACCGGCGGGCGGTCGTCCTCACCGAGGCCTGATCGTGGTCGACGGGACGTGCCACGAACCGGCCGGCGCGTGCAGGAACGTCCCCGCGGGGTAGTCCCGCGCGCCATCGTTGAACGTGCCGGCGAGCGGCCCGACGGGAGGCGCTGCTCACCGACAACTCACTCCCTGGCGAGGGCTGTGATCATTGTCGACCGAGCTAGCTTGGACGACGTGCGACTGACGGTGCTCGGCTGTTGCGGAGCCTGGCCGACCGTGGGTGCCGCCGGCAGCGGATATCTCGTGGAGCACGATGGCTTCCGGCTGCTGGTGGACGTCGGCTACGCCGTCATGCCGCGGCTGCAGGAGTACGTCGCCGTAGATGAGCTCGACGCCGTCCTGATCAGTCACGGACATCCCGACCACTGCGTCGATCTCAACCCGCTGCTGCGCGGACGGATGCTCCGCGACGACCCGCCGGTCCCGCTGCCGGTGTTCGCGCCGGCCGGCGAGCTGACCGCCGTCCTCGCGCTCGACCGGCCGGGGATGCTCGACGCCGGGTACGGGCTGACCGACATCGAGGACGGCGACCAGTTCGAGGTCGGCCCGTTCGCGGTGCACGCGCGGCAACTGCCGCACTCGCGCACCAACCTCGGGCTGCGCATCACGGCCGGCGGACGGTCGCTGGTCTACACCGGCGACAGCGGCGCCAGCCCGGTGACACCCGAGCTCGCCCGGGACGCCGACCTGTTGCTCGCCGAGGCCAGCTTCGCCGACGAGCTGGCCGGGGACTGCGCGCGCGATCTCTCCACCGCCGAGCAGCGGGGCCAGCTCGCGACCGACGCGGGCGTACGGCACCTCGTGCTGACCCACCTGCTGCCGGGCACGGATGCGGCCGCCAGCGCGGCCGCCGCGCGGCGGCACTTCACCGGCGAGCTGACCATCGCAAGCAGCGGTCTCGCGATCGACCTCGACAGCTGACCTGACCCACTAGTCGGGCGGGTTCGGGCCGGCCGGGCGACGGCTCCATTGGCGCAGGCGCAATGCCGCGGCTGCGGCGAGGAGCAGGCCGGTGATGAGGATGAGGTACCAGCCGGGCCCCACGCCGTCGTCAATGGTGCCGGCGTAGTCGTCGGATGGGGTCACGGTGCCCAAGGTCCCGGTACGCACGTACTCCAGCCAGGGCGGATAGGTCGGAACATCGAGCGCCGTGACGGCCAAGGCGATGAGCCCGAGCGCCGCGGCACCGGCTCCGACGAACAGCGGCCAGCCCGTACGCGAGTGGCGCCGTACGACCGCAGCGGTGACGCCGGCCGACGCGGCAACGAGCAGCGGCGCCGCTGACGCCACCACGAAGTCCAACACCCTGGAGCCGGAGCTCTGCGCAGCACGCTCGGTCTGCTTCATCGCGGGCCACCTGGCCGTCAGAGCAGCGAACCGCTGCGTGGAGTTCATCGTCCTCACCGGCTGGGGGGTGTCAAGGGCGCGCTCCTCCGGCGTACGGTGGGCGTGCTTCGGGGCGACTGGACGCCGTTGGGCCGACTCGTGAGCCCGTCTACGAAGGGGCGTCCGCGATGAGGTCGGACGATGCCGCAGCTCGCCCGCGGGGTATGCCCGCAGTGCCACTTGGTCGAGCAGCGGCGACGTGGCGCGTTCGGGCGGCGGCCGGAGCCATCCCGATCTTGCTGCTGAGCGCGTGCAGCTCGAGCGCCTCCCGTTCGTTGCCCACCGGCGATTCGACGTATTCCGGCCGGGCCGGCGCCGTCGTGGTGGCGGCCGCCAACACCCGGACCGGAAAGTTCATCTGGCGACTACGCGTCAAGCCGAGCTTCGAGGTCTTCTCGGGCATGGTGGTCGATGGGGGCACGCTGTACGGACAGTGGGCGAACTGTTCGGGGCCGGGGGGCAAGAACGCCGGCGTGGCGGCTATCGACTTGACCGATGGCGCCGTGCGCTGGCGCACGCCCGCGCTGTACAACTCGGAGACGTTGTCGGACGGCACGCTCCTTTCGACGCGAGGCGGCCTGTACGTCGTGGCCGGCACGGCGCCGCATTCGGAGACTCAGACTGTCCTCGTCGCCATTGACGCGGCGAACGGCAAGGTCCGGTGGACCCGGACCGGCGCCTTCGGTAGCCAAGGCGCGTTCGATCAATCGGTGATCGTGATGACTTCTCGGACCGAGGTCATCGGCGTCGATCGCGCGACTGGTCGCACGATGTGGTCGCGGCCGCTCGACGACATGGACGACGAGTCGCTGGTCATCTCCGACGATGAGTCGCACGTCTACCTCAGTCACGACCTTGATGCGAGCCTGACGATCCTCGCGCTGGCGGCGGGAACCGGGCACCTCCTGTGGCGCCACGCAGGCAACAACCCCCACGCCGGCCGCGCGGGCGCACACGTCGTCGCGGTCGACACGAACTCCGCGCTGGTCGGCCTCGACGCCGACACCGGCCGACAGGTATGGCAGCGCTCCGACGTAGCGAGCTGGGAG
>Ga0105237_10009922_pt1 | contig 10158 bp, 11 predicted proteins | sample KBSC24metaG_FD_81520 | JGI IMG/M metagenome (GOLD analysis project Ga0105237, IMG submission 81520) | Corn rhizosphere microbial communities from Kellogg Biological Station, Michigan, USA - KBS C2-4 metaG | ecosystem: Host-associated > Plants > Roots > Rhizosphere > Soil | place: Michigan, USA... | reverse complement strand
CGGGCCTGCGCTGGCCTGGTGGACGACAGGTTGGCGGGGATCCACCCGGATGCCCGGCGCGCCGGCCGCTGGAGGCATGACGGCTCGCACGACCGTCCCCCTCCACTTCCGCCTCCCGGCACCGTGATCGGCGGTGCGGGCGACGGTGGTGGCGTATAACCTAATTGGTTATCATTGTCAAGATCGTTGATCCTCCCCCGCCAGGGGGAGGTGGCATGCGCAGCATGACGGAGGGGGCGGGCGGCGGCGCGCTCATAGCGGAAACCACACCGCCGTCCGCCCCCTCCGACGCCCTGCGGGCGCCACCTCCCCCTGGCGGGGGAGGATCAGAGGGGGGCTCTCCAGATCACGGCTCCGTCCGCCCGGAAACCCTTCGGTGTAACGGCCGGGGATACGGGGACCTCACCGGGCGAGAGCCAAGTCACGCGCGCCTCCACCCATCCCCGGCCACTCCCTTCCAGGGAGGGGGGAAGGGGTGGCCTACAGCCCCAGCATCTCGGCGAGGCGGCCCATGCCGTCCAGGGCGTAGGGGAATTCGATCAGCCCGGTCAGCAGCGCGGCGATGACGACCAGCCCGGCGAGGACGAGCCCGCCGTGGCGATCGGTCGGCGCCGTCGGGCCGGGACGGTCCGGCGACGGATCGTGCGGCCGGTAATCGAGAGGATCGAACGGCATGGCGACCGCCTGAACTGTGCGGGCTCATCCTATCACGCGCGCGATATTCGCTCCAGCCTCGCCCGGCGAGGGAACCGAACCCCCCGTGCCGCGTCTCCCGTTGACCGGCGTTCGAGAGTGTCGATGAGCAGCAAGAACGATCTGATGATCCTGTCCCCCGGCGAGACGCTGGAGGAGCGGATCGCCGACCTCGTCGAGTTCGAGGACGAGCAGCGCGCGATCGTCCGGCGGGCGCAGGACCAGGGCAGCCGGGTCGCCAATGCCAAGCTGCTGCTGCTGGAGATCCAGAGCGCGCTCGCCGAGCTGCTGGCCCATCGCGAGGCCGCCGCGCGGCTCTGAGGGAGCGGGGGCGCTTTCGTCCTCCGATGGAGAGGCCGGGTGACACGGTGCGGGCATAAGCCGGTTTCCGCTCCTTGTTCGTCACCCCAGCGAAAGCTGGGGTCTCCATGGGGCGGGCGCGGCATTCTCCCTTCGAGAGATCCCAGCTTTCGCTGGGATGACGATTCGGGGATGACGATCCCGGATTTGATCCGATGTCATTCCCCTCAAAACAACGACATCTGCGTGCCCGGCAGCACCGGCGGCACGAACAGGTCGGCGCGCAGCTGGAAGCGCTGGCGGCCGAGGCCGTGCTTGCGGCTGGCGATCTGGACGCGGCTGCGGATCAGCTCCGCCCACGGCCCCTGGCCCTTCATGCGGGTGAAGAAATCGGGATCATTGTCCCGCCCGCCGCGGATCGCCTGGATCGTCGCCATCACTTTGGCGGCGCGATCGGGGTGATGCGCCTCCAGCCAGGCGCGGAACAGCGGCGCGACCTCGTGGGGCAGGCGGACCGGGATGAAGGAGACGCCGCGCGCCCCCGCCTCGGCCGCGCGCTCGACCAGATGCTCGATCTCGTGATCGGTGATCTGCGGCACGATCGGCGCGATCGAGACGTGGACGGGAATGCCGGCATCGGCCAGCTTGCGCACCGCGGTCAGCCGCCGCTCGGGATGGGGCGCGCGCGGCTCCAGCGTGCGGGCCGTCCTCGGATCGAGCGAGGTGACCGAGATCGCCACCGCGGCGAGATCGTCCCGCGCCATCGCGCGCAGCAGCTCGATGTCCGCGAGCACGCGATCCGACTTGGTGGTGATGGTGATCGGATGGCGGCATTGCGCCAGCAGCTCGAGGCAGGCGCGGGTGATGCGGTAGCGGCCCTCGATCGGCTGATAGGGATCGGTGTTGGTGCCGAAGGCGATGGGCCGGCACTGGTAGCTGGCCGCCGCCAGCTCCTTCGCCAGCAGCGTCGGCGCATCGGGCTTGGCGAACAGCCGCGTCTCGAAATCCAGCCCCGGCGAGAGATCGTGGAAGGCATGGGTGGGCCGGGCGAAGCAGTAGATGCAGCCATGCTCGCAGCCGCGATAGGGATTGATCGAGCGATCGAAGCCGACGTCCGGCGAGGCGTTCCGGCTGATGATCGTGCGCGGGCTCTCGATGGTGACGGTGGTGCGCAGCGGCGGCGGGTCGCCGTCCAGCGCCGCGCGCGCATCGAGCCAGTCGCCATCCGCCTCGCGCGCGGCGAGGCCGAAGCGCCGGGGCACGTCGTTGACGGTGGCGCCGCGCCCGGCGCGCTGCTCTGGAAAGCGACTCGGCATTGACAAAATGTAGTCGATCGATGAGAACAAAGAAAGAACATGAAAGGAGTCGCACATGGCCCGGATCAACTATGTCGAGCTGCCCGTCGCGGACACGGCGGTGGCGAAGAGCTTCTACGAAGTGGCGTTCGGCTGGCTGATGAGCGAGTTCGGCCCGACCTATGCGGCGACCACGACCGGCGACGTCGATCTCGGCCTGCAGGGCGACGCGGCCGAGGCGACGATGGCGCCGCTGCCGGTGATCGACGTCGAGGGGCTGGATGCGTGGCCGGCCAAGGTCGAGGCGGCGGGCGGCATCGTGGTGCGGCCGATCTTCGCCTTTCCCGGCGGGCGGCGCTTCCACTTCCGCGACCCGTCCGGCAACGAGCTCGCCGTGGTCGAGGCAAGCCACTGACCGACCTGTCCGATTTTTAAGGCAACATTCCGTTTCGCGGCCGGTTGGGTCCCTCGCGGGGCCGATGAGGAGAAGAGCCGTGAACCGGAAGCATCTGATCGCCTTTGCCGCCATGGCCGTCGCCCTGCCGCTCGCCGGTTGCGCGAGCGACGGCTATTATGGCGGCCCGGCGGGGCCGGGGCCGATCGCCTATGACGGCTTCTACGACGATTATTACGGCCCGATCTATGACGGCTATTGGGGCGATGGCGGCGCCTTCTACTATCGCACCAGCGAGCATGGCCATTGGCGGCACGACAATGGCGGCCATTTCCGGCACGACATGGGCCAGCCGATGCGCGGCGGCCACGCTTTCCATCCCATGCACGGCAATTTCACCCCGCCGATGGGCGGGCATGGCGGCGGCCGGCATCGCTGACAGGCCGGCAGCCGCGATCCTTCTCCCGGACCGGATAGCGGCGCTTATCGGGCCCAAGGCAAAGCTGGGCTGGCCGGACGGGGCCGGGAGCGGCTAGGCGCTGCGCTCCTGCAGGAGCCGCGATGTCCAGCCGTTTCGCCCGATCGCCGATCTTCGTGCCGCTCCTCGCCGGGGCCAGCCTGCGCGATCGCCTGCTGGCCTGCGCCGGGGCGGTGATCGGCATCGGGCTGACGGCGCTGCTGTCGGCATGGGCGCTCGAGGCCGGCGGCATCCTGCCCGTGCTGGTCGCGCCCATCGGCGCCTCGGCGGTGCTGCTGTTCGCGGTGCCGTCGAGCCCGCTCGCCCAGCCCTGGGCGATCGTGGGCGGCAACATGATCTCCGCGCTGGTGGGCGTGGCGGCCGCCCGCCTGGTGGCCGATCCGGCGCTCGCCGCGGCGCTGGCCGTGGCCGGCGCGATCCTCGCCATGTCGCTGTGCCGCTGCCTGCATCCGCCGGGCGGCGCGGCGGCGCTCACCGCCGTGATCGGCGGCGCGGCGGTGGCGAAGGCGGGCTGGCTGTTCCCGTTCGTGCCGGTGGCGTTCAACTCGACGCTGCTGGTCGCGGCCGGCTGGGCGTTCCACCGCTTTTCCGGCCACAGCTATCCGCACCGCCCGGCCCGCGCCGCCGCGCCGCTGCTGCACCGCGAGGATATCGACCGGGCGCTGGCCGAGATCGGCGAGACGTTCGACATCGGCCGCGAGGATCTCGACGATCTGCTGAGCCGGGCGGAGAGCTATGCGGCGCGGCGGCAGGGTGGGCGGGGATAGGGCAGGGCCTAGCCGAGGCTGTATCGACATGCGAAATCCTCCCCCGCCAGGGGGAGGTGGCACGCGTAGCGTGACGGAGGGGGCGGGCGGCGGAATTCTCTCCGAAGCGCGCCGCCGTCCTCCCCCTCCGTCGGCTTCGCCGCCACCTCCCCCTGGCGGGGGAGGATTTCGCATGTCGACGCCTGGACCCGTTTGCCCCGGGCGCGGCCGAGATGCGAGTGGTGGGCGGCGCCTCGACTTCGCTCGGGACGAAGGGTGAGGTTGGAGCCGAGCGACCCCTAACCCTTCCCCGCCACCATCAGCAGCGACGCCGGCATCGGCGCATCCGGCGCGCGCGGCTCCTCGATCGCCACGATCCGCCATGCCGGGGCGAGCGTCGCGACCCAGGTGCCGAGCGTCCGGAACATCCACGGCATCGCCGCCCACGGGGCATCGCCGAAGCCGGCGAAGCGCTCGGTGCGCCAGCCATCGGCATAAGGCGGCTCGACGGCGAGCGGGTGCACCGTCTGGATCAGGAGCCGGGCGCCCGGCGCCGCGATGCGGGCGAGCGCCGCCAGCAGCGCCTCGACCCGATCGTCGAGCAGGGCGAAATTGCAGACGATCAGGTCATGGCCCGACCCGGCGGCCTCCGGCGCCTCGATCAGCCGGGCATAATCGACGCAGCGGAAATCGGCTCCGCCCGAGGCGCGGGCGCTTTCGATCAGCGCGGGCGCGCCATCGACGCCGGTGATCGCCTCGACCTTTCCGGCCAGCGCCCGGCACAGCCAGCCCTCGCCGCAGCCGACGTCGAGCAGCCGGCGCGGGCGATGGCGCAGGACCGCCGCCACGATCGCCGCGTCGGTGATCTCGCGGCGGCTGGCGATGCGGCGTTCGCGCACGGCATCGGTCCACGCCTCCGCATTGGCCGACCAGCTCGCCAGCAGCGCGTCGGCCGGATCGCTCACGCCTCGCGCAATCGCGGCATCAGCTCGACGAAGTTGCAGGGCTGGTGGCGGATGTCGAGCTGGGTGGCGAGGATGCCGTCCCACCCGTCCTTCACCGCGCCGGTCGAGCCCGGCAGCGCGAACAGATAGGTGCCGCGCGCCACGCCCGCGCAGGCGCGCGACTGGATGGTGGAGGTGCCGATCTTGGCGTAGCTCAGCCAGCGGAACAGCTCGCCGAAGCCGGGTATCTCCTTGTCCCACACGGCCGCGAAGGCCTCGGGCGTCACGTCCCGCCCGGTGACGCCGGTGCCGCCCGTCGCGATCACGCAATCGACCGCCGGATCGGCGATCCAGCCGAGCAGGCGGCCGGCGATCATCCCGGCGTCGTCCTTCTCGATCGCGCGGTCGGCGAGGATGTGGCCGGCGCCGGTCAGCCGCTCGACCAGCGTGTCGCCCGAGCGGTCGTCGGTCGGCGTGCGCGTGTCCGACACCGTCAGCACGGCGATCCGCACCGGCCGGAAGGCGATGCTCTCGTCGAGCGGCATCAGTTGTTGGCGATGGTCGAGCGGATGCCCTCGGCCGAGGCGGTGCCGGTCCGCACGCTCGCCTGGATGGTCGAGGGGAAGCGCGGCCAGGCGCCCTGCGCCAGCGCCTTCAGGCTCGCGGTCTGCTCGCCGGACTGGCGCTCGTACATCCAGTAGTTGCGCAGCACCGTGGTCACGTAGCCGCGCGTCTCGGCATAGGGGATGCTCTCGATGTAGAGAAGCGGATCGTTCTGCGCGCGGTTGTTGATGTCCCAGCGGGCCACCGCATTGGGGCCGGCATTGTAGGCGGCGATCACCTTGGGGAGCAGGCCGCCGGTCGCGTCGCGCAGCTGCTGCAGATAGGCCTGGCCATAGGCCATGTTGACCTGCGGGCTGGCGAGGCTGGCGCGATCGACGGTGATGCCGGAGCCGCGCTTGCGCTCGATCAGGTCGGCGGTGGTGGGCAGCACCTGCATCAGGCCGCGCGCGCCGGCGGGGGAGAGCGCATCGGTACGGAAGCGCGATTCCTGCATGACGTGGGCGAAGACCAAAGCCTTGTCGACCTGCCAGCCGCCCTGCGGCACCCAATTGGGCGCGGGATAGCGGGCCGAGGCCTCGACGATCTCGCCGCTCGGGCAATTGTGGGCGAGCCACATCTGGGTGGCGGGAAGATCGAGCCGGGCGGCGAGGTGGAGCAGTGACTTGTGCTCGTTGTCCGATCCGATCCGCGCCTGCCAGCGCAGCATCTCGTCGGCGAGGCCATATTCGCCGATCTCGGCGAGCGCGGCGGCGCGGCGGACGTCGGCATGGGCCGAGAGCGTGGTCCACTCCTCCACGGTGAGCTTGGGCGCGGCGGCCGAGGCCGGCACCGCCATGCCGAGCAGGCGGGCGGCGACCAGGCCGTAGAAGGTCTCGGGGTTGCGCGCGGCGGTGCGCAGGCGCTGCTGGACGCCGGCGAAGCGGCCGCACTTCATTTCGGAGCGCGCCGCCCAGAATTGCCCGGCGGAGCGCATCTCGGAATCGCTGCCATTGGCGGCGACGCGGGAGAAGGCGTCCTCCGCGCTTTTGCAATCGTTCTGGCGCCAGGCGGAGAGGCCCTGCACCCAGCTCGCCTGCACCGCCCAGTCGCCGGGGCCGCGCGCGGCGAGCGACGCCAGCCGGGTGGCGTTGGCGTCGTCATTGTTGAGGAAATAGCTCCAGGCGATGCGCTGCTGCCATTCGGTCGCCGCCTCGGGCGTGAGCTGGCCGAAGCTGGCGGTGAGCAGGGCCTCGGCGCCGGCCGGATTGTCGGTCTTGAGCAGGGGCCGCGCCTGCGCGGTGAGCGCGGCGGCGGCGAGATCGTTGGCGGTGGGCCGGGCGGCGATGCGGCGCGGCGCGCCATTCACCCAGTCGAGATCGCGCGGGGCCGGCAGCGCCGGGAGATCGGCCGCGCCGCGCTTCTTCGCCAGCAGAGCGAGCTGCGGCGCCTGCGGCAGGTCGGGCGCCTGCGCCAGCAGGGCGAGCAGATCGGCCTGCGCGATGCGCGGGCTGTTCTTGGCGAGGAAGAGCTCGGCGCGGGCGACCGGGGTCAGCACGCCGTCGGGCTGCGCGGCGAGGCCGGCCTGCGCATCCGACCAGCGGCCGGTGCGGATCGCCTGGAACACCGCCGCATAGGCCTGGCGCTGGTCGGCGGTGAGCACCGCGCCGCTGCCGGCGGTGGTGATCGGCTGGGGCGCGGCGGCGGGCGCCGGATAGGTGACGGCGGGCACCGGGACGTCGGCGGCGGCGAGCGCCGATCCGGAGGCGCAGGCCAGCGCCAGCGCCAGCGTGAGGGTCCGAAGGGTCACTGTCCGAGAACTCCGAGCAACAGGCGCATGTCCGCCCAGGCGCTCGCCTTGAGGGCGGGCATCCGGCGCAGGTGGCGCGGGTGAAAGGTCGCGATGGCGGGCACCCTGCCGCCCTCATGGTTAACCTCACGTAAACCGCCGCGATTTTGCAGCGCCTCGGGGCCGATCAGCCAGCGGGCGGGCTCGTCGCCGAAGATCATCAGGGCGCTCGGCGCGGCGAGCATGATGTGGCGGCGCATCAGCGCGGCGAGCGCCTCGCCCTGCTCGGGCGCGATCCGGCCGGCGGCGCGGGCGGGGGAGAAGGGCGCCAGATAGGCGCGCGCGCGATCGAGGCCCATGGCGGCCAGCATGGCGTCGAACAGCGTCGCGGTCTCGCCGGCGAAGAGCGTGGCCGCATCGTCCGCATCGGGCATGTCGGCGACGATCATCAGCGCCGCGCCGGGCGTTCCGGAGGGGGCGATGCGGCGGCCGGGCGGCGCGGCCTGGGGCGCATAGTCGCCGGTCGCGAGCAAAGCGTGGAGGCCGTCCAGCCCATCCGGGAGCGTGGCGGCCGGTGTCGCCGGAGCCTGTTCGGCCGCCCCGGCCGGCAGGGGGTGGGCCGGTGCGGCGTGGGCGGGCGCGGGCCGGGCCGGCGGGGTGAGCCAGTCGCGCGGCCGTTCGTCCGCCAGCGTGTCGAGCCCGGCCTCGGCCCACCAGCCGATCGCACTGGCGATCACGTCCCGAAAGCGGTGCTGCCCCCCATTAAGCATAGGGTGGCACATGCCTTGCGGTTGACGTGGAGGTCAATCTCGGGAAACGCATTTCGCAGCCAAACCGGTTGGGGATTGCGCCGATCCGCAGGATCGCGCGGATTCCGTAGGGTGGGCGAGGGGAAGGAGTGCCGAATGTCGGATCGCGAATCGATGGAATATGACGTCGTCATCGTAGGCGCAGGGCCTGCGGGACTGTCGGCGGCGATCCGGCTGAAGCAACTGGCCGAGGCGGAAGGGCGCGAGCTTACCGTCTGCGTGCTGGAGAAGGGCTCCGAGGTCGGCGCGCACATCCTGTCCGGCGCGGTGGTCGATCCGATCGCGCTGAACGAGCTGATCCCGAACTGGCGGGAGCTCGACAGCCCGCTCAGCGTGCCCGTCACCGACAACCAGCATTGGGTGCTGAGCAAGAGCGGCAAGTGGGAAATGCCCCACCTGATGATGCCGCCCTTCATGAACAACAAGGGCACCTACACGCTCTCGCTCGGCAATCTCTGCCGCTGGCTGGCCGGTCAGGCGGAGAATCTGGGCGTCGAGATCTTCCCCGGCTTCGCGGCGGCGGAAGTGCTGTTCGACGAGGACGGCGCGGTGAAGGGCGTCGCCACCGGCGACATGGGCGTCGCCCGCGATGGCGAGCACAAGCCCGATTACCAGCCCGGCATGGAGCTGCACGGCAAATACACCTTCTTCGCGGAAGGCGCGCGCGGCCACCTGACCAAGGAGCTCAAGCGCCTGTTCGACCTGGAGCGCGATTGCGATCCGCAGGTCTACGGCATCGGCCTCAAGGAATTGTGGGACATCGATCCCGCCAGGCACGTGCCGGGCCGGGTGATCCACACGCAGGGCTGGCCGCTCGACGATGCATGGGGCGGCGGCTTCCTCTATCACCAGGCCAACAACCAGGTCGCGCTCGGCTTCGTGGTGGCGCTGGACTACAAGAATCCCTGGCTCTCGCCGTTCGAGGAGTTCCAGCGCTGGAAGCAGCATCCGGAGATCCGCGCGATCCTGGAGGGCGGCCGCCGCGTCTCCTACGGCGCGCGCGCGATCAACGAGGGCGGCTGGCAGTCGGTGCCCAAGCTCGTCTTCCCGGGCGGCGCGCTGATCGGCTGCTCGGCGGGCTTCGTCAACGTGCCGCGGATCAAGGGCAGCCACACCGCGATGAAGAGCGGCATGCTCGCCGCCGAGGCCGCCTTCGACGCGCTCGGGGCCGAGCGCCGGCAGGACGAGCTCGGCGCCTATCCCGACGCGCTCAACGCCAGCTGGGTGGCGAAGGAGCTCAAGATGGTCCGCAACGCCGAGCCGGCGGTGGCCAGGTTCGGCGGCACGGTGGGCACCCTGGTGTCGGGCGTCGACCTGTGGATGCGCTACCTCAGGATCGGGCTGCCCTTCACGATGAAGCACAAGCATCCCGACGCGGAGACGCTCTGGAAGGCGAACCAGTGCCCAAAGATCGACTATCCCAAGCCGGACGGGGTGATCAGCTTCGATCGCCTGTCCTCGGTGTTCGTCTCGGGCGTGAACCATGAGGAGGACCAGCCGGTCCACCTGACGCTCAAGGACGCGTCGGTGCCGATCGACGTGAACCTGAAGGAGTTCGAGGCGCCCGAGCAGCGTTACTGCCCGGCCGGCGTCTACGAGATCGTCGGCCGCGACGAGGGCAGCCCGCGCCTGCAGATCAACGCGCAGAATTGCGTGCACTGCAAGACATGCGATATCAAGGACCCGACCCAGAACATCAACTGGGTCGTCCCCGAAGGCGGTGGAGGCCCCAATTACCCCAACATGTAGGTTCGCGTCGGGCTTCCTTCTCGCTGCGGTGCTGGCCACCCCGGCGGTTGCCGCGCGCAAGGACGGCCGCTCCGTCATCGCCGAATATGTCCGTGCCCGCACCGCCGATGCGGACGGCCATGCCGAGAAGGCGGCGGAAGGCTATGCGAGCGTCATGGCGGTTGCTCCGGGTGACACCATCGTCGCCGTCCGGGCCTATCGCCAGGCGCTTGCCGCCGGCGACCGCAAGCTGGCGCTGAAGGCGGCGCAGCAGCTCGATGCCGCAGGCCAGCTCCCACCCGACGGGCGCCTGCTGCTGCTCGGCGAGTCGATCGCAGCGAACGACTGGAAGGGGGCCAGCGCGACCGCAGACCGGATCCAGCGGGAGGATATTTTCGGCTTCCTGGTGCCGATCGTGCGCGCGTGGATCGCCTTCGGGGCG
>Ga0105237_10009918_pt1 | contig 10162 bp, 6 predicted proteins | sample KBSC24metaG_FD_81520 | JGI IMG/M metagenome (GOLD analysis project Ga0105237, IMG submission 81520) | Corn rhizosphere microbial communities from Kellogg Biological Station, Michigan, USA - KBS C2-4 metaG | ecosystem: Host-associated > Plants > Roots > Rhizosphere > Soil | place: Michigan, USA... | reverse complement strand
TTCGTGACGTCATCGGGTACGTTGGATCCAACGGTTGCGCAAGTCGGCGCACCGGTCCGGCTGGCCGATGGGTTGGAAGCGCGGCTGATTCAGGCCGAGGCGGCATTGGCGGCGCACGACGCGAGCTGGCTGACCAATTTGAATACACTTCGTGAGACATGCGTGGGCACGGCGGCGTGCGCGCCTGTACCGGGAATCACGACTAGTAATCTTCCCGACACGCTCACCGATCCCGGTACCGACGCCGCGCGGCTCGATCTCGTCATGAAAGAGCGCGCGATGTGGCTCTATCTCACCGGGCATCGTGAAGCGGATCTCCGACGCCTCGCGCATGTCTATCATCGCGACCCCAGCACACTTTGGCCAACGGGGATCATCTCGTCGCCCGCGTTTGCGCCGCTCTACCGGGCGGCGCTACCAGACAACGGAACGCCGTATGGCGCGGACATGGTCTTCGCTCCCGATCCCACGGAAGCACAACGCAATCCTCTCTATGCAGGCTGCTATGACCGGAATCCTTGATATGAGGAGCGCATTCATGCTGTACACGAACAGACGCGCGCGCGCCGGCTCGTCCAGCCGGTCAATGATGCGACGACACATGATGCCGAATCGCGAAATCTCACGCCGGATCGGTGTGGCAGCGGGAGTAGGTCTGGCGTTGGTGCTGGCTGGCTGTATGGGTGAGCGCGCCGCGGCTCCGTCCCCTCACTCACCGGCCAGCATCCTCGGCTCGATCAGTGGCTCACCGATGAACGTCATCATGGCGGTCGGCGATACGTTCTCGGTGCACGTGTCGGGACGGGCGCTCGATGGGTCGCCCGTGACGAGCTTTGACAGCGTCACCTATGTTCTCAATAGTATCGTCGACACCGCGCGGGTCAGTGTGGCGCCAACCGGGCTCGTGACGGGCCGTTCGAATTCTGGGACGTCGCCGGTATTGCTGAATATTTTCGCCTACAAAAATGGCTCGGCCGCGGCGGATCAAATCATCATTCAGGTGACACCGACATCGTTCGCGGCCACGAGGCTGTCCATTCAGCCCGGTTCGTCCGACAGTACGCGACTGGCGATCGGGAGTGGGAAGAATATTTATCCCGTGATTCAGAACGCGGACGGAAGCCAGACCGTTCCGAATCCGCAGCTTCGGTTTACGACGAGCGCGGCGGATATGAAAAAAATTGGGTGCTACTATCTCTATCTCCCCTATACAACCGCGGCGTTTACGTATTCAACGCTGGCGTTGCAGCTCAACGGATGTGCCGGTGGCTTTGGCCTCAATCAGATCAACGCTATGGCACTCGGCACGGCCTGGGTTCACGCGTCGGCACTTGTGTATGGGGTGATGCTGCAAGACAGCGTGCAATACACATTGACTCACCCGTTCACCGTGTACGCCGGTGCGTGGAACAACAATTTGGAAATGATCTGCGGTGCGTGCGACGCCACGATTGCATCGGGAGGGACGATCATCTTTCAAAACGGCTTTGCCTCCGGATTGGGGATGACCGTCACCTTTACTTTCGAACATCCTGATGCGGCCACCGTCGCGAGTCCAGCGGCGACTGTTGGCGACAGCGTGGGGAATGTGACCACACTCCAGTCATTCGAGCAGTCACCGCGTGTCTTCCGCACGCCCGGTGTCTACAAGTGGACCGAAACCGTGTCGGGCGCCACGCCACCATTTCAGAACCGGACATTTACCGGGACAATCACGGTCCAATAGTTCGCTGTACGTGATACACACTGTAGATCGATCATGACGTTGTTGACACGCAGGCACTTTTTACACACCACCTCGCTCGCCGTCGCCGCGACGGCGATTCCCGGACGTTCGGCGCGTGCCACGCCGATGGTTGGTGCGCCGGGCACCCCAATGGTGTATGTCCCACCTGTTGCGGGGGTCAGTGTGCAACCCGATCTCCGCCTCCTGGCGGAGCGGGCCGCGGAGGCGGCACGGCACGCCGGTGCGGCGTATGCGGACGCGCGACTGACGCTCACACGCCAGCAATCTCCCGGGCAGTCCGACAGTGAAGCGTGCGCGTTCGGCGTACGGGTGCTCGTCGACGGATACTGGGGCTTTCTCGCGAGTGCTGTGTGGACGCCGGATGAAGCGGTGCGGCTCGCGCGCGGCGCCGTGGCGCAAGCCAACGCACATCGGCGCGGAAAAAGCCGACCCGTCGATTTGGGTGCGATCTCCATCGTGCACCGTGGCGAATGGGTGATGCCCGTGAAATACGACCCGTTCGATGTGTCAATCGAAGAGAAGCTCGACGTCATCAACGCGTTCTCAGATCTCGCGTCCACGGCGCGTGTCGGCATTTTGCCGCAGGCCGGGATGAATTTCATGCGTCAATATCGGGTGTTCGCATCCAGCGAGGGATCGTCGTGGGCGCAAACCACATACCGGAGTAGCGCGCAATTCGGCGTGCGGTACAGGGACGAATATCACGCGGGACTTCCGGCCGCAGGCTTTGCATTGGACTTTCTTTCGCCGGCGGGATGTGGCTGGGAACTGGTCATCGCATCGGGCATCGCCGCCGCGATTCCGCAGCTGATCGACGAGGCAGAGCAGGCTCGGCATCGCGTTCCGGTCGATGTGGGACGATATGATATCGTCTTTGGCGCCGAAGCGATGGCGACGCTCGTGGATCAGACGTTGGGCGCGGCGACCGAGTTGGATCGTGCGTTGGGCTACGAAGCCAACGCGAGCGGCACGAGCTATCTCGACGATCCGCTCGCCATGTTGGGAACGGAGCGGGTGACATCGCCACGGATCTCGCTCTCCGCCAATCGTTCTGTCGTGGGTGGCGCGGCAACGGTCCGGTGGGACGATGAAGGCGTTGTCCCCGACGAATTTCCGATCATCGCGAATGGCGTCTTGGTCGACTATCAAACGACGCGGGAACAGGCGGCGTGGCTCGCGCCTTACTACCAAAAAGCCGGACACCCGTTGCGCTCCCATGGATGCGCGGCCGCGGGCTCGGCGCTCGATCTCACGATGCAACACTCGCCCAATCTCGCGCTCCATCCGGGCTCGGAGCCGGTGACCTTCGAAAGTCTCGTGGCGGGGACGGAGAAGGGCATCGCCATCTACGACATCAATGTTGGGATGGATCAACAGCAGTTGAATGGGCTGGGCTGGGGGACGATGCGCGAAATCGTACACGGAAAGTTAGGACGCTATATCCGTGGTGGCGCCTTGGCGTTTCGCACGCCGGAGCTCTGGAAAAACGTCGTGGCGTTAGGTGGGCCGGGGACGGAACGACTTTTTGGACTTTCCCGTGGGAAAGGGCAACCGAGCCAAGGGACTACGCACAGTGTCAGCGCCGTCCCGGCGAAGATCCCGCAACTCGGCATCATCGACGCAACACGAAAAGCGTAGCACATCATGATTGGTCTCACAGCCTACGCCGACCCGGATACCGACGGTCGGTTTTTGTCTCGCGCGCAGTGCCAGGCACTCGTCGATCGGATCGTCACGATGACGACCGGTGGTGGCAAGACGCGCGTCTGGATCGATAGCAGCTGGACCGATAATCTCCGCTGGGCGCGAAATGAGATCGCGACAGGTGGCGACACACGGCAGTCGAATCTAGAGATCCTGCGCACCATTCGTGGCGCCAGTGGCAACGCGGCCACCAACGCGTTGACCGACCAGATGCTCAGTGCGTGCGTGGCACGCGCCGAACATCTGGTGTTGCTCGGGCAAGAGAATCCGGACAACTATCCCGATCCGCGGCCGGAGATTCATCCCACGGCGACACCCTCACTCTGGTTCGACCGCACCGTGACCGACGACGAACCTGGTCGCGCGGCGTTGATCGACCGGATGATCGAGCCTGCGGCGGCCGCAGGCGTCCTCTCGGCGGGGTATTTCCAGGTCGCAGCCAGCGGTCGAGCGGTGATCGCGACCGATGGACTGCTACGCTACTACCCATACACGACGGTTCAATGCAGCCTCACCGTGCGCGATCCCAAGGGGCGCGGCTCGGGGTGGGCGGGGGTCGATTGGAACGATGTCGTGCGGATCGATGCTGCGCGGCTTGCCCAAGCCGCGCTGGACAAATGCCTACGGTCGCGGAATCCTGTCGCAGTCGAGCCCGGACGATTTACCGCTGTGCTCGAACCCCAAGCGGTGTGCGATCTGGTCAGTGTCATCGTGGATCGCGCGCTCGAACGCTACGTCGCCGAGCAGGGGTTGGGGCCATTCGCTGATCCAATGCGGCCCGGCTATTCGCGCATTGGTCAGCGTGTGGTGGATCCTCGGATTACGCTGAGTGCCGATCCCATGGATCCAGATTGTGGTTTCGTGCCGTTCGACGGCGCCGGTGAGCCGTACCTGCCAATCAACTGGATCGACAACGGTGTATTGCGTGCCTTGTCTTACGACCGTTCCTATGGCCTTCGGCAACTCAGTATCGACGCCGCGTTGCCCAATTCCGGTGCATTCCGGCTGAGCGGCGGGACCAGCACGCTCGACGAGATGATCGCGGCAACCACGCGTGGTGTCTTGGTCACGCGGTTCAATAATATCCGTCTGCTCGATTTCAACAGTATGCTCATGAATGGGAATACGCGCGATGGATTTTGGCTGATCGAGCGTGGAAAAATTACCAAGGCGATCAAGAATTTTCGCTTTACCGAGTCTCCGATGTTCATGCTGAACAATCTCGAGATGCTCGGCATGCCACAACGTGTATTCCGTCCCGACGCACCGGCGGTGGTGCCACCGCTCATGGCGCGGGACTTCAGCTTCACGGGATTGGTCGATGCCGTTTGAGTACAGCAGATTCGTCACGTTGCGGTGTCTGTCCGTCATGGTTGCTGTCATGGCGGTCACATCCATGTTGGGTCCGCGCCGGCTCGCCGCGCAATCGGCCGAGCAGCTCTGGGTGTCATCGACCGTTGTCACACTTCCGCCCGCGCCCGATCCGTTTGTACGGTATACGACACCGGGACAATGTGTGCAGGCCGCGAGCCGGCTCGACATGCTGTATTGGCGGGACAAGCGTCCCGATACCGTAGTGTATGCCCCTGCGACGGATAGCGTTCCCGCATCCGTCGTCGCGGCGGCCCGTGCCTGCATGACGCGTTTCACGGTCGAGACGACCCCGGTGCCGGAACTCCGTCGTTTGGCCGTCCTGTCCCTCTGGGCTGGGAACGATACCGTCGCACGTCGGGCGATCGGCCGACTCGTGCGCGTTGGATCGGCGCCCTGGACGGCCGACCGTGGGTGGCAGTTATGGCTTTGGATCGACGCGCTGTATACCGCACGTCCAACCCGTATGCAGGACGCACGAACGGCGATGGCGCAGCTGGATGCGCTCGGATCGCGCGCGGCACTCTGGCGCGTTTTCGCACACACGCGTGCCGCAGATTATAACCTGTCGGTGAACGACCGCACGACGGCGATGGCCGAAGCGCGTGCGGCACTGGCGGCCAGTCGCCTTGTTCCTTCTAACGAACGGATCGATTGGGTGTACCGGCTTGCACAACCCTATCGCGTCGCCGCGTCCATCCTCGCCCTCACGCGTGGCGGACCGGCCGCGCTCGCGATCCTCGACACCATGGCCACGGATCTCACGCCATTGCGGCCGGCCGGCTCTTCCGATCAACAGCGACTCGCCGACGGCTTTCGGCAAGACCGGAATCTGTTCGAGCACCTGGGGATGCGGAACGTACCGCGTGTGCATGCGGACGCCTGGTACGGCGCGACCTGTGATACCGTTCGGCCGCGCGCAGGAAAGCTCACGCTGTTGGTCTTTCTGTACGGACCCTCGTATCCCATGTTCGCGACGCTCAACCGACTGCACGCCAAATATGGGGCGACGGGATTGGATATCGTTTTCATGAGCACGACGCGCGGCTACTTTCGCGATATGCCGATGCTGGTGCCCAAGGTGGAGTCCGATTCCATGGGGAGCTATCAGCAACAATTCTTGAAGCTTCCCGGACCGCTGGCGATGGAAACAACCAGCTTCATCCACATCGCCGATGGTCGGCGGCGAGACCAGCCGACCGAGAATCTCAAGACCTATGGACAGATGGGTGGCTACGTGCTGGTTGATCGGAGCGGGGTGGTGCGATGGATCGATGATATCCGGCCTAACACAGAGCCCGTGTGGAATGCCGTTATCGAGGATGCCTTGGTGCAGCGATTTCCAACAGTCGGCGTACGGTAGGCGCGAGCTGGCTTGCGGGCTCCACGGATGGACATGTTTTCGGCCGACCCTAAATGATACTCGAGGCGAACCGGCATCCCACCCCCTCCAAATACCCCTACCCTCACATTTTTGTGCGCTGGCCCCTCGCCCGCCCTCTGCCTAACTTCCTCCAATGCCCTCCTTTGGAAATGGCCGGCGTGTGGCGATCGTGGCTGGGGTCAGGACTCCGTTCGCCAAGGCTGGTACGCTCTTTAAGTCCATGTCGGCGATCGAGTTGGGGAAGCTGTGCGTCGCGGAGCTGATCCAGCGGACCAATCTCCCCGGCAGTGAAATCCAGATGGTGGTGTTCGGGACCGTGGTCCCCGACATCCTGGCCCCCAACATTGCCCGCGAAATCGCGCTCATGCCGCTCATGCCCAAGGGGGTACAAGCGTTCACCGTGAGCCGGGCCTGCGCCTCGTCCAATCAAGCCATCACGGACGCGGCCGATCAGATCGCGCTCGGGAACTGTGACGTCGCGATCGCGGGAGGCGCGGAATCGCTGTCCAACGTCCCAATTCTGCACTCGCGCGGCTTCGCCGACGCGTTGATGCTCGCTTCCAAAGCCAAAACGCTGGGCGGCCGCGTGGCGGCGCTCTCGCGGATCCGTCCGCGCGATTTGGTCCCCGTTACGCCGGCCATCGCCGAGCCGACGACGGGGGAGACCATGGGCGAGAGCGCCGAGAAGATGGCCAAGCTCAACAATATTTCGCGCGAAGATCAGGATCACTTCGCGCTTCGCTCGCATCGCCTCGCGCATTCGGGGACCATGGATGGCCGGTTGACGGCCGAAATTGCCCCGGTGTATGTCCCAACGAAATATGAAACGGTCGTCGAAACCGACAACGGAATTCGCGCCGACAGCACCTACGAAAAGTTGGCGGCGCTCAAGCCGGTGTTCGACCGCAAATATGGAAGCGTCACCGCCGGGAACTCGTCACCGCTCACCGACGGCGGCGCCTGTGTCCTCCTCATGAGCGAAGACAAGGCCAAATCCCTAGGCTACCGGCCACTCGGCTACATCCGCTCATATGCATATAGCGCGATCGATCCGGGCGAGCAGTTGCTGCAAGGGCCGGTACTCGCCGCGCCGGTCGCGCTCCAACGCGCGGGACTCACGTTGGCCGACATGGACTTGGTGGAAATGCACGAAGCGTTTGCCGCGCAGGTGTTATCGAATCTGCAAGGATTCGAATCGAAGTATTGGGCCGAACGTGCCGGGTTCAGCCATCCCGTGGGAGAAGTGGATCGGTCGCGATTGAACGTCATGGGCGGCTCGATTTCCATTGGGCATCCGTTCGGCGCGACCGGATCGCGGATCACGACCACACTGTTGAACGAGCTAGGACGCCGGAACGGACAGTTCGGGCTCATGACCGTCTGCGCGGCGGGTGGATTGGGCTTCGCGATGGTGCTGGAGCGTGACGTATGACGATGACGCCCTTCACACAGCCATACGACGAAGCGCTCACGGGGACGTCACCGTACGCACTTTCGTTGGAAGTGCAGGACGGCGTGGCGATCGTGACCATCGATCTTCCCAACGAGCCGATCAACAAGATCACGCGTGGATTGCGCGACGAATTTCTGGCCATGTTCGATCGGATCTCGCGCGATCCACAGATTCGCGCGGCGGTGATCATCAGCGGTAAGTCCGACACCTTCATCGCCGGCGCCGATATCGACGAGTTCACCACGCTCCGCACGGCCACCGAAGCGGAGCAGCTGAGCCGATCCGGGCAGGCGCTGATCGATCATTTCGAGAAGTCCAGTATTCCGTTCGTGGCCGCGATCAACGGCGCGTGCCTGGGCGGAGGATTGGAAGCCGCGCTTGCCTGTCAGTGGCGTATCGCGACGAGCCATCCCAAAACTGTGTTAGGCGCACCTGAAGTTCAGCTCGGATTGATTCCCGGCGCAGGCGGCACGCAACGACTCCCGCGATTGATCGGCGTGCGCGCGGCGCTCGACATGATCCTCACCGGCAAAAACGTGCGCGCCAAAAAGGCGCTGCAAATTGGGTTGGTGGACGAGCTCGTGCATCCGGCCATTCTCAAGCGGATCGCGGTGGAGCGCGCACGCGATCTAGGCGAGGGCCGCCGTAAACGCGAAGGGCATTCCAGCGGGGCGTTGGGGGCGTTGCTCGACGGCAACGCGGTGGGACGTAATTTCGTCTTCAAAAAAGCGCGCGAAGAGACGGTCAAGAAAACGCGTGGCAATTATCCCGCGCCGCTCGCCGCGATCGACGCCATTGAATCTGGGTTCACGCACGGACTCGCGGCTGGGTATCGCGACGAGGCTCGCCTCTTTGGTGAACTGGCGATGACCGAGGTGTCGCGCCAACTTGTGACGCTCTTTTTCGCGACTACCGCGCTCAAAAAAGATTCGGGACTCGCCGAGGGGCATGAGGCGACGCCGTTGCCGGTGCACAAGGTCGGGATTTTGGGCGCCGGCTTCATGGGTGCGGGGATCGCGTCGATCGCGGTCCAGCAGGGGACATTGGTGCGGCTCAAGGATGCCGACACTGGGCGCGTGGGCAAAGGGTACGCGGCCATCAGCGCGGTGTTGCGCGAGCGGCTCACGCGCAAGCAGATCACCAAGGTGCAGTATCAGGACATGATGTCGCTCGTGGGCGGCACGGTGAACTACTCCGGATTCGGCAACGTCGATCTCGTGGTCGAAGCGGTGTTCGAAGATGTGAACGTGAAGCACAACGTGTTGCGCGAAACCGAAGCGGTGCTCAAGCCGACCGCGATTTTCGCGACCAACACGAGCACCATTCCCATCGCGCGTATTGCCGAAGTCTCCAAGCGGCCGTCGCGCGTGTTGGGGATGCACTTCTTTTCGCCCGTGCACAAGATGCCGTTGCTCGAGGTGATCGTCACGCCGCAGACGAGCGACGAAGTGATCGCGACCACCGTGGCGTACGGGAAACAGCTTGGCAAAACGGTGATCGTCGTCAACGATGGACCGGGCTTTTTCGTGAACCGGATCCTGACCCCATATCTCAACGAAGCGGGACATCTGTTGGAAGAAGGGGTGGCAATCGAGGCGATCGACAAAGCGCTCGCCGACTTTGGCTTCCCGGTGGGACCGATCACCTTGCTCGATGAAGTGGGGCTGGATGTCGCAGGGAAGGCGGGGCACGTGATGTTCGACGCCTTTGGCGCGCGTCTATCACCGCCCGAGTCGCTGCGTCGCGTGATCGAAGCGGGGCGCTACGGCCGCAAGAGCAAGAAAGGATTTTATCTGTACGATGAGGATGGCAAAAAAGGGGCGGTGGATGCTTCGGTGTACGAGGTGTTCGCGCCCGGCCATGCGCGTACCGAAGTGCCGGACGATGACATCGTGCGCCGCACGGTCTACGCGATGCTCAACGAAGCGGCGCGGTGTGTGCAGGACGGCATCATCCGCTCACCGCGCGATGGCGATGTCGGGGCGGTGTTTGGTTTTGGCTTCCCACCGTTCCGTGGCGGTCCATTCCGGTATATCGACAGCATTGGCGTGACGGAGCTCGTACAACAATTGGATGATTTGAATATCCGGTTTCCAGGGCGGTTCGAGGCGGCGCCGCTCCTGGTCAACATGGCACACGCCAGAGGCCGCTTTTATCCCATGCGTTAAAACCGTTGCTCATGTCTCATTCGTACGTACGAACCGCGCTGATCCGCGCGGCGGTCCTTGGTATTCTCCCCTGTCTCCCACTCGCCGCGCAGCGTCCCACGGCTCCAGTGCAACCGACGACCTACGCGGGATCGGCCGGCAATCACCGACTCACCGTCGATCGGATTTTTCGCACCGGCGAGTTTCGCAGCGGGCCAATGCCCGATGTACATTGGCTCAAAGATGGGATCTCGTACATCGATCTCGCGTCGAGTAGCGATGGGTACGATATCGTGCGCGTGGATGCGGCAACGGGGAAAACGACGGTCTTGATGCCGGCCTCCGCGTTGGTGGAT
>Ga0105237_10009915_pt1 | contig 10166 bp, 10 predicted proteins | sample KBSC24metaG_FD_81520 | JGI IMG/M metagenome (GOLD analysis project Ga0105237, IMG submission 81520) | Corn rhizosphere microbial communities from Kellogg Biological Station, Michigan, USA - KBS C2-4 metaG | ecosystem: Host-associated > Plants > Roots > Rhizosphere > Soil | place: Michigan, USA... | reverse complement strand
ATCGTTCCATCCGGTCCCGCCGGAGGCACTGCTGAGCGCCCAGCCCGCTGCGTTCGTGGCGTCGGCGAGAAGCTCGATGTTCTCCACCTTCTCCTCACTTGATGCCTCCGGCCGCCAGGCCTAAAAGTGCGCTTGTCCCCGGTCTCAATGGCTCGCGTACAGCCTTTTTTGCAACTCATCTAACCGGATGCTTAAATCCCAATATGGGCGTAGAATGTAGCTGGAGTCAGGAAGGAGCCACGTATGATCATCATCGTTCTCTTTGCCCTCATGTTCGCCTGCATGGCGGCCGTGTATCTCGCCTTCATCGTACTGATGGTTTGGGCGGCAATAACCAAGTTCAACGATATGTTTGAGGGCAAACCCGACGAGCCCAGCCTTCCCGCCCACTCTGCCACGGCCGTGAGCGCGACCGTCGTCACGGCCAAGACGGGCCTGTAGCGGGGCCCTCCTGCGCAGGCACATTGCCCGCGGATTACCAGGGCTCTGCGTTGACGGCTCGGTCAAGCCTTCCACATGCGGTAGAATCGCTGGGTAGTTATGCGGCGACTGCTCATTGGTGTCCTTCTCACCACCGGCGTTGCCTTCGCTCAACCTGACCCGCCTCACTTCGAGGTTGTCTCCATCAAACCCTGCAAGAGCGTTTCGCAAAGCCATACCAACGCATCGCCCGGCCGGCTGACCTTCGAATGCGTCTCCCTCGATGAACTAATTCGCGACGCCTATGTCGCCTTTGCCGATGGCGTCACACTGCCGTCCCGCACTCTGATGGCCCTAAGGTCGCAGAAGTTCAAAGGCGCTCCGCCGTGGAGTACCTCCGACCGTTTCACCATCAACGCCAAGGCGGACGCTCCCGCCGGATACTTGATGATGCGAGGCCCTATGCTTCGTCTCATCCTCGAGGATCGCTTCAAGCTCAGAACGCATCGCGATCCTCGGGAATTCCCAATCTACGAATTGATGGTCACCGGTGTCCCTAAACTGGCGCCCTGGAAGCCTGGATCGTGCATGGAGGCGGCACCGGATCCCTTCCAGGGCCCGCCACACTGGGAGAAGGGACAACCTCCTCCGCTCGTGACGTGCGGTGGTTTCACTCCCAACCGACGTACCGGCGGTAACGATATTCGGGGCACTACCATGCAGGAACTGTGTGTCATGCTCAGCGGCTCAGTCGCGCGCGACGTCATCGATAAGACCCGCCTCGATGGCCGCTACGATCTCCATCTGGACCTTACACTGGACGATCTTTTTCCTCGCTCTCAGCCGAAGCCCGGGGAAGCGCCCGCCGATCCGTTCTCGTTGCTCAATAGCGAATTCCGTAAATACGGTCTGAAGCTGCAACCTTCTAAAATGACCGCCGGCTTCCTCGTCATCGATCACGCCGAACGGCCCACCCAAAACTGAACCGCTGTACAATAACCGCGAGATGCGGCCCGATGTTGCCAAGCTCTTCCACAAACTCGCGGACCTCTCCCCCGAGGCACGAGCGCAATATCTCGCCGAGCACCCGGTGGATACAGACGCTCGCCGCGAAGTGGAAGAACTGCTGGCCCACGACACACTCGACATCGACCGCGTCCCCCAGGCCATCGTCTCTGCCGCAGCCCAACAACTCGTCCGCGACAATGCGCAAGGCGTGCGCTGCGGAGCCTTCCGCCTGGTGCACCCCATTGGACGCGGAGGCATGGGCGTCGTCTACCTTGCCGAGAGAGTCGATGGCGAGGTCGCCCAACGCGCCGCCATCAAGCTCCTCCACGCCGGCAACGAAGTCCACCTCGAACGATTTCTCCAGGAGCGCGAGATCCTGGCCGCGCTCGCCCATCCCAACATCGCCCACCTCCTCGATGCCGGCCGCCTCGACGATGGCCAGCCCTACTTCGCCATGGAGTACATCGAGGGCAAGCCTATCCACGAGCACTGTGAAGGCTTCAACATCCGCCAGAAGATCGAAGTGTTCCTCAAAGTGTGCGGCGCAGTTGACTACTTGCATCGCAACCTGGTCGTCCACCGCGACCTCAAGCCCAACAACATCCTCGTGACCGCTCTCGGAGAGCCCAAACTCCTCGACTTCGGCATTGCGAAGATGCTCGATTTCGATCGCGACCTCACCGCCACCCACCTGCGTCTGCTGACGCCGAACTACGCCAGCCCCGAGCAGGTGCGCGGCGGCGACGTGGGAACCAGCAGCGACATCTATTCCCTCGGCGCCGTCCTCCACACTTTGCTCACCGGAAAGCCGCCTCAGGACACGCGGCCCAGCCAGGCACCCACCGGGCTGAAGGGCGATCTCGACCTCATCCTGCAAACCGCGCTCCGCCCCGAGCCGGATGAACGCTACTCGTCAGCGGAAGACTTCGCCGACGATCTCAGGGCATACCTCAGCTCCCATCCGATTCGTGCGCGCTTGGGCGACCGGGCCTATCGTTCCAGGAAACTGGTCCGCCGTTATCGGGTTCCCGTCGCCTTGACTGGTGCACTCGCAGTTGCCCTCATTAGCATCGTAGGCCTGGTCTGGTATCGCTCACGGGCGGCAGCTGCGCTACACAATCTCACACCTGTACGGATCACCTCGAACACTACTGATTTGCCCGTCGATGCGGCCGCCCTCTCACCCGATGGCAAACTAATCGCTTACTCCGACCAGCTCGGAATCCACCTTCGCGACATAGCTAGCTCTACAACCCGCCTATTGCCCGAAACCGCTGGTCATTTGCTCGGGCAGTGGATGCCGGATGGCGCTGCCATCCAAACCACTTTGCAGCGGGATGGCGAAACCAAGACGATGCTCGTCTATCCATCCGGCACTCCACCCGCTCCGGCACTCGACTCGGATGCCGGGCGGCTGTCGCCCGATCGCAAATTTCGCGCCACCTCTCCGGCAAACCGGCGCAGCATCCTGATCCAATCCACCCAAGGCGGTGACTCACGCGAACTCTGGAAAGCCGACGGCAAGAACATCTTGTTGTCTTTTCAATGGAGCCCCGACTCGAAACAAATCGCGGTAATCAGCTACTGGTGGGATCATTCCATTCTCGAAACCGTTGACGTCGCAACTGGAAAGAAGACGGTTCTGGTGTCCGCCGATCGCGCACAGCCCATTGGCGCCCTGGTTTGGCCCACCCAGAACCGCATCATCCTCGAGATTGCCGAAAAAACCGGCGTCAACTCCTACAACAGCAACCTCTGGGAGATCCGGCCGAATAGTTCCGAAGGAACATCAAACCGCAGCCTCCGCAAACTGACCTCATGGACCGACTTTCCCATTCAGAATTCCTCGCTCACCACCGACGGCAAGCGTCTGGTCTTCGTGCGGCACTTCGCCCAGAGGGATGTGTATGTCGCCGGCATCAATCCCGCCCGGTCCCGCATCGACACGCCTCGCCGCCTCACTCTCGAACTCGGTGACGACTATCCCACCGCTTGGACCTTCGACAGCCGGTCCGTGCTTCTTACCTCCGATCGTAACGGACCCATGAACATCTTTCTCCAGGGTCTGGATCGGCGGACTGCTGACCGGCTGGTCGCCCTGCCGGGAACCCAAATGCTCCCGCGTGTCACACCGGATGGTAAATCGGCTCTCTTCTGCGATGTCCTTCCTAAAGGCCGGACCTGCCGCCTGATGATGGTCCCCCTCTCCGGGGGAGCGCCAACATTCCTGGAGGAGATCCCCGACATTGGTGATTTCCATTGCTCTCCCGCCGGTCCTTGTCTGGTGGCGCAGATGTACGGACTCGACACCGACTACGTCGTTTATCAACTGGATTTGGCGAAAGGTAAGGGCCGCGAAATCTATCGCGACGCGGACAGCCATTCCGGCAGCCCCGATATCTCACCCGACGGTAAATGGCTGGCAGCCACATCCGAAACCAAGATCGTGGTCCGCTCATTTGCGACCGGCTCGATCGTTCGCGAAATTCCAGTTCCCGGTGCTACACGTCTGATGATGCTGAGCTTCGCGTCCGATGGCAAAGGCGTCTTTGTTGGTGACCTGCTACCCACCGAAGCGCGGCAACTCTACGTCGACCTTTCCGGTAAGTCCACCCTCCTCTGGCGCCAGCCAGGCAGTTCCGCCATCTGGAGTCATCACTCGCCGGACGGCAAACATCTCGCGATGCTGATGTACACCAGCGATTCCAACGTCTACATGGTCGAAAATTTTTGAGGAACTGTCCCAACCCAGTGAGGCAATCAGGAACAGTACGAAAGTCCTGGCGTCGCCCGGGAAATGCACGCACTGTAAACGCAAAACGTACACCTCGTGGACACCTGACTGCAAAGTGGACATCTAAGTCCCACCCTTGGGATCAATATTTCCCCTATTTACGGTACTTAGGGGAATCCCGGGGTCTGGCCATCCACTTGCTTAGATCATGTTGCCATGAGTGCTGCCGCCCAAGCCGTATACCCTAATATTGCCAAGTTCGATGAGTTGATGGCTGAGATTGAAGCTGGATTGATCTACGCCGCCAGTGCGATCGAATATCAGTGGGAGGTTCCTGCCCGTGCCGAAGCCTGCCGGGTGGACGCCCAGGAGCTCTACCAGTCCGCTCTCCGCATGCTTGAAGTCCAGAAGTTCGACTCTCGACAGATGGAGGAAATCAACGCCAATCTACGCTCGTTGGAGCAGTGGATTGGGCAGTCGAAACCTGCCGGCGTCTCACCCCTGATCGCCGCCTAGAACTCGCCCTCCGACAATCCGCCGATCCTCACTTCCCAAGACCAGCCCGGCAATTTAACATTTTGTAAGTTTGGGGCGCGTCCGCTGCACGTTCAGTATGTACCGCTTGCTCGTGCGCGCCGTTTCGGATCTGAACCGCAACCGCCAGGGAGCGGTGGCCGATATTTTGTTCGCGCAGTCCCTCAGTTCGGGTACGTCCCGACGATCTTCTTCACCCACCCGTGTAGCCCATGAATCCAGCCGCCATTCGGTAAGAACATGAAGGGGCACTCCCCGGGAATCACGGCGATCCCCTGTGATTCGCAGAACCCAACCGCCTCGGGGCTCACCGCTCCTGCACCCCCGCCCCGGAACATCCACACCCGCCCGACATGCGCGGCGGCGCAATCCCGTACCACCGCGTCCGTCACTCTCGGCGAGGTCATCAACAGCACCTCGGAAACCGGGGGCTGCACCTCCATCAGGTTGGCGAAACACTCCTGTCCATCGATTTCCGTAGCCGCCGGATTCACCGGCACCACGTCGTAACCGCGATTCTTCAATTCACGAAACAGCACACGCGAGAAATCTTTCGGGTGCTGCGAAACCCCCACCATCGCGAATCGTTTCTCGCTCAGAAATTCCCGAATCTCTTCCAGTGTACTCATCGGATCTGAATCTCCTCATTTCATTATCAGCAAAATCACACCACTAGTCTCCTTCCCCTTGACTATCTACAAACTTGCGATTTATTGTAGATAGTCGAGGGGAGCACTTGGGTAAACCTACCGATCTCGTCCAGGGCACGCTCGATCTGTTAATTCTGCGGACGATCTCGCTAGAGCCGATGAACGGCTGGGCCATCGCCAAGCGCATCGTTCAAGTCTCCGGTAATGTGCTCCAGGTACAGCAAGGCTCGCTCTATCCGGCCCTTCACCGTTTGGAGCATCAAGGTTGGATCAAGGCCGAATGGAAGAACTCCGAAAATCGCCGCCGCGCCAAGTTCTACGCCCTGACAGCCGCCGGCCGCAAGCGCCTCAAATCCGAGGTCGACAATTGGTATCGTCTCTCGAATGCCATCGGCCTGGTGATTGAGACCATTTAAGAGGAGGGAATATGCCGTGGGTCGCGGTCATTCGCAACACGCTTCGATCGCTCTTCAAACGACGCCAGCTCGAGGTCGAACTTCACGAAGAGTTCGAATACCACCTGCAACACGAGATCGAAGCGAACCTCCGCGCCGGTATGCCGCCCGATGAAGCTCGTCTTGCGGCCCTCCGCCTCATCGGCCCGATTTCTCTGCAACAGGAAGAGTGTCGCGATTCGCGAGGCGTTGCCTTCTTCGAGACGTCCCTTCGCGACGTCCGCTATGCGGCGCGCATGCTCCGCCGTACACCCCTCTTCACCGCTGCGGCCATCGTCACCCTAGCCTTGGGGATTGGCGCGAACACCACCGTATTTACGTTCGTCGAGAACATCCTCCTGCGCCGCCTTCCTGTTCGCGAACCTCATCGACTCGCATTTCTCAACCGCGATGGTATCGTGAACGTTTCCTATCCCACCTACCTCGATCTGCGCGATCGCAACGGTGTCTTCTCCCACCTCGCCGCCTACCGCTTCGTTCCCGTCAGCATGAGCGTTCAATTGCGCGAGAACTGTCGGGTCTGGGGCTACGAAGCCAGCGGCAATTATTTCGATGAGCTTGGCATTCAACCATTCCTCGGCCGATTCTTCGGACCCGCGGAGGATGACCAGCCGGGCGCCAATGCGGTCGTTGTGATCAGCCATCGCTTGTGGCGCGATCGTTTCGCCTCGGACCCGAACGTTCTCGGCCGCCAGGTCAAGCTCAACGGCTATCCCTTCACTGTTGTCGGAGTATCCGCTGCCGGATTCACCGGAACCGAACTCATCCTCAGTGCCGATTATTGGGTCCCTTTGAGCATGGTGGCCGCCATTGAGCCAGGCAGCGACTGGCTTCGTTCCCGATCCGCGCAGAACCTCTGGGCGCTCGGCCGCCTCAAACCCGGTGTCTTGCAGTCGCAAGCCGAGGCCGATCTGAACCGCATTGCCCAGGACCTCGCCGGTGTCTACCCCGATATCCTCGATCGCAAAACCCGCTTCCACCTGTCAACCCCCGGACTCCTCGGCCAGGCTCTTCGCGGACCCATCACCACCTTCGGCCTCGTGCTCACCGGCATCGGCGCGCTCGTTCTCCTGCTGGCATGCGTGAATCTCGCCGGGATGTTGACGGCGCGATCCTCCGACCGTCGTCGTGAGGTGGGCATTCGTCTTGCCTTAGGCGCCGGCAAACTGCGCCTTTTCCGCCAACTGATGACCGAGAGCCTCTTGCTGGCCCTGAGCGGTGCGGCAACGGGTTTCGCCCTCGCCTTCGGTGCATGCCGTATCTTCAGCTCCTGGCACCTGGCCCTCGATATTCCCTTCGAAACCGCCATTCGTCCAAATGCTCGCGTGCTCTGCTTTACCGCCGCTGTAGCTTTCGCCACTACGCTCCTCTTCGGCTTGCTCCCCACCCTGCAGACGTTGCGAACTGACCTGATCCCCAGCCTCAAAAACGCCCCAGGCACACGCTTGCGCGGGTGGGGCGTTCGCGACCTCATCGTCACCGGACAGATCGCCCTCTCGGTATCCTCGTCATCTGTTCCGTCCTGGTCGTGCGCAGCTTGCAGCGCGCGCTTGACGTCAAACTGGGCTTCGAACCCGCCCACGCCATTTCGGCCTCTTTCGATCTGCGCCTGCAAGGCTATGATTCACAGCGGAGCCGCGCCTTCGACGATGCGCTCGTCGCCAAGGTCTCCTCGCTTCCAGGAATGCGCGCCGTTGGTCTCATCAACGATTTTCCCCTCCGGATCGGTGAGGACAGCTCCGCCGTTATGCGTCCGGACCGCCCCACACCACCACCATCGGAAAGGCGAGAGGCCGTCGTTTATAAAATCTCGGAGGGTTATCTGAAGGCGGCCGGCACCAGGCTGCTCCGCGGGCGGGATTTTGAGTCGCGGGATCGCCAGGTCTCTCCCGCGCCCGTCATCGTCAATCAGGCGCTGACGAATGCCTTGTTTCCCAAAGAGGACCCCATCGGCAAGCGCATTCGCTTGAATACCAGCCCGGCCGATCCCGGTTTAGAAATCGTCGGCATCACCGAGACCGGCAAGTATGAATCCCTCGGCGAAGACCCCAAGCCGGCGATCTTTCTTCCTATCCAGCAAAATGGTACGGCCGAGACGACACTGGTCGTTCGTACCGAACTGCCACCAGTCGAAGCCTCTGGGATGTTGCGCAAAGCGATTCTCGATCTCGACCCGGATCTGACCCTTTACGCTGTCGGAGGTCTTCAAGACCAGCTGTCCCTCCCGCTATTTCCTGCGCGAGCCGCCGCCATCGTGCTCGGCATTTTTGGCATCCTCGCGATCGTCCTGGCCGCCACCGGCCTTTTTGCGTTGATGGCCTACGCCGTTGCACGCCGCACCCGCGAAATTGGCATCCGGATGGCGTTGGGCGCACGCCCCACCGAGGTCCTCTCTTCCATCTTCCGGCGAACGCTCCTCCTCTCCGCCGTCGGAATCTCGACCGGCACCCTCGCCGCTCTCGCTGCCGGACGACTGCTTTCCGCCATTCTCTACGGCATCAGCCCGCGCGATCCGCTCACCTACGCCACTGCCATTCTGCTCATCGCGCTCGTCGCCCTCATCGCCTGTTGGCATCCCGCAACTCGCGCCATCCACATCGACCCCGTCACCACCCTCCGCGAAGAATGATCGTGTTGTTGTGGGCAGGCGCTTCCGCCTGCCCATTCCGGAAGCTGGCTCGGCAGAGGTCTGAATCAGACATTCGCATTTAACCAGGCATTCATGCCGGCCCCTCCGAAACATCGCCAGCGGAGGAGGGATCAATCGTCCTCCCGCCCGATCCTCACGCACCTGAATGTTCCTCCCCGGGAATAACTGTTTCGAATCGAGTGATTGAGAAATTGCGGGGTGAATTCGTGCAACATTCATTTCGACTGTTTGAAGCTTTTTCTTCTCGCGCAGTCCGATGTGCCATATGCCGTGCTGGCACATGGCTATCCACCGGCTTCGCAAGGTGTTGTGGGACAGGCGCTTCCGCTAAGCGCTTCCGCCTGTCCATTCCGTAAGCTGCCCGGTTTTCAACCCTGCCGATCTCCCGCACCGCCTCGTCGCGGAAAGCACGCCCCACCTGACTTGGTCACCCCAAGTCCGACTTCTTTGACGCCTATAGCAGTCGGAAATTCACTTCGACCGTTGCCGCCACCAAAACCGGCTTTCCGTCCTTCTTACCTGGAGAGAATTTCCACTTCTTTACGGCTTCGATAGCTTTCTCGTCGAGCCCCAATCCCAAGCTCCGCACCACCCTGATGTTGCTGGCTCGCCCGTCGGAATTGACCTCAATGTACAGCAGGACGGTCCCTTGATACTTCGCCTTGCGGGCCTCTTCGGAGTACTCAGGATCCACCTTGAGCAGCACGACCGGTGCCGTCACTCCGCCGCCCACGCGATAGACACCGCCCCCGATTCCACCGCCTTCGCCTGGTCCGTAACCACTACCTCCTCCCGACCCAACGCCACCGCCTTTCCCACTCCCGATGCCGCTGCCAGACCCGGTTCCATTCGACGGTGGCCCCAGTCTCGCGAGTGGATCGCCATACTGCACCATATTGACGTTCGGCAGACTCACGTCCGGAGGTGCAATGATGGACGGCTCCATCGTGAGCTTGGGATCCAGATTGTTGGCAACCACTACCGGAGGAGTAAATTGCCGGGGCGCTACTTTCGGAAGACGCCCCTTGCTAGCCGCGAGCGGAGAGCGGTCACCGCCACCTCCCCCGCCCGCCATCTTGTCATGCGCCGGCGCGGCCTTCGGCTGATATTCAGGAATACTCGGATCAAGCAAACCGACAAACCGAACGATCTTTTGCGGCACCACCTTGGTGGAGGCAAAGGTGAACAACACCAACACCACCGCGGACTGAAACGCCGCAGACATGACCCAAGACTTCTTCTGGTGGCCGTACTGTCCCCAGATCTCGCGCACCAGGACCGGCCTTGAGGTGATATCGAGAGCTGGGCGTTCGGGCCGCACAAACTCGCGCAGGTTGCTCCAGAGGGAGCGATACCACGGCCCATCGATCGAAGGAAGCAACAGGCGCTGCAGATGGTCTGTTGCAGGGATCACGGTCCAGTGCATTTCGGCCGCGCGATCCTTCACGCTCGCGCGCTCGCTCCAGTCCCGTACGGCGCCGCGGAAATTCGCGAGCGAACCTACGAGGCTGGCTATTCTGGTCTGGCACGCTGCGCACGCGTCGGCATGCTGGCGTTCTTCGGGACTCACATCGCCGATGAGATACATGGAAACTCCTTGATCGGATAGATGCTTGTTCATTTCGTTCCCTCCAGCCGCGCGCGCACCGATTGAAGCGCTCGAAAGAGGTGGGTCTTTACCGTGCCTTCCTTCATCCCCGTCACTTGGGCGATTT
>Ga0105237_10009913_pt1 | contig 10169 bp, 8 predicted proteins | sample KBSC24metaG_FD_81520 | JGI IMG/M metagenome (GOLD analysis project Ga0105237, IMG submission 81520) | Corn rhizosphere microbial communities from Kellogg Biological Station, Michigan, USA - KBS C2-4 metaG | ecosystem: Host-associated > Plants > Roots > Rhizosphere > Soil | place: Michigan, USA... | reverse complement strand
TTCTACCGCCTCACCGAGCGCCCTCCGCGCTCGCTCATGGCGTTGGCGCTCAAGCGTGGTGGCGGCCAGGTCAACGTCGCCGCAGCGGGCCAACTCCTGCCTCCGCTTCTCCGCCGCTATCCCCATCTCCAGCAGCAGGTCAAAATGCACCTGCGACAGATTCCGTCCCAGGTGAAGTTCTACTTCCACCTCGACGAGGATGACGCGCTTCAGATCCGTCTCGCCGCCGACGCGCGCGAAGGCAAGCTCCACTGGGAATGGTCCGACGACGGCTGGACCAAGACCCAGCCCCGGCAGATCGAGGCTTCCAAGGGCGACGAGGACAGCTACGTCCACATTCCCGCGCCCGAGATGGTCGTGAACGAGAACGGTTCCGGGGAAGGGGATTCCCACGGCGGTTCTCATGGTCGCGATGTCGAAATCTGGGATGACGTCCCCGCCGATGCCGACACCGCCACGGCCCTCGCCTGGCTGCGCGGCTTCGAGGCCGAGCGCGGTGAGCTCTGCGGCCGACCCGACAACTCCGGCTGGTGGGTTATCCTCCAGCCCATGCGCATCCCGCCGATTTTGCAGCACTGGAAAGACCGTTCCGCCGCGTGGCAATACTTCGCCAACCGCCGCTTCCAGCATCTCATCAGCGGCAAGCGCCGCCGCTTCCCGAAGCTCAAGATTCAATCGACCGGCATCGACTGGTTCAGCGTCCAGGCCGAGTGGGAGGACGAAACCGTCTCCATGACCGAGGCCGATTGGGCACGCCTGCACCAGAACGACGACCCCTACGTCAAGCTCTCCAACGGCACCTGGATGGAGCGCGAGGAAGCCACCGCCATGGCCGAAGCCGTCACTGCGCTGGCCGAGATCGGTGTCCAAGTCGGCGCGGGCGAGCAGCAGGTCGGCGCCTGGCAGATGTCGGGCGCGCAGCAGACCGCCTGGAAAAAACTCGAGACTCTCGTCGACGGCGAAAGCGACACCATCATCCGCAAGCTCCGCCAGGCCGTCACCGATTTCAAGGGCCTGCCCGAAATCCCCGAGCCCAAGGGCCTGCATGCCGAGCTGCGTCCCTACCAGAAAACGGGACTTCACTTCCTGGCCTACGCCTCGCGTTTCAGCCTCGGCGCCCTGCTGGCCGACGACATGGGTCTCGGCAAAACGGTCCAGGCGCTTGCCTGGCTCCAGCACCTGCGTGAAAAGGACGGCATGGGCCCCAGTCTCGTCATCTGCCCCGCCAGCGTCGTCTTCAACTGGCAGCGTGAGGCCGAGCAATTCACACCCGACCAGAAAGTCCTCCTCCTCACCGCTGGCGAGCACCGCCACAGCCTGCGCGAGGAAATTCCCCAGCACGACCTCGTCGTCACCAACTACGCGCTCTTGCGCCGTGACCTCGCCTCGCTGCAAAAATTCGCCTTCCGCGCCATCATCCTCGACGAAGCGCAGAACATCAAAAATCCCGACTCCATGGTCGCCCGCGCCGCCAAGGCACTCAAGGCCGACCACAAGCTGGCGCTCACCGGTACGCCGCTTGAGAACCGCCTCCTCGACCTTTGGAGCATCATGGAATTTGTCCATCCTGGTTACCTGCCCGACCGCGCGAAGTTCCTCGACCAGTACGACCGCGGTGCTTCGCAGCCCGCGCGCGCGCTTCTCTCCAGCCGCATGCGTCCCGTCATGCTCCGCCGCCTCAAGAAGCAGGTCGCGCAGGATCTTCCCGACCGTATCGAAGAGCGTCTCGACTGCGAGCTCACCGAGGGCCAGCGTAAATTCTACCTCGCCGAGCTCCAGCGCAGCCGTCAGTCGCTCGCCACCCTTGACGCCCCCGCGGGCCAGTCACGCATGCACGTCCTCGCCGCGCTCACCCGCCTGCGCCAGATCTGCTGCCATCCCTCGCTCGCAGGCGGCAAGAAGGGCCTCGGCTCGGGGAAGACCTCCGCGCTCTTCGAGGTTCTCGAGCCGCTCTACGCCGGTGGCCACAAGGTCCTCGTCTTCTCCCAGTTCGTCGAGATGCTCAAAATTCTCAAGACCGAGCTCGAGGAAAAGGGCCGCCCCTACTTCATGCTCACTGGCCAGACCACCCAGCGCGGCGAAGTCGTCCAGGCCTTCCACGACTGCAAGGAACCGGCGGTATTCCTCCTTTCGCTCAAGGCGGCAGGCACCGGACTCAACCTCACCTCCGCCAGCTACGTCGTGCTTTATGACCCTTGGTGGAATCCGGCGGTGGAAGCGCAGGCCATCGACCGTACCCACCGCATCGGCCAGGATCGCACCGTCATCGCCTACCGCCTCGTCACCCGCGGCACCGTCGAGGAAAAAATCTGGCGCCTCCAGCAAAGCAAGGCCCAGCTCGCCCAGGATGTTCTCGGTGAGGAGGGCTTCACCGGCAGCCTCTCCAAGCAGGACTTCGATTATCTCCTCGAGGACACGTCGGAGGAGCTGGAAGTGCCCACCGAACCGGCCTAGGCGGGGACTTTCGCGTGACGCCCGATCCTTCCTCCGGACCTTCCGCGACCGAGTTTTACCGGAAGATCTACCGGCCCACGCCGCCGATCACCAAATTACTCATCGGCTACTTTCTCCCCTGCTTCGGCGGAGTCTTCTTGATCGCGGGCCTCCTGCTGGCCATCTTCTTACCCCGGTTCCTGATGGACGATCTTCCTCCGCCATCGGACCTGCCCGGCATCACCACCATCTCCTCATGACGAACGACAAATCCCATTTCATCTCCCTCGAAGGAGGCGAAGCCGCCGGCAAGTCCACGCAGATCGAGCGCTTGGCCGAACGGCTGGAAAAACTCGGCCACCGCGTCATCGTCACCCGCGAGCCGGGGGGCACCCAACTGGGCGAAACGATCCGCCACCTCCTCAAGTACGCCCCCGAGGGCCGCGGCATGACCGACGAGGCCGAGCTGCTCCTCTTCCTCGCCAGCCGCGCCGAGCTTGTGCGCAAGGTCATCGCCCCGGCACTGGATCAGGGCGCCTGGGTCCTCTCCGACCGCTTTCTCGATTCCACCACCGTCTACCAGGGCCTCGGCCGCAAGCTCCCGCCCGAAGTCGTCGAGCGGGTCAACGCCTTCGCCGTCGGCACCAGCCTGCCCGGTCTTACCCTCGTCCTCGACCTCGAGCCCGAGGAGGCGCGCCGCCGCCTGCAAAAGCGCACCCAGTCCGGCGAAGAGATTTTCGACCGCATGGAAGCCGAAACCACCGATTTCTTCGCCCGCGTGCGGCAGGGTTACCACAATCTCGCCCAAGCCCATCCCCATCGCGTAAAAATCATCTCCGCTGGCGGCACCATGGACGAAACCGCCGCCGCCATCTGGGAAGAAGTCTCCCGTACCTTTAATATCTGATCCCATGCCCTTCCGCGCTGAAGAACTCCGCCGCCGTTTCGCCGCCAGCATCGAGCAGGGCCGGATGGGTCATTCCTACCTCCTGACCGGTGACCGCGCCGAGGCGCTCGAAAACCTCGCCCTCGGTCTCGCGGGCCAAGTCCTCGACGCCGCGCCGAAGGACCATCCCGACTTCCACGCCGTCCGTCCCGAATCGAAATCGCGCCACATCACCGTCGAGCAGATCCGCGAACTGGAACGTGAACTCTACCTGCGCCCCTTCACCGCGCCGCTCAAGGTCGCCGTCATCTTCGATGCCGAGCGCATGTGCCTCGGCGGCGCCAGCGCGGCCAACGCCTTCCTCAAGACCTTGGAGGAACCACCCGCCCACACCCTCATCCTCCTCACCTCGGGCCGCCCCGCCATGCTCCTGCCCACCATCATCTCGCGCTGCCTGCGGCTCGATCTCGGTTTCGAGGACATCGACTCCTCCTCTGCCAGCGCACCCGACTGGATCCGCCGCTGGTACGCTGCCCAGCCGAACCCCGCCCTCCGTGCCTACGCCCGCGCGCAGGTGATGCACGATCACTGGACCGAACTGCGCGAAGCCGCCGAGAAACATCAGGACGATTCATCCGAGCAGGACGAAGACATTGCCGCCGCGCTACTCGAGGCCGAATTTCAACTCACCCGCCAGGAATCGATCGCCCAGCTCCAGCGCTGGTACTGGCGCCGTTCCGAAGCCGCCGCGAAAACCTCCGAGCCCGAGCGCATCCGCGCCGTCAAGGCGCTCGAGGATCTCCAGGCCGCCCTCGCGCAAAACTGCGAAGCCCATCTCGCCGTCGAACGCGCCTGCCTCCGCATCGAGGGTTTGGTTTAGGAATTGCCACTCCGGGCGAGTGGAATATCTCGCGGGTTGCCGTAAAACATTCGCGCTCACACCGCCGTCATTCCGAGCGGAGATGAGCCGTTGAATAAGTACGAGCGCAAAATTAACCCGAACCGCAGTCGAGGAACCTGGCCCGAATCATCTCGCGATGGAAAAGCGGCGAAACGTTTCCTATTCCCGCAAGGGCCACCCGCCTGCCGCATGGACGACAAGCGAATGCCCTTTTCCGTCCTGAAAAGAGAAACGACGCCATCTGCACATTTCGACTCATCCGGCCATATCCCTCGACTGCGCCTCGGATGAGCCTGCCGTCAACTCACCCTTCCCGGCTCGGCTTCGCTCGGGATGACGGAGGGGGATTACTCCGGCCGCAGCACCGTATCCTCCGGCGGCGCGCTCAGGTCGGACTCCGGATAATCGAGCGTGAAGTGGAGGCCGCGGCTTTCGCGGCGGCTCAGCGCGCAATCGACGATCAGCGACGCCACCAGCACCAGATTGCGCAGTTCGATCAGGTCGCCGGTCATCTTGTAATTCCAGTAATACTCCTGCACCTCGCCGTTTAGACTGCGCAGACGGTTCGCCGCCCGTTTCAGCCGTTTCGTCGTGCGCATGATGCCCACGTAATCCCACATCAGCTGACGGATCTCGCGCCAGTTGTGATAAATCACCACCAACTCGTCCGGATCCTGCGCCGAGCCGCTCTGCCACGACGGAATATCCTTCTGCGACGGTGGTGCCGCCTCCAGCTTCACCGTCTCCGCCGCGCGATGAGCCACCACCAGCGCCTCCAGCAGCGAATTGCTCGCCAGCCGGTTCGCGCCGTGGAGACCGGTGCAAGCCACCTCGCCCACTGCCCAGAGACCCGGTAATTCGGTCCGTCCCTCCGGCGTCGTCACCACCCCGCCGCACTGGTAGTGGGCCGCGGGCACGACCGGGATCGGTTCCTTCGCCATGTCGATCCCGCACTCGAGACACTTCGCATAAATCGCCGGGAATCGGCTCTGCAAAAACTCACGGCTCTGATGCGTGATATCGAGATAGACGCATCGCTCGCCCGTCTTCTTGATCTCCGCGTCGATCGCCCGCGCCACAATATCGCGGGGCGCCAGCGACTTGAGCGGATGCACGCCATCCATGAACGGACGCCCCGCCGCATTGCGCAGGATGCCGCCCTCGCCGCGCACCGCCTCGCTGATCAAAAACGACTTCGCCTGCGGATGAAACAGGCACGTCGGATGAAACTGGATGAACTCCATGTTCGAGACCGGCACGCCCGCGCGGTAAGCCATCGCCACGCCGTCGCCGGTCGCGATATCAGGATTCGTTGTGTAGAGATAAACCTTCCCGCACCCGCCCGTCGCCAGCAGCACATGTGCCGCTCCCACCGTCTCCACCCGCCCTGTTGCGCAATCGAGAACGTAGACGCCCACGCAACGGTTGTCCGTGGCAAAGCCCAGCTTGCGTCGCGTGATCAAGTCGATTGCCGCGTGATTCTCAAAGATCGCCACATTGGGATGCGCCGCCAACGCCGCCAGCAAAGCCCGCTCGATCTCGCGCCCCGTCACGTCCTTCGCGTGCAGGATGCGCCGTTTCGAGTGACCGCCCTCCCGTCCCAGGTCGAGCTCGTGCGCGGTGCCGTTCTCGCGCTCAGTGAAGGCCATGCCGAGATCGATCAACTCCTTGATTCGTGCTGGACCTTCTTCCACGATGCCGCGCACCACATCCTCGTGGCAAAGTCCTGCGCCGCACTCGAGCGTATCGCGGACGTGCAGGTCGAACGTATCCTCGCTCGAAGTCACGCAGGCGATGCCGCCCTGCGCGTAGTTCGTGTTCGACTCCGCCCGGTTCTTCTTCGTGATCACCGCCACGGAACCCTTCTCCGCCACGTTCAGTGCAAAAGTCAGTCCCGCGATGCCCGAGCCGAGCACCACGTGGTCATAACCGGATTGAAGCGACATCCGGAAAGATTCTCCCGTGAAAGCCGCCGCGCCAATGGAAATTTTTCCCAAGACGGGGAATAGAATAGTTGTTAAGAGAAACCATGGCCCTGTCCAACCGAAGCGGAACGCATGCGCCGCTCCCGGTCCTGTTACGCAACAATCTCCTGGTTGCCGCCTTCATCTTCGCGTTGCTGGAACTCTGGCTCCCCTGTTTCTTTCTCACCGACGACAATCTTTCCGCGGGCTACCCGGTCTATACCGAGATCGGTCTTCGCCTCTTGCATGGGCATTCCCCCTTTGTTTCCCAATGGCTCTTCGGAGGAAACTACGACCTCCATACCGACCCGATGTTCTTCAACTGGCATCCGGTTTATCTCCTGGTGTCGCTCTTGGCCGGGACTCCGGCCCATTTCTTCATGATTGATGCCGCGGCGTTTGTCTTTTTCCTACTCGCCGCCGCCGGGTTCACTTATCTCGCTCATATTTTGAGAGAAGAGCTGGCACTGGAATTGAGCGATGGCTGGCTCATGTTCTACACCCTCAGCTACACCTACAGCTTCCTGATGATCGCGACTGGCGCCAGCTGGCTCAGCTTTCTCGGCAACCATAGCGCCCTCCCATGGCTCGCCGCGGGCATCCTGCAGAAGACGTGGCGCCGGGGCCTCGGATTGGTCACGCTTTTTTCCCTTCATCACATTTTGGGCGGACATCTTGCCCCGTTTATTTCCAGCACCATCTTCCTCACGCTCTTTGCCGGTGGTGTTGCCATCTGGCGCCGTTCTCTCCTGCCGCTAGTCTCGTGGGGTGCTGGTCTGGGTCTTGCCCTCTTGGTGGCCTTGCCCTTGCTCCTTCCCGTCTTCCAGGGCTTTCTCGGAAGCCATCGTGCCGACGGTCTGACGGTGGAGGGTATGCAAAATTCCCGCGTCCCACTCTTCGTCGCGCCTGGTTCCTATCTCGTGGGAACAGCCCTGTGGCTGGTGAAACACCCCTCCGATTTTCATGTCTATCATCCCGCTCTGGCCGCCTGCGCCGCCGCCTGGTGCCTCTTTCCGGCCCTGCTGGGACGTTCGCACTGGCGATTCTTGCCCGCCCTCTGCCTCGGGCTGGTCATCCTCGTCTCCATCCTGGTCATTCGTCCGGTCTGGCTGTCTCAGGCCATCATCCAGGTGCCCGTGCTGCGGGCTCTAAGGATGCCCTTTCGAGAACTCCTCATCTTCGAATTCTTCCTCCACCTCTTTCTCGTCACCCGCCCTCCCGCCTTTTCGGAAACCGTTCGGCGGGCGGTGGGTGGATGGAGCCTCGCCGTCTTCCTCATCCCCATGCTCCTTTACGCGCCGCCCAGTTTCAACCCGATGAAGCAGGAGAGGCGCCTTCTCTTTTCGGGTGAATTTGATGCCTACTGGCAGCAAGTCCACACCCACCTGCGGCCGAGGATCGCGTGGCGGTGGTGATTCCCGATAAATATTACGTCGAGTGGGGCGACTGGGCTCCCTTCGCTCTTCTCGGCACCCATGACTTCTGCTGCCTCGCTCATTTTCGAAACGCCTCGGGTTACTCAGTCACCGTACCCGCCGACCAGCTCTACCTCCAAACGCCGCCCGTCTATTTCTTCGGTGCCTTTCTTCCGAAACAGATTTCCGACTTATGGAAGGAGCAACCCGGCCTCAAGCTCATCGTCCTCGAAAACCTTCATCCACTGAAAATCGTCCTGCGTGCCCAGGATAACCCCGACGTTGACCTGACTCCTTACGCTCCACACGATTTGGCCTATCCATAATGGAAAGGGGCCCGGGTTGCCCGATACCTCCTCCTGACTTACATTAATCCATGCGGTCCTACCTGATCCACAGCCTGGAAGCGGAGCAGGAAAAAGTCATCGTGCACGGCCCCAGCGACTATCTCGCCCTCGTCGATCTCGAGTCTTACAAGCCCTTCGTGGGAAAGGAGACGGATCACCTCGACCTCATGGCCCACCTGCAACGGGAAACGGGCGCCCTGACCATCACCGCCTGGAGTGTCCCCCGCCGTCTTCTCAACCTGCGGCTGGTCCTGACCGGCGATTACCTCGCCATGGAACGGATGATCGAAACCCGGCAGGAAGTCTTCGCCTCCGGCTGGGTGCGCACCCATCAAGGTCAGCTCTGCCTCACCAGCCACGAGCGCCTCAACGACTGCGCCCATGACCGCCGCCACGACCTCCTCCGCGGCGACCGCCTGCCCGACGATTCGCGACCTCATCTCCTCAACGTCCCTCCCGGAACCTACTCCATCCACATCTTCAACCATCCTCCGTCTCAAACCGAAATGTGGGGAGGGGACTCCGCCCGGCCCAAGGTCCACGCCACCATCCTTCTGCGTCATTACGCCTTTCCCGCGCCCCGGGTTGCCCCCACGCGACTCAGCGGCGGCCTCATTCCCTGGGCGGGCGAGATCGCTGCGAGCGAGCCTTGGGGCGGTCAACACGCCGCTTGAAGGAACCGTGAGTTCCCTTAAAGATTTCCCTCGTAAAAATCCTTAAAAAATCTCTTGCACCCGTTTGAGTTTATGAGATGATTCCCGTCCCTCGCAAAACGAGGGGGTCTGGCTGAGCAGCTCAATGCACTCGGTCGGGCACGAGTGATGAGGAAGCGTGTGACGGTGTTCCCAGAGGGAAAATCGTCCTCCATGCGAGCTTCAAAAGCTTAGCACGCCACCAAAAATGGCGTGTTTTTGTTTCTGAGGCCGGTGGGGCAAACGTCTCCGCACCACCCGAAAAATAGATTTTAACTTAAAAGAACACACGGAATGCCTACGATTAACCAATTGGTCCGCAAAGGACGTCGCAGAGTCGTCGTCAAGACGAAGTCGCCCGCGCTCAAAGGCGCGCCGCAGCGCCGCGGCGTCTGCGTGCAGGTCATGACCCGCACGCCCAAGAAGCCCAATTCCGCCTTGCGTAAGGTGGCGAAAGTCCGCCTCACCAACGGCCAGGAAGTCATCGCCTACATCCCGGGCGAGGGTCACAATTTGCAGGAACACTCCATCGTCCTCGTCCGCGGCGGCCGCGTGAAGGATTTGCCCGGTGTTCGTTACCACATCGTCCGCGGAACCCTCGACGCCCTCGGCGCCGCCGGTCCCAGCAACACGAACAAACTCACCCGCAACGTTTCCCGTTCCAAATACGGAGTCAAGAAGCCCAAGAAGGGCGCTGCCGGTGCCGAACCCGCGAAGAAGAAATAACCCCCTTAACCTAAACTGACTTATGGCCAGACGCCGCCGCGCCGACAAACGCTCCATCATTCCCGACAGCCGCTACGAATCCCAAGTCGTGGGCCGTCTCATTTCCGCCATCATGCAGCGGGGCAAGAAGTCTCTCGCCCAGCGCATCGTCTACGGCGCGATCGACTCCGTCAACGAACAGAACAAGGACGGCGATCCCCTCGACATTCTCAACAAGGCCCTCGAGAACGTGAAGCCCCGCCTCGAAGTCAAGTCGCGCCGCGTCGGTGGCGCCACCTATCAGGTCCCCATGGAAGTTCCTCCGGAGCGCCAGCTCGCGCTCGCCATGCGTTGGATGGTCGGCAACGCCTCCAAGCGCAAGGGTGTCCCCCTCCAGAAGGCTCTCGCTACCGAGATCAAGGAAGCCTCCAACGGTCAGGGCAACTCGGTCAAGAAACGCGACGACGTGCACAAGATGGCCCAGGCCAACCGCGCGTTTGCCCACTTCCGCTTCTAAAGTACCTTTAAGTCTTAACCAACCACCCAATTATATGGCCACCGCAACTGCTGCTCCTGCCACCCAGGCCAAGAATCCCAATTCGCCCAAGCGCCCCTACCCAATGGAGCGCACGCGCAACATTGGCATCGCCGCCCACATCGACGCGGGCAAGACGACGCTCACCGAGCGTATTCTTTTCTACACGGGCGCCATCCACAAGATCGGCGAAGTGCACGAAGGCACCGCGGTCACCGACTGGATGGAGCAGGAACGCGAGCGCGGCATCACCATCACTTCCGCCGCCACCACCTGTTTCTGGCCCGCGCG
>Ga0105237_10009912_pt1 | contig 10169 bp, 10 predicted proteins | sample KBSC24metaG_FD_81520 | JGI IMG/M metagenome (GOLD analysis project Ga0105237, IMG submission 81520) | Corn rhizosphere microbial communities from Kellogg Biological Station, Michigan, USA - KBS C2-4 metaG | ecosystem: Host-associated > Plants > Roots > Rhizosphere > Soil | place: Michigan, USA... | reverse complement strand
TCGCCGAGATGCGCCAGAGCGCGCCGGTCGCACTCAAGCCGTCCGGCACCTACTAATTGATGGATTGCAACAAGCACCAACAGGGCGGCCCCCTCTCCGGCAGAAATAAGGTCCCTCTCCCTTTGGGAGAGGGTAGGGTGAGGGAGGGGCCTTCGGCGCGTGGGATAGGGTTGGGGTGAGGGGTGCTAACCGATCCGCGGTCAAAGCCGGCCGCAACTGATTCTATCGACGAAGCGCTGCTCGCTGGCCTCACGGTCATCGATTTCACACGCGTGCTCGCGGGTCCGTATTGCACGCGGCTGCTCGCCGATCTCGGCGCGCGCGTGATCAAGGTCGAGCGTCCAGGCGAAGGCGACGAGGTTCGTCGCAGCGTCGTGCAGCTCGAACCCGGGCGCACCGATCAAAGCAGCTACTTCGTGCGGCTCAACGTCGGCAAGCAAAGCATCGCGATCGACCTCGCGCATCCGCAGGCGCGTGACATCGTGCTCGACCTGATCCGCATCGCCGATGTCGTCGTGGAAAATTTCTCGCCGGGTGTGATGGCGAAGTACGGGCTCGACTATGCTGCGGTGAGCCAGGTCAAGCCGGATATCGTGTACTGCTCGATCTCGGGCTTCGGGCAGACCGGACCGATGAGCTCGATGCAGGCTTACGCGCATCTGATCAATGCGATTTCCGGCTTGATGGATCTCGAGCGCAGCGGTGAAGCGCTCCCGCGCGTTTCCTATCTGCAAGCGGCCGATGTGCTCGCTGGTGCTCATGCATTCGGCTCCATTAGTGCGGCACTCGTGCGTCGCGGGCGCACCGCGCGTGGCGCCTATCTCGATGTGTCCATGCTCGAATGCCTGGTTGCTGCCGACGATATCGCTTACACCTCATTGCTGAATGGCGTCGAACTGACGCGGGCGCCACGCGTCGGCATGCTCGTGCATGCGATCGGCGAGGGTCACGTGGCGCTGCAGGCGGTCGGCGCGCCGCATTTGTGGATGCGGTTGGTTGCGCTGATCGGAAAGCCCGAGCTCGTGAACGATGAGCGCTTCTCGACGCCGATTGCGTGGCGCAAGAATTGGCCGGCGCTTGCGGAGATCCTGCGCGAATGGCTGAATCAGTTCGAGAGTGTCGAGAAGGCGGTCGAGACGCTGGCCGGCGCGCGCATTCCGTCGGTACCGGTGCTGTCGCCGGAGCAAGTCGTGACGCATCCTCAGATGACCGCGCGATCGGCGTTCCCCGAAGTCGTGCATCCGACTCGCGGGCCGGTGCGCGTGACGGCGGCTCCATTCCATGTGGATGGGGGGCCGGTCCACCCCGCCGGTCCGGCACCGTATCGCGTCGGCGAGCATACTCGATCCGTTCTCGCGGACGTGCTCGGCTATTCGGCCGACAAGATCGAATCGTTGCGGAGAGCCCGGGCGGTTGAAGTCCCCGGCGAGTAGGAGGAGCGCGCATGTTCAAGATTCAGGACATCGACCATATCGTTCTGCGCGTGATCGATCTCGAGCCCATGATCGATTTCTATTCGAAGGTGCTCGGTTGCGCGGTGGAGTGGAGGCGACCGGACCTCGGCCTCGTGCACATGCGCGCTGGCAGCGCGATGATCGACTTCGTGCCAGTGGATGGCAAGCTTGGCAGTCTCGGTGGCGCGCCGCCCGGCAAGGAAGGACGCAACATGGATCACGTGTGCCTGCGCGTGAGCCCGTTCGATGTGAGCGACGTAGTCGAGCACCTGACCTCGCACGGCGCGCGCGTCGGCGAGATCCGTCCGCGTTTCGGCGCGGAGGGCGAGGGCGTATCGATCTATGTCTACGATCCCGAAGACAATCTCGTGGAGTTGAAAGGGGCGCGGGAGTAAAGGCGGCGGATGAGAAGCTAAGGATTCTCGGGGTGAGCTGAAGATCAGGGTAGCCGACAGAAGTCCGATGCAGGGGGGCGCTCTACCGGACCAATCGGCAGCTAGCCATGAGCCCGCGATGTGGACCCATGACTAGCTTGCACGAGGGTCCGTGACATCAAGCCAGGCTCGTTCGCTCGCTTCTTGGGATTACGGCTTCTTGACCTCAATGACAATCGATTCGACGTCCTCAGGGGCTGCGTCATGGGCATGGCTCGTAGGTCCTCGCTGCAGGACCTCGCCGGGCTTGAGCTTCGGGCCCTGCTTCTTGGTTCCGTCCGGCATTATGTAGGTCAGCTGACCACTCTTGATGACATACGCAACGATGTACGGATGAGAATGCATGCCGCACGTCTCTCCCTTTTTCTGGGTGAAATGTATGACCCTTGTCGTCTGGTCCTCGGCCAGCACTTTGAAGTTGGTCGGGCATACGGCTACAGGGTCTTGAGCACGTGCGTCGGCAACTCCCAACCCCAATGTCACCGCAATGAGCGGCAGCGCTGCTTTCATGCTATTGACAGGAAGGTTTCCCATTTTGAGCCTCCAAATGAATTGGTAAAGCAGGCCATCATTCCCGAAGCGAGCCTCGTCTCCAGCTTCCTCCGACGACCAACGGTTCGTCGATCAGGACTTTCCACGACGAGATATGGAACGTAATGTGCACCGGCTGACTCCTGCCGGTGTCGGCATCTAACGTCTGGTTGGTAAGATCTCCGGTCCAGCAGGTCACGAATCGCCCGCGCACGATGCTCATGCGCGCCTCTTGAAGGGGCGATTGAGTGGAACGTGAGCTTCCCGCCAGTGGACCGTGTCTTCCAAGGTATGCTGACGCGGCTGTACTGAGATGTCGCGATGCGTCGCCAGCAAACTTCTATAGAGGGCTTCGGTGGCGGGGCTCGGTGGCAACCCCGCGGTAACAGACAGCAAGCGTTGCATTCGTTGATACACGGAGACAACTTCCGACGGGCGCTGCAAAGCGCTGTAACAGCGCATCAGTCCGCAGTGGAAGGCCTGCGTCATGTTATCGGCATCGAGCGCCCTCTGGTAATGTTCGATCGCGCGTTGCCACTCCTGTAAGGTTTCCAGCTCACTTCCAACGAGCTCCGCGTGATGGACGAATTTGCGTCGCAGCCTTTCACGCAGGCTGCACGACCAGGGTTCGTCCTCATCTCCCGGAAGCAGGTTGCCCTTGTACATAGAGAGTGCCGCTTGTGCGTCGGCGCGGTCACGCGGGCTCGCCAGCAGCCGATCCAGCGCAAGGGCGTCGACCCAGCAAACCTCTGGATTGATCCGGAGCGAACCCTCTTGGACTAGGATGGCTTCGGGGTGCACGAGCAAGCGGCGCAGACGGTGAAGCGTGATGTCGAACGCCGCTTTGGCGGTGTCGAGCTCGTCATCCGACCATAAGGTACTGATCAATCGACGGTCCCGCACATCCTTCGCTCCGAGGCAGATGAGGGCTTTGAGGAGTGACAGTACCTTCCGCGGAGCCCTCGCATTGAAGGTTACCCGCTCTCCATTGACGAACACCTCGAAGCGCCCCAGCATGTAAATGCGAACTGGCCACGGCCACGCTTCGGTCATGCAATCCTGTGGCCGCCAGTTCCAGGTTTCGATAAGAGCATTTACGTATGAGCTTTCAATGTTCAATTTCAACGCCAGCGCGCACAGGCGTGGCGCCAGAGTTGGAAAGAAGCGCAGCGGCAGACCGGTACCATAGGCAGAGGCATCTGCGAACAGCCGAGTGAGCAAGGGTCGAATATCCTCGTCTCGCGCTATGCTGACGCTTGCCTCGATCTGATCGAATTGAACATCGAACACGCGAATATTGACTTGTCTTGCCAGATCGCGTCCTTCGTTACACCAGAACATCGCGCTTTGGAAGTCGTCGTTTTCCCTGTACGACCAAGCCAGCAGTCCTCTGGCGAGCAACCTATGCCAGACCGAGCCTGCCCGGTCGAAAAGATTGACCGCTTCGTGCGCCGCCCTTAGCGCCGCCGGCGGGTCCGCGCTCATCGCGAAACTCCACGCCTTGAGGGCTTCCAGACAGCCGACGTCATAGGCATTGCCCGGATTCATCGCTTCTTGCAGCTTCACGATTTGGCTTGCGGCATTGGCCACGCGCATGTGGCTCATCTCCAACCAGTAGGCGGGGATGGCGGCGAATCTGCGCAGCTCGGGAAGGTTGTGGTCGTTGCTCAGCTGCTCGATCCTCGCGATGGCGTCTTGGGCGTGACGCTCTTGTGGAGCGTTCACGTAGAACCAGGCAACGAACAACTCACATAGGCCTTTCCTGAGCGGCGTCACGTCCGGGTCGGCGAGAAGCGGCCGCACCAGCTTGAGCACTTGTTGGGCCGTAGACATCTTTCCGACCAGCGTCCCATAGCGCAGGAGATGCGTTGCGGCCTCGAGCTTCAAGTTCGGGCTATCGGCCTCTTGAAGCAATGCGAGTGTGCGTTCGACGTATTTTTCGAGAGCCGGAGGATTGCCCTTCCGTTGCAGCGTTGCGCCCACAAGCGCTGCGTGGACGCGCAGTTGCGCATTGGCGTCGGGAAAGGCAACCTGCGGCACGAGCTCCTCGAGAACGTCGATCCACGGATCCAGTCGCGGGAAGTCTGCATACTCGAGGAACACCGTTTCGATGACGCCTGCGACGCAGAGCACACGGCAGATTGAGTCTGCGTTCCTCGTCGCCCGCTCGTAGGCGATCTCCAGGGCACAGCGGGCCAATTGCGGCTCCAGTCCGATCCGTGCCACCCCGGACCAGTACATCAACCAAGGGTCGTCGGCGACCTGGGCGCTCGGGAGCGCGGCGATCCACTCGCTCAGCAGCTGATGCCGACCTTGGCTCAGCAAGCCTTCCGAGTACCGGTTGATGATCTGCGCGGCACCGTCCCAGTCACCGGCCTCGATGCATAGAACGAATGCGCTCTCTATGGCCCCATTCGCCTGGAGCAGCCGCGCACAGGCGATTCGGGTCGCGGCTAGCATGCTGGGACTCAGCATGGCTGCCGCTCTATCTCGCAGGAACGCGCGAAACAAACTATGAAACTGGAACGAATCTTCTCGCAGCGCTGACGCGTGCCCCCGACGATCGACGAACAAATTTTGCCGATACAAGCGCTCAACCAAACGGCCCGCATCATCGTTGGCACTCGCCTGCACAGCCAGGCTCGCAGTGAATTCGGGGAGCCAGCACAGTCGCAATAACGTATCCTGGTCCGATTCTGCGATGCGGTCGAAGATCTCGGCGGCGAAGTAGTCAAAGATGTTTTGCAGCGAGAGGCTGATTGCGGATGTGCGCAGCGGGTCCCCATGGCGCCTCCGTTCCATCAGCAGTGTCAGCCCTGCGGCCCAGCCTTGACAAAGCTCGTGCAGCTCGGTCGCATCCGGATCCTTTACGTGTGCGCGCTCATGCAGCATCAGTCGCGTCTCGGGCAGGGTGAGCTTCAAGTCACCGGCATCGACCACCCGCATGATCCGGTTCGCCTGCAAACGCGCAAACGCGGTGCCGGGCGCGTCTCGGCTGACCAGCAACAGCAGACTGCCTCGTGGAATCTCTTCGGCGGCGTTCGCCAGGCTCATGTACAAAGGACTACGCTCGGGGATCTCGTGCAGGTTGTCGAGCGTGATGACGGTACCCGGCGCCAGAGATGCGAACAGATTTCGGAAATAGCGGCGCGCGAAGCTGGCGGGATCTCTGTCGAGCTCCGGCGAGAGGAGCGGAATGCCCCGCCGCTTTCGATCTCGCAGCAGAGGTTGCGCTGCAAGTCCCAGGTAGTAGAAGAACGTCGCCGGATCGGCATCGGTGCTATCGAGCTGATACCAGACCGCAGAGGCCTGTCGGGCTTCCAGCCAGCTCGCGATAAGGGTCGTCTTTCCCGCGCCGGGTGGCGCTCCGACCCACACCAGGGGATGCAGACGCGCGTCGTCCAGCAGATTGAACAGCCGTTCCCGTGGGACCGGCTCATGGAGAATAGGGCGGCAGATCTTCGCAGGTCTAGTCCCCATGCGTGCCCCCGATGATTCGGCTTGATTGTTCTTGCTTAGTGCGCCTTGGTTGGACCTTTTTCAGTGTTGTGGTCGAAATTTGAATTGCAGCATAAATGCCACACAGGTCCCGCACAAAAAATAGATCTTTAGGTGTGTAAATGGACCCAGGCAGCTAAATCAATCGCGACATACCGTAGACCCGTGGCATAGAACCTTCACACCCAGCCCGAGGTTATTTTCTGCATATGTAAGCTATCAGTACCTCCGGTGCGGGGATAGTGTCGGCCAAGCCACCTGCTTCAGGCTTCCGCAAGGCCGTAGGTCCGCGTAGACAAAGCGCAGGACACAGGGAGGAGGGTTGTGGGTGCGCTCATGTCAGCCATCGGATCTGCACGACTTGAGGAGGCTCCTTATGTATTCGACCGTCTTTAGGAAGCATCTCGCAATCCTGTCCGGATCGACAATGCTAGCTCTGGCCGTGGGCGCTGCCTGCGCAGCTGATTTGCGGGGGGTCACGATTGTCCACGACCAGGCAGTTGCCGACAGGACGAATATGCAACGACCGGCGAATGAAACCAGCACGCTGGGTGTGACCTATGATCGCGATGTGGCACAGAGAACCAATATGCCCCGGCAACCGGGAGATGTATCCCGTGTAACCGTCACCCAAGACCAGGCGGTGATGGAGCGGACCAATATGGGCGGCATCGCTCGCGGTTCGCACAACAACGAGCCGATTCAAACGGGGAGTAGCAAATAGGGCAGACGCAAGTGGAAGCGGTCTCGGTACCGGGCTGGACGACGCGCGAAACCCGTGCGGACTATTCTGGTACCAGTCCCCGATCGGATCATGATCCGTTCGCCCTGATCGCCGCGGCGTGAGGCACCGCGTCGGAGTACCCGAGTACGTGGTGCTTCGACTCGGCGCCTTCGTCGCAACACTCAGCACGAACCGACGGCCGGGGCCGCGGTTGGGGCGCCTTGGTCCTCGCAGCTCACGCCCTACTCAGGCACCTTCCCGGGCAGATCGAACCGCTGCCGCGTTGTGCAATACCGGCTGCCGTATAGACGGCCGACGGGGCGATAATTGTTTTCCGAGACGCGCTTGGTCGCAGGATCGATCACGTCATCGCGTGCATGCACGTGCACGATCTCGCCGAGAATGATGTCGCGCACCGGACCGACCTCGATCCTCCGGAACAGCCGGCACTCGAAGCTCGCGGGTGCTTCGGCGATGCGAGGCTGCTTGATCACACGGCACGGCGCAACCGTGAAGCCGGCCTCGGTGAATTCGCTGACCTCCTCGGGAAACTCCTGACTCGACAGGTGCATGCCATTTGCCACGCCCTCATCGACGAGATTGACGACGAACTCACCGGTGCGCAGCAAATTCGCGAGCGAGTGCTTGGTCTTCCCGTCTGAGCGCGCGTTGAAGCTCAGCACGACCAGCATCGGGTCTTCGCACATCGCGTTGAAGTATGAAAAGGGCGCGCAGTTCGCGACGCCGTTCGGACTCCACGTCGAGACGAGCGCAATCGGGCGGGGGTAGACCAGCCCGATCATGAGCTTGTAGCGCTCGAGGTTCGAAATTTGCGATACGTCGAGCTCCATGATCAGGGCGTCACGCGGTGGTAGACGGTGCGCACACGGTTGGCGAGGTACTGCAGGCCGGTCTCGATGTACTTCTTGAAATGCGCGGTCTGTTGATGCGCTTCGAACGCCGCCTCGCTGTCATAGACCTCGTAGTAGGCGATCCTGGTCGGATTCTGCGGATCGACCAGGACATCGAACTGCCGGCAGCCTTTCTCAGTCTCGCGCGTGGCCTTGGCATTCGCCAAAGCGATCGGCATGAACTGCTCGACAGCGTCGCTCTTGATTTCGATGTTCACCATCAATACGAATCCGCTCATGTGCTCTCCGTTGGTTTGTTGCCGTGGGGATAGCGTACAGGAAGTGGCGAAGCCCTTCGACTCTGCGGCTGGCGCCGCGACGCTCAGGGCAAACGGTCGGGTGAGAGGCGAGGGAAAGCCCGTTAGCGTATCATCGCGCGATAAACCGGCTTTTGAGGAGCGAACCATGAGCGACAAGCCAACCCGGCTCAGAGCAGTCGATGCACCGTCGGTGCGCGATCGCGTCAGCAAGGAAGAATGGGACATGCGCTGCGACCTCGCGGCGGCGTATCAGCTCGCGGCGCAATTCAAATGGACCGACCTGATCTACACGCACTTTTCCGCGCGCGTGCCGGGCAGTCCGCATCTGTTGATCAATCCGTACGGCCTCATGTTCGATGAGATCACCGCGTCGAGCCTCGTGAAGATCGACAAGGACGGCAACGTCGTCGACGATCCGACCGGACTCGGCATCAACTACGCGGGCTTCGTGATCCACGGTTGCATGCACGAAGCGCGGCCGGAGATCAACTGCGTGATCCATACGCACACGCGCGCTGGTGTCGCGGTGTCGGCGCAGAAATGCGGGCTGCTGCCGATCAGCCAGCATTCGCTGCGTGTGTACTCCGAGCTGACGTATCACGACTACGAAGGCATTGCGCTCGAACTCGATGAGCGTCCGCGCATGGTCGCGAATCTCGGCAAGAAGTCGAAGGCCATGATCATGCGCAACCACGGCTTGCTCACGCTCGGCGACACGGTGTGCGAAGCGTTCGAATTGATGTACTACCTGGACTGCGCGTGCCAGATCCAGGTGGACGCGCTGGCCGGTGGCCGCGTGGAAGTTACGCAAGTTTCGCCGGAGACGGCACGCAAGGGCTTCGAGCAGTTCGAGCGTCCAGGGGGCGCGGAGCTCGAGAAGGAATGGCCGGCGCTGATGCGGATGCTGGATCGGCGCGGGGTGGTGTACCGGGTTTAGGTTTTATACCTCTGCCTGACTTCCCCTCACGCTAGCCCTCTCCCGCAAGGGGAGAGGGCAGGGTGAGGGGGAGTAGAAGGCCTATCCCTTCACCAGTTGCAGAAATTCCTTCCGCGATTCGGGATTGGTCAGAAACGCGCCGCGCATGACGCTGTTGGTCATGTGCGACTCGTCCTTCACGCCGCGCCAGTGTGTGCAGTAGTGATCGGCTTCGAGCACCAGCGCCAGTCCATCCGGCTGCAGGCGCGCCTCGAGCAGGTCGGCCAGCTGCATCACCGCTTCTTCCTGAATCTGCGGCCGGCTCATGATCCAGTCTGCGATCCGCGAAAACTTCGACAGTCCGATCAGGTTCGACTTCTCGCTCGGCAGCACGCCGATCCACAACTTGCCGAGAATCGGCACCAGATGGTGCGAGCACGCGCTGCGCACCGTGATCGGTCCGACGATCATCAGCTCGTTGAGACGCTCGGCGTTTGGAAACTCGGTGACCGAGGGCATCGGGTGGTAGCGCCCCTTGAACACCTCGTGCAGGAACATGCGCGCGACGCGCCGCGCCGTCCCGTGCGTGTTGTGGTCGCTCTGAGTATCGATCACGAGCGTTTCGAGCACGGCCTGCATTTTCGCCGCGATCTCGTCTTCGAGGGCGTCGAGCTCAGCGTCGCCGTCGATGAAGTCCGCGATGTTGTCGTTGGCGTGAAAGCGCCGTCCAGCCGCCTGGACGCGCGCACGAATGCGGTCCGAGACCTCGGGGGAAAGACCTGGGTCCGCCGGGAGCATCGATGCCGTTTTGGGGTCGTTCATGCGCGCCTCATGGAAGAGGGGTGGGGCCGCCGGAACAGGCCGGTGTTTTGAGGTAACTATACTGGAACTGTCCCATCGAAGTCGGACCACACTTTGTCCGTTTCCGTTCCGGACGCGACCGAAGACCGGCCGCGCAAGACCATCGGCGTGTGACCAGAGGAGAGCCCCGGCCTTATTCGGCGAGTCTTACCCAGGTCTTCCCGTCGAACTTTCTCATCTGCACCTGCTTGATCGGGGTGTAGTCGGTTGGGCTCGAGTTGATCTTGATCCCCGGCAGCAGCATCGGAAGCTCGAGGTCTTTGAGGTTCGCCGCCTGACGCATCACGTTCTCCCTCGTCAGATCATTCCCACATTGCTTGAGTATCTGCACCAGCGCCTCGGCCGTGATATAGCCGATCACATTCAGGGTATCGAGCGGATCCGCCTCGGGAGCGTAGCGCTGCATGAAGGCCAGGTAGTCCCTGGTCGCCGAGTCGTTCTTCCACTCGGGATCGGATGGGTCCTTGACCCAGTTGGTCGACACCAGCCCGACGGCCCGTTCCAGTCCGGCGGGCTTGAGGACGACCTCCACGGACGTGGAGTTGGAGGGTACGAAATGCAGCGGCCGCCACCCGATATC
>Ga0105237_10009910_pt1 | contig 10171 bp, 9 predicted proteins | sample KBSC24metaG_FD_81520 | JGI IMG/M metagenome (GOLD analysis project Ga0105237, IMG submission 81520) | Corn rhizosphere microbial communities from Kellogg Biological Station, Michigan, USA - KBS C2-4 metaG | ecosystem: Host-associated > Plants > Roots > Rhizosphere > Soil | place: Michigan, USA... | reverse complement strand
TACAGCGGCATGTTCTCCAACATCTCGCCCTATGTGGTCGAGGTGTTTCCGGTGTCGCTCGGCGGACGCGCATTTGGCCTGGCGCAGGCCTCCAACGGCGTCGGCAAGATCCTGGGGCCGATATGCCTCGCGTTGATTGCCGGCAGCAACGACCTGGTCTCGCCGAAGGCGACCACGGATGCGGTGGCGCCCGCCTTCCTGTTCCTCGCTGCCTGCGAGCTCGCGGCGTTGATCGCAATCTTCGCCTTCCGGCGCGAGCCGCACGGCAAGCCGATGGATATCGGGTAGTCAAAAACAAAAGGGACAAGAAATGCTCGACATTCCCGTTCTGATTTCCGGCGGCGGTCCGGTCGGACTGACGGCGTCGCTGTTGCTGTCACAGCACGGCGTACCTTCGCTGCTGGTCGAACGCCATCCCGGCACGGCGCTGACGCCGAAGGCGCGAGGCATCAATGCCCGCACCATGGAGCTGTTCCGGCAATGCGGCATCGAGGCCGCGGTCCGCGCGGCGGGTTTGGCCGAAGGCGGCACCGGCCTGATCGTCTGGACGGAGACGCTGACAGGACGCGAGATCGAACGCCGGGTGCCCGGCCGTGCCACCGCGCAGAGCCTGGCGATGACGCCGGTGAAGAACTGCCTCTGCGCACAGGACGACCTCGAACCGGTCATTCGCCGGTTCGCGGAGGCCGCGGGCCCCGGCGAGCTGCGCTTCAACACCGAGATGACGTCGTTCACGCAAACAGCCGACGGCATCGTGGGCGTACTGGCCGATCGCACGACCGGCGAGGAGACCAGGTTCAGGGCGCGGTACCTGATCGCGGCCGAAGGCGCGCAGAGCAAGGTGCGCCGCGCGCTCGGCGTCGCCATGGCCGGCAAGGAAAAAGTCTACGACAGCGTCAACATCCTGTTCCAGGCCAACCTCACGCAATGGGTCAAGGACCGGCCGGCCGCGCTGTACTTCGTTGAACAGGAAGGGCTGCGCGCCACTTTCCTCACCATCAACGGCACCGACCGCTGGGGCTTCCTGATTCACAGCCCGTCGAAATATGGCTGGCAGCCGGAGGACTTTACGCCGGAGTTCTGCGTGGAGCTGATCCAGGAGGGCATCGGGGCGGCGGACATCCCGGTCAAGGTGCTCGGCGTAAGCCCGTGGCAGGCCTCCGCGATCGTCGCCGACCGCTATCGCGTCGGCAACGTCTTTCTCGCCGGCGATGCCGCGCACGAGATGCCGCCGACCGGCGGCTTCGGGCTGAACACCGGCGTGCAGGACGTGCACAATCTGGCCTGGAAGATCGCCGCGGTGCTGCGCGGGCGCGCGGACGAGTCGCTGCTCGACAGCTATCACGGCGAACGTCAGCCGCTGGGTACGATCATCACCCAGAACTCCCTTGCCAATGCCATGTCGATGGGCCGCACGGAGCGGCAGGCCGGCGTGCTGCCGCGCCGGGAATTCCTCAACGAACAAGGCCTGATCTTCGGCGCCAATTATGAATCGACGGCCGTGGTGCCCGACGGCACGCCGCCTGCTGCGCTGGATGATGCGGTCACGCAATATGTCCCCTCGGCGCGGCCGGGCAGCCGCGCACCACATGTCTGGCTCAGGCGCGGCGACGAGGAGATTTCAAGCATCGACTTGTTCGGTCCGCAATTCGTACTGATGGCGGGTGCCAAAGGCGAGGCGTGGCGGCGCGCCGCGCAGGGTGTTGCGATCTCATGGCCGCCGCTGGTCACTCATGTCATCGGCAAGGACAGCGAGATCAGCGACCCCGACGGCAACTGGCACAGCGCTTATGGAATCGAGCCTGAGGGCGCGGTTCTGGTCCGCCCCGACGGCTACGTCGCCTGGCGCAGCCAAACCAGCGTGTCCAACCCGGAATCGACCTTGCGCGGCGTGTTCGATCGCCTGCTCGGCAAGGTGCCGGCGATGGCCTGAATTAGCGCACGCCGATGGTGTAGCGGAACGCGCGCGTCTCGCCCGGCGGGACGTGCATCAGGCCGGGCTTGTCCGAAAACTCGCCGTCGAAATCGATGGGGCTGGCAAAACCGTACCACGGCTCGATGCAGAGGAACGGCACGCCGCCCGGCTTCGACCAGACTCCGAGCTGGCGAAAGCCGTCCCACGACACGTCCAGTGACGGTCCCCTGTCGGCGGCGTAGCGGACGGATGTGCTGGCGAGCTTGTCGAGGATAACGGCGTCCTCATCGAACAGCCGCTCCAACAGATCGAGCGTCCGGCCGCGGATCGGGCTTGGCCTCGCGTCCGGCAGCAGCAGGCCGTCTTTGAGGCGGCGGATCGGTGCGGGCTCGTCGGCCGAGAAGGTGAGCCGGTAGCTTTCCTTTGGCAGGCCCGGCAGCAGCGGCCAATGAAAGGCGGGATGCCCGCCGATCGATGCCGGCAAGACCTCGTCGCCGGGATTTTCGATTTTAATCGCCACATCGAGATCGGCACCGCGAAGTGCGTAGGTCAGCGTGAGCCTGTAGGCGAACGGAAAGCGCGATCGCGTTTCGGCATTGTCGGTCTGCACCAGCCGGCAGGAATGCGGCGAACGCTCGGCCCATGTGAAGGGTTGGTCGTGCGCCACGCCGTGCCGCAGCATCGGATAGACCTTGCCGCGAACCCGGATCTGCTCGTTTCTGACCTCGCCGATGACCGGAAACAGCAGCGGCGAATGCCGCGGCCATTCGGGGCCGGCCTGCCACAACAGCTCGAGGCCTTCGGCCGTTTTCAACGAGCAAAGCTCGGCGCCATGCGCGAGCACGGTCGCGGTGACGCTGTCGCTGCGCAGCGTATGCCTGTCGTCGCCCATCTTCGCCCAATCCGGAACGCGATCTGAAGCGGCCATTGATGCCGCATCATCGCGACGCCGTCGAGGCCATACGGGCTCGCGGCGAACCGGGCAGGAAAAACGCCCGGAGCTAGCGGCGGCTGAGCAGGATATTGCGCTGCTGCATCTCCCGGATTGTGCTCTCGGGCACGTCAAGCCGCTTCAGGATGTCCTCGTTGTGCTCACCCTGGTAGGCCGGCGCGCCGGGCGCGGGCAGCTCGGAGCGGCTGAAAATCCAGGGATTGCCGGGCATACGCACGGTGCCGCCGGCGCGGTCATCAACCTCGACGACCGCGTTCCACTCCTTGACCCAGTCCGATGCCGCAAAATCATTGACGGTCCGCACGCGGCCGACGGCGAGCCCACCTTCGCTCACCTGGGCCTGCAACTGCTCCAGACTGTCGAAGGTGGCGAGCCAGGCGCGAATCTCCGCCAGCAGCGACGGCAGGTTTTCCTTTCGCAGCCTCGCCGTCGCGTAGCGAGGATCGGCCAACAGATCGCTGCGCCTCATCATCGCGCAATAGCGCATGAACATCGGCGAATAGATCGGGCTTCCCGCGATGGTCAGCCGCGTGCCGTCGGCCATCTCGAAAATATGCGATTCATTGGCGGACAGCGCGATCGGCTCGCCGTCAGTGTCGATCTCCGACAGCATCGCGCCAGCGCGCTCGTTGACCGAGAGCATGGTGGCGGCCATCGAGACGTCGATATGCTGGCCTTCGCCGGTCCGGTCGCGGTGATGCAGCGCGGCCAGCACCGCGATCACGCCCTGCAATCCGGTATAGACGTCCGCGTGACTGCAGGAGTCGCCGCGCGGCTCGGTCAGGGCTTCACCGAAATGCGATTGCACGATCGCGGTCAATCCGGTCTCGGCCTGCACGGTCGGCGCAAAGGCTGGACGGTTTCGCCATGACGTAGCCTGACCGTAACCGCTCAGGGACACATAGATGATGCGCGGATTGAACGCCTTGACGTCCTCGTAGCCGAATCCGAAGCGCGCAAGCGTGCCGGGACGGAAATTCTCGACGATGACATCGGCATCGTTGCAGAGCTGACGAACGACCTCGCGAGCCTCGGCGTAGTTCAGATCGAGGCTGAGGTTTCGCTTGCCGGCATTCTGCTGCACGTAATAGAGACCGATACCGTTGACGAAGGGCAAGCCGACGCGCCCGAGATCGCCCGAGGGCGGCTCGATCTTCGTCACGTCGGCACCGAGATCGCGCAACGCTTTCGTGCAATGCGGTCCCGCCAGCACGCGCGTGAAGTCCACGACGCGCAATCCCTGAAGCGGCGCGGCTGACATGATCAATCTCCTTCGAATGCGGCGGTGGCCGGGCCGGTCGCAAAGAATGCGTCGGCGCCGCGTTGCCGATCCCTGGCTTTCCAGATCATGTCGTTGATCTCGATCTGGCGGGCATCGGCGGCGGCGATCCCGCCTCTCGCCTCGAGATTGGCCTGCATCTTGATGCCTTTGATCACCTGGGTCGGCCCCGCCGCGAGCTGGCGTGCCCACGTCATCGATGCGCTCGCCAATTCGGACTCCGGCACGACCAGATTGATGATTCCCCATCGCTCGAAAGCCTGCGGCGTGTGGCGGCGCCCGAGCATGGCGATCTCCTTTGCGCGCGCCGCGCCTGCCCGTTGCGCAAGCCGCTGCGTGCCACCGAGCAGCGGCAGAAGGCCGACCGCCACCTCGACCTGGCCGAGGAAAGCAGTGTCCGCCGCAAGGATCATGTCGCAGGTCAGGGCGAGTTCGAGACCGCCGCCCAGCGCGCCGCCGTTGACGGCCGCTACCGTCGGGACCGGCACGTCCTCGAGATCCCGCAGCATCGCTTCGAATTTGGGCTTGTCGGTATGGATCCGCGTCGTCGTTCCCCACGACTGCATTTCCGCGCCTGCGCAGAAATGCCGCATCGCGCTGCGCAGCAGGATCGCGCGGCAGCCACCCTCCACCACCGCCTGATAGGCCGCGACGAGGTCCTCGATCAGCCTGTCGTCGATCAGATTGTGCGGCGGCTTTGCAAGCGTCACCACGCCGACCTTGCCGTCGATTTCGTGCGTCACCGTCGTCATGGGCTCCCTCCGGCTGTTCCCTTTTGTCGGAGAGGTTGGCCGCGCGCGCGAAAGCTGGCAATGTCGGGTTCTGCCATTTATCATGTCCAAAGCTGCCAATCCTGACGGAAACGCGCCTCAACAGGCGTCGAACTGTGCCAATCCGCAGCGAGAGAGATCGATGAAGCCGATCAAGCTCGTCACGCCGATTTCCGGCGATCCCGACGCACCGACGCAGAACCTCCTGGGTCTTGCGGCACTGGCCGCCGAGCTTGCCGCGGAGGGTGTTTCGGTGCGCGATCTCTTTGCCCGCACCGGCGTCGAGCCGTCCCAGATGGAAGACCCTCACGCCCGCATCTCCCACCGCCAAAGGCTCGCCATCTATCGCAACGCCAAGAAGCTCGCCAGGCGATCCGACATTGGATTGCTGGCTGGCGCCCGGCAGAGGATCAGCGACTACGGTATATACGGCTATGCGATGGTCAGCAGCCGCACCTTCGGCGAGGCGTTGCTGTTCTCGCTGGACCACGTGACCATGGCCGGCCCAGCCGTCCGTCAGATCAGTTTTCGTATCGAGGGCAGGACCGCGATCCTGCGCAGCCACGGGCTCGATACGCTCGGCGATCTGCTGCCCTTCGCCGCGGAGTTCTGGCGAAGCTCGATGACGTCCCTGTTCAGTCGTGTGCTGGAAGCGCCCTTCCCGACGCAAAGGATGATCTTTCCGTTTCCACCGCCGGAGCACTGGCGCAACTATGAGCGTCTCTTCAACTGCCCCATCGACTTCGACGCCGACCGCATGGAGTGGCTTTTCGAGGCGAGCGTGCTCGATCGACAGTGTCCAAACGCAAATCCGATCACGGCCAAGATCTGCCAGCAGCTTTGCGACGTGGTCATGACCGAACGGCCCGGCGAATCCGAACTCGTGCGAAAAATACGAGCCGCCTGGCTCAACAGTCCCAACCGATTTCCCGTCGCCGCCGAGATCGCATCCGAGCTCGGCCTGTCGCTGCGCACTTTTCACCGGCGGCTTGCCGATGACGGCCAGTCCTATCAATCGATCGTCGACAACATGCGGCAGTCGCTCGCGACCGAGCTTCTCGAGAACACCAACATGGGCATCGACCAGATCGCCGAGCGCGTCGGCTTTTCCGATGCGACCAGTTTTCGAAAGGCCTTCAGGAAGTGGACGGACCGCTCGCCATCGGACTTTCGCCGCGACGACAGACCCTAAAAGACCACAGCAATCAACGCATACGCGGCCAGCAACACGGCAAGCGCCACCAGCAGGGTCGAGAGCCAGCCATGGCTCAGTTCGTCCGGGTCGAGATCGGATGATGTCAGATGCGCATAGATCAACGAACCCCGGCACTCCATCTCAGATCCCTGCGGTAAACATTTCAGGCGGCTTTCCTGCCGATGCTCTCGATATCGGCGGCTTCGATCGTACCCTTGCATGAGCCGAATCCGATCGAGACGAAGCCTTCCCGGCTGCACCTGCCGCGGAAAGTGACCTCATCGCCGTCCTGCAGGAAACCGCGGCGCTCGCCGTTCGGAAGCAGGATCGGTTTTGATCCAGCGCTGGTGAATTCGAGCATGCTGCTCAGTTCGCCCGCGCTCGGTCCGGAAATGGTGCCGGTGCCAATGAGATCCCCGGGCTGCAGATTGCAGCCGTTCACCGTGTGATGTGCCACCATCTGGGCGGGCGTCCAGTAAAGATATTTGGCGTTTGAGGTCAGGATTCCCACTGCGGATTCGTTGGCGCGACGCATTTGCGCCGTCGACAGGAAAACCTCAAGATGGACGTCGAGCCCGCCGGTCGCCTGATCGGTTGCATCAAGGAGATAATCGAGCGGATGCGGATCACCGCTCGGACGCGGCAAGGCTGGCACACGGAATGGGGCCAGCGCATCCGCCGTGACGACCCAGGGCGCCACCGAGGTTGCAAAGCTTTTGCTCAGGAAAGGCCCGAGCGGATACATCTCCCATCGCTGCAGATCGCGCGCCGACCAGTCGTTCAACAATGAAAAGCCGACGATCTCGTTGGCAGCCTCAGCGATCGGAATAGGCCTGCCAAGCCGATTGCCGCCGGCGAGGTAGAATCCCATCTCGAGTTCGAAGTCCAGCCGCTCCGACGGGCCGAACCCGGGCGGCGTTCCCGGCGTCGCGGGCGGCCGCTGGCCGAGCGGCCGACGCACCGCGCCGCGTCCGACCTGCACCGAGGATGCGCGCCCGTGGTAGGCGATCGGCACCCACTTGTAGTTTTCCGGCAGCGGATTTTCCGGCGTAAGCAGCGCGCCCGCCGCGCGTGCATGGTAGATGCCGGCGTAGAAGTCCGTGTAGTTCGACACCTTGGTCGGAAGGTGGAAGCTGCACGCCTCCATCGGCGGCAGCAGATCGTCGGCGTGCCGCCGCGTCTCGTTGCCGCCCTCGCCCTGATCGAGCAGGTCCGACACTTTCCGCCGCAAGCCGCGCACCGGGTCGCGGCCAAGCGCGAAAAGCCGATTGAGCGAACCGTCCTGCAAGGTCTCCCGCGTGGATTTGGGAAGACGCTCGATCATTGCGCTCGCCCGCTTCAGATCCAGCACGCGGTCACCGATCGCAACGCCGATCCGCGGAACGGGATCGATTTCAGTGCTGAAGATTCCGAGCGGCAGGTTCTGGATCGGGTAATCAGCGTCTGGGGCATTCGCGGCGTCGACGAAGCTTCGCCGCGACGGATCGTGCGTGTCGTCGAGCAGTTGATGATCCATCAGGGCACCTCGTGTGGGGCGGGAGGGTTGCGCCCAGGACTCGCGACCATCATGCTCCCGCGACCTTCATGCTGCGCGCACGAGGGTCGGCTCGGTGAGCGGCAGCACGATCCCTGTTTCCGATTGGACAAACTGCGTATCGAACGCGCGTCGTTCACGGTCCGCACGCGCGCTTCGGTCCGTCACCGAGAACAACCAGGTGAACGCAAAGGCGAGCGGCATGGAGAACAGCGCCGGATTGTCATAGGGGAACGGCGCCGCGGAGAAGTGGAACACTGCGACCCACACAGTCTTGCTGAGCACCACAAGAAGCACCGATGCGATCAACCCCGCGAGACCGCCGGCCACGGCCCCACGTGTCGTCGTTCCGCGCCAGAAAATGGCCATCGCAAGCACCGGAAAGTTGCAGCTCGCCGCAACCGACAGGGCAAGGCCGGCCATGAAAGCGACATTCTGATTTTCGAACGCATAGGCGAGAGCCACGGCAACGATGCCGATGGCAATTGCGGCGGCCTTGGAAATCCATACCTCACGCGCATCCGACGCGCTGCCCTTGGCGATAACCTGACCGTAGATGTCGTGGCTCACGGCGGACGCGCCCGCGAGCGTCAGACCGGCGACCACGGCAAGGATCGTCGCGAAGGCCACCGCGGATATGAAGCCGAGGAGCACGGGACCGCCCATCGCGTGGGCAAGATGGATCGACGCCATGTTCGGACCGCCAATCAGGTCGGTGATCTTGTTGAACTGGCCGGACGCGCCGACGTTGAAATAGGACGGGTCGGCCATCAGGATGGCAGCCGCGCCAAATCCCAGCATCGGTATCACCAGGCAGAAATACGCCACGCAGCTCGTTGCATAGAACACCGACCTGCGGGCCGAGGCTGCATCCTTCACCGTGAAGAAGCGCATGAGGATATGCGGCAGGCCGGCCGTTCCAAAGACGAGCGCCAGCCCGAGTGAGATCGCCGAGACCGGCTCGGCAAACAGCCCGCCGGGCGCCAGGATCGCCGTCCCCTTGGGATGAACCGTGGTGGCAGCCGCAAACAGCTTGGCCAGGCTGAAATCATAGTGCCAGAGAACGACGATCGCCATCAGCGTTCCCCCGCACAACAGCAGGGCCGCCTTGGTGATCTGCACCCAGGTCGTCGCCTGCATGCCGCCGACCGTGACGTAGATGATCATCAGCAGGCCGACGCCGACGACCGCGAAGATATAATCGACGCCAAAGAGGAGCTGGATGACCTTGCCGGCACCGATCATCTGGGCGATCAGATAGAACAGCACCACGACAAGACTTCCCGTCGCGGCAACGAGGCGGACCGGCGTCCGCTCGAGACGGAACGCGGCGGCATCGGAGAAGGTATAGCTGCCGAGATTGCGCATTCTCTCCGACATCAAGAACAGCACGATGGGCCATCCGGTCAGGAAGCCGATGGCATAGAGCAGCCCGTCGAATCCATTGGCGTAAACAAGCGCCGAAATGCCGAGGAATGCCGCAGCCGACAGGAAATCGCCGGCGATGGCGAAACCATTCTGCAGCGGCGTAATCGCATGGCCTGCGGTATAGAAGCCGGCTTTCGATTTGGTGCTGCCCGCGGACCGGTAGGTGATGGCGAGCGTGGCGATGACGATGGCAAGGAACATGCCGATGGCGATCCAGTCGGGACTGCGGCCGGCCGTTGCGCCGGATTGTGCCGCTGCAACCGCAGGAATGGCCGCGATCGATATGGCCAGCAGGAAGCGCCGCATCATTGTCCGAACTCCCGGGTCACCGCGCCGTTCAAATCGTCGAAGCGCGCATTCGATTGCAGGACGTAGATTCCGGTCAGGGCGACGACCAGCACGATCATTGCAAATGCGAGAACAAGCCCGATCGGAATGGCAGTACCAGTGACGGTGGCGGCAAGAGCGCCGCGCGCCGTCGAGATCAGCGCGACAAATCCGAAGAACATCACGAGGGTGAGAATCGAAAGTCCCCAACGCAGCCGCGCGCGGCCCGAGGCCAGGCTCTGGAACTTGGGGTCAGCGAGGATTCGCCGAGTCGCTTCAGGCGTGTGTCCCATCGATTGTTCCTCCCTCTCCGTCCAACTGTCCGCTCCGGGGATTGCAAAAACATACGTAACTACAGATGCTTGCGTCTCGTCGGGGCGGGACCATTCCGGCTTGACGCTCTCTTCGCGTCGAAAATCACTCTTAATATTAAAAATCATACAGTCAATTGAAAAAAGATATTTTCACTAAGTGATTGATTTTCATGGCCCGCGATGAGAATTCTACGCCATGACCGACTCCCCCAGCCGCACCGTTTCGGTTTATCAGCACATCCGCTCCGATATTCTCGCAGGGCGGCTTGAACCCGACCGCAAGCTCCGCATCCAGGAGCTGGCGGCGAAGCTCGACGTCAGCCCGAGTGTCGTGCGCGAAGCTCTTTCCAGGCTGTCGGCGGAGTCGCTGGTCGTCGCCGAACCTCAGCGCGGCTTTCGCGTCGCCCCGATCAACGCGGCCGACGTCAAGGATCTCACGCAGGTCCGGATCGATATC
>Ga0105237_10009906_pt1 | contig 10174 bp, 5 predicted proteins | sample KBSC24metaG_FD_81520 | JGI IMG/M metagenome (GOLD analysis project Ga0105237, IMG submission 81520) | Corn rhizosphere microbial communities from Kellogg Biological Station, Michigan, USA - KBS C2-4 metaG | ecosystem: Host-associated > Plants > Roots > Rhizosphere > Soil | place: Michigan, USA... | reverse complement strand
TGATCTCCGACGGGGCAATGCTGCCGCCGCTGAACATTCCGATGTAGGCGAACTTGTCCAGGTGGGCGAGAGTGATCCCATGGGTCAGCGCACCGCCCATCGAGAGGCCGGACATGGCACGATGGGGCTGGTCGGCGACTGTGCGGTAATTGGTGTCGATGAAGGGAATCATTTCTCCAATGAGGACACGCTCGAACGGCGTGTCGGTCATGGTGAATCCGCGTCCGCCCGGTCCTCCACGTCCACCGGGAGCACCGGCGGGAGGTGCCGCCCCAGCCTGACCGGCCGGAGTCGCCGCGGGAGGCGTACCAGCGGGAGCGGCTCCGCGACCCGGACCCGCGCCGGGTGCACCGCCTCGGCCTCCGCTCATGCCGGGGATGTAGCTATTGCCAATCACCATGATGAAAGGCTTGGCTTTGCCCTCCGCAATCAGGTTGTCCAGGATCAGTCCGGCGTGGCCCTGACCGCCCCATCCGTGTTCATCTTCTCCGGCGCCATGCTGAATGTAGAGCACGGGATAACGCTTCGAGCCCTTTTCATAATCGGGAGGGGTGTAGACGTAGAACTGCAGCGTGGCGTTGGCGATTTTAGAGAAAAAGTGCACTTCCCGCAAATTGCCGTGCGGCACGTTCTTCATCGCGTAAAAGTCCGCATCGTGCGCTGGGACTTCGACGCCGCTGCCCCAACGGCTCGCTCCGTAAAACATGAGCGTGCCCGGATCGGGGACATTCACGCCGTCGACGTTGAGTTGGTAATAGTGGAAGCCTTCATCTTGCGCATTGGAAAAGCCGGTCCACCAGCCGTCGGCGTCCTTGGTCATCGGGTAACGGACACCGCCGATATCGAGCTGCACGCTCTGCGCATTCGGCGCCCGCAAACGGGTGCGGACGCGCCGTTGCGAATTGACTTCCGGATACTGCCTGAGCTGCCCGTTAACCATCGCGTTCAGATCCGAGGGCTTGAAGTCTTCCACCGGTGGTGTCTTATCGATTTCGACCGGGGGCTGTGCCCCGCGGCCGCCTCGCCCCGCCTGAGGCGCCTGCGCAGCCGCGACCTGCATCGGCTGATCGATGAAGATGTGCTGGCTGAAAAGGTAGAGGTTGTTGTCCCACTCGGTGGTGTCGTGCGCGTTACCGTCCACATGCCAGACATGCGGGACGCCCTGTTGTTTGAGATATTGGTGCACCGCCTGACTGATGCGAATCAGACCGTCCTTATTGCCGCAGGCGAGCCACACCAGCTTCAACTGCTTGGGGACCGACACGTCCGGCACCAGCGCCGTTGGCGGCTGCCTCGTGTCGGGCGCCGAAGAGAAGCCCCCCACAAAGGCGAACGTCTCGGGGTGAACCAGACCGATATTCAACGTCTGGCCGCCGCCCATAGAAAGGCCGGCCAGAGCGCGGTGATCGCGGTCGGTGTAGACGGAGTAGTGAGAATCAATATACGGGATGATGTCCTTGAGCAAGTCGTTCTCGAAAGGCGTCAGCCACGCCTCCATGTTCATCCCGCCTCGGCCGCCGCGTGCTGCTCCCGCGGGTGGCGCTCCTGCCGGAGCGGCGCCTCCGCGCGGGGCAGGCGGCGCATTGAGGTCAGCCACCGTTCTGCTGGAATTGCCATCGGGGAAGACCATGACCGTAGGCTGGATCTTGCCCTCCGCCAACAAATTGTCGATCACGTTGTTCGCGTGGCACGACTGCGTCCACTCGGTGTCCGTACCGCCGATGCCGTGCAGAAGATAAAGCACAGGATACTTGCGAGCGGTCGAGTAGCCGGGCGGCGTATAGACTCGCATCCGCCGGCGTGTTCCGAGCGACTTGGAATCGTACTCGATGGGAGTGAGTTCGCCGTGAGGGATATTGTCGCGGCGCTGGTTGAAGCCAGCCGGTGGATCGGGGAAGGCGGGTTTGTCGTCCGGGCCCAACTCGATCGGGCCTCCGAATCCGCCTCTGCCTGCCCCTCTGCCGGGCGTTTGTGGCGCCGCACCCGCCGTGGCGGGCGGCGTCTGCTGGTCGCCGGCAGCCAGGCAGATTCCCGCCACGACAGCCACGAGGAATACTGAAGTCAGAACTCGTTTCATAGATTGCACTCTCCCTCAACCGCTCTTAATAGATTTCGTAAACGCTTGCAGTTCTATCCGCCATAAACTATAACGCCACGCGTTCCAAATTGAAAGGCGCTCCGAAAAGCCTTAAGTTTTGCGCTGGACTCTGTAAGCGGTTACAGTGCATGCTCAGTAAGCGAAGACAGAATGAAGATAAGAACGAGAGTCGATGGCATCCTGAGGCTCGCCCTGGCGCTTATCCCGGTCAGCGCCTCTTTGACAGTGCTTGCCGCGGCGCCTCCACCCCGCCAGCCGGGCCCATGCGACATCTATGGTGCGGCGGGCACACCCTGCGTCGCCGCTCACAGCACCACGCGCGCGCTGTCCGCCTCATATCAGGGCGCCTTGTACCAGATCAAGCGCCAAACAGATGGCAAAACGCTGGACATCGGCCTGGCGGCAGACGGATACGCCGATGCGGCCAGGCAGGACGCATTCTGCGCCAAAGCAATCTGCCTCATCAACGTGATCTACGATCAGTCCGGCAGAGGCAACCATCTTTACCAGGCGCCTCCAGGAACATTCAAGGGCCCGGCGAAGGCCGGATTTGACACGCAGCCGATCGCGGACATGGCGCCAATCACGATCGGTGGGCATAAAGCGTACGGCGTCTACATCATGCCGGGCATGGGTTTGCGGAATAACAATGCCAGCGGCATCGCGATCAATGACGAGCCGGAGGGCATGTACTACGTCATCGACGGCACGCACTATGACAGCGGCTGTTGTTTCGACTACGGGAATTCCTCAACGAATGGCCGCGCAGTCGGTACCGGCACCATGGAAACCACCTACTTCGGCACCGCCACCGTGTGGGGAAGCGGCAACGGCCCCGGTCCATGGATCATGTCCGACATGGAAGCCGGCCTGTTTTCCGGATATAACGCAAAGCAAAACGCGGCCGATCCGACCATCAATTCGTGGCGATTCGTCACCGCCGTAGTGGACGGCGGCGGGGGCAACAAATGGGATCTCCGCGGCGGCAATGCGCAGAAGGGCGGCCTGACGACCTTCTACAGCGGCATTCGACCGGGCTCGCAGACCAACAACGCCTATTATCCGATGCACAAGCAGGGCGCCATACTGCTGGGCACCGGAGGCGATAACGGCAACGGTTCGTCCGGCACTTTCTACGAGGGCGTGATGACCACCGGATATCCGACGGAAGCCACAACGGATGCCGTGCAGGCCAACATCGTAGCGGCGAAGTACGATGTGCAGCAGGTGAGTTTGTCGCGCGTCAGGGCGTTTACGCCAGGATCGACGCAGGACGTAACGGTTACTTTCGTCAACACAACCGGATCGGCCGCGGCGGGCGTTAAGCTGAGCATCTCCGTGCCCGCCGGGTGGACGGCCGGGGCCCCTTACGCGATAGCAGGCCCGGTCGGGCCGGGCGCGAGCGTGAGCGCGACACTCAAGGTTGTCTCGCCTGCGGGGCCCGACGCGGGCTTCCTTACGGGCAGAACCGAGTGGACAAGCCCGACGACTCGAGGGAGGCAATCCGAGATAGCTACCGAGAGGGTGCGGAACATTCTCCCGATCAAAATCAACGAGGCCCGATTTAGCGCCGGCGCCGAGCCGACAAACCAGTTCATCGAACTCTACAACGCTTCGGCCGGGACGGTCGATGTCTCCAACTGGACCCTGATCCACGCCCAGAGCCAGTGGGCCCCTGTCAGGCTGGCGACGATCCCCGCCGGTACGAAGCTCGCGTCTGGCGCCTTCTACCTGCTCGGCCTCTCCAATTCGGGGCTGGCCGCGCCCACAAGCCCGGGCGATACCACGATCAACATAAGGAGCACCTCCGGTTTCGCGGCAGGCCAGAAGATCGACATCGAGGGCGAGACACGCACGATCATCAGCGTCGGGACGGCGGCAGCGCCCATGACCACTCTGTTCGTCCCCGTGTCAACGGGACCATGGATCACGATCCCCGCCGGGTCGAGCAACCTGCCCGTCACGAGCGCCGCCGGTTTCGCGACCGGCGAGAAGATCGGCATCGATATTGGGGGCAACTATGAGTTGGCCACCGTGACCGCGGTGGGCAAGGCGGCGACGCAAACAACGCTGGCGACGGCGGCGGTCGCGGGTGCGACCAGTATCAAAGTCGCGGCCGCTCCCAACATCATGCCGGGCGACACGCTCACGGTTGGCACCGGCGGACGCAAGGAAGTAGTCAAGGTCGCGAGCGGCGGCGCGCCCCCCGGGAACGGCACTGATATCGACCTGGCGGCGCCGCTCAAGTTCGATCACATGGCAGGCGTCGACGTGTCCGATCCGGGGACAGGCATCACGTTCTCGCCAGCCACGAAATTCGCGCACGTCAGCGGAGACGCGGTGCAGGCACTGGGCAGCGGCATAGCGATCGACATGCCGCTGGCTAAGAGCCACGCGTATGGCGCGCCCGTGCTGAACCCCGCGGACGCGACCGAGGGGTACCACGGTCCGCCGGCGCCCAACCAGTGGTTCGGAGGCCCGCTCTCCACGAGCGCCGGCTCCATCGTGCTGTTGGATGCCGGCGGCGTGGCGGTAGTCGACGGGATTGTCTACGGGTCCCAGCAGAGCAACTCGAGCGCGAACGGGCCGATCGTTAGCCCCGAGATTGCCACCCTTGAGGCCGATCAAGGCCAGGGTGGATGCATCGTAGTCGTACCCGGAACGGCGAGAGGTTTCGCGCCTGCAGACTCATCCAACCGGAGTGTTGGCCGCTTTCCTGACGGCGCCGATACCGACAGTCTGTGTCACGATTTCCTGATGCAGCCCGCGACCACCCTGCCGGCCGGTGCGCCCGTGGGCGCGACCAATATCAAAGTCGCCAGCGTGGCCGGCTTCAATGCGGGCCAGACCATTACTATTGATATGGGCGCCAGCCTGGAGACTGCCGTTATCGCGATGGTGGGAACGGCTGGCGCCACCACGGCCGGCGCTGCCATTGACGTGGGCGCCACGGTGATACCCGTTGCGAATACGGCAGGGTTTAGCGCGGGCCAGACCGTGATCGTAGACAGCGGCGCCAATCAGGAGACGGCGGTAGTGGCTTCAGCCACCGGAGGCAGAGGCGGCGCCAGAATCACACTGGCTGCGCCGCTCACCCGGTCGCACGCGGCCGGTTCGACAGTTTCCGGGACGGGTATGACGCTCACCGCTGCGTTGAGCAAGGTGCATGACGGCGGGACACAGGTCGCCGGCGGCGTTCCCACACCCGGTGCGCCCAACCAATACTACCCGAGACGTTAGGAAAGTGTGTCGATGAGAATCGACGACTTTGGGAGGAGCAAGTTATGAGACGAGCCTGTTATTTTGCATTGTTCACCGCGATTTTGTCCGGCGAAGCCGGTCTATCTCAGACCAAGAAAATCTCGAAGGATTCCAAGCCTGCCGTTCGGCAGGAATTGGCCCCTCCACCGGTGGCGACAGCTGGCGCGCCCGCCGGAACGGCGCATCCTTCACCTTACAATTTCCCCGGTGTTCAGTTCCCGCGGATCGAGGCCGACAATCGGGTGACGTTTGGTTTCACCGCTCCCACTGCACAGAAGGTGCAGGTCGGACTGGTCACTCCCGGACAGAACTCACTCCAGCCTCTCCCGGTTGACATGCTCAAAAGCGCCGACGGCGTTTGGACCTATACGACCACCGCACCCCAAAGCCCGGGCTATCACAACTACTGGATGTTTGTTGACGGCGCCGCCGTGCTCGACCCCGGCACGCAGGCCTTCATCGGTTATGGTCACATGTGCAATGGCTTCGAAATTCCGGAGCCGGGCGTGGATTGGTACGACCTGAAAGACGTCCCGCATGGCAGCGTGCGGATCGAAAACTACTTCGCCGCCGGCACTAAATCCTGGCGCCACATCTTCGTCTATACGCCGCCTGGTTATGACGCCAATCTCAAGACTCGCTACCCGGTTCTCTATCTGCAGCACGGCGGTGGCGAGGACGAGCGTGTGTGGATCGAAATGGGCCGGACGAATGTAATCCTCGACAACCTGCTTGCCGGCGGCAAAGTGAAGCCCATGATTGTCGTCATGGAGACCAGCGCCACCGGTGCGCCGGACTCTCCTGGCGGCAGGCCTGGGATAGACGGAGTCCCGCCTGCCGGCGGCGTGGGCCGTGGTGGGCGTGGCGGGGCTCCCGGCGGCGGAGTTCCGGCCGCCGGAGCGCCTGGCGCCCCGGTTGCGGGACGCGGTCCGGCCGGACCTCCCGGCGGCCCCTACGGACAGATCATGATTAACGATTTGATCCCGTGGGTCGATCGCCACTTCCGCACACTGGCCGACAAGGACCACCGCGCCATGGCAGGTCTTTCCATGGGTGGCGGGCAGACCGCAACTATCACGATGGTCAATCTGGATAAGTTTTCCTACATTGGCTTTTTCAGCGGTGGCGCAGCGCTCGGCTTCGGCGGACGAGGAGGACGTGGCGGCCCTGCTCCAGCAGCGACTCCGGCGCCCACAGCCGCGACGCTGGACTTCAAGACGATTTACAGCGGCGCTATGGCCGATCCCGCCGACTTCAACCGCAAGGTGAAAGTCCTCTTTATGAGTTTCGGCACCGAGCCCCCGCTGGAGAACCCGGAAGGCTTGAAGAAACACCAGGAGCAGCTCATCGCGGCCGGAATCCAAAACAGCTATGTGTATCTTTCTCCCGGGACCACTCATGAATGGCAGACCTGGAGAAGGAGCCTGTATACGTTCGCTCAAGTTCTGTTTAAATGAGGCTTTGGTCGACGGACATGAAACGAGCATTGGTTCTTCTGGTGGTGACGGCAACCTGGGCCGCTGGAGATTGTCTGGCTCAACCGAGCGTGGCGGGCGCTGCTCCGCGTACGCTCGCGCCTTATTTCAAACCGGCTACGCCGGTCCCCAAAGCGCCGGACGCCGACGGCTTCGTCCAACGCTGGCTGCTTCTGGAGCCGATCAACAAGCCGAACCGCACGAACACGGTGTTTACCGATACGTACGTGAAGAACGCCCTGAATAACGAGTATTTCCCCAACCAGTTCACGATCATTCCGCACGATGGCGACAAAGTCAGAGCCGGCGAGCAGGAACTCATGTGGCATGCACTGGATTCCACGGGTTTCAACATTAAGCTCTTTCGCTTCGCCTACGGCCTGAACAAGACAACTTACGGCGTCATATTTTGGGCCGTGACGGTGGTCAACAGCCCGCGTGAGATACAGAACGCCCGCATGGCAGTCGGCGTCAACGGCGCGTCGATGTGGTGGCTAAACGGCAAGGAGGCCGTAGACCTCTTTACCGATCGGCGCATGAAAATGGACGACTGCGTGTCCAAACGGCTGACGCTCAACAAGGGCCGAAACGTGATTCGAGGCGCCGTCATCAATGGACCTGGCTTGAGCGATTTCTGCCTGCGCTTCATCGATGAACAAGGCGAGCCGATCAAGGACATTACGATCAGCCTCGATGGTGCTGGAAGGTGATGCCTGGAGGGTCTATGAAATCCTACGTTGTGCCTGCAGCGATTCTCCTGGCCGCGGCGATGCCCGCTCTATTTGCCCAGGCACCGGCGCTAAACGGCGAACCCTACATCCATGATCCTTCCACCATCGCGTTCAGCGACGGGAAATATTTCACGTTCGGCACTGGCGGAGGCGGGCTGATATCGGAAGACGGGTGGACGTGGCACGGCGGAGCGCAACGCCCCGGCGGCGGCGTCGCTCCGGACGTGATCAAGATCGAAGATCGCTACTACATGGCGTATGCCAAGGGAGGCGGAGGGATGTCAGGCGGTCACGCGAGCAATGTCTACGTCATGTGGACCAAGTCGCTTGACCCCAACTCGCCCGACTTCAAGTTCAACGACGAAACCGTGGTCGCCTCTTCCGACGGCGTCGAGGACGCCGATGCCATCGATCCCGCTTTTCTTCTCGATCCTACAACGGGCCGGCTGTGGCTCAGTTACGGAACCTATTTCGGCTACATTCGCATCGTGGAACTGGATCCCAAAACGGGAAAACGCGTCGCCGGCAACCAGGCGGTGAACGTCGCGATCGACATGGAAGCCACTGCGCTGCTCGTTCGCGACGGCTGGTATTACCTGCTGGGCACTCACGGTACGTGTTGCGACGGCGCCAACTCCACGTACAACATTCGTGTAGGCCGTTCCAAAAATGTCCTCGGCCCCTACGTGGATCACATGGGCGTCCCGCTGCTGAAGGGCGGCGGCAAACTCGTCGTAGCCGCTAGCGGCCGCTTCGTCGGAGCCGGCCACTTCGGCATTTTGGGATTGGGCGATGGCGTGGAGAGATTCTCCTGCCATTACGAGGCCGACTTGGATCGCAGCGGCCGCAGCGTGCTGGATATTCGACCGCTATTATGGAAAGACGGTTGGCCCGTGGGCGGCGACAACTTTTGGGGCGGCACGTTTGAGATTGAGTCCGAACGAAGCGGCTTTGCACTTGAGTTGGCGGTGGATTTCACACGCATGGCCGGACGCGGCGGTGGTTTCGGCGGCTTCGGCGGACGGGGCGGTCGTGGCCCTGGTCCTACTCCTGGCGCGGCTCCCGCTCCCCCTCCTGCTCCCCCTGCGGTTCAGGCGGTTCCGAGCCAGCGCCTCTACGACGTATTACAGAACTGGCCGGCCGGCAACATTGAACTGCGAATTGGCGACTACATGATGCGCCCCCATCAAAAGTGGAGCATCACCCCGGTGCTGAACGCTGGCGGCTATCCCGGCTCGCCCTATTTCAAGATCCAAATCGCCGACACCGATCGAACCCTGGCCGCGGCCGAAGGTAATGAAATCGTGACTCTCCCCAACTACACGGGCGCTCCCGAACAACTCTGGCGCATCGACCAGTTGACCGACGGCGCATACCGCATCATGCCCAAAGCGGTACCGAATTCCACCGAACCCGTCGCCTTGATTGCCGTCGGTGCCAGCACGCCGACACTCGCCAGGTTCGATCCGAAAAGTGAGAAGGGACGCTGGACCTTCAGAAAGCCATGAGGCGCGCCGCGATGGTAAACAGAAGACGATTTGCCAAACAGATTGCCGGCTATTTGCCGGTGTATGCGGCGGCGGGAATTGCCGGGGCGCAGCAGGCAACACCGCAAAGCCCCGTGCAGTACCCGCCCGGACGGGGTCCGTTCGACGGCAGTCCGGTCGGCTCGCAGTTGCCCGATCAGAAATGGCTGGTTCATGACCACTCGCGGCGACAGCCGCGCAAGGTGACTCCCGGCCTCCCGCTTCCTACACCTTCAGCGCCGTCCGATGCCGTCGTGCTGTTCGATGGGAAGGATCTATCCAAGTGGAACGCCGTCAGTTTTGGCGGCCGGCGTGGGGGCGGAGCGCCGCCACCTGCACAGCAACCGCCGTCCACCGAACCCCAGTGGAAGATCGTGGACGGCCACGCCGAGATGCGCGGAGGGATCGTAACCAAGGAGAGCTTCGGCGACATTCAACTCCATGTGGAATGGACGACCCCACCGGTGGAGGACCCCATGCGCGTCGGGCAGCAGCGAGGCAACAGCGGCATCGTCTTCATGGGGCGCTACGAAGTCCAAGTGCTCTCGAGCTATGACAACCCGACCTACGCCGACGGCGGCGCCGGAGCCATGTACGGCGTGTATCCGCCGATGGTGAATCCCTGCCTGCCCGAAGGGCAATGGAACACTTTCGACTTTGTCTTCGAGGCGCCCCGGTTCGAGGATGACAAGCTCGTTAAGCCCGCGTTTTGCACGCTGTTTTTCAACGGCGTAATGGTGCACAACCGGGCGCAATTTCTGGGCTCCACGGCACACGAGCCCCTGGCGGCGTACACGCCCCATCCGCCGGAGCTCCCCTTGCAGTTGCAAGGGCACGTCGGTCCGGCCTGGTATCGCAACATTTGGGTGCGTCGTATTTTAGGCTACGACGCGTAAGGCGGGAAGGAGGCAGTCTCATCATGAAGCGGGTTCTTCTTGCGATATTGGCAGGCGGCATTTGCTGCGCGCAAACGCCCCCGCAGGTCAAGCTGGATGCCGGATTGCTGCAGGGGACTTCGGAAGACGGGTTGAGAGTCTACCGCGGCATCCCGTTCGCGGCGCCGCCGGTTGGCGATCTTCGCTG
>Ga0105237_10009905_pt1 | contig 10174 bp, 7 predicted proteins | sample KBSC24metaG_FD_81520 | JGI IMG/M metagenome (GOLD analysis project Ga0105237, IMG submission 81520) | Corn rhizosphere microbial communities from Kellogg Biological Station, Michigan, USA - KBS C2-4 metaG | ecosystem: Host-associated > Plants > Roots > Rhizosphere > Soil | place: Michigan, USA... | reverse complement strand
GTATCGATCTTCAGCATCTTCGCGCGGGTCCTGCCCGGCACGCGTATAGAAATTGAAATGGAACCGATCACGGAATCGATCTGGCTGGTCAGCCGGTTCTCCATGACTCTGAAGACCTCAAAGCTCTGGTTCCATTCGACAAAGTTCACCCGTTCCACCTATTCGGACTATCGCCTGAATCGCCCGTTTCTTGACGACCTCCTGTCCAGGGCCGATGAATGACGAAACGACAGTCCATGGGCGTGGACAGCAATGAAGTTGCCGAGCGCCTCCGCATTGCGTGCCCAAATTGCTTTCCCACTCGCCGCCCCTCTCCACTGTGGCGTCAAGGCGCCGCTCAGATGCTGCACTTCTTTGCGATCATGGCGCGTTAAGTGCAATTCTCGCGTTCTCGACAGTGATTCTCGCCGACGCGGCCCAGAAATACAGGCGTCGCCAGCGAAACCGGTAACCGGACGCCCCCGTACACCGAAACTCAACGAATGGAAGTAGTGAACTTCCACCAGCCGAGAGCACCGGATGTGGCCAGTAACAGAACAATGAGCAGTAACAGCCTTTTCAATGAGAGATGCATGGTTATAGCTCCTCACAGCAACAATCGATAGCGGTATTCACGCTCTGCCGTCTGCCGTTAAGTACGCCCTAAATTTCCGGCGGAGAACGTTCCTCGACAACTTCCCTGCCCGGTTCCTGATAGACGAGAGTTTCATTTGCATTCGTCAACTCTCCCGTTTATAGAGACGCCTCCAGCTCAAACACTCAACACCGGGCAAGGCGCGTGCCGGACAATGGCGGAGGCCTGCGAACGCAGGCTCCCGGCAAATCGCGGCAGGACTCCTCGGCCAATCATCACCAGGTCTGCGTTGTGACCGATCGCGGCGTACCGAACAACGTCCCGAGCTCTGCCCGATTCAACGCAAACCGCGAAATTTGTCCCCGCCCGGTTCTGCATTTCGGCAATCACTTCCCTGGCCCGATTCTTCAGAAACTCCGTAAATTCGGCACCACCGTACGTCTCGGATCTCGGGTCGCCAGAGTCAACGCCATGAACCAGAAACACTTTGGCGTTCGAGCCCGCCGCCAACTGAGCGGCGACAGAAATCAGCCGCTCGGCTTCACTGTCCGTGTCGATCGCGCACAGTATGTTTCGCCATTCGAGATGGTTGGCTCCAAGTTCCTCGCAGTGCGCAGCCGTCCAAACCGGGCACGTCGCATCATGAAGAGTTTTGGCCGCGACGGAGCCGAGCAAGGCTGCCCGAAAGGCTCCGTGCCCGTGAGTGGGGATCATGATCAGGTCAATATCATTTTCCTTTGCAATTTTGGCGATACAAGATCCCGGATCGCCTTTCTCAACGAGGGTTTTCACCGCGATCCCGGCAAACTCGGTCGCGGCCAACTGGACGATCCTTTCATCCGCGCCTTCCTTCATTTCTGATAAAAGCAAGTCGAGCGCGACCGGTACGTTCGGTGAACTATACGCAGTGACGGGGACATGGACAACATGGAGCAGCGTCAGTGAAGAAGCGAACCGCTGGCGTAATGCTCTGACATAGGGGATTACTGCAAGGCTTCGCTCGGAGAAGTCTGTGGGGAAAAGGATGCGTGAGAAAGTCATTTGCCTGCCTCTCAGTGCTCAGTTGTGCAGTCATCGAGCCAGATCGCCTTTCACGGGGACTGCTGTTGATCCAAGCGTTTCGCGGCTTGTTCGCCGCTCTGCTCACCGAGGGAAAGAAGGTTTCTGCGTCAAGAGCCACAAAGAAATGCTGTATTTGGCGCAAGGAATGATCTGTTGCCAAATTATTGCAATCCTGACTAGTTTTTCACGCGGATAACTCTAAAACTATGGAGAGTAGTTGTTGAAGTATGGCCTGCCGCATGCTCTTCCATGAATGAGTCCGGTTCAGTGGACCTGCTGAGCACCGCTTGAAGGTACTCGATGACTTCTAAGCGAAAATTTCGATCACGTACTGCGCGTTCGGTACTGGAACTGCCGCCCGGCGAGAGTTGTGGCAACTACATGTGCCGAGAAAGGCTCTCCTATGACACGGTCTCGGGTCTCAGTCCTCAAGACGACACCGGCTACAGTTATCACCGACTACGGACGCCTGATGCGACTGGCCTGCTATCAGAACTTCCTGCCGAGGGATAAACAGACTGCACTCAAGATAAATGTTAGCTGGCAGCGTTTCTATCCAGCCTGTTCTACTACTCCATGGCAACTGGATGGCGTCATCTCGACCATGCTGGAGGACGGCTACAGCAAAGACAGGCTGTACGGGTGCCACAACCGCACGGTTGTAGTCAGCGCGAGACAAGGGGAGATCGCCAACAAACACACGAATGTCGTGGTGGACAAATACGGTCTTCGAAATATTCATTTGTATGAGGACTCGGAGGAGTGGATTCAGTATGAGCCACGGGAGAAAATGCTGGCGCTCCATCGCATTTATCCGGAAGGAATTCGAATTCCGAAACGCCTCGTTGGCTCGAACGTGATTCACCTGCCCACGATGAAGACTCACGTGTTCACACAGATGACCGGGGCAATGAAGAATGCCTTCGGGGGGCTACTGTTCGAGAAGAGGCACTGGACCCACGGTGTCATACATGAAACCCTTGTGGATCTGCTGTCCATTCAAAAAGAAATCCACCCTGGCCTGTTCGCCGTGATGGACGGGACCTTTGCCGGCGACGGACCCGGTCCACGCTGCATGGTTCCCCAGGTGAAGAATTTCATTCTTGCCAGCGGGGACATGGTTGCTATCGATGCTGTTGCCGCCAAAATGATGGGCTTCGATCCTCTCTCCATCAAATTCATTCGCCTCGCTCACGAGCGAGGCCTCGGTTGCGGCGATGTACGTGAGATCGAAATCGCGGGAGAAGACATTTCGGATGTCAATTTTCATTTCGAAGCTCATGCGGATACGCTGGCCAGCCGCGGTCAAAAAATGATCTACTGGGGCCCGCTGAAGCCACTCGAGCATCTGTTGCTGCGCTCGTGGCTGACCCCGTGGTCGTATATTGCTTCGAAGCTCTACCACGACGTGTTTTGGTACAACTGTGTGGGCCGTCACCGAGTCCGCAGGGCGCTCACGACTGAGTGGGGGAAGCTGTTCGCGACCTATTGAATTTGCTGTAAACTCAGAATCATGCGCACCGCTGTTCTTTCGCGCTGGTTCATCTTTGGACTGTCATGGCTGGGATTTGTTCCTTTTCATGGCGCGACAGCTGAAGACGGGGGACTTCCCTCTTTCTCTGTCGCGGCTCTCACGCGACGCATTCCTGCGCAAGGGGTCGCTCCAATGACCGGATCTCAATTCGCCGCATATGTCGCGGGGATGGATTCACGGCAGCGCGAGCAGGCTATTCTCAACGAAATCCTGCACGGGAACGTGCCGGCTTTTTTGAGGAATCTTGTTCCGGTGAAGCTCAAGTTACAACCGTCGGCTGGAAGCGAACTGGACGCCACTCTATTTGTCATGCCTGAGTATCTGGCGATCGGTTCCAATACGGATTACATGAGAATTCCGATGAATCTGTATACGGCCTCCGCAGTCGCCGTTCGGCTCGGCTTCGTCCTGCCCACCAGAAAAATAGTTGATGCGATATATCGTCAGTCGTCATTCCATTTTGCACCGGAGCCTATGACCGCGGGCCCGCAAATGAGGTCCACCGAGTATTACAGCATTCACAATCAGAAGATCGACTTTCAGTTCCGCATTCATGGAATTCCGAGCGGCACGCTGGTATCGGGCGATAAAAAAGACGTGGTGCTAACCAATTTGCTGGAGAAACGCCCTGGGAAAATTGCGATCTATGGTTGGCATCGGCTTGATGGCGCACCCATTCAGCCGCTGACTACTGTGCATGGTGCCTGCTATGCAGATTACAGCCACGGCATTCGGCTGGTCAGCGAAACTGTTCTCGTGAATGGGCAAGCTCGATCCCTTTATGACATTCTCGAGGACTCCGAGCTTTCCGCGATCGTCAGCGACGAAGGGCCCATCCCTGATCTTCGGGGCTTCATGCGGCGAACTGCCAGTAAGAATCCCTGCGGAGAGAAAAACCCGGCGATGTCCGACTAATCCATTTTTTGAATCTTGCCTACCTGTGCTGAACGTCCGCATGGTTCCCGGCAGGGCCCCGTTTATTTCCATTGTCTTTAGGGGCTTTGGCCGCCAAACTCAGAATCTTCTCCGCAATGTATTGGGGCGAAAGTACGTAATCTACCGAGTTGGTCTGGATAGCAGATTCGGGCATGTCCTTGCACTGAGCCGAGGTCAGGTCCTGCGCGATAACAATCCCGCCAGCATCATGGAGCGGCCTGAGAGCGGCTGCTCCGTCTGAATCCATTCCGGAGAGAATGACTGCGATCCGCGGGTGATGCCGGGACTTCACAAGCGAATCGAGAAAAATCGTGATGATATTTGGCCATCCGTATGTTTTGGATCTGTTTCTAACCTCGAAGTGAGCGTCCTGTATGGTTACATCCCGGTTGGGCGGAACGATGTATATGTGATCCGGCTCGATAGGAAGACGCAAGTGGACAACGCTGCAACTGATGCCGGACCATTCTTTCAGGAGCCAGGGGAGCCCGATAGGCGCATTTCGACTCAGGTGTGGAATAACGACGTACGTTATTCCGGTCTTTGGCGGCAGACGCCGAAATATCTCTCGCAGAGGCTCGATTCCTCCAGCGGAAAGACCAATACAGACGACGGGACTTTCGTATTCCGGTTTCATTTTGTCGCGACCGCGCGCAAATCCTTCACGCACCGAAACCCAAGATGATAGTTGGCATGGCTGTGCTCGTCCATCACCCTCGACCCATGCCAGAAGGGGGCGCGCCACCGGCACCAGTCTTCGTGGGCCCGGTAAGTGTCAAAGATAAACCAGCTACCCTTCATTTCTGTGTATCCCAACTCTCGGCTTCCCCGGCTGGACATCTGACTCTCGCTGAGCGGAAGATTCATATGCTCCGCCGCATTGCCGTTCATGTCGTAGACTCCGAGCGCACTATGGCACGCTGGAAATTCGCCGGCGGGAAAAGTATTTGAACCGCAACCGGTCCAACTACCCCCGTTGCAATTCGCGGTTTTGGTACCTGAAGTCGCGCAAATGCCTTTTTCATAGGTCGCGCCGTAACTCCACTTTTTGTTATTGGCGTCTGTCTGGTTGTGGATTGCCCGCATTCGTTCAATCGCAGTGTTTGGGCTCACTCCCCTGGCCAGATCGAAGCGATAGTCGGGGGGTTGCAGATCCCCTTCACAGGCGCCTTCCCACTCATGCGCGTCGGCGAGGCGCTCGCCCACGGCCCAGCAAATCTCGGCCGCCTCCCGCGCCTTTACCCAGACGACAGGGTAAGCGCAAGGAATATTGGGGAATTCGAATTGATCCATACAAACGTGCGCATCTTCAGGACGCTGAGTCGCCGGGTCGTATAGCGGGGCGAGATACTTTCCGCCGCAGATCCTCTCAAATTTGGAATTCTGGTACTCGATACCCTGCTCTCTGAGTTTCATCTGACACTGCTCGACCGAAACCGGATGCCGAGTCACCGCCGGATTACCCTGGCCGATGTAACCGGAGCGTTCAAAGATTTTACGGACGGCGCTTACCTGGTCATCGGAGAGTCCGCGAACCCGTTTTAACTGGTCAAAGAGAACTTCATTCTGTTCCCGGAGGGAGTGTGGGGCATCAGACGATGCGCCCAAGCCGATCAACCCCGGTAATGTGAACAACGTGAACGCGAGTAACGATAAAGTTTTCACGGTTTTGCCTTCCCTGTGACGCGTCGCATCATATAGAAGAAGTCTCTGTTATCCGAAAATCCAAGGAATCTCGGTACGCTGTCGTGCGAAGCTGATTGGTCAAGTTCACTCATTCCTTTGAGCAGATGGTCTACAGACAGTTCGTCCCCTGACCTTCGATAAAGCGCAAGGTAGGTGTGTTCCAGCGCGTTCATGTCGAGAAGCATTGCGTAATCGCAGCGGTAAGCCTGAAAAACCCGGGCCATGGCTGAAGGAGTCGCGTCCGAGAAGACCGCGTAAATCAAATAACGCTTGCCATGGTTGGTTTGCATGGCAAGTCCGGCACGGATGGTACGCAGCTTCTCATCCTCGGAACCAGACCAGTTTCCAGGTCCCCAAAGATTCACGAGGGGACCGGGTACAGTTGTTTGCGACGAGTTGTCGAATTGAACTATCGGCACTCCGTTCTGCCGCGCGTGCCTGATTCTTGAGAGCAGCGCGTTATCCGACTCTGCCCACGTTTTCATGCCGATGGAGCCATCGTCCAGTGCGAACACGGTCGCCAGTCCGGGCTGAAGTTTGCTGAGCACCACGCCGTTTTCAATGAATCCGTAGTGACTGCCCTGGTTTTGGGAAGCAAGCTTACCGAACTTGAAGGCTCCGTGCGTACGCTTAAATCCACCAGTAAATGAAGCGACCGTCCGACGCCTGTTATCTGGGCGGACCAAGCCCGTCGAGACCAGCGGCTCGATAGTTCCGATTCCGTCGGGCCCGGGCATTTTTGGTTTCCGCATTTCCTTCGTCACGCGATCAGACCACCTCACCTCCGGGTGTTGCGTTCCCAGTGCATAGTTCAGTTCGAATTGATCCGTGTCAAATGCGAGGAGATACGCGAGAGATTGCGCCTCGACCGGATCCAGACTGTTCACGACAGATCGGTAGCTCTGCAAAATGGCAGACGCAACGAACGCTGGCTGCATAACGCTGACATGAATACCGGGGTCGGCGGCGGTTTCATACCATGCTCCCGGGGTCATTCCACCCTTCTCGGGACTACCCTGGTGCAGTTCGATTCCAAAGTTCCAGGCCTTCACGAGCCGATTTGCATATTGCGGGTCAATCGCGGCCGCAAGTGGATGGTCAGTTCCTTTGTTCTCCGGAGAACTGAGGCGTGCCGTCGTGCTCTCCGGCACGAGTTCTCCCGCTTCGCGATACCGATCCGCCATGAGGTGGTGAAACAGAACGACCGCCCTTTCGCCTCCCCATACCTCATCGCGAAGAAACTCCGTCACAGATTCCAGCGCCGTGCGGCGTCCCTTAACGGGGTTTCGCAAATACACCCTTCCGCCGCACAGCGGGACATAAGCGACCTGCGAAGTTCTGGCGCGTTCCAGTGTGTTCGGGGAACTCGCCCCAAAAAGCTCGCAGTTATGGCGGTTTCGGTCCTGCGCAATCACGATCCCGGATGTAAAACCAGCATCGAGAAAGAACCGGGACTCCCGGGGGCTGGGATTTTCGATATGCCATGCCACTGATGACTTCCCATCTCTTGAGCCCACCCGAAGGAGGTACCAGACATTGATACCGGGATTCAGATTGATCAGCGTAGCTATGGTTTCAGTTCCCGCTCGCAAGCCGAGGCTCACGGAGGTAGTTTGACGGTACTGCTGCAACTCAACAATTGTCTTTGGCGTAGCGGCGTAATACTGACTGGCTTGGTCCTGCCTTGTTGGTCCTTTCGCGACAAGAAGGAGCACCAGCACGGTCAAACCGAGGAACGGCAGAGGTACTGAAGTTCGCAGGATCATAAGCACACCAGAGCCGTGACCAACATCAGGAGAATCAGAATCTGGCTGGTCCGGTCGTGGATTGCGAAGACGACCGGATCATCGTTCATCTTTCCGCGATGGGCCGTCAGCCAGACATGGCTGATCCAATAGAGCAGCAGCGGACAAAGCAACCAGAGGAACTCGCGCCGCGCGTACAGCAAGCCGGTCTTTTCGCTCGCTATGAACAAAGCAAGCACCAGCGTGGCCAGATATCCGCTTGCCGTCCCCATCGAAGCGAGCAGTTCACCATCGCCAATTTCGTAGGCTCGCGCACGGGCCCCCTCTCCGTTGATGCGCCGCATGATTGCGAGTTCGGCATAACGCTTGACCAGAGCGAGACTGAAGAACAAGAAAATTGCGAACACCAGCAGCCAATGGGAGGTCCAGATACCTATCGCTGCGGAGCCCGCGATCAGCCGCACTGTGTAAAGTCCTGCAAGGAACAAGACATCGAGAATGGCGATCCTTTTGATTTTGAGTGAGTAAATCGCGCTCAGGGCAAAGTAATACAGAAGTGTCAACACGAACGGGATCGACACCAGTGAGCCCAAAGCACAACTGAAGACCAAAAGGGCAGGCAGCATACCAAGACCGGAAGAGAGCGGAAGATCGCCGGAGGCGAAGGGGCGAGTTCGCTTCCGGGGATGGCTGCGATCGGCATCCAGATCGATCAAGTCGTTTAGCAGATAGCCGCCTGAAGCACATAGGCTTAATGCCACAAATGCCAGAACAGACTTCTCGAGCAAGACAAGGTCGTGGAACTGATGGGCGGCAAACAGCGGCACAAAAACGAGCAGGTTTTTCAACCAGTGGGCCGGCCGCAGAACCTTTAAAAGCAAAGCGGCGGACGCTGGTTCCTCTGTGAACACGCACTCAATCTCGGCCACCCTCGCCGCTTTTTCACGAACACCATGCGGCGGGTTCACGAGAATCGCTTTCCGCGCCGAACGCCAGACTGCAACATCGTCCCGTGCAAGGCCAGAGCCGTCCCCTGCGTAATCGAATCCTCTCTCGCCAAACCGGCTTACCAGAAGAGTTCTCTTGGTTTCTCCGCCCAGATTGAGTCCCGGTTCTGTTGCAAGTACGAGATCGAAGAGTTTCAGGTGATCAGCGACTTTCTGCGTGATGGCCCTGTCGCTACCGCTTGCCAGTACGAGTGACCGCCCCTCACTCCGCTGCGTTTTGAGATATTCGACAAATTCATTTCGCCAGGGCAGCATTGCAACATTCACCGAGACCCGACGCGCAATCTCGCGCTTGAAGAATGCTTTGCCCCTTAAAAGCCAAAAGGGAAGGACTAAAACGTAAAAAGGGCTTTTCCGCACTAAACAGAGCAGAGACTCGATGAGGAGATCCGTTTTGACCAGAGTCCTGTCGAGATCGACAACCAAAGGGAACTGCGCGGGCGTCAGCGCCTGGTTCGAGAGCGGCCCAGCAATCTGGTTATCGTTAACGCCACGCATTTCACACGTATGCACGCACCTGCCTCGCCAATGCCGAGTTGCGTAACCGCCTGGCGGAACCTCGTAAGTGACAGACCCGCTGGTTTTAGCGCGCAACCATTTTCCGGGGCGGACGTGCGTCATGATTCGATGCGCCCTGGCTGCGCGTTAGAACTCAGCAGCGTCGGGCTTTGACTCAACCGAGGCTTCGATAAAGGCATCGGTGTTTCAATCCGCGAACAGGATTCTCATCGCCTCCGGACAAAAGCCTGCCAGACAGAAAGAAACCGGCCGGATCGCTCCTATAGTGGGGAAACGTGTCTCCTCGCTTCCCTCGGGCGTTTTTTCCCCTCCCCGTTATCGCTGCGACCGTCCTCTTATCCGGTGCGGATCTCGCGCCCGCTCCGCCGTTTCCCGGGGCGGACACGTTTCTTCAGAAAAATTGCGCTGCGTGCCACAACAGCCGTAATCCTGCCGCGCGTCTGGATCTGACGAAGCTCTCTTATGAACCCGCAAACCCGGACAACTTCGAGCTTTGGGTAAAAGTTCACAATCGCGTGGCGGCAGGTGAGATGCCCCCGCCGGGAGTTCCTCGCCCTGCGGCCGATTAGCTCGTGAAGTTTACGCGGGAACTGGCAGGCTCTCTCACCGCTTACGAACACACCATTTCTGCCCAGCGCGGGCGCGCCGGCCTGAGGCGTCTGAACTCTTACGAATACGAAAACGCGATTCGCGATCTGCTGGACGTTCCGTGGGTTCAGATCAAAGGCAAGCTGCCGCAGGATGGCGAGGCATTCCGGTACAACAAGGTCGGGGGCGCGCTCGACGTATCTCACGTGCAGCTTTCGCGTTATATGAGTTCGGCGGATTACGCCCTCAAAGAGGCGATGACCGCGAAACTGATTCAGCCGACCACAACAGTGACCCGGATCTATGCGCGCCAGGAACCCTCGCTGCGCAACTATCGCCCACGAGAGGGCAACACCCGAACGGACCGTCTGAATTTCCCGGTGCTCGATTCTCATGCCCAGCCGGATGTGCGGGCCGGGCGCGCGCCGAACACCTCCCCTGAAACCAGGGAGCAGGAAGCGGTGGGCCGCGTGTCCAGCATCTTCTCCGATGCGGGTGGGTTTAGCTGGAGCAGTTTCCGCGT
>Ga0105237_10009904_pt1 | contig 10175 bp, 11 predicted proteins | sample KBSC24metaG_FD_81520 | JGI IMG/M metagenome (GOLD analysis project Ga0105237, IMG submission 81520) | Corn rhizosphere microbial communities from Kellogg Biological Station, Michigan, USA - KBS C2-4 metaG | ecosystem: Host-associated > Plants > Roots > Rhizosphere > Soil | place: Michigan, USA... | reverse complement strand
GCCGCCGGATTGGCGGCGATCCTGCCCAATCCGCACCGGCGCAGCGCCAGGACCCCGGGTCCAGGGGTGCGTCGCCTCGCCGGAACCTACATGGCGCGGGCGCAGGCCGCTGCCCTGCCGCGGTGCTGGAGCGAAAATCGTTAGCTTTTGGGCCGATTTTGCCGGCGGCGGAGGCCTCCGACCCTAGATTTACGTGAGGTCATCCTCTATAAGGCCGGCCTTGACCGGCATCCCGGCTGACGCGCGATGGGCGCGACACGCGGTCCGTATTGGACGATGCCCCGAAATCATCCTTAAGTGGACACCGACCAGAGGACACCGACATGGCCGTTCCAAGACGAAAAACATCGCCCTCGCGGCGAGGCATGCGCCGTTCGGCGGATGCGCTGAAGACGCCGACCTACGTTGAAGACAAGGATTCCGGCGAGCTGCGCCGGCCGCATCACCTCGACCTCAAGACCGGCATGTACAAGGGCCGCCAGGTCCTGAAGGCCAAGAAGGACGCCTGATTGCGGCGCGCGACGGCGAGACCCGCTGTCGCGCCTTGGGCTTGCAGGCTGGGCGTGCGGTCTGAGCTTGCAGCCCTGAACTCGAAGTCTCTTTGAAGCCTTGTCTGTGGCCGGGCCGGATTACCTCTGTACCAACGCGTCTCGCGTTCGACGCAGAGCGGTCGCGCTCGGCGTCCTGGATCATTCATCCGTCCAGCTCATTCGAAAGATTGTTGCCCGTTGCGGGTCGCAGAGGCAACGGTCGCAGGACCGAGAGCGATGATGTATGCTACCTTTGCGTGCGCGGTCTCGGTTTGACGTCAGCGATGCGAGCATCGGCCACTCATTCCTGACTTCGAATCTCCGCCGCGGTAAAATCGGCCGCGCATCGTGGCGCATGCCTGAATTTGGCCAACGAGTGACGCAACACAATCGTGTGTTGGCCGTGCGCGAAGTGCGATCCGCAGTGCAACTTTGCAATATATTCGCTGGTTATGTTTCTTAGAAAAGAAGGCCTCGTCGATGTCCATGGTCGGTTTCCCGCTGCTCCTGATTCCGATCGCGATCTACAACATCATTGCCTTTCTGATGCCCGGCGTTTCCTTTGCCGACAGGCTGTTCAGGACCAAGCTGGTGTCCGGCGCCGAGTGGAGCGTGGCCTTTGGCGATTGCCTGGTGGCGCTCGGGATCTTGATGCTGCTGTTCGAGGTGATCAAGGGCGCGCGTCCCGGCCGGAAATATCTCACCGATCACCTGTTGTCGCTGATCGTGTTCGGCGCGGCGGCGGCCCAGTTTCTGATGTGGTCGAAGTTTGCAAACTCGACCTATTTTCTCCTCACCCTGTTGGCGATGACGGATTTCCTGTCCGGGATCGCGCTGCGCACGGGCCGCAGCGCGCAGGTGCCGGCGGCCGTGGCGGCATCGATCCCTGCGGTGGCCGAACCGGCCGATGATCCGGCGCCCGAGCCCGCCGGGATCGATCTCCCGCCGGCCTTTGAGGCGGAGCCTGCCTTGGAAGCGCAGCCGTTATCAGGATCGTCGCCTGCGGCGGACACAGAGACCGCTGTCGAAGCGCAGCCCGCCGCCGAAGTCGCTTCGGCAGCCTCGATCGCCGAGTCCGTGCTGATGGATCGTCCCGAGCCGAAACTGGCGCGCGAGCCCAAGATCGCGTGAGCGTTGGCTCGATCCGGGATCGGCGGGGAAAAAGGCTAGACCACCTGACGGGTGCGGCAGCCTGAGCCGGTGGCCGGGCGCAGTGACGCCGTGTAGGCGGAGTGGGCATCGGAGAACGCGGCCCGGCGCAGGTTGCGGGTCTGCGGGACGTGGGCGGCGGTGGCGATCAAATGCGCCACGAAGCTCGGATCCGGCCGGGTGGTCCGGCCGGCTGGCGCGAGGCGGATCGGCCGCGCCAGCGGCACCAGCGCCATGCCGCCGGGCGGCGTTTCCTCGTCGAGGCCGTCGCGATCTGCCATTCCCTGATCTCGCCGATTTCTTAACATCGCACAACCAAATCCGGCGCAACTGTCATATTTCGGGACGCCGAACTCCTTCTGCGCTTCCCTTCGCAAGCGCTGTGCCGATCGTCGAACCGTGCCGTGACGGTCGGGCCAACCGCCTGGTTTGCGGAATATTTATCAACTTGGCCTAGGGTTTTGCGGACTGCCGGCACTATCCTGAACGCCTGAGAATCACCGGCCTGTCCCGAAACGAGGCGATCTTGAATTCCGCTGTTGTGCAGACCTCGACGATCCTGGCCTCGCTCGGCCAAGCCGCGTTCGTGTGGGACGTCGTGACCGACGCGATCGTCTGGAGCGATCATGTCGGCGAGGTCTTTCCGGAGATCCCGCCGGGATCGCTGGCGAGCGGGGCGGAATTTGCGAAATTGATCGAGCCGGAGCGCTCGATCAGGCTCGATGCGCTGTCGCTTTCGCCGCCCCTGCATGGCGGAGCCGCGCATTACCGGATCGAATACGGGGTGCGGACCAGCATAGCGGCGCCGGTGCTGTGGATCGAGGAATCCGGCTGCTGGTTCGCCGGTCCGGATGGCAAGCCGATCCGCGCCCAGGGCATCGTCCGAATCAATAACGAGCGACATGCTCATGACGAGCAGCTGCTGAAGCTGTCGCGACACGATGCCCTGACCGGTGAACTGAACCGCAGCCACCTGATCGCCGCGCTCGCCGAATCAATCGAGGAAGCCCAGCGCTTCCGCGCGTCCTATGCGTTCCTCCTGATCTGTGTCGATCATCTGGCGCGCGTCAACGACGCCTTCGGATTCGATGTCGCCGACGGCGTGATTTCGGAGGTGGCGCGGCGGATTCGCGCGCGGTTGCGTGGCGGCGACGTGCTGGGCCGCTTTTCCGGCAACAAGTTCGGCCTGATCCTGAAGAATTGCACCGTCGACGACATGAACATCGCCGCCGATCGCTTCCTGGCTGCGATTCGCGACGAGGTGGTGCCGACCAAATCCGGTCCGGTCGCGGTCACCGTATCGATCGGCGCCATCAGCGTCCCGCGCTATGCCCGCGATGCCGACGAGGCGATCAATCGCGCGCAGGAAGTGCTCGATGGCGTCAAGCGTCGCCGCGCCGGGTCTTTCGCTGCCTGGCGGCCGAATGTCGAGCGCGACGCGCAACGCCGGGTCAACATTCGCGTCACCGATGAAATCGTGACTGCGCTGAATGAGCGGCGGATCGTGATGGCGTTCGAGCCGGTGCTGGCGGCGCGCTCGGGCGAGACCGCATTCTATGAATGCCTGGTCCGCATGGAGCAGGACGACGGGCGCGTGCTGCTGGCGCCGGACATCGTGCCGGTCGCCGAGCGGCTTGGCCTGATCCGCCTGGTCGATCACCGCGTGCTCGAACTCGTGGTCGAGGAACTCGCGGTCGCTCCGGACGTCCAGCTCAGCCTCAATATCTCGCCCGACACCACCATGGATCCGGACTGGTGGTCGTCGATCGAATCGCTGATGCGCGCGCACCCGGGCGTTGCCGAGCGACTGATCGTCGAGATCACCGAGACGGTCGCGATCCAGGATGTCGATGACGTCAGGGGCTTCGTCACGCGGCTGAAGAATCTCGGCAGCCGGATTGCGATCGACGATTTCGGCGCCGGCTACACTTCGTTCCGCAACCTGCGCAAGCTTGGCGTGGATATCGTCAAGATCGACGGCGCCTTCGTGCAGAACATCGCCCGGTCCGCCGACGATCGCGCCTTCGTGCAGACGCTCGTCGATCTGGCGCGCCGGCTGCAGATCAAGACGGTCGCCGAATGGGTTCAGGACGAGGAATCGGCCGCCATGCTGCGCGAATGGGGCTGCGACTACATTCAGGGACGCCTGATCGGCCTGGCATCGGCAGAGCGCCCCTGGCGGAAGCAGGCCCCGGCGGTGTTGCCGGCGGCTGGTTGACGCGGCGAGGCCTGGTCGGCCTTCGAAGCCGGAAGGAGGACCTTACTCTTCCTTCTTGGGCTCCTTCGACATGCGATCGAGTCGGTCCTGCATGTCCTTCATCTGGCGGCGAAGGTCGTCCATGTCGTGCTCTTCCGCAGCCGGCTCAGCCGGCTTGTCGGCGTCCTGTGTCGCGGGGCGCAATCCGAGCGGCTTGAACATGGAGAAGGTCTGCTGGAACAATTCCATGTTGCGGCGGACCTGCTCTTCGAGCGGAGCGAAGGGCGTGCCGCTGAACGTGCTCGTCAGCTGCTTGCGGAATTTTTCCTGCTCGCGGGTCAGCGTGTCGATCGATTGCTCGAGATATTTAGGCACCACCAGCTGCATGCTGTCGCCGTAGAAGCGGATCAATTGCCGCAGGAAGGTGGTCGGCAGGAGATTCTGGCCCGCCTTGTTCTCCTGCTCGAAGATGATCTGCGCCAGCACCGAGCGGGTAATGTCGTCACCGGTCTTGGCGTCATAGACCAGAAAATCCTCCCCGTCCTTGACCATCGCGGCGAGATCTTCGAGCGTCACATAGGTGCTCGTGCCGGTATTATAGAGCCGCCGGTTCGCGTATTTCTTGATGGTCGTGGGCTGGTCAGACTTCGCCATGGGGGCTCACATATGCAAACCGAGGAGGGGGAACCCGGCGGCAGTGCCGCAGGGCAACTAATGGCTATGGGTCGCAAAAAACTCGCAACAAAATAAGCATTTTCAAAGGGCTTCGGCTACCGTTTTGTGCGGCACGGTTAACTTCGAAGCAGAAATGCTGCTTAGCGAGACTCCAGCAACGTCAAATTGAATGCGTTGCGGCGAAAATCCGCGCCCCGCCCGATTGACATGCCTCAACGACGTTAACAGGATAGAGGGCGAGATTGGTCAATAAGCCCGCCTTTCCGGCGCCTGCCGATTTTCAAAAAAACCTCAAGCTCCCAGGAGATGCCCATGTCAGACGATGTCGTCATCGTCAGCGCCGCCCGCACCCCGGTCGGAAGTTTCAACGGCGCCTTTGCGTCACTGCCGGCCCATGATCTCGGCGCCATCGCCATCAAGGCGGCGCTCGAGCGCGGCGGGATTGAGCCGCAGCGGGTCTCCGAGGTCATCATGGGGCAGATTCTGACCGCCGCCCAGGGCCAGAACCCGGCCCGACAGGCCTCGATCGCGGCCGGTATCCCGGTCGAGAGCCCCGCCTGGGGCGTCAACCAGCTCTGCGGCAGCGGCCTGCGCACGGTCGCGCTCGGCTATCAGGCGCTGCTCAACGGCGATTCCGAGATCGTCGTGGCCGGTGGTCAGGAATCCATGAGCATGGCGCCGCACGCCCAATATCTGCGCGCCGGCGTCAAGATGGGCGGGGTCGAGCTGATCGACACCATGATCAAGGACGGGTTGTGGGACGCCTTCAACGGCTATCACATGGGCAACACCGCCGAGAACGTGGCCAAGCAATATCAGATCACCCGGCCGCAGCAGGACGAGTTCGCCGTCGCCTCGCAGAACAAGGCGGAGGCCGCCCAGAAGGCAGGCCGGTTCAAGGACGAAATCGTCCCGGTGACCATCAAGTCGCGCAAGGGCGACATCGTGGTCGATAGCGACGAATATCCGCGCCATGGCGCCACGATCGATGCCATGGGCAAGCTCAGGGCCGCGTTCGAGAAGGACGGCACCGTGACCGCCGGCAACGCTTCGGGCATCAATGATGGCGCGGCCGCCGTGGTGCTGATGACCGCCAAGCAGGCGGCGAAGGAAGGCAAGAAGCCGCTGGCACGGATCGTCTCCTGGGCCCAGGCCGGCGTCGATCCGAAGATCATGGGCACCGGGCCGATTCCCGCCTCGCGCGCGGCGCTGAAGAAGGCCGGCTGGAGCATTGGCGACCTCGATCTCATCGAGGCCAACGAAGCGTTTGCCGCGCAGGCCTGTGCGGTCAACAAGGACCTCGGCTGGGATACCTCCAAGGTCAACGTCAATGGCGGCGCCATCGCCATCGGCCACCCGGTCGGCGCGTCCGGTGCGCGCGTCCTGGTGACGCTGATTCATGAAATGCAGAAGCGCGATGCCAAGAAGGGCCTGGCCACGCTGTGCATCGGCGGCGGCATGGGCATCGCGATGTGCATCGCACGCGACTGACAAAGTGGCAGCGTCTGCAAAGCGAATGTCGCTTCGCAACGTCTCCACACTGGATTAGGATGAGACGCCCGGCATTTCGCCGGGCGTTTTGTCTTGATGTTGGTCAAGCCGCTCGCATAATCGACGATTACAAGAGGGCGAACCTAATAGCCGCCAAGAGAGAAAAGGGAAGGATACGACATGGCACGTGTTGCTTTGGTGACGGGGGGGACGCGGGGTATCGGCGCTTCCATTTGCAAGGCCCTGAAGGCGGCAGGCTACAAGGTCGCGGCCAACTACGGCGGCAATGACGCGGCGGCGGAGAAGTTCAAGGCCGAGACCGGAATCTCCGTCTACAAATGGGACGTCAGCGCCTTCGATGCCTGTGCCGAAGGCGTCAAGAAGGTCGAGGCCGAACTCGGCCCGATCGAAATCCTGGTCAACAACGCCGGCATTACCCGCGATGGCGCATTCCACAAGATGACGCTCGAGCAGTGGACCGCCGTGATCAATACCAATCTGGGGTCGCTGTTCAACATGACGCGTCCGGTGATCGAGGGCATGCGCGCCCGCAAGTTCGGCCGTGTCATCAACATCTCCTCGATCAACGGCCAGAAGGGTCAGTTCGGCCAGGTCAATTATTCAGCCGCCAAGGCCGGCGATATCGGCTTCACCAAGGCGCTCGCGCTCGAGAACGCCAAGGCCGGCATTACCGTGAATGTGATCTGTCCCGGCTACATCAACACCGAAATGGTGCAGGCGGTGCCGAAGGAAGTGTTGGAAAAGTCGATCCTGCCGCTGATCCCGGTCGGCCGTCTCGGTGAGCCCGAGGAGATCGCGCGCACCGTGGCCTTCCTTGCCGCGGATGAGGCCGGCGCCATCACCGGCTCCACGTTCTCGATCAACGGCGGTCAGTACATGGCGTGATAGGCTTGATAGCGTGACGTCATTCCGGGATGGTGCGCTCGCACCAGACCTCAGATGCGCAATTGCGCATCGGGGAATCTCGAGATTCCGGGTTCGCTCGTTTCACTCGCGCCCCGGAATGACGGAATATGATGACCTCACGCAGCGCGACCCTGATCGGACTGACGGCGATCCTGATGTGGTCGCTGCTTGCGGTCATGACGGTGGCAACCGGAAAAATTCCGGCCTTCCAGCTGGCCGCAATGACATTTGCCATCGCCGCGCTGGTCGGAGGTCTGACCTGGGTTGGTCGCCCCAACGCCGCCCGCGCGCTGCGGCAATCGCCTCAGGCCTGGCTGGTCGGCGTCGGCGGGCTGTTCGGCTATCATGCGCTGTATTTCCTGGCGCTGCGCTTCGCGCCACCGGCCGAGGCCGGCTTGTTGAACTACCTGTGGCCGCTGTTGATCGTGCTGTTCTCCTCGCTGTTGCCAGGTGAGCGGCTGGCGCCGCATCACGTCATCGGCGCGCTGCTCGGCCTGGCCGGAACCGTGCTCCTGTTCGCCGGCAATGGCGCGGGCCATTTCGCGCCCGGCCAAATTCCGGGACTGATCGCGGCGTTCGTCGCGGCCTTCGTCTGGTCCAGCTATTCGGTGATGTCGCGCCGGCTGAAAGCGGTGCCGACCGATGCGGTCGCCGGGTTTTGCCTGGCGACGGCCGTGCTGGCCGCGGTGGTGCACGGTCTGGTTGAGGTCACGGTCTGGCCGGAAACACCGCTGCAATGGGCTGCCGTCGTCGGTCTTGGCGTTGGCCCGGTGGGAGCGGCGTTCTACGCCTGGGACATCGGCATGAAGCGCGGTGACATTCGCGTCCTGGGGGCGGCGTCCTATGCCACGCCGCTGCTCTCGACCGCCTTTCTGATCGTGGCCGGCTTTGCCGAGCCGAGCGCGACGATCGGGCTCGCCGCGCTGCTGATCGCCGGTGGCGGCCTGATCGCGGCGAGGGACATGTTCCGCCGCTGATTACGTCCTCGGCTCCCACCCGTCTGGCGCCAGCTCGAATTTTGCGAATTCGAATCCGGGCGCGACCGTGCATCCGACCAGCGTCCAGTCGCCGGTGGTTTCCGCGCTTTGCCAGGCAGTTGCCGGCACGATCGCCTGCGGCCGCTCGCCGCTGGCGAGGTCGGGGCCCAGCTTCACCGCGTGCGGCGCGCAGCCATCATTGGCGATCTGCAGGCTCAGCGTGCTGCCGGCGTAGTAGTGCCAGACCTCCGCCGCATCGATACGATGCCAGTGCGAGCGATCACCGCGCGCCAGCAGGAAATAGATCGAGGTGGATCGCGAGCGTCCGTGGGAGTCCACGCCGGAATCGCGAAAGGTTTCGCGATAATGCCCGCCTTCCGGATGCGGTCTCAGTTCGAGTCGCGCGATGATATCGGTTGCGGTCGGGGTCATGGGCGATAGGGACTCCGGCATCAGGACGCTGGCATCAGGACTTGTTCTTGCGCTCGCGCAGTTCGCCGAACACCTCGGCGGCGCTGGCGCCCTTCATGCGCAGCTTGATTGCCACGGCCGGATCGTCGGCGCGCAGGAAAACGTTGGCTTCCTTCTCCTCGGCGAGCAGCGACGGGATCGTCGGCTTGCCCGCGGCGCGCAGCCGCGTCACCTCCGCGGCCCGGGCTTGCAGCGCCGCATTGTCGGGCTCGACATTGAGCGCGAATTTGACATTGGAGGCGGTATATTCGTGGCCGCAATAGAGCCTGAAATCGTCAGGCAGTGCGCGCAGCTTGAGCAGGGATTCCCACATCATCGGATAGCTGCCCTCGAACACGCGCCCGCAGCCGATCGAGAACAGCGTGTCGGCGGCGAACAGCGCCTTGTCGGCATCGAAGACGTAGCTGATGTGATCGAGCGTATGGCCCGGCGTCTCCAGTACCCGCGCCAGCAGATCGCCGATCTTGACGACGTCGCCATTGCCGACGCGCAGATCGACATCGGCGATCTTCGCGGTCTTGTCGTGCGGCGCCACGACGCGGCAGCCATATTTCTGCTTCAGCTCGGCGATGCCACCGACATGGTCGTGGTGGTGGTGGGTGACGAGAATATCCGTCAGCGTCCACCCCTCCTGCTCCAATGCCCTGACGATGGGAGCGGCCTCCGGCGCGTCGATCGAAGCCGTTGCCTTGGTGGCGGGATCGTGGATCAGATAGCCGAAATTGTCGGACAGGCAGGTGAAAGCGCGAATCTCTGCGGCCATATGATCTCCATCCCTCATCTCTTCGATGGTGGAATTCGGCTCAGAGATATGGCGTTAACGCTGCTGGCGCAATGCAATATTCCGCGCGTTGCGCCAGCGGAGGAAGTGGTAGAATAATAGCATGAGCATCGATGTGATCGATCTGCGCGACTTCTATTCGCGGCGCCTCGGCATCGTGGCGCGGGAACTGATCAATCGCGGCATCCATGCGCGATGGCCCCGTGCGGACGGTCAGCGTGTGCTCGGCATCGGTTATCCCACGCCCTACCTCGGATTGTTCCGCGAGGACGCCGAACGCTGCATCGCCTTCATGCCGGCGGCGCAGGGCGTGCTGAAATGGCCCACGGCGCGGCCGACGCTTGCAACTCTCGTCGATCAATATTCGCTGCCGCTGCCGGATGCCGCCGTCGACCGCATCCTGCTGGTCCATGCCCTGGAAATGTCCGACGATCCCGCCGGGCTGCTGCGCGAAGTCTGGCGCGTGCTGGCCCCGTCGGGACGGGTGATCGCGGTGATCCCGAATCGCCGCGGGGTCTGGACCCGCACCGACAACACGCCGTTCGGTCACGGACGGCCGTATTCGCGGTCCCAGATCACGCAGCTGCTGCGGCAGACCTGGTTCACGCCCACGGCGTGGGGTGAGGCGCTGTTCATGCCGCCGCTTGCGGGCCGCTGGTTCCTGCGCTCGGCGATGGCTTGGGAGCGGGTCGGCGCGACGCTGTCGCTGCCGGTCGCCGGCGTTCATATCGTCGAAGCGACCAAACAGGTCTATCGCGTGATTCCCGCGCCACGCGAACGCACCCGGCTGATCCCGGCGCTGAAGCCGGTGCTGGTGCCGTCATCGCCTCGGACGCAGGCCACCAGCGCAGACCGCGCTCACTGATCACGGCCGCTCATCACGCAATGATTGGTGCGCGGCCCCGGCCATGCGCCGGGACGCCGTTACGGAATGCCTATTCGTTGCCCGGATTGAAGTCGTCGCTGGGAACGGCGGG
>Ga0105237_10009900_pt1 | contig 10176 bp, 9 predicted proteins | sample KBSC24metaG_FD_81520 | JGI IMG/M metagenome (GOLD analysis project Ga0105237, IMG submission 81520) | Corn rhizosphere microbial communities from Kellogg Biological Station, Michigan, USA - KBS C2-4 metaG | ecosystem: Host-associated > Plants > Roots > Rhizosphere > Soil | place: Michigan, USA... | reverse complement strand
CGGCGGCCGCGTCTGCGGATCGCCGACATCGAGGGCTGCCTGCAGCAGAAAAAACACCGGGTAGAGGACGAGCACCGCGGCGACGGCGGCGACCCCATACCCGGCGATCTTCGGCGCGGAGAAAAACTCCGTGGATGAAACGGCCGCGCTCACAGCCCGAGCATGCCGTTCCATTCCTTCAGGAAGGTCGCGCTCTGCTTGGCGTAATCGTCCCAATCCTGCGGATAGAGCAGCTTGAACTGGGTGAGGCTGACGCCGGTCGGCATCGGCGGCGCGTCGGTTCGCACCGACGCGTAATAGAGATTCGGATTGGTCTGGTACCATTCCTGGCCGCGCTTAGACATCGCCCAGTCGACGAACAGCTTGGCGGCTTCCGGATGTGGCGCCTTGTTCACGGCGCCCACGACGAGCGGCGTCGCCACCAGGCCGTCGGCCGGCGCGACAAACTCGACCTTGGCGCCGCGGCTCTTGAACAGGATATAGGCCGGATATTCGCCGATCGCAGTGATCGTATCGTCGCCCTTCGACAGCCGGTCGAACAACTGCACCCGCGAGTCGAAAGCGTGCGGCTGCAATTTGGCGAATTCCTTCCAGAAGCCGTCGCCGTAGAGCTGACGCAACATGTACCACTGTACGAATTGCAGCCCGGACGCCGAGATCTTGCAGCTGATCTTGCCCTTCCAGCGCGGATCGAGGATGTCCTTCCAGCCTTTCGGCGCATCGGAGCCGGCAACCTTGTCGACGTTGTAGGCGATGCCGGCCGGATCGACGCCGGTCCAGAAGAAGTAGCCCTTCGGCGAGCTCATGTTGTCCTTCTTGTACGCGCCGGATTCCGGCGACTCGTAGTGTTCATAGCCGCCCTTCTTCTGGAAATCGAAAGCCGGCGACAGGTCCGAGAGCTGGAGCACGTCGACGTCGAAGCGGCCGGCCGAACGCTCCGCCAGGATCTTGCTGTAGAGCGCGCCAGTCTGCGCGCGCACATAGCTCGTCTTGATCTTCGGGAAATCCTTGCTGAAGCCCTGCATGATGCCGGCGGTGCCGGCCTCGTTCTCGTGGCAATAGAAGACCAGCTGGCCTTCCTGCTCGGCCTTGGCGACGTCGGCATTGGTCAGGAAGTCCAGCACTTTGGTCGGCGATTTCGACAGCGGCTGCGCCAGCACATTGGGCGCCGCGATGCCGATAAGGGGAAGCGTGGCGCCGGCTTTGAGCAGTGCGCGCCGCGTGATGTGTCCGAATTTCGTGTGCGCCATGGCGTCTCTCCCTGTTGATTTTTGACGCAGCCTGTGGCGGCCGCTTTTTTCAACACAGTACGGTTATTGCACCACTCCCCGCGCGTTTCGGAAAGGCCGCCGCGCGGCTTTTTCGGCGCCGGGCATAACCGCTTGAAGCAACTGGATTTGCTGGCGGGCGCAGCCGCGCAAGGCGCGGCCCGCCCTGCCCGCTGTCCCGCTAACGGCGAATTCTACAGCGCGTCATGAAGAGAATGTCTGCTAAGGACCTTGGCCATGACACGTGCATCAACATTCACGGCTTCGGACGGCGACGGCTACGAACGGGTGATGGGGCGTTGGAGCCGCCGCCTGGCTGAACCGTTCCTTGACTTCTCCGGTTTCGCGGACGGCGAACAGGTGCTGGATGTCGGATGCGGAACAGGCAGCTTGACGTTCGCTCTGTCGGCGCGGGCAAAAATCAAAAGTATTTGCGGACTGGACTTTGCCCCCGAATACATCGACTACGCGTCGCGTCGCAATTCCGACCCGCGCATCGAATTCAAGGTCGGAGATGCCGGCGCATTGCCTTTCCCTGACCGCTCTTTCGACCGCGTTTTGTCATTGCTCATGCTGCACTTTGTGCCGCAGGCCGATCGCGCCGTCGCGGAGATGCGGCGTGTTGCACGGCCAGGTTCAACCGTAGCGGCAGCCGTGTGGGACGTTCGCGGTGGCTATGTCGCAAACCGCATCCTGCTCGACACGGCAGCGGCGCTCGATGCGGCTGCGAATGAAAGACGCGCCAGAAATTATACGCGCCCGATGACACGTCCCGGCGAATTGGCGGCCGCATGGTACAAAGCCGGGTTTGACAACGTCCAGGAGGGGACCTTGACCATCCGCATGGAATTCGCCTCGTTCGTCGACTACTGGGCGCCCTATGTCGGCAAGGAAGGGCCGGTCGCCGAATACGTCAGCGCTCTGAGCGCCGACCGGCAACAAAAGCTAAAGGACGCAGTCGAGCGCGCCTATCTTGATGGCGAGCGTGATGGCGTTCGCTCTTACGCTGCAACCGCCTGGGCCGTGCGGGGAACCGCGCCGGAGTAGCGGGACATCAGTCGCAAACTGCCGATATTTTTTTCTCTTGCTGTCGCATGTCGGCAACGACCGATTGTGCGTCCTCACCGCCCTGAATCCTGTTTGCGAAAAACCGTAATAGATCGGCTGTCCGCCGCAATTCCTTTTCACAGTTTGGCGTTGCGCCGGGCTTGCCGCCGTCATCGGCCTGCGGACGGGCGGCGTCCGGCTTGTCTTCTTTAGCTATCGGTGCCGTCTCAACCTTGGCGACAGGTGTCTTAACTTCGGGTGCGACCGGCCGGGGCGCATCTTTAAAGAGCAGTGCCACAATGACGATGAGGTACAGCCCGACAAACACAACGAGGAGTCTGTCATTGTTCATTGCGACGATCCGTTACAACGCGCCGCGACCAGCGTTTGCTAGTTTGAAAAACAGAATGGTCATTGTCGATCGTTGCCGGCATTGTCCAGGGCTTATACTAGATCGACGCCAGATCACCGTTCAACCGGACTGGCAAAGGCCGCGGGATTTGTCTCAATTAACCTCAGTCGCTGATGTCGTCGCGTCCTTTCACAACCATGAGCGTTGCGGTGATATGCAGGCGTTTGTCCTCCACTTGCGGATATTCGCAAAATGGATCGGACAAAAAGAAAGACCGCCTCGTGGCGGTTTCTCCAAAATCAGATCAGTTTTTTGATCAGACGCCGTTTGCGGGTGGGCGCCTCGCAAACGACCGCTGTGGCATTCCTATAGTGCAAGTTCGATTATGCTAACGAGCCCGTATCCCAAGAGAGATATCCAGGCCGCTGTGAGCCCTAGTGCACAAGCGAGCACTGCCGGTGGCCATATCTGGAGAAACAGGGCCTGTACGTGATGAAAGAGCGATTGGACGGCAGGCGCCGGTGCGATCAGCGCGATCGCTTTTTGAGTTTGCATGGTTGCCCTTCACTTGCGCGCCGGATACGGCACCACGACGACAGCAGTAACCCCGCCCGTTTTTAGATCGGGCGGGGTGACCGAAGACAGCATGCTGGGTTGTGGCTTGTCCCAGCAGTGGACTCACTAAGCAGCTAATTTGCTGCGCCGCAATAGTTTTATTGCGATGCAGTAAGTCAATACAGTAATTAAGATTTCAGCCGCTAACGCGCCCGGGACCTACCCGATCCTTGCCGCAATAGCCTCAGAGCGCGTCGATATATTGTTCCATGCGGCGTCGCATCGCCGCATCGGGAAGCGGCGGCCGTGCCGCGGCAATATTGTCGTCGACGTAACGCGCCTGCGCCATGCCGGGCACGGCAATCGGCCGCGACGGATGCGACACGAGGTACTTCAGGAAAACTTGTGCCCAGCTGGTGGCGTTGATCTCGCGCGCCCAGTCGGGCAGCGGACGTCCGCGCGTGGCTTCGAACAACCGCCCGCGCCCGAACGGCAGGTTGATCATCACCGCAACGCCCCGCTCCTGGGCCAGCGGCAGAATCCGTTCGGCGGCGGTGCGATTGTCCAGCGCATAGTCGACCTGGATGACGTCCAGGGCCTGGCGGCGCATCATCGCCTCGAAGGCAGGATATTGCCGGTCAGTGGATGTGGTCGCGCCGAGCGCGCGGATGCGGCCGGCGGCCTTCAGGTCGCGCAGGATGGCCAGCTGATTGTCGATGTCGCGCAGGTTATGGACCGCGATCAGGTCGATCTGCTTGGTGCGCAACCGGACGAAACTCTGCTCGATCTCCGCCACGCCCTCTTCCCGGCTGTTGACACCCACCTTCGTGGCAAGAAACAGGCGGTCGCGAATGCCAAGCTGCTCTACCAGTAGTCCGATCACCTCCTCCGCCTTTCCGTAGGACGGGGCGGTGTCGATCACCTGGCCGCCGAGCTCCACGAAGCGCGCGATTGTCGCCTTCAGCGCGGCGAGCTCCGCCTCGCCGTCCGGATCGGCATAACGCCTGGCGGTGCCGATCCCGATGACAGGCAACTCACGGTCGGCACCGGGGATCCTTGCGGTGATCAATGCATTGCTTGCCACTGTCTGAGCGCGCGCGCTGCGCGGCAGCGCGGCAACGACAGCGAAAGCAGCCGCTGAAGACAGGAAGGTTCGACGTTTCATGACCGATGTCTTTCGTCCGGGATCGCGCCGTCGGTGTTATGCGACGGAAGCCCAGTCGTTGAGGTGTCGGCACCCGCAACTGGACTTCCCTCCACAAACGCGATCGGTGCAAGGCGCTTTCGATTCACTGTGAGATCGAACACGTCGAAGCGGTTGTAGTAGCCCACGACGTCGTGAAACTGCTTGGGCTCGACGCATTGCGCAATGTCGACGTCCTGATAGAGAAGGCCTTCCGCCTCCGACAGCGTGTCGCTGATGATCTCGCCTGACGGACCAAGCACCATCGATACGGCCTGTGGGCTGTTTTCGAGCGTCTCGAGGCCGTCGCGATCGATCGTGCGCAAAGCCTCGAGCGTGCGCTTATCAAGGAATCCGGACGACACCACGTTGAAAACCTTGCCCTCGAAAGAATGCGCACCGGCGCGGATGCGGATCGCGGAGGCAAGGTCGTAGCGGCCCGGCTCGTTCGCCGGCCGTGTCGGCCAGACCGGCGGATAGGACGAAATGTGTACCTGCTCGCCTTGCGCGATCAGCGAGTAGCGCGCGAGCGGGTTGGTATTCTCGCCGCAGATCAGCATGCCGATCTTGCCGATGTTCGTGTTGCTGACCCGTAGGCCTTCACCGTCGCCGTTGGCCCAGATCAGCTTTTCATAAAATGTTGGCACAAGCTTGCGGTGGTGGTTGATAACGTTGCCGTCGGCGTCGACCAGCAGGTTAGTGTTCCACAGGCAGCCAACTGAAACCGGCGAACGCTCGCTGATGCCGATTGAAACAACGATGGCATTCTCGCGTGCGGCGTTGCACAGCGCGGTCACCTCCGGTCCAGGCACCTCGATCGAATTTGCCGCGAGACGCTTGAAGAAATCGTGATTCTTGATGGGTGCCTGCACCGAAGCCCACACCGGGAAACCAGGGACGAAGGATTCAGGAAAGGCAATGAGCCGTGCGCCGGCCCGACTCGCCTCAGCCATCAATGAGCACGCCTTCTCGATGGTCGCCGTCGCGTCGAGAAATACCGGCGCGACGTGGGCGGCGCACACCTTGAACTTCGGATAAGCGGATGTCGTCATGTGTCGTTACCGATCGGTGGCGGCGGTGAAAGCACCGCCGCCACCGTTGCGGAATCTTACACGGGCATCTGCGACAGGTTGTGCCGCAGCGGCATGTTCTTGGCGAGCTCTTCCTTCGGGATCCGCTTCTTCACCTCGAGCTTGCCGTTTTCGACACGGCTGATGTAGCAGTCGATGATGCCGACGTGATCTTCCTTGCGGATGATCTTGTCGCCCTGCGGATGCGCGAGCGAGTTCTTCAGCTGTATGCCTTCGAGCGCCTGGATCACGCCCTCGACATCCTTGCGGGCCTTGTAGCCTGAGGCCTCGACCGCCTGCTTGATCGCGAAGATGTCCTCCCAGGATTGCCAGCCATGGCTTTTGTCCATCACGCGCGTGCCGCCAATCTCACGTGCGTGCACGTCGTCAATGCCCATCCGCTTGATGAATTCGCGATGGAATTCATCATCCTTGGCCTTCAGCATGCGTGGGAAGTTTTCGAAGAAGTAAACCCCTTCGGCGGCGCCCTGAATGTCGTCGGGGGCGATCGATTCAATGCTGGCCGACGAGGAAAACATCTTCATCTTCTTGTCGAGGCCCATGTTCTTGGCCTGGGTGTAGAAGGCGACCGACAGCGACCCGATGAAGGCCGGCAACAGCACCTCGGAATCACCCGGGATCTGCGACAGGTAGGGCACAAAGTCCTTGGCATCGAGCGGGATCGGAATGCTGCTCAGCACCTTGCCGCCCGACTTCTCGATGTAGTGCTTGGATTCCTGGTTGGTGCTTTGTCCCCAGGCATAGTCGGCATAGATGATCGTCCATTTCTTGCCGAAATTCTCGACGCACCACGGCAGGCTCGCCGCCGCGATTGAATAGGTGTCCGTGCCTGTGCGGAACGAGAAGCGCGTGCCTTTCGCGCCGGTCGCCTCGGTCGCTTCGCCGGTCGAAAAGTAGATTGTCTTCAACTCGGAGGCGATCGGGATTGCGGCGAGCATGACGCCGGAGTGAACCGATCCGACGATGAATTCGGCATTCAGGCGTTGGACAAGATTACGCAGCTTGCGCGCGCCGCTGGCCGGATTGGATTCGGTGTCTTCGGTGGCAAGCTCGACCTTGCGGCCGGCAATGCCGCCGCCCTGATTGATGATGTCGACGGCAGCCTTGGCGGCCTTGTCGTGCCAGAGACCCCAGGACGAAATCACGCCGGTCAGGTCGCAGTGATGCCCGATCACGATCGGCCCGGAGGCCTGCGCGTAAACATCCTTCATCAGGGTCAGATTGGCAGTGCCGAGTGCGCCGCCCGCCAAGGCGACTTCAAGGAAACTGCGGCGGGATAACTTTCTTGCCATGGTCGTTCTCCCTCTGTGTACAAAGTTTAGTGAGACAGCCCGAGATATCGGTGCACGATCTCGGGCTGCGACTTGAGTTCGTGCGAGGCACCGGAGTGGACGATGGTGCCCTTTTCCATGAGAAACACGCGCGGGCAGAGCTTGAGCGCGGTTTCCACGTTCTGTTCCACCAGCAGGATCGAAACCCCGCTTTGATTGATACGGTGAATTTCGCGGCGAATCTGCGAGACCAGCCGCGGCATGATGCCTTCGGTGGGCTCGTCCAGGATGATGAGTTTTGGCCGCATCATCAGGCAGCGGGCAATCGCGAGCATCTGTTGCTCGCCGCCGGACAGCGTGCTGCCTGACTGCTTCAGGCGCTCCTTGAGGCGGGGGAAACAGCTCAGCACATATTCTTGCTGCTCATCGTCGCGCATGCCGGGAACGCCGATAGTGAGGTTCTCCAGCACCGACAGCGTCGGAAAGATGCCGCGTCCCTGCGGCACGTAGCCGATGCCCTTGCGCGGGATCAGGTGCGGCGGGCTCTTCGCAAGGTCGTCGCCGTGAAATTCAATGACGCCGTGGCTGCGCGCCACCAGACCCATGATGGAGCGCAGTGTCGTCGTCTTCCCGACCCCATTACGGCCGAGCAGCGCGGCGCACTCGCCTTCCTTCACCTCAAGGCTGACACCTTGCAGAATATGCAGCTTGCCGATGTGAACGTGAACGTCGCGCAGGCTAAGCATGCACCGCCTCCTCGACGTAATCTTCGTCTTCCGGCCGGCCCAGATAGGCTTCGCGAACCCGCTCGTCTTCGGAAATCTCTTTCGCCGTACCGGACGCGAGGATGGCGCCTTGCGCCATGACCGTGATGGCATCGGCGATGCCTAACACCACCGTCATGTCATGTTCGATAATGATGATGTCGATGGTGCGCGCCATCTCGCGGATCTTCGCAACCGCGCGCTCAGTTTCCGCCGGGCTCATGCCGCAGGTCGGCTCGTCGAGCAGGAGCAGCTGCGGGTCGGAGATCAAGGCCATGCCGATCTCGAGCAGCGCCACATCGCCGTAGGACAAAGTCCCCGCCTGCCGACGCGCAAGCGCCGCCAGCCCGATCTGCTCGAGAGTTTGCTCGACGCGCTCACGCGCGACCGGATCACTCTCCGCGTCGCGGAGCGGATGCAGAAAGCGCTTCGATCCCTCGAACGTTATCCAGAGATTTTCTGCCACGGTCAGCTGGGCGAAAACGCTCTTCACTTGCAGCGTCCGCTTGATCCCCAGCCGGCTGATCTCATGTGCGGGTAAGCCAGTGATATCGCGGCCGCGGAACAGCACCTGCCCTGCATTCGGCTGGAGCAGGCCGGAGATCAGGTTGAACAACGTTGTCTTGCCGGCGCCGTTGGGTCCGATGATCGCGTGCAGCTTGCCGCCCGGCAGTGTCAGGCTCAGGTCGTCGACCGCGATGAGGCCGCCAAATCGTCGCGTTAAATTTCGCGTTTCGAGCACCGTTGCTGTCATGGCTCGACCTGCAATGTTCGTGACACCGGCTTTGATGCACGATCGTGCTCGAAGTGCTCGAGCGCGGCGCGCCACAATCCGACCAGGCCCTTCGGCGCCAGAATGACCACGAGGATCGCCACCAAGCCGACGATCAGGGAGTGGTGCTCCCAGTGCGTGGAAACGATCTCGCGGATCACGATGAACAATGTCGTCCCGATGATGGGACCGAACAATGTGCCGGCCCCGCCGACAATGGCCCAAACGACGCCTTCGCCCGACACCTGGTAGAACATGTAGGTCGCCGAGGCGTAGCGGCCGAAGAACGCGAACAGCGCGCCGGCTACGCCGGCAAGAAAGCCGGCCATTACGAATGCTGTGAGGCGCACGAGGAAGATATTGATGCCGATCAGCGACGCGCGAACGTCATTGTCGCGAATGGCCACAAAGGCCTTGCCAAGCGGGCTGCGTATGACCCGATGCATCAGGTAGAAGCAGAGTGCGACAACCGCCAGAATGAAGAAGTACTGGAAGGTCGGGTCGGTAAAGCTCCAGACCGAGCGCCCGAAAGTGAACGTCGGCGGCATGCTGAAATTGATGCCATCGTCGCCGCCGGTCAGCGGCTTCACGCGCACGGCGATGAAATAGAAGATCAATGAAAAGACGACGGTGATGATCGCGAAATAGTGCCAGGTCAGCCGCACCGCGAACACGCCCGAGACCAGCGCCATCGTCACGGCTGCAACAATGCCGAGACCGAAGGCCGGCCAGAACGTCAGGTGAAGCTGGTCGATGCCGATTCCGACGCCATACATGCCGAAACCGAAATAGAGTGCCTGTCCGAAGGACAGCAAGCCGACGTAGCCGAACAGCAGGTTTACGCTTGCGGCAAACAGCGACCAAATGAGGATCTCCGTGATGACGCTGACCCAGAAGTTGCTGATGAAGACGGGCACCGACCAGGGCACCGACAGCATGAAGGCCGCGAACAGCACGAGCATCACGCGATTGATTGTATTCGGCCTGCTCATCGGGCATGCCCCTTGAACAGGCCCTGCGGGCGCAGAAGCAGAACACCGCTCATGAGCACGAGCGAAGCGATCCGGGCGATCGTCGGATCCGCAACGCTCTGGATGATGCCCTCAAAGAAGGCGAGCAACACCGCAGCGGCGGCCGTGCCGGGCAGATTGCCAAGCCCGCCGATGATCACCGCCATGAAGCAGACCGGGAGAATGTCGACGCCACCGCGAAAGTCGACCGTGGTGATTGGCGCCGCGACTGCTCCACCGAACGCGGCGAGCGCAAATCCGATGCCGAAAGTCAGCACATAGATGCGTTTTGCCGGAATACCCATCGCGATCGCGGTGTCGCGATCGTGCCGCACGGCGCGCATCCAGGTGCCGATGGTTGTGTGCTGCAGGAACAGGAAGAAGGCGACGAGCGCCGCGATCGAAAGAGCCGCCGCGAAGATGCGGTAAATATCGTATTCGATGCCGAACAGGGGCACGGTGCCGGTGATGGGCGGCAGGATCCGGCGCGGCACCGGTCCGAACACGATGCGCACGCTCTCCTGAAGAATGAGCGAAAGGCCGAATGTCGCCACGATCGACAGAGCCGCGGCGCCGCGGATGGGTTGAATCACGATGCGCTGAGTCAATGCGCCGAGAAGGAATCCGATCAGCGGTGCAACAATGAATCCAAGCCAGAAATTTCCGGTCGCCTCCAGCGTGAACCACGCCAGCACGGTTCCGACCATGAAAAAATCGCCGTGCGCAATGTTGATGACGTCGAGGAGGCCGAAAATGACCGAAAGACCGAGCGCGATCAGCGCGATGATCAGCCCCCAGATCAGCCCGTTCAACGCCAGCAGTAACAGCGTATCCATCATGACGCGACGCGATTGATGCGCGGG
>Ga0105237_10009890_pt1 | contig 10184 bp, 5 predicted proteins | sample KBSC24metaG_FD_81520 | JGI IMG/M metagenome (GOLD analysis project Ga0105237, IMG submission 81520) | Corn rhizosphere microbial communities from Kellogg Biological Station, Michigan, USA - KBS C2-4 metaG | ecosystem: Host-associated > Plants > Roots > Rhizosphere > Soil | place: Michigan, USA... | reverse complement strand
CGGCACCGCCGGAAATGACTACTGCCTCGAGCGTCGGAATCATGATGTACACCGGGAGATCGGGGAAGACGAGCGGGCTGCCGTCGTCGGGAGGGTTGACGAACGGGTTTCGATAGCCCGTCTGGTAGTTTCTGCCGGTGCCCCAGGGCAGAGCGATGTGCGCACCGAGCGCGGCGAGGCGCTGCCAGAGCAGTGACGTGGGCGCGGATTGCGCGAATAGCTTGCCCCAGCGCAATGCGGTGTCGAAGGAATGCGCCTCCGGCGTGCGCCACGGCGCGCCGATAGCCTGGGCGAGCTGCTGCGCGAACTGTTCCCACGGCTGCGCGACGGGCGTCGAGTGCGGCGTCGGTTGGATCCACGGATGGCGGCCGTCGATCGCGTAGGGTGTGAATTTCGACCAGGGCAGCGCGATCGCGGCGTCGTTCGCCGCCGACTGCCGTCATTCGTGCGCCAGCGCGCGAGAGAGCGCGTCGGCGCGCTGCCATGGCGTGGCGATGGCGTGCGCCTGCGGGGGCGCCTGGCGGTACGGCGTGGCGACCTGGGCAGCATGATCGTCGGCATCGCGCCATGGCGTGCGCGTGGCGCCGAACAATGTCGGCGCAACAATCGGAATCGCAGTTTCGTCGCCGTCGTAGCTCTGCGGCTTGTCATACGGCTGCGGTTTGTCGTAAAGCGACATGATCAGCCGGCGACGCCAATCTCGCCTTCGCCCTCGATCGTCAATGCAGTTGTGGTGCCAGCCTGGCCTGTGAGGAAGTCAGCCGCATCAATACGAAAGCCGCCAGACGGATACCAATCGAGATAACTATTCGCGGCCACCGACGTTGCCTGGAATCCGACCTCCGTGCCGGCAGCGCTCGCGCCCGTTGCGCCAACCCAAAGCGATGCTGTCGCCGCCGAGCCCGTCTTGTTCACGATGCGAACGTGATGCAGCAAAATATACTGGCTCGACGAACCAGCGTTTACTCCACCTGTTGCGGTCGGTGGATTGAGAATGTTTGCGACTGACGTGGTGAGTGCGATCGGGCCGAAACGAAAACGTTTGTTCTGCATTTGATTTCTCCACAATAGGTAAAACGGACTTCTATCGTTGGCTTGCCAGCGTGTAATTCAGTTGCCAGTAGTCAACAAGACAGCTTCTGTTATTTGTGCCCGCGGATTTTAGAATGCCGAACCATGCACCGAACAAAACCGACGTGGCCGGGAATGATCCTGTGTAGGTCGCTTCCAGATTTTCGGCGCCACCATTCACCGCCAAATACAAGCTGGCGCTGGTGAGTGCCGCATTGATGACGAGCCGAGCGCGATACCATGTGGACGCCGCAATCGTCGTCGTGCCCGCCACATCGGTTTGATTGGTGCCCGCCACATTGACGCGCACGACAGGTTTACCTGAGTTGATGTTGTCTGAATAGGTGAACATCACGGAGTTTTGAGTTGAAGCGATCACGTCGCCGACCCCAGCAAGAATCGAATATCTATCTGTCCCGCTAGAAAGACTGGATGGCGTTTTGAACAGCCACGTTATTTCGACATCTCCGCTTCCCAATGGGTAGCCGAGTCCAACACTTGCACCGACCGACTGCAGGCGCAAATAGCCATTTGAATTCGGCCCTGTATCAACGTTGACGACACCTAAATGACCTGCGGCGGAGGATGCTGAAAGAATGCCTCCATTCTGTGAGGCATAGATCGTCTTGCCGCCGCCAGTTGGCGCCGAAGTTGCCGGCAATCCGTTGGTGAAGTCATCGAAATCGTATAGGCCATTGCGCAGATCGGTCGTGCCGCCGCTGCCAGTTGCGCCCTGCGGGCCTGCTGGTCCAGCCGGGCCGGGAATGGGAAATGCGATATCGCCGTCATCGCCCTGCATTCCAGGCGGACCCATTTGGCCATTTAGCCCGTTAGCACCGGAATTCCCCGCGGGGCCGATTGATCCGGGCGGTCCGCAAGATCCCATGTCACCATCGTCCCCCTGCATTCCCGGAGGCCCAGGAATGCCCTGAGCGCCTTGTGCGCCTTGAGGTCCAGTGCCGCCATTGGTGCCAACAACGCCCGGCGGTCCGGGTATTCCCTGCTCTCCGTCTTCGCCCGCAGGCCCAGGCATTCGCCCCTGCGTCAGCAAATATCGCTGAACCGCGGTAAGCCCATCCGCCAGATTGTTGTGCTGCGCTGAATGCGACAGTACGTTTTCTTGCGAATTGGGATTGACCGCAGGGAACGAATCCGGCGCGCTGGGAAAATTCGTGCTCACGATTTATCCCAACGCGGCTCGATCACACTGCGGTCGTCCGTATACGTTGCTGGGCCGCTGCGTACAGTGCGCGCCAACCACGCCGGCATTCCCGCGCCGACGGTATCGAAACGGATGGCATTGCCCGTCGCCCAGCCAGAGCCGAAGCCGTGCCAGTCCATCACGAAGTAGGGATTGCCTGTCGCGGGATTGGTCGGCTGAACCGTGGTCGAGGTGTTGCCCGTGCCGATGACGCCAAGGTCCTGCGCGACGATGTTGAACGCGGTCGAGCTCGTGAACACGAGCGCCCACTTTTCGGTGATCGCGTCGCGATTGAGCACCTGCAGCGGATAGGTAAGATCGTTGTATGCCGCCGTGGTCGGGCTGCCGACGATCGCATCCGTCCAGTTCGGCGCGGACGAGTTCCATGTCTGCTGCGAAAATAGATGGTTGTATGCGGCCTGCACCGAGCCGCCGACAACGGGCGCGATCAGTGCCGTGCTGAAGAGACTATTCGACGATGTGTAGGCGTGCGTGAGCGTTTCGGCGAATGTAATTTGGCCGGTGATCTGCGCGTCGGTGATGACAGAGGCATCCTCGATGCGGTGCGTAGCGACGAGTGGCTGCGTGAAGCCGGTGAGATCGAGCGGCGTCGACATCATGATCGTGCCGGCCGTGAGGTCAGCGGTGTACTTCGCACCGACGACCGTCGCGCCGCCGGCGATCTGGCCGGCGACGAGTGCGCCGGTCTGATCACGTACTTCGACCTGCGCGAGCAGCGCGCGCGGCAGCGTGACTACCTGCCCCGCTGTCAATCCGCCCGGCATCGACGTCACTTGCGTGTCGTGCAAAATTCCCATGTAACCGGGACGCACTGCCTGCACGCGGCCGTCGAGCGGCAGGCGCACCGGATCGATGCCGAGAATCGTGCTGTCGAGCGGCAGTGAAACTTGCACCACTGCGTTGTAGGTGACCGAGTTGGGTGCGACCGGATCGGGTACGAGGTAGTAGCCATCCGCGTCCACGGCCGATGCGCTATACCAGGGTTGTGCTTTCTGATCGCTGGTCAGCGATGAATCGAGCACGTACTGCCCGAAGGCGATACTGAACACGCCGGTCGTTACGTCGACATAGCCGTGCATGTTCGAAGTCGAAATATTGCCGTTGGTGTCCGCAGTGGCACTGATCAGCGTACCGTCGATCTTGTTAGCCTGGATATAGAAGCTTGCAGGGCGCAGAGGTGAGCCCGGAGTGCGGCCAGTGACAACCGTGATCGGCAACGACTGGACCTGAGTCAACAGCGCTTTTAGTGAGAGCGTACTGCTGGCGCCCCCGACCCAGCTCGTGATCGTTGCAATACCGGAGGTGAAGTCCAAGCTTCCACCGAGTGAACCAGCATTCGTGGTCGGATCAACACCGTAGTAGAGCGATCCAGCGCGCTCGACATAGGTGCGTCCGCCGAGTGTGAACATCACGCCACCGGGCACGACCGGTGTCGAAACGTTCGGCGTTAGGTCAACCGCCAGCGGCGGCGCGGCGAGCGAGTAGGTCTGTGCGCCGTCGGTTGCGGAATCTTCCTTGTATTGCACGGTGACGTTCGTGCCGTTGTTGAACCCGATCGGCGTCGTCACGCTCTCGAGGCCGGTCGGCCACAAGCCAAATCGCGCGATCGATGCAAAATATCCCGCGCTTGGGTCCGCAACGCGTGCCGGCACGCCGTTATCGAACGAGTCGTAGTCGAGTACGGGCGTGACGACAGTGAAATCAGGATTAAAGGTAATGGCCCCGGTCGTGTAGTTCACGACGGCGCCGGCCTTGATGTTTCCCAAGGCATCAACTAGGTTGCCGCTGCCGTCGTCAGCAAGCTGTTGCGTCGTCGTATAGGTGAAGTTTTGATACGTGCCGGTCTGCTGATATGTGATCAGGATCGACTTCGGGCGAATCGGCCCGTGCGCGACCATCATCGTGATCGTGCTGCCCGATTTGGTCGGGTTGAATAGCTCCGTGCGGATCGCCGAGTTCTGATAGCTGAAATTGAACGTCGTCGTCGGATCTGGGAGCAGCGTCGGCTTAAGTGAAAATGTACCGTTGCCGTAGACGATATGGCCGGTGGCGTCGCCGGTGAACGTGCCGCTGCCGTTGTCGGTGGCCGTCTTGGTCACGCCGCCTGCGGTCCAGGTCACTGACACGGTGCTCGGCTTGGCGTTGTTGCCAGTCAGCGCGCCGGAGATGACCGGATTACCGATGGTGATATCGCTCGTCTTGATCTGATATTCGCTTGAGCCACCCCACGACCAGATGATCGATGAGCCGATGTCGGGTAGCGCGCCGAGCGAAACCGAACCTACCGCCGATGAGAAATTGATCGAACCCGAGCCAGTGCCGCTATCACCGGTTAGGGCACCCGTGCCGTCATCCGTCAATGTGTACCAGCGGCCAAGCGCCCGATAACTGACGGAGAGAGCTCCGGGAACCGGCGGCGGATGCAAGGTCGAAACGTAAACGTAGCCGCGAGTGCTAGCCGTAACCCGCTGTTGAAAACTCTGCGCCTGCTTGCTTACATAGGCCGCAGGCGTGTAGTCGGCAAGCAACGCGCCGCCACCCGAACCGGTGACGGTGCCGAAAGTGATTTTGCCTGCCGAATAATCAACAGAGCCGCCAATGGGTCCTATACTGGAACCCAGCCGAATATTGCCCGCGCTGTCGTCGTAGTAAGGCGAAAAGCCGCCGGATGCCTGATACAAATGCAGCGATCCGGGCGTGATCTGGGTGGGCAGATAGATTGTTGAATTGGATGCCGGCCAGGTGAAATAGGCTTGAGCACCAACGATTTGTGGTCCGGATGTAATCGGGGCAGCGACACCGCTTGGCGATAGCCCGATCAGAGGCGCTTCAGATGTCGACGACGGCACGAGCTGAGTAAAAATCGTACCGAGCTTGATCGTCTGATCGCCGATCGAAGCATCGTCGGAAAGCGCGTGCACCGTGTGATAGTTCACCGCATCGGAAACAATCGTCTTCCGCATCTGGCTCGTATTCGGCGCGGCAACGAAATACTTCGTCGGCTCGGAGCCTTGGAACGTGGTCGTCAACGGCTCGGTGAGCGTCAGCGTGATCACCCGTGCTTTGAAGTCCACGCCAGTCGATGGATCGGTGAACGTCTGCACCGAATGATCGATATTCGAGACACGCACGAACTGCATCACCGTCTCGTTCGGCAGTGCGGTGATCACATAGACCTGGCCGATTTCCGGCAGGTCAAGCTCGGGACGTTGAAAACCGAGAATCGTGCGCTGACCCGCGAGCTGGCGATCGAACGGGATCAACCGCATCGTCACCGACTCGTCGAGGTAGCGCTCGACCGCGCTCTGCGCATCGCTGCGCTCATCGGCCCAATTGTTCGTGGTGAACATCGTCACCGTGACGCGCGGGTCTTGCGGCGGGAACAGCACGATCATGTGCAGGCCGCTGTAGATCGCGGTGTCCGCGGTATCCGCCTTGGCGTAGAGCTTGCGCAGGTTCACCACGCCGAAAGCGCGATCGACGCGCGAGATATCCGGCCAGAGGTTGTTGACGACGCCGTCGACGATCTCCGTCGAGGTCATCAAGCCGCCGCCGTCCGGGTTGTCGGTCAGGCGTTGCGAGGCGAGGAGTTTGACGTCTGCCATGATTTCGAATCCGGAAAAAGAAAAGGCCCGCGAATGCGGGCCTCTGGGGAATTGGTTTTGCGGATCGGCGCTAGCCGACTTGCTTCAATCGAATGGTCGGGATGAACTGCAGCGGGCCGCGCTCTGTGGAATTGAGCGGAGCGCGCAAAAGGACTTGATCGCCATCAACGCCTGGCGTGCCACCGGTGCCGAAGAAGATCACGCTGAACGTTCGGCCATCCGGCAGCGTGAGCGTCATCGGCGTATCACCCTGTGCGATCTCTGCGGCTCGAAGTGCATCCATTTCTGTCGCGCTGAGCCAGGGACCATCGGGATCGCCCTTGAGCGTGATCGGGCGCCCGAACGATTGCGTGCTTATTTCGATGATCTGCGAACCGCCGAGCGAGACGTCCCATTGCTGCGTGACCGGCGTCCACTTGAATTCGTCCGGCCACAGCATGTCGTCCGGAAGTGTGATCGTTCCGGAGCTGGTGACGAGCGTCGTCATGTCAGGATCTCGATTTCGCTAGCTGGAGTTGGTATACGATCTGGTGCATCAGGTTCGGCATGAGCACTGGCATCAGTTGCTGTGCGAAATCTTCGATATCGGCGTTCGACATGTTCGCAAGCGGCTTGGTCAACCCGGAAAGTGTGATCTGAATCGCACCGCTGCCGAAGTTGACGCCCCCCGCGCTACCTGCACCACCACCGCCCGAACTGGAGGTTGTCGTCGACGATCCGCCGCCGGTCGAGGTCGACGCGCTGCCGCCTGATTTCGAAGTTGCGGCCGCGGCCTGGGCCTGCTTCTGCAGGTTTTGCATCTTGAGGTCGTGCAGTTCGTTTTCTTCCTGCACGGCCTTCTGGTAGCTGTCCGAGTTGAGCGAGTTCGCCGCCTCAGCCGCCGCCTTGAGGTCGGCAAGCTGTTTCTGGTGCCGCTCGTCCTCGAGCGCGGACTGATTGCCCTGCTCCTGCAGCAGCGAGTCGTGAATGCTCTGCGCGAGGGATTCGTACTGCTGCTCCGCTTGCTTCGCGGCATCGGCGAGCTGCTGCGTGCGCTGGATCGCGCCGTCAAGCGCCTGCTGCAGTGGGCCTAGCTCCTGCTGCCCAAGCAGATCGAAGCCGCTGTTGCCCTGCGCCAGTGCGTTTCTCTGCGCTTCGAGACTCGCGAGCAACTTGTCTGCGCCCTGCCCGGCAATGCCGAAATTCTGCTGCGCCGCGGTGCCGTAGGTGTTGAGCAGGCCGACCGATGATGCGAGCGCCTGGCGCTGACCGTCGATCTTCTCCTGCGTTTGCTGTTCGACCGCAGCGAGCGCGCGGAAGTAAGACGTGAACCCCGACAAATCCGCGGCGGATGCGTCGAGCGCACCCAGGCTCTTGGATAGATCGGTGGTCGCGATCTTCGTCAGGCCGATGTTCTGCAGCGCGCGATCCATCGCGGTGCTGAATTCGTCGCCTGCCGCTTTCGAGACGGCGCTGAACTGCGCGGCCGTGTTCGCCATGACCTGCGCGAGGCTCTGGCCGGCGCCGGCGGCGGCGTGCATTTTCGCGTCTACGCCTTCGGCGGCGGCTGCCGCCTTTTGCGTCGAATTCGCCGCATTGTCCATCGCGGCTGTAACGTCATCGATGCCACCTTTGCCGCCGCGGAGGTCATCCATCGCCTTTTTGTAGCGCGCTGCCGCCTTGGCTGCTTCGTCCATCTCCTGCGCGGCGCTGCCGGCGCTGCCGGCGATATTGTTGTTTGCGTTGGTGCCTGAGGCACCGAGCGCATTCATGCTTTCCGTCAGGCCTTTGATCTGATCCTGGAGCGCTTTGTACTGAGCAAGTAGCGCAGCTGGAGCTTGCTCTCCCTTTTGGGCATAGGCGTCGATCTGCGCTTGAACGACGGCGGCCTGAGCAACGAGCTTGCTGCGCATATCGTCAAGCGCTGCATTTGTGCGCTGCACTGCCGATTGCCCAGCCGTTCCCATGCCATCAAGAGCGGCTCCAGATTTGATGGCCTCAACTTGGATTGCAGTCGTCTTGCGTGCGGCAGCTTCCATTGCTGCGGTGAATTCGTCTGCTTTGATTTTCCCGGCATTAAATGCGGCGGTGAGCTGGGCTTTGAGTTCGTCAACTTCGCCAGTCGTCTTTAGCTGGCTCAATGCCTTGGCGAACGCTAGTTGAATTTTCTCGCCGGTGATGTTTGCTGAATTCGCGATATCGCCAAATCCGCCGATGATCTTGGCACCGGCCTGGGTGATATCGACGCCGGCCTGCTGTGCGCTCAGGCCGAGCTTAAGGAACGAGACGGTATCAAGCGTCCTCTGCAGTTCTTTCGCGCCTTCAACGCCCTTGCCGAGTGCATCAGCGACGCGACGCTTGAACTCCTCGAATTCGATGTCGTTGAGCTTCTCAAGCTTGTCGATCAGCTCTGATTGGAATGCCCCGCCGACGTCGCCGCTCAAACCCTTGAGGTTCGACATCATCGAAATGATGGTCTGAAACCCCGTCGGCGTATTGATCTTGAGGTTGTCGAATGCGCCCTGCACAGCGATCGGCGCGGCAACACCTTCCGCACGGAATTTCAGGACTTGTTCGACAAGGGTCTCGATCGCCTTTGCGGCGATATCGGCTGCCTTCTTCGTTTCCTCGCCGGCATCGTGGGATTCGCCTGCAACTTCACGCTGCGCGTCGCCTAGTTCCCGCAGCTTCGCCGTGTATTCCGCGACCTTCTCTGGATCGTTCGCGTCGCGTGCCTGAATCCGCAGCGCCGTGTAATACCGGGTCGCGTCCTGCAGCTGCTGAAGATAGGCCTCGCTCTGCTCCGCGGACATCGTTTTGATGTCGGACGCGGACTTGATCTGAACGTCGGCCGCTGCCTTTGTTTGAGCGGCAACCTGCTTGGCTCGATCGACTAAAACGACTTGTGACGCCGCAAGCGCCTTCTGTGCTTCATCGACTTCGACAGTTACGTTGTACCAGTCCTTGAGCGCAGCGATCATGTTGATCGCTGCATAGACCGTGAAACCAATGGAAGCGACCAATGCCACGGTTGGACCGCCAGCAAGCCCGGCTATGGCCGTGCCGACGCCATTGACCATGTCGCGCAAGCTGCCGAACGACTTCAAGGCAGCAATGATTCCGCCCTTCGATGCGGCATCAAGAGCAACGGCCGACCCGCCCACGGCGGCAGCTTCAGCTTGCGCTGAGACAGCGGCCGATTTCATTGCTGTGGCAAGTCCAACCTGCGCCGCGGCGTTTCTTTCAGCAGCCGCCGTCTGAGCGTTCATTTCGGCGACGGCAGCCGCCATTTCTTCGGTGAGCGTCAGCTGCGCCGCTGCGTTCTTCTGTATCGCAGCCGTGTTCTGCAGGGCCGCTGCGGTCGACGTGCGGAAGCCGTTGACCATCGTGACCAGGTCAACGGCCAGGCCCGCGGCGCGAAGCAGTCCATAGGCCTCGGCGACTGTCTTGATCGCGCCGGCGTGATCGATGATGAACTGGACCGTACCCGCAGCGACCTTGCCGATGCTGACGATCGCATCGGAGATCGCTTGCGCCTTCTCTTTCAGCGTGCCATCGCCGAGACCCGCCTTCAGCGCTTCGCCGACCTGCTTCAGTTCTTCCTTCGCGAAATCGTAGACGCCTGAGTCCGCGATCAGCTTGAGGAATTCATCCCAATCGTCGTGGAGCTTGATGACCTGCGTCGAAAGCAGATCCATCGACTTCCCAGCCGCGCCGCTCGATCCATCGGCGAGCTTTTGCAGCAGCAGTGAAATCGCATCGCGGCCAAGTTCGCTCTTTTTGGCCATCTCCTCGATCTGGTCGCCTGTCTTGCCCATGGCGTCGCCGAGCAGGCGTGCCGCTGGGACGCCTTGCTGCGTCAGGGTGACGAGGAGTCGCGTGTTGAGCACGCCGCGTGCCTGCGCCTTGCCGAACGCGTCGACGAGGCCATTCAACGAGTCGATGCTGCCGCCGTACTTGGCATTGACGTCGATCAACGTCTGCAGCGTGCCGTTCAGCGGATCGAGACCTTCCTTTTTGGCCTTGATCGCGACCTGGACGAGATCATCGAGGCTGATCGGTACATGCTCGGCCAGTTCCTTGACTTTCTCCAGCGCTTCGGCGCCTTGCTCAGCACCGCCGAACGCGTTCGCGAACTGAATGCCCCATTTCGCGAACTTGTCGCCAGTGTCGATGATCTCGCCGATTTCTTCCTTGACCTTCTCGAACGCGATCAGGCCGCCGATCGTGATCGCCAGCTCTTTGAAGGTTTCCAGCGTACGGCCGAAGGCGGCATATTTCTCGGCCAGCTCCTCGACGGTGATCTT
>Ga0105237_10009888_pt1 | contig 10185 bp, 9 predicted proteins | sample KBSC24metaG_FD_81520 | JGI IMG/M metagenome (GOLD analysis project Ga0105237, IMG submission 81520) | Corn rhizosphere microbial communities from Kellogg Biological Station, Michigan, USA - KBS C2-4 metaG | ecosystem: Host-associated > Plants > Roots > Rhizosphere > Soil | place: Michigan, USA... | reverse complement strand
GAGCTGCGGCACGCCTTCCAGTGGTGGATCGAAGCTTCCAAAGCCGACCCGGGCAAACCGGCCACGGCCACCGCGCTCTGGCGGGCGCTGCGGGCCATGCCGCTCATCGCCGATGTCTCCGTCTTTACCTACGAGCGCGCCCGTTCTCGCAAATGGGATGACGTGTCGCACAAGCTTTACGACCGTCTACGGATGGAGGTCGCGGATTCCGTGGAAGCGAAGCGAGACGCGGTGTATTGGAATTTTCCGGCGCCGCGGAAGCCGAAGCCGGATGATGAGTACACGCGAGGAGATCGCGGAGCGGCCGGCTCATTGCTTCCCGCGACGGAAGTCTTCGGCGTGAACGACGACTCCGCGGATGACGAGACGCAGCGTCGCGAGTTTGGTGCCAACCTTGCAAAATTGGTGGCGGATGCGCAGTACGAAAGACCGGAACTCGTGAAGGTCCGGATGGAATACCGGCGTGACTGGGCTCGATTCCATTTCGTCGGCCTCTACAACGCGCGCTGGGTGAATTTTTACGAGGATCTTGCCCTCTTCTTCTCCGAGACGGATGTCAGCCCGGAAGTGCGCGCCAGGTATGTGGAATTGCGCGGCCAGTTCCTGGAAAAGTCCGCCATCGGCGGCGGATGGGACGAGCCGCAAGGAAATCCCGACGCCGAATTGGGAAAGAAAATCGACGCGGCCCTCGCCGATCCCAAGACCAAAGTGGTCGCGGATTACTTCGAATTCCTCAAGCTGGCCATGATCGCCAATCGGTTCACTTTCGTGCGCACCAAGGAGGAGGCGAAAGAGAAAACCACCGAGGTCTTGAGCAAGTGGGAGACGGACTATCGCTCACGCGACTACCCGCTTCTCGCGAAGGAAACCGAGGCGTTCCTGAATAAGTATCCCAGGAGCAAGAAGCGCGAGGCGGCGCTCCTGCTCCACGCGCGGGCCGTGTTCCGCGCCTCTGCCGAGGTGCTCGTGCAGAATTCCGCGAACTGGCCGGTGGCGGCGCGTTGGGAAGGCGGCTTCCTCGACCACACGCACTCGCAGGAGAAATTCGACGCGAAACGCGTCCAAGCCGCGCTCGATGCGTATGACCGCGAGTTTCCGAAGGGGCGATACGCCGCGGACATTCTCGAGTATCGGGCCGAGTTGGCACTCCGGCGGCACGAATGGAAGGCCGCCGTCGATCTCACCACCGCCCAATTCGAGGATCCGAAACGCCAGGACCTGCACCTCGCAGCCGCCAAACGCCTGTGCGCGATCTTCCGGCAACTCGCGGATGAGGATTACCGCGCCGATCTGCTGCCGGCGATCAAGGCCAACGCGCGGGGACGGGAGCTATTGCTGAAGTATCTTGCCTTCGATGCCGACTATCACCCGCTGCGGTACATGAGTGCGTGGCTGCGGGAGCAGGTGGGGAAGAAGTAGGGCGAGGCGGCGAGCAAGCAGGCGGTCTCTTCCCAGAGCCGCTCTGGAGACGTGGCCACGCGCCAAACGGACGAGCTTGCCGGCCACGTGGCTACGCGCCCACCGGCGGGACTGGGAAGTCCAGCCTACATTGGTCACCCGCGCGGCGACACGGCACGCAATGTAGGCGGTCTCTTCCCAGAGCCGCTCCGGAGACGTGGCCACGCGCCAAACGGACGAGCTTGCCGGCCACGTGGCCGCCCGCACACCGGCGGGACTGGGAAGTCCAGCCTACATTGGTCACCCGCGCGGCGACACGGCACGCAATGTAGGCGGTCTCTTCCCAGAGCCGCTCTGGAGACGTGGCCACACGCCAAACTAACGAGCTTGCCGGCCACGTGGCTACGCGCCCACCGGCGGGACTGGGAAGTCCAGCCTACATTTGGTCACCGTGCGACGCACGGCACGCAATGTAGGCGGTCTCTTCCCAGAGCCGCTCCGGAGACGCGTCGCTTTTTCGGTGCGCGGGAAGACAGAATAGACTACGCTTTGCGGATGGAGTTTCAGCCGTTTGATCCCCAGGGCGAGGTCAACACTTTCCGGCTGCATCTTCCCCATTGGCGGCAGCCAGGGCGCACCTATTTCCTCACCACCCGCCTCGTCGACTCGCTGCCACAGTCGAAGCTTCGCGAATGGCATCACGAACGAGTGTGCTGGCTGCGAGCGCACGGATGAAGGCACCGGCTGAACTCGAACGCCTGCCCGAAAAGCAACGTCACGAGTTTCACCGTCGATTCACCGCGCAGTTCCACGCCTGGCTCGACGCGGGCGGAGGTGCGTGTTGGCTACGACAACCGAAACACGCACAAATCGTCGCCGATACGCTCCGATTTTTCGACGGCGAACGCTATCTGCTCGACCACTTCGTCATCATGCCGAATCACGTGCATATATTGGTCACACCTGCCCCGAAGCACGATATCTCAGCGATCGAGCGCTCATGGAAGACGTTCACCGCGCGCAAGATCAACGGTCTCCTCGGTCGCAAAGGTTCGTTTTGGCAGGCAGAAACGTATGATCATATCGTTCGGAGTGAGGAGCAACTGGCACACTACCGGCGGTACATTGCCGAGAATCCGATCAAGGCGAAACTGCATGATGAGGAGTATCTGCTTGGCGCCCCAACGTAGGCGCCGACTTCCCAGTCCCGCCGGGGAGCGCGTGGCCACGCGGCCAGTAAATAAACTCATCGGTTTGGCGGGTGGCCACGGCTCCCAAGGGGGAGCACGCGGCCACGCGGCACATCGACTCACCACTTTGCCTGCTGCCACGTCTCTCCCAGCGGCTCTGGGAAGAGGCCGCCTACTTTGCCTGCCGTGCCGCCACGCGGGGGACCAACGTAGGCGCGGACTTCCCAGTCCCGCCGGGGAGCGCGTGGTCACGCGGCCAGTAAACTCATCGGTTTGGCGGGTGGCCACGTCTCCAGGGGGAGCGCGCGGCCACGCGGCACATCGACTCACCACTTTGCCTGCTGCCACGTTTCCCGCAGCGGCTCTGGGAAGAGGCCGCCTACTTTGCCTGCCGCCTGCCCCTCCCCTGCGGTGAGCGCTTCACTGCAGGCATGATGCCACGTGCCTCGCGATGTCCGCAATCCCCGCCGCCGGCTGGCGCTTCGCGGGATCGGCGAGGTCCTTCATTTGAAAAAGGGCGCCGTCCTTCCACACCCACGCGTCTGGCTGATACGGGCCGACCTTGGCCGGGTCGCTCCACGTGTGAATCGAGACCAGCCGCTCGGTGACGGCGGCGGCGATGTGCATCGGGCCGCTATCCACACTAACCACGAATTTCGCGAATCGCAGCAGCCAGACGAGTTCCAGAAGCGAGGTCTTGTTCAGCAGGTCGACGGCGCCCTCCATGGGCGGCAAGGGCACATCGACGCGGCCGGCGATGACGATCTTTTCACCCGGCAGCGCCCGGCAAAATTCACGGACCTGCTCCACGGTAAGCGACTTTCCGGAGCCGCGCGAAAAAGGGTGCAGGACGATAAAACGGTCCTCGGATTGGAAGCCGCGGGGTGCATCCCCCCAAGGCCAGCTCCAGGGCGGAGGGTAGTCGCGCAGGCACGGACCGGTGGAGGGATCGGAGACAATTTTACCGGCGGCGGGCGGAATCGAGGTTGGCGCGGCTGAGGCTCCAGATGCGCCCGTGACGTGCCGCGTCAGCGCCAGATAGCGATCCACGGCATGCGCCACACCGGAAACATCCACGGCATGATCATACAGAAAGCGCGCGCCTTCCCGGGCGTCGGAAAGCCCGATCACCCGCGACTTGTCCTCGCGGCAGAGCCTGGCGATCAGCGCGCTCCGCAGCAGTCCCTGGTAGTCCAGAATGAGATCGGCTGTCACGCGCTGGCGGAGTTGCCGTGCCCAGGGAGCGATGCGCAGCGCCCCGCGTACGCCCCGAAAATTGCGACGCGGAAACTCGATCACTTCATCAATGTAAGGATTCCCGGTCAGGAGCGGCATCCATTCCGTATTGATCAGCCAGCGGATGCGGGCCTCGGGAAACGCCCGGCGCAACAGGGCGACGCTGGGCAGCGTATGGACGACATCGCCCAGCGAGCTGGGCTTGATGACGAGGATGTCTCGCGGAGCTTCGGCGGCCTGGGTCGGTTCTGGTGCGGGCACGATCTTACTCCCTCCCGCCGGGACCGTCACCCGGCGGGGAATTATTTTCCCAAGGCCAGCCGGTCCGCGAGTCGCTGCGGGAGTCCCGCGGCGACGATTTTGTCCTGCGCCGTCCAGATGTCATATTCGAGGCGGCGCAATTCGATGAGCTGCTTGGCAGGGGTGTAAAGGACATAGGCCGCGTGCCAGTCGCCGTCGCGCGGCTGGCCGACGCTGCCGCAATTGATGAAATACTTTTTCCCCGGTTCGACGGTGAGCTTCTCCAGGAACTGGCTCTTCACCGACCCTTCGCGGATGTAAGCACGCGGGGCGTGCGTGTGGCCGTAGAAACAGAGCTGGGTGTGCTGGTAATTGAAGCTCGCGGCGGCGTCGAGCTGGTTGAAGACGTAGCCCCACTTGTGCGGGGTATCGAGCGTGGCGTGGACGATGGTGAAATCCCGCACCTGCCGGACCATCTTGAGGTCGCGCAACCACTGCTTGTCCTCCTCGGTGAGCTGCTTGCGAGTCCAGTTGATCGCCTCTTCGGCAAGCGGATTGAAGCCTTCCAGCTCCTGGGAAATGGACGCCTGCTCATCGTGGTTGCCCTTCACCACCGGGCAGTCGAGATTGCGGACGATCTCCAGGCACTCGTGGGGGTTGGCATTGTAGCCGACGACGTCGCCCAGGCACACATAGTGCGTCGCCTCGTGCTTCTCGGCGTCGGCCAGGACGGCCTTGAGCGCCTCGAGGTTGGCGTGGATATCTCCAAAAATAGCAAAACGCATGTCAGGGGTGGGGAGCCGAAGGAATAGCAATTTTCTGCTCGGGGGGAATCTTCAATTTTTCCTGTAATTTGCCGAGTTCCGTCAGAAGGGTCGGTAGCTGCTCGTCTTCGCCGTTGAGATAATACTGCTTCAGCAGGTCGTAAGCCTCCCGTTCGCGCCCGGGTATTTTGGCTATCTGATAGGCGGCAAAACGGTGCAGAAACACGGGCGCATTGGGAAGCTTGGCGCCTTCGCCATAGGCCCAGGCCGCTTTGGCGTGGTCTTCCAGTTTCTCCTTATAGAAGGAGCCGAGGCGCGTGTAGAGGGTCGCGCTGTCGGGATTGTTTTGAATACCCCGTAGGAAATAGTCCTCGCCCATGCGCCAGTATTCGTGCTGCGCCTTGACCCGGAGAGCCAGCCGGGGCTGGGTTTTGTCTTCCATGGCCGCCACGCTGGCATTGTAGGCCATGTGCCAGCCGGCATTTTCCCAGAAGACGATGCAGCGCGGCTGGAGCTCGGTCGCGCCATCCATGGCCACTTTCATCCGGCCCCACTGCACATCCTCCCAAAGAACGTGCGCATAGATCCAGAGGCCGTCGGCAATCGGTCCGCGAAAACCGCTCAGTGCCGCGACAAAAGCCATCTGCCCGATGCGCTCTTCCAGGCTGAGGTTAAATTTCGCGCCATGAAAGTAGAGGGCCTTGCGTTCCGCTTCGAGATCGGCCTCGAAGCGCATCCTCACGGCCCCAAATACCAGGAGCATGAGGAAAGCAATGATCATTCGGCGGCTCATAGTTCCTTCCCCGCAAACATGAAGTAACCTACCAGAAAATAGACACCGATATAGGTACTGCCGAGGCCGATCGTTTTCAAGAAAAGCAGCATGGGGATGACGTTGCCGGCGATCACGTCGTCGGCCAGATCCAGCGCGCGCAGATCCGGCATGGCCAGGGCGACCAGGGCGAAGAAGGCCTTGGCCAGCGGCCCGGCGTTTCCACTGCTCAGATAGGCCTCCCGCGCGATGGGCTGAATGTGCCCGATCAGGGCCGCGATCACCGACACGATGACCGTAAAGATCGACGAAGACGCGAAGGTGGAAATCAAGAGCGTGAGCGCGGCGCAGAGGGCGGACTTGAAATAGATGACGACGATGCCGGGCAGCAGATCGCTGTTAAAGGTACTGCGATGGACTTGATCCAGCGCCGCCGGAAGATCCTGCGGCGGAGTGGTGCGGATGGTTTGCTCGATCGCCCCTTGCTCGGCGAAGTAAAGCACGGCCAGAAAGAGCATGCTCATCAAGGAGAGCGCGATGAAAAGCAGGAGCAACACGCCGACGAACTTGCCGAGCAGATACTCAAACCTCGGGACCGGCTTGGCCAGAATGGTATAGAGGGTGCGGTCTTCGATATCCTTCGGCAGCAGCATGGCCGTCGCCAGGACGGCGAGCAGCCAGGTGAAGATTGACATGGCACCCAGCGAAGCGCTCTTCAGCGCCTGGTGCTGCTCCTGGAAGGTCATCTTCGACGTGAAGAACGAGATGCCGATGACGATAAATCCGAAGATGAGCAGGAAATAGAAAACCTTGAGCCGGACGAGTTCGAGCAGCGTGTTCGAGGCGATGGCCGTGACGCGCGTGAACGAGAAGATCTGGTGACGCGTGGAAGGGGCAGGAGCAGTGGCGGTGGCGGTCATGGGAGTCCGTTCAAGGCTGGTCAGTCGTCACGTCGAGGAAGTAGCGCTCCAATGTTTTCTGGGGTTTGCGCTGCTCGACGATTTTGGCCGGAGAAGCGGCAATCATGGCCTGGATCTCGGCGAGCAAGGCCGGCGTGGCGTTTTCCAGGATCAGCTCCGTCTGGCTCTGGATGGAAATGAGGTCTTCCAGCTTCCCTTCCCGGATCATTGCTCCCCGGTGCAGGATGCCGATCCGGTCGCAGATTTCCTGCACCTGCTCGAGCAAATGCGAGCACAGCAGCACGGTGATCCCCCGCGTCTTGAAATCGAGGATGAGATCGCGGATTTCGCGCGAGCCCGCCGGGTCGACGCCGGCCGTCGGTTCGTCGAGCACGAGCAGCCGCGGTTCCTGGATCATGGCCTGGGCGAGCCCAATGCGCTGAAGCATCCCTTTCGAGTAGCCGCCCAGGCGCCGGTCGGCGGCGCTTTCCAAACCGACGAGCTTGAGCAATTCCTTCGAGCGCTCGCGAATCCTGGCGCGACTCAAGCCGCAGAGCTTCCCGTAAAAATTCAGCGTCTCTTCGCCGGTCAGATACTTGTAGAAATAGGGATTCTCAGGCAGGAATCCGACTTCCTCGCGGCTCGCCACCGCCGTGGAATCGCGCCCGAAAATCTCGGTCGTGCCCGAGGTCGGCGACACCAGTCCCAGCACGATCTTCATGGTGGTCGATTTTCCCGAGCCGTTCGGCCCGAGCAGGCCGTAGACCTGGCCAGGCTCGACGGTCAGCGAAAGGTCTTTGACGGCCGTCACTTTCTCCCGTTTGAAGGGGATCGGGTAGACTTTGGTGACGTTTTGAATGGAAATCGCAGGGGTGGCCATGGGGGACTATTTTCCAGGAATGTTATGGATTTGTTACCGAATGGCGCAGAACTGACATCAAGACAGAATCTCGAATCCGCGCACACCCGCAAGTGGCGGGATGGGAATTGCGGTCACACTCTTGATGTGGCTCTTGAGCTGGCTCTCGGCGATTCCTTCCAGGAAGCCGTCCACCTCGTCGCGTTCGCCGCTGCACTGCAATTCCACCCGCCCATCGGGGAGATTGCGCACCCAGCCGACGACCTCGTAACCGCGGGCGATCTGCTTGCACGTGAAGCGGAAGCCGACGCCCTGGACCCGGCCTTCGTAGAAAATCTGGCGGGCGATCATCCGGAAATCTCAGCGGAGCGCAGGTGGGCGGCGGCGAATTCCGGCCACACGTTGTTCAGCCAGCAGCCGGTGGCCAGCTCCACGCCGCTGCGATGGTAGAGCCGGGGCAGGATCTCGATGTGCCAGCGGAAGTCGTGATCGATGGTCGTCCAGTGGTCGGACCGGCTCGACCGCGTGGGCGCCGTGAAAAGCATCAGATTGTAGGGAGCATGATCCAGCACGCAGTTCAGCTTGCCGAGGGCGATTTTCAGCACATCGGCGAGCTGCGTGGTCTCCTGCTGGGTAATGCCGTGGAAATCCGCGCTCTGGCGCTTGGGATAGACCGTCATCTCGAAAGGGGCTCGGGAGGCGTAAGGGCAAAAGACGCTAAACCCGTTATTTTCGTAAACCAGCCGGGTGCCGGTACGCACTTCTTCGCCCAGGATGTCTTCGAAGATCGAGCGCTTCCGCGCGTCGTAGAACGCCCGCGCGGTCTGCAACTTGCGCATCAGAAGCGGATTGATGACCGCCGTCGCGACGAGCTGGCTCACGCTGTGCGCGACGCGTTCACCCGCCGCCACGCCGACGTTCTTCACGATGACGAACGACCGCATGCGCGGATCGCGCATCAGGTCCAGCATCCGCACTTTCCAGGCATTGATCACCTGCTCGATCTGGATGAGCGCCAGCTCTTCAAAAGCACTGCTGCCGGGGTCCTCAATGATCACCTCGTGGGCGCCCACCCCGTCCATGTGATCGTAGAAGCCATCGCTGTGCCGGGCGGCGTCGCCCTCCACGCGGACCAGGGGGGCGCGATTGGGCACGACTCGGACCTGCCACTGCGGGCCGGGCGCGGTGTGAAGGGCCACGGGAGCGAAGCGTTCGGAGCCGGCCATGAAAGGGCTCTCGCGCGGAGGCTGGTCGCGGACCGATCCAAAAGCCGGCAGGACCGGCCGGGCCGCGGAAAAAATGGTCCACGCCTGGGTAAGCGGGTCGAGACGCATTTCGGATTTATCCATCGGTTCGGGCTGGAAAGAATTGGGGCGTCAGCATGCGCAGCGGGGATTTCATTGCAAGTTTTCGTACCTTTGGCAGCTGAGGATTGTGCGGTGCTGCATGGCCGATATTGTTCGGAGATTGTGCGCCGCATCGGGGGTCCGTTACGTAGCGGCGAATTCATTCGCCGAACCGCCGCTACCACGAACGCCTCCCTCATTCGCCAACGTGTGGCCTGCGGATCGCGCCAACGTAGGCGGCCTCTTCCCAGAGCCGCTGGTGGACGCAATGCAGCACGTCAACTTCGCGCCATACCACCCGAGCGGGACTGGGAAGTCCCGCCTACTTTGGCGCCCCGTCGCTCCACGTTCAATCCCACAGCAAAGGTTCCGCGAATGAATTGCCGTCGCTTCCGCTCCGCCCTTCGACTGCCGTTCGGCTGCCTTCGGCAGGCTATCTCGCTCCGCTCGGTTCGCGGCGACGTAGCGCGCCCTCTGCAAACAGGGTGCTCCCCAGCTCGGAAACTCAGTGCATTTGACGCAGGGCGTCGGCCCATCCCGCGTCTTTCGCATCAATCACGATCACTTCGTTGGCGTCCGTCTGGATCAGACGGACAGCGCGGGGAACGTCCGCAGCGTAACTCCGCTCAGTCACCTGGGGGTTGGTTAATTGATGCCGCTTTTCCAGCAACTTCTTCTCCGCTTCAAAGAACGCCGCCGCTTGCGCGGGCCCGGCCCAGATCGTTTTCCAGACGATCGCCTCTCCGCCGCCGAAATACAGGTAGCGGTCGCCCCGCCACCCTGCCGCCACGCGCTCGCCGGTGGTCGCGTCGAGCCATTCGGCCAGCAGAATTCGGAGACCCATTTCACCCACAGTGTTGTCCCCGAGCGGCGCTTCCCCTTTCACCTTGGTGTCCGCCCACTCCACGGGGATGGGCTCCTCTCGCGGATTCGACATATATTTCTGCGGGTGAAGGATTTGAGCCGTGGATGTCGGCGGATTCGCATAAGCCTTCGACACCGCCTCATACCCACCCTGGCCGAGGAGCGCCGCGCAGAATTCCTGTCCCCGGAGGTAGGGGAAAACGAGCATCTCCCGCAGGAATCGGGGCGCCGTTTCAAGCTGTTTCATGTTCTGCGTGAAGCTGGCGACCATGCTGTCCTTGAACATCTGCTTCGACATGTTCTTCATCATGAACTCGCTCATCACCAGGGTGGCATCGCCCTCGACGAGGGCGCTGGCGGCGGCTGCCTGGTCGTCATTGGTCTTGAGTTCCAAGGGCAGCCGTTTCAGGCCAAAATGCTGATCCTGCAAGCCGTGGGTGAGTTCGTGGGCAAGCACCACCCGGTTTTGCGCGTTGTCGAGTTTGGCATCCTCATACATGAAGAGTTTGTGGGCATGCTGGTCGTAAAACGCGGCGACCTGTTCGCCGAGGAGATCGATATACTTCTCGCGGAGCGGATACTTCGGAGGGAGCAGACCGACGACGGCCATGGCGTCG
>Ga0105237_10009886_pt1 | contig 10186 bp, 6 predicted proteins | sample KBSC24metaG_FD_81520 | JGI IMG/M metagenome (GOLD analysis project Ga0105237, IMG submission 81520) | Corn rhizosphere microbial communities from Kellogg Biological Station, Michigan, USA - KBS C2-4 metaG | ecosystem: Host-associated > Plants > Roots > Rhizosphere > Soil | place: Michigan, USA... | reverse complement strand
AGGTCGCCGTAGCCGAAGAACGTGCCGCGCTCGGTGATCGCGACTTCCGGCCGCCTAACGCCGGCGCGCCGCACCTTGTCCGCCGCGCCGCGCATGCCTTCGGGGTGCATCCACTGCCCTTTCTTGATGTTCACCGGCTTACCCGTGGCTCCGGCGGCGACGAGCAGATCGGTTTGCCGGCAGAGGAATGCCGGAATCTGGAGCACGTCGACCACTTCGGCGGCGGTCGCGCACTGCTCCGGCTCGTGCACGTCCGTTAGGACAGGGAGGCCCGTGCGGCACTTGACGCGCTCGAGGGCGGCAAGCCCTTCGTCCAGTCCCGGTCCGCGGTGCGCGGTGCGATTGGACCGATTGGCCTTGTCGAAGCTCGCCTTGAAAATCACGCCGCCCGGCACGCGCTCGGCGAGCGAGGCGAGGTGGTCCGCGACACGGTAGTTCAGCTCGTCCGATTCGACCACGCATGGTCCGGCGATGAGGAAGAACCGGTCGGCGGGAAAACGTTGCGGCACGTCGCGCTCAGGTGGACGTGGCCGCGCGCGCGCCGCGGGCGGCATCGCGCATGTCCCCGCGCACGCGCTTGGCCTGCAGGGCCGCGCCTACGAAGCCGGCGAACAACGGGTGCGGTCGCGTTGGGCGTGACTTGAGCTCCGGGTGGAACTGGCAGCCGACGAACCACGGGTGGTCGGGCAGCTCGATGATCTCGACCAACGAGCCATCGGGCGAGAGCCCGCTGAAGCGCACGCCGTGCTTCTCGAACAGGTCGCGATACGCGTTCGAGAACTCGTACCGGTGCCGGTGCCGCTCGCTGATGTCGGATGCGTTGTAGGTCTCGGCGACCAACGAACCGGGCTTGAGGCGGCAGGGGTACGCGCCTAACCGCATCGTGCCGCCCATGTCGGTGATGTGCTGCTGCGATTCCATGAGCGAGATGACGGGATCGGCGCACTCGGGGGCGAACTCGCTCGAGTGCGAGTCGTCGAGGTTGCACTTGTGCCGCGCGAACTCGATCACCGACACCTGCATGCCGAGGCAGATGCCGAAGAACGGAAGACCGCGCTCGCGCGCCCAACGGATGGCCTCCACCATGCCTTCCACGCCGCGCACGCCGAAGCCGCCCGGGACCAGCAAGCCGTGCACGGGGCCCAACAACTCGCCCGCGCGCTCGGCGGAGGTGAAGAGGTCGCTCGAAATCCAGCGGATGTCGACGCCCACGTCGTTGGCGATGCCGCCGTGGATCAGCGCTTCATGCACGCTCTTGTAGCTGTCGACGAGATCCGTGTACTTGCCCACCACGGCGATGCGCACGCGCTCGCTGGGCGAGGTGATGCGCGACACCATCTCCCGCCACCCGCTCAGGTCCGGCGCCTTCCCGCCTAACCCAAGCCGCGACACCACGCGGTCGTCCAGTCCCTGCTCGGCGAACGCGATGGGGATCTCGTAGATGGTGGGCACGTCGCGGCTCTCGATCACCGAGCCGAAATCGACGTTGCAGAACAGCGCGATCTTGCGCTTCACGTCTTCCGACAGCGGACGCTCGGCGCGGCAAATCAGAATGTCCGGCTGGATTCCGATTTCCATGAGCTCGCGCACCGAGTGCTGCGTGGGCTTGGTCTTCACTTCGCCCGCGGCGCTGATGAACGGGACTAACGTGAGGTGCACGAAGAGCGCGTTCTCGCGGCCGATCTCGTGGCGGAACTGGCGGATGGCTTCGAGGAACGGCAGCGACTCGATGTCGCCGACGGTGCCGCCGATCTCGACGATCACGACATCGTTGTCGGGCGCGATGCGCTTCATCGCCGCCTTGATTTCGTCGGTGATGTGCGGGATCACCTGCACCGTCGAGCCCAGGTATTCGCCGCGGCGTTCCTTGCTGATCACGTTCAGGTACACGCGTCCCGTCGTGACGTTGTTGGATTGCGAGAGCGCGCGGTCGATGAAGCGTTCGTAGTGGCCGAGGTCGAGATCGGTTTCGGCGCCGTCGTCGGTGACGTAGACCTCGCCGTGTTGGAACGGCGACATGGTGCCGGGGTCGACGTTGATGTACGGGTCGAACTTCATCATGGTGACGCGGAGTCCGCGTTCCACGAGCAGTCGGCCGAGCGATGCCGCCGCGATGCCTTTGCCGAGCGACGAGACGACGCCGCCCGTCACGAAGATGTACTTCGTCGTGTGCTGCGGTGCATTCGATGGCATTTACCGGTGCCTCGCGGTGAAGTCAGACCAACGGGAATTCGCGCGTTCCAGATCGTCCTCGGTATCGATGCTCGGCTCGGGCGGCGTGCTAACGAGCGCGACGCCCATGGCCATCCCGGCCGCGAGCGGCCGGAGCTGTTCCAACCGCTCGATGCGCTCGAGCGGGTGCGGCGGAAGTGCGACCCACTGCGCGAGCGCCGCGGGTGTGTACGCGTACACGCCGAGGTGGCGGCGAATCATATTGCGCGCGAGTGAGTTTGTGTCGTCGCCGTTGTGAGCGCCGACGCCGGCTGATTGGTCGCGCGCGAATGGAATTGCCGCTCGGGAAAAGTACAGTGCGCGGCCGTCGTCGGCACACACCACTTTGACGACGCTGGGCTGGTCGAGGATCGCGGGGTCGTCGTGGATGGCGGCGGTGCCGAGCGGGAATCCTCGATGTAGGACCATGCTAGTCGCGCCGGTGAGGGCGTCCGCCGCCACGAATGGTTCGTCGCCCTGGACGTTCAGGATGACGTCGAAGCGGTGGGCGGCGAACTCGGGTCGTGCGGCGACCTCGGCGACGCGGTCGGTGCCCGACGGGTGCTCGGTCTTCGTGAGAACGCATTCGGCACCGGCGTCACGGGCGGCGGCGGCGACGTCGGGGTGATCGGTGGCGATGACGATGCGGTCGGCGATGCGAAGGTCTTGGACGCGTTGCCAGACGCGGACGACGAGTGGTGATCCGCCCAAGAGGCGGAGCGGCTTGCGGTGGAGCCGGGTGGCGCCGAGACGGGCTGGGATGACCGCGAGAGTGGTCACGGTCGCTCGATGGGAGCGGGGCGCAACGCAAGATTCACGCCATGCAATATATTCTATGGTATTGGAGGAAGCCAGCCCTGCAATCACGCAGGCCCAAGGTCACTTCACCTCCTTGCTCAACGCGTTCCGCTGGGGCGCCACGTTAGGCAGCGCCTACAGACGGAACCGTCCGTCGGAAACGCCGCGCGCGATCACGGTCGCGGTCTCGTCCACTGGCACGTCGCGCATCCCGGCGATCTTCTTCACCGTGTCGAGAAACCAGGGCGGAATCGAGAAATCGAGAACGACGTGCGACCCGCCAGTGGCGAACGGGATCGCTGCCGCCGCCATAGCAGACATGATCGTCCGAAACCGCGTCGGCATCGCCCGAAGTTAGCAGCCGGTAGCACGCCGTCGAGCAATACGCTCGCGATGGCGCCGCAGTGACGATCGCGACCGCCAGGGTGTCCTTGCACTGGGCACACTCCATGTTCATCGAAACGCGCGTCCTTGGGAAAAAAGCTCGGTCACTGGACCGGTGGTCGGTCCCGGTTCCTCCCGCCGCAGGCGACGATGGCGATGACGCCCTCACGCTTCGCGACCTCATCACGCGCGTCGTGCTGAATGAGGTCGCGTCGTTCGACGAGCGACAACGACAGCGCCGGCTGATGCGCGTCCTGTCGCAGTCCGAGATCGCCGATGGGGCAACCGGCGGCAAGATCGATCCCGGCGGCCACACGACGTCGCCGGTCGCTGAGCCACAGGCGGCGGTCGGCGCCGCGCTGCAAGGCTTCGAGGACGGCCTCTACCTGGTCGTGCTCGACGGCGTCGAGCAGCGCGATCTGGATCGCCAGGTCTATCCAAGAGACTCGAGTACGCTCGTCTTCGTCCGCCTCACGTTCCTCGCCGGCGCCTAACGCATGGACAACGACCGCATCAAGGCCGAGCTCTCGGCCACGCGACAGCCCGGCGCGCTGCTCGCGCGACTGACAAGCATCAAACAGCAGGCCGCCGCACTCGTTGGAGCCGGCGTTCCGTCCACGGTTCGCGCACTCCTCGAGCACGCGTGCAAGACGTCGGACTATTCGCGCTACGCGCTCATCGTCCGCAGCGGCGACGAGTTAGGCACAGAGCTCGCCCAGTTATCCGACAGCGACTGGCGGCAACTGGCACGGACCCTCCTGCCCCGCCTGGAATCCAGCGTCGTCGCGGCGCTGAAGGGCCTCGTGCGGCGCCCCTGTACCGTGGGCCTAACGCGCCGACCCTACCGGTCGCCGCAGTCGAAGACGACACTCGCGGGTATGCGCGGGCGGTGGCTGGCTCATCTCGCGCTGCTCCTCGGCGACTACGACGCGGACATCGTCTGGGTCGCTGAGCACGCGGCGCATCTCGCCGGATGGTCGGGTGCCGTGGACCTGGGATGGCTGCTCGCAGGTGCCATCGACGCCGGCGGCACCACGGGCGATGCGGTGTTCGAGGTGCTGGCCGCCACTGTCCGCAGCGACCACCCGACTTCGCAGATGGGACGGCACGTGACGCAGGCGCTCCTGAGCTGTGCGCGGCCCGATGCGTGGCAGCTCGTCGAACGCCTGCTGCTCGCGGCGCAACGCGAAGAAGGCCTGCGCCAGGTCATTCTCGAGAGCGTCGACGAATCGCATCCGGCGGCATTTCGGCGCATCCTAACAGTCATCCACGAGCACAACCTGGCGCGGTTCTCCTCGACGATTCGCGCCGCGGACACGTGGTTCGGCTTTCTCTGGGACGGCACGTCGCAGGTCAAGATCGACTCGCTGCTCGGGCGCGTGCTCACGTTAGTCGATGATCCCGGGGCTCGCGACGCCGCGCTGAATGGTGAGGACGCCGAGACGGCGTACCTCGCGCTCTGGAGCGTCGCGTTCGACAATATCGATGCGGTCATCCCGCTGGCGACGAAGCTCGCGGCGTCGAGCTCCGAATCGATGCGGTTCGTCGCGGCACACATGCTCTCGCAGTCGCTGTGGTCGAGCGCCTTCGGCGCACTCACGAATCTGTTAGGCGATTCGGATCTCCGGGTCGCCGCGCGGGCGCTCGATGCCTTCTACGCTGACCGGTCGAAGCATGTCGACGTCATGCACCTGTTCGAGCGCCTCGAGCAGCTCATTGCGCGGATTCCGAAACGCGGCCAACCCCTCGGCGCCATTGTCTGGCCGTGGGGGAAGCGCACGCTCGAGCGCTCGCACGTCGCCGCCGCAATGGTCGTTCACGCCGCGCACATTCCAGGTGAGCGTTTGCTGCCGCATGTGCGCGACCTCAATGCGGACGGACGGGCTGCGTTCCTGCGCGGCGTCGCCGGCATCGCGGCGCATCGCATGCGCGGCCGCCCGGAATCGCAGCGGCGTGAGCTCACCGCCGGCGAGCGCGCTTTGGCGATCGACTTTCTCGGCGATGCGTCCGAGTCGGTGCGATCTACCGCGTGTGACGTGCTCGATGCCCTGCCCCTCGAGACGGATGAGGTCGAGCGCATCGTCGGCCTGCTCGATCGCAAAGCCAGCGACCTTCGTGCCCGATCACTCACCAGGTTGCGCGCGCTGTCCGATGCGGAGCTGTTGAGTGTCGCGGATCGGCTGCTAGCCGATGCGAGCGAATCGCGGCGTCAGGCAGGGCTGGAGCTTCTGCGGGACGCGATGGAGAAGAAGCGGTCGCTCTCCGAAGTGCGCGCGCGAATCGAACGGTATTCCGCCGGACGTTCGACTCTGTCAAAACAGGAAGAAGCGCACGTCGCAGCCGTGCTGCTCGAGCCGTCGGTCGCAACCACCGATGATGCGCTGGGACTCATCGATCCGCATGCGATGCAAGCGTGGCCCGCACCAAAGTCGCGCAAGATAGAGGTCGACACGGCCGGGGCGCGCGCATCGCTGGCGGCGCTCGCGGAGCTCGTCCTGGCGCACGTCGACACGGAAGTTCGCAGGAGCAATGGTGAAGTCGTGTTGCTGCCGCAGTCCGTTGGCTGGTCGTTCGGCCCGCGCAAGCGGGAGGACGTCGAGGACGGCGGCACCGGCGTACCGTTGGTCGATGTGTGGCGCTCGTGGGCCCGCGGGCGGCCTGCGTCGCTCCGAGACGACGACGGTCTCGAGCTGCTCCGCATACTCGTGCCTAACGAGGAGGGCACGGTGTGGCAGAGCGCACCCGTTCACACGTTACGCGACGGGAACCTCAAGCACATGCACAACGCGCTCCTGAACGGGCTTGCCCAGTGGAGCATCGTGTGGGATCCCCCCGCGCACGGCTTCGAGTTCCTTGTGGATGGTTTCGAGTCGACCGTCGCCGCCATCGACGACGCTGACTACGCCGAGCTCGTGAAAGACAGCGTAGCGCAGACCGCGTGGTACTACGCGGCGGACGAACGCAAGCGCCCGGTGCAGCGGAAGCTGCACCAAGCGCAACTCTGGTTGAATCGTGCACACTGGTGGCGGTCGCTCTTCCCGAAGACCGTGCAACCCGAGGCAGCCACTCGACTCTACGGAGTGCTCCGCGCGCTGGAATCACGTTCGCGCGGGCACGTGCGCTTGCGCATCAGCGTCGAGGACTTCCTGAGCCTGTATCGCACGGGCGCACTCCGTGATGCGAGCGCCGAGCTGACGGATCTGCTCGTTGGGCGGTGGACTGGCACCGTGACGTCGAATCTGCTGCGGGTCGTTTCCACGAAACGACCGCCTGCCGGCTTCGCCGAGCACGCCGAGCTCGTTGAAACGGTCGACCGCTGTCGCCGCCGCATCGTGGAGGTCGAGTGTGAGCGAGGCGATCGGCCGACGGCGGTGTCACGTCACGTCATGGAACTGCGGTGGACGGGCGGCCTGGACACGATCGCGCGCGCGCTGCCTGCGTTAGGCAAGACACACTTTGCCCGCAATTTCGGGTGGTCGCGAATGGGGGAATCGCGAAAGGAGTCCTTGAGCCATCTGGTGGTGCGCAGTTTCCCCCGGCCCGAGGATACGCTCGATGCCTTCGCCGCGTGGGCGCGGTCGGCGCGCATCCCGCAGTCGCGTCTCGTCGAGCTCGCGGTGTACGCGCCGCAGTGGGCGCGGCACGTCAACCACGTGCTCGAGTGGCCCGGTCTCGAGGACGGCGTGTGGTGGATCGAAGCGCACACCAAGGACGGCCGCTCATGGCAGCTGCGCGATCTCAAGGACGAGTGGGCTGCCGGGGCGGGCGAGCAGACGCCTCTCACTGCCGACGAGTTGACGGATGGTGCGGTGGACGTCGCGTGGTTCCAGCGCACGTACGCTGCGCTTGGCGCCGAACGGTGGCGCGCGGTGTACGTGGCCGCGAAATACGCGGCGAGCAGCGGCGGTCATGCTCGTGCGCAGCTCTTCGCGGATGCGATGTGCGGCGCAGTCACGCGCGAGGCGCTTCTCGCGCGGATCGATGGCAAGCGGCACCAGGATTCGGTGCGCGCGCTCGGTCTGCTTCCGCTCGCCGCGGGTGAGGCGCGCCAGCACGATGTGCTCGAGCGGTACGTTCGCCTCGAGAACTTTCGGCGTGAGTCGCGCAAGTTTGGATCGCAGCGCCAACAGAGCGAGAAGCGCGCCGTGGCGATCGGGCTCGCGAACCTCGCGCGCACGGCCGGCTATCGGGATCCGCAGCGTCTCACGTGGGCGATGGAGCAGCAAGCGGTCGCGGACCTCGTTCGCGGACCGGTCGTCGTGACGCGCGGGGACATCGTGCTCACGTTAGGCATCGACGCCGACGGCGTGCCGTCGCTCGTCGCGCAGAACAAGGGCAAGACGCTCAAGGCCCTCCCCGCAGCCCTCAAGAAAGATGACGAGGCGCAGGAGCTCAAGGAGCGGCTCCAGGAGCTCAAGCGCCAGCGGTCGCGCGTCCGGGTCGCGCTCGAGGAAGCGATGTGCCGCGGCGATGCGTTCACCGCCGCCGAGTTAGGCACGCTGCTCGAGCACCCGATTCTCGCGCCGTCGATCGGCCGTCTCGTGTTCGTCGGTGATGGCGCGGCCGGCTACCCGGCCGAGCGCGGCCGGGTCCTCCTCGATGCGGCCGGCGCGATGCACGTGTTGGGCAACGCCGAACAGGTTCGGATCGCGCATGCACACGACCTGTTCGCGCGCGGCGACTGGCCCGCCTGGCAGCGCGAGTGCTTCCGCGGCGAGCGCGTACAACCATTCAAGCAAGTCTTTCGCGAGCTCTATCCGATCACGGACACAGAGCGCGGCACCGAGCGGACGCGACGCTACGCGGGACACCAGGTCAACCCGCGGCAGGCGCTCGCGTTGCTGGGCGGGCGCGGCTGGCTCGTCTCGCCCGACGAGGGCGTGAGCCGAACCTTCCACGACGCCGGCCTAACGGCGCACCTGGCCTTTGAGGAAGCCTTCTTCACGCCCGCGGACATCGAGGGTCTCACGCTGGCCGAGGTGATGTTCGCCAAGAAGGGCGATTGGACGCCCCTGCCCCTCGAGCAGATTCCGCCGCGCGTCTTCAGCGAAACGATGCGCGATCTCGATCTCGTCGTGAGCGTCGCCCACAGCGGCGGCGTCGACCCTGAGGCAACGGCATCGACTGTCGAAATGCGCGCGACACTCGTTGGCGAGACGTGCCAATTGCTCGGCTTGGACAATGTCGAGCTCAAGGCGCACCACGCGATCGTGCGCGGAGAGCTCGGCACGTACTCGGTGCACTTGGGCAGTGCCGGCGTGATGCTCATGCCGGCGACGGCGATTCCGATCGTCGCCGTGCACTCGCAGCATCGCGGTCGCCTGTTCCTCCCGTTCGCCGACGATGATCCGCGCACGGCGGAAGTATTGTCGAAGGTGCTGTTGCTCGCGCGAGATCGGTCGATCCGCGACGCAAACATCCTCGACCGGATACGGTCCGCAAGCGGCGCGACGCCGGACTGAGCGCGTTGCGGAATGCAGCCATCTTGCGCGGGCGGCGGGCTCTGGCGAACATGTCGGCTTGCGCACCAATTCTCCCAGCGCCGTGCCGGTGCCGACGGCGGATCTGATTCTCGAACCGTGGCGCACGAACTGCCGCATCACGCGGCTGCTCGTGGGCAGCCTCCCGCCCAAGCTCTGGGCCGAGCTCGTGCCCGGCCTGCCCCGCCGCACCGTGCGCATGGTGGCCGCGCACTTTCACAATTCGCGCAGCGGCTGGATCAACACGCTCGGCGTTCCGTTAGGCATTGCGCGGCCGCCGCGGGTCAGCACGTTCAAGGCCACACGCCAGGAGGTGCTCGCCGCGCTGCCGGAGAGCGACCAGGGTATCGAGCACGTGCTGCGCGCGGGTTTGCAGGCGGGCGGCCGCGTGCCGGCGACGGCGAAATACGTGTGGCGCAACCTGCCGCTCGATGTCGGGCACGTACTCTCCTACTTCGTCGCCCACGAAGCACATCACCGCGGGCAACTCATCCTCGTGGCCCGTCAGTTAGGCGCGCGGCTGCCGCGCGAGGTCACCGACCGCCTCTGGTGGTGGCAGCCGCCCAAGCCGGCAAAGGGGAAAGCCCGGGCGTGATCGTGGACGACGAGCCCTGGCCGACCTGTCGATGGCGCGCGCCGCAATGTGGGGCGCACTCGGTGCCGCGAGCGCTACGGCCGTGATCCCGCGTCCTCGCTGGTGCCTGCGCGCAGAGCGCCGAGCTAAGCCAACGAACCTCCCGGCGCCTCGGGTCGCAGGTACCAGATCAGACAACCGCAGCAGAGGCCGAGTCCGACTAACGGCCGCCAGAGCGCGACGATCGCCGCCAGCCCGAACAGGCACCATGTAACGATCGCGCGCACGCGCATCCGTTGACGCGCGCGCCGCGCGTGTGTCTCCGTTGCCTTGGGGTCGACCAACTCCCAGATCAACAGGATGTACGTCGCGTTCACGAGAAAGAACACACCGGCGTAGAACGCCACGGCCCTGGGCGCGAGCTCGCTCACCGCCATCCATGCGGTCGAAAACGGTACGAGCGATACGGCGAAGAGGTGCGCGAAGTTGAACCAGATGAGCCGCGGCTTCGCCTCGCTCGCGTACCGGAGCAGAAAATGGTGGTTGGCCCACACGATCGCGACGAACACGTAGCTCACCGTGTAGCTCAACCACGTGGGCCACAACGCCCCGAGCGCGCTGAAGGTCGCCTCGTGCGGCGGACGGAGCTCCAACACGAGCACGGTGATCAACACCGCGAACACGCCGTCCGAGAACGTGCTCAATCGCTCCGGTGTGGCCTTGGCGAGTGACACGCTGT
>Ga0105237_10009884_pt1 | contig 10188 bp, 5 predicted proteins | sample KBSC24metaG_FD_81520 | JGI IMG/M metagenome (GOLD analysis project Ga0105237, IMG submission 81520) | Corn rhizosphere microbial communities from Kellogg Biological Station, Michigan, USA - KBS C2-4 metaG | ecosystem: Host-associated > Plants > Roots > Rhizosphere > Soil | place: Michigan, USA... | reverse complement strand
CCTCGCAAGAGGGCACACGCTTCGGGCGACTCAGGACTCACCGACAGGAGGAATTTTTGACCGCCGTTAGGTCAGCGCTGCACGGGTCAGCTTTGACTCAAGTCCGACCGCCGCATGGCCCACGTGTGGTTCGGTCTTGCAAGGCGACGCCCCCTGTAGCAAAGCTCCGCGAACTATGGGCCAGCGTCCCTGCGCTCCTTCAGAGCGCAAACGCTGGCATTCCTCGCAAGAGGGCACACGCTTCGGGCGATTCAAGACTCACCGACAAGAGGAATTTTTGAGCATGCTGTTAGATCTGGGCTGCACTGGCCGGCTTCGATCCAAGTCCGAGCGGCGCTGAGATCCGCACCGTAAAGTTCGGTTGGGCTAGCTCCAGTTTCCTGCAGCTAAGTTGAGCACACTATGGGCCAGCGTCCCTGCGTCCTTCGGACACAAACGCTGGCATTCCTCCCGAGGAGCGCGGACCTTGGAAGGCTCTGTTCGCAGGAATTAAGGGATCTCGATCTGTGGGTTGTTCTTTTCAAAAGGATTCAATCTCTTCCACATGAGTAGCAGAAGCACCTGGACCTCAAAACCCGCCCCGGCATGGTTTGATAAACGTTATCCGAAAAGCATGAGCCAGACTCTGGCGCGGCTGCTCGAGCAGAAAAGACTCGAATGGAGAATGACCGGCAAGACCCAGTTTGCGATCCGTGCGGTGGGCAGCCATCATGTCTGCCTGTTGACCGCCGGAGCCACGGCAGACAATCCCGTCTATTCTGCCAAGTGGCGCTCGGCGCTGCGGCGATGGAATCTGGACAACAAAGGCACCTAAGCCCCCGTCCGTTAGGACGAGAGGAACGTTGATCGTCGGCTCACAGGGAAGCTCTCATGTCCAGTCTAAATCTCACGCGTCATTTTCCCCACGATCGCTATCCGTCGATGACGGCGAATCAAAGCGAGGCATTCGAGCACCTTGGGCACTCCGAGAGTGACCGCACGGTACTCGAAGCAACCACGGGCTCCGGAAAAACCGCCATCGGCACCACTTGGCTAGAAACCGAAGCCGAGCGTCACCTGAACGAAAAAGGCCATTTTTTCTACCTAACTCCCAACAAGACCCTGGTGGATATGGTCGTGCGCTTGCATCCGGGCAGCAGGCCCATCTATGGCCGCAATGAGCACGCGTGTCTCTTCTATGAAGGGGAACAACTGCGGGCGGATGAGGTCGCGTGCGAGCTGCTCATCGACTGCCCGCACCGGGTCGATCAGGAAACCGGCGAGACGCACCGGCCAGGGGCCCAGCCGTGTCCGTATCTGAGGCAAAAATACGAAGCCAGGAGCAGTTCGGGGATCATTGTGACGACCCCTGCGTTCTATCTCTTCGGCGTTTTCTTTGGCCAACAATTCAAGCCGCTCGGCGTCGTGGTCGATGAAGCGCATGGCATCGCAAAATCCATCCGAGCGGCCTTGGAGCAGCGCATTACCGATTGGAAGCTGACGCGCATTGTCGCTGCGCTACGGCACATCAAAGCGGGCCAGTACCTGCAAATGAGGCAATTTCGCCGTGCGGTGCTGCGTACGATCCGCAAGCATCCGGCCGGTAAACGCGACGAGCGTTCGCTGCTCACCAACGAGGAGATCGCCGATCTGGTGCAAATTCTCGAGGGGATCGATGCCAAGGCGCTCAAACAGGATGTCCGCGCGGCGGTAGACAGCGGCGTGTTGGATCCTAAAACCGATCGGGAACTGCTGCGCCAGCTCCAAGGTATCAGCCGCAGCCTAAAGACGTATTTGTCGAGCCTCAAATACGCGCTGCGTTCCGATGCACAAGAGAACGCGCGACCGAGACATCCGTCGAACTACATCTTCGCGTTTTGGGTGAAAGGTAAAACACCGGACGCGAAAAACAAGGTGAGCCACGAGTTGGTGGTGCGCAGCTACAACGTGGGGTCGCTTATCGATCGGATGCTGCCCGCGCGAGTGTTGGCCTATTCGGCAACCGTGTGCGACCCGGAGACGTTCGCCTGGGAGACCGGCATTCGGGGTGACTTTAAGTCGCTTCGACCCACATTCCCGAGTTCACACGCGCGCATCTTCATGCCTACCGACACTCCAAGCCTGGCCGTCAAGACGCGACGCAAGGCAGACAAAAAGGACACTAACAAGCTGGTGGCGCGGGCGGCGCTGCAATTCGCAAACCGAGGCATCCGGTCACTGGTGGTCGTCACCTCCGATGAGGAACGTGAGGATTTCATGAGGTACGCCGACGTCATTGGACTGGATGCAATTTCGTATGGTCGTGGCCTCACAGCGCGTGTCGTCGCGTTGCAGTTCCGTGATGAAGGCAAGGGCATGGTGCTGGTCGGGACCACATCGAATTACGGCGAGGGCGTGGATCTGCCGAACGGGATCGCGCCGGTTATCTTCTTCCTGCGGCCCGGATATCCCAACCCGCGCGACCCGCAAACGGCTTTTGAGGAGCGCCGCTGGGGCGCCGCGCGGTGGAGGCTGTGGAATTGGCGCGTGATGATTGAGCTGCTGCAGGTACGTGGTCGCAACATCCGCTCGCCTGAAGACATCGGTGTGACGTTCCTGGTGAGCCAGCAGTTTCGCAGGTTCGTGCGTGCCGCGCTGCCGGCATGGCTGCGAGGGGCGTATGTGGGTGAGAAGACGTTCAAGGCGTGTGTGGCCGAGACACTCGACATTCTTGCCGGCGGCACCCGAGCACCATAAGAAACTGACGCGACCGTTACTGATACTGCGGGGGCTCCTGCGAAAGCTGCACGGGCGCGTTCCAAAGCTGCAGTCGCTGATAGATCCAGTCGAACAGGTGCTCCAGGTTCTTCGCCAGCGGCCCTTTGATGAGCACGCCGGCCTCCAGCACACGATACAACGCGGCCACGCTGAAATTGCCACTGCCGAGATAAGCGAAGACGCCATCGGCCACCGCAAATTTGGCGTGCATCGGCACCAGGGCGCCGATCAACTCGGCTTCGTCGTCCGTGAGGCTACGGATCGTGACACGCGCGCCGGCCCACTCAAATCGCTCCGCCAGTCGGCAGACGCCGGGACTATTTTGCGGGCGCTGCGCGGTCGTCAGCAGCGAGATGATTTCCATCTCCAACCCGCGCCGTGAGTTGCGCTCCAAGTCCACGGTCAGATCGTCGCAGCCGGTCTCGGACATGAACGGGATGCAAATACACAGCCGCTTGCGGGCCGCGAGCACGACGTCTTTGATCCCGCTGAGCAGCGACCACTGCTCAACGGGAGGCAGTGCGCCGTCCTGCGCCAAAAACAAAAACTGAGAGAGGGTCGCGACCAACTGCACCTGGGACTGGCCTGCCTCGAAGACCGCCTGCCGCCGCTCCAACAGGTCCGTCACCTCCTCCGCGCAGTTCCAAACTTTCCAGCGCTCCATGCGGGATTGGCACGAGGTGATGGCTCGATGACACGCCTGGGCCACCAACTGGGCATAAGGGTCCAGGTGCTGTTCACTGCCGGCTCTCAGCGATCGCAGTACCTTGCCGCGCTCTTGGCTCGGCACGTTGAGCAGCAGTACAGCGGTGCGCTGGAGTGGCGTCAGCGGCTTGCCATCGTTTAAGTCGATCAGGCCCAGAATCCCCTCCGTACCCGAAAGGGCGGCCCCAGGACCTCCGGCACGACACCGCCGTGCACGTATGCCCGCGAGATCCCGTTATTGTGGGTCTCGCATGCGAGCGGGAGCTGCGCACAGGCGTGACAGGAGCCATGGCGGTGCGAACAGGTTGGATTGGGAGAGCACCCGCGACTCTCCACCGCTGCGTCTTCAAAACAGGACAGCAGTCCATGTTCAAACAGAGTTTGCAGCCCTCCGGTAATGCGGGTCTTTCGGGGAGTCACGTGGATCACAGCGGCGAAGTCGGCCGGCAGCAGATACTCCACCAACGACAGCGAGTTGTATCCCGAGATGCGGGATGCGGCCCGCACCAGCGCGTGCACTAACGTATGCAACACTCCCAAGACGTGAACCGCGGCGTGACTTTCTGAACTATCCGAGCCGGATCGGGCCCGCTCGAGAATGTCAAGGGGCGAGGCCGCCAACAGAGGTGCTGCCCGCCAAATAAAGCTGTGAGCTTGCCCGGAGTCTTCCAACACCGCCGCCGGCGGCGCCCAGCCGAGGTTGTCGATTCCCCAACGGAGCACGTGAAGCGGGTCCCACCGGATCAAAATGCCCTCGGTGCAAGCCGGCTGCACATAGATCGGTGTCTCCTGGGTGGAGTCCGTGACGGCATCACGAAAAGCATTGAAGCGTAGCGGCAGCCCAGACCCAACACTCGGCTCCGCTGCCTGACGGGTAAAGCCGACAGCGGCAGTTACCATGACCAAGTTTTCCAGATACCGCACCTCGCGCACGCCATAGTTACGTAACAGCGTCTCGCGTTCAGACTGTAGGAGGAGCGCTCGTTCCGAAGAGGCCTCGGCCATTTGAGTCGCCCACGAACGCTCGCGAAATTCCTGCCGGATGAACGCGGCCTCCAAGGTGCGTTGCTGCGAACCCACCTCTGCCAGAAGTGACGCATTGCTGATGTAGCTCTCACTGTCGGTGAATCGCCCCTGATTGGAGAGAATCTGCTGTTCAAACGCGCTCAAGCGCTCATCGAGTACGGCCAGAGCGAGTGGAATGTCGGACAGCTTGCGCAGCCGGTCGACGTTAGCTTTAAGCTTCTCGTATTCCTGCTGAAGACTTGCCATCTGGATCGGCGCAAGACGCTCGCCCGACCCGCTGTTGAGGTTGCTCCGCAGTTGCTGAGCATTCTGTAGATCAAGCATCCCACAGGCGACGGCGCGGCCCACCTCCTCGTGAGAGGACACTGCGCGGAAGCGCTTCAGCGACCGCGACGTCTCGGAGGTCAACCCAATGCACTTGGTGACCCGGGGGAAGAAGGTCTGCGCGCGTCCGCCGCGCACGGTGGTGGGCAACATCGCAACCCCATCACGGGGAGGGTCGCGGGAAATGCGGCGCTTGGAACGCCGGTGAGCGGGGTGGCCCGCGTACGGATCGGGACCTGGCTCCTGTGCCTTTTGACACTTCGGACAAGCAGCGGGTGCGAGAACCCCTAAGTTGCGGCCCGTCTCGAAGTCCTTCAAGCGCAGGTCGCGCAAGTTGCCGGAATCGAGGAGAGACGCCCGTCGCCCGCGCGCCGCAATTGGCAGCTCCAGCGGCGCGATGTACCCGCATACATGCACGCTCACATAGGGGACTTGTCGAAGCGGCGCACGACACTCCCGGCAACCGATGTAGGGCGGTTGACCGCGAATCCGGCTCGCTAACGCCTGCACCTGCGCGGCGTGCGAGAGGTACGGGGGCTGGGGCTCATCAATCAACAAACACTTCGGGTTAGAGCACACCAAACGCAGGGGGAAAGGAGAAATATAGAGCGTGCGCGGCACGCGACCCACCAGGTGTCCGTCGGCCCGCGCCTTGCGCAGCCGTTCATCGATTTGCCCACCGCTCGCCTCGAAGCGCTGCGAAACAATGCCGACAACACTGTCCAACAGTTCCGGACTGACCCACTGCGCGAGCTGGAGGTCGCTGTCGGTGCCGAGCACTTTCGCGTAGAGCGGACCGGGCAACACCACCACCCCACCGGGTAAATAATCCTCAAAGAAAAGCCGTCCGTAGGGAACCTCAAACGCCATGTCCGCAGCGCCGCCCGGCGGGGAGACTCTTTCCGATGGCGTCCCCCGTAAGGCTTGCAACACCTTCAGGTCGGCATCCGTGGCCGGTTGGACACGCACTTGCAGCTCGACATCACGCATGAAACTGATCGGTCCTTCTTCTCGGGCCCGATCCGGGGTGACAATGACCGACTCCGGTGTAGCGCGCAGCGGCGGCTGTTGGAGCCGGATGATGTGCCTTCTGGCCTCAGCCAAGACGTACTCCTGCGCCTGCTTCAACTGCAATGAGTTGAACGTCCCCAACCCAGCAGCGCGCTCGAAGCCGTAAGCCCTGATGATCTGCCGCAGGAAAAGCTCGGCAATCTTGGGTTCCCTCAACGCCGCGCGCAGGCGGTCGGTCATGTTGATTCGGCGGCGCTGAAATTGCCGCAGCCCCCGGTTCAACACGATGGCCTTAAGAACACCGCTCAACACGCGCTTTAACACGCGCGGTGCATAACGATCGATCGGTACGGATTCCACGTGATGCTCAAGATCGCGGTGGAAGTCCAGGAAATGATCGTAGGCGCTTGATTCGAACAACTGATGCCGATCGAGCACGACCAGCGCGGTGCCGGGGTTTTCTCGCGCGCAGCGCGCCGAGGTCTGAATGTATTCAGCGTTGGTCAGCGGCCGTCCTACCAGGAACATCACGTTGAGCTCCGGGACATGGAGGCCGGAGGCGATGACGGAAGTGGCAATCAGCGAATAGCGGTGATGGGCGGCATCATGGGCCTGGATCTGCGCGAACGTTCGCCTGACAAGGGCCAACGATGTAAACCGATCGATCCGCGCAAAACGAAGCGACGGTCGTCCGGAGGCATGTCGTCGGCGGTTGTCCGCCTGAAAGGCGCTCTCCAGGCGCCCCGCATCCCGCATCCGCCGCACGAAGAGCACGCTCGTTGATAACATCGTGCGCAAGTGTTCCAAGGCTTCCGGCGCGCGCTGCTCGTCAAGCCCCAACGCCGGGCAGATCTTGTGCGGCTCGTGGGCCAGCGCCGCTTCACAGTCGCTGAGTAATTCGTGGTTGAGTTGGTTGGCCTCGTACGTCCATTCGGGAATCCCGCCCCGTGGGATGCCCACAGGCAACACGCCTACGTAACGGCGACGGAACAAGGGCTCGCCGCTATCCGGATCACGTCGCACACGACTGTAGAAATTGTGCTGCGCGCTACGCGCCCGGAAACACCGCGCCCGCCGCAGGCACAGATGATGAATATGATGGGCAACGCCGTTGGTCGTGGCACTGGCGAGGATGAATTTCGGGGGGCGCCCCTGGGGATAGCTGCGCTGGATCTCATCCAGTACGGAGATATAGTGACTGTCGAGACTACCGAGTTCCTCCGCCTCCTGATGCACCTCGTCAATGACCATGATGGGGATGCCCGGATCCGGTTGCCGCGGCAGACGCGAGGGACTTTCGGAAATTTGGGGGTTCTTGTAACACTCCACCGGATCGCCCCAGTCATCCCCGATTTTGTCGACCGTCGGATGCCGGCAGGTGCGTTGCATGAGAAAGCCATGATGCCGGCAGTAGTGTGTGGCACGAAACACCGTGCGGAAACGCGCGGCGTGCCCGAGCACCACACTTTTATCCACCGTGCCTAACAGAATGTCCGGCAGGAGGCGATAAACCTCCTCGTCCGTCACGTAGAGGCCGAGCTCGCCCACGTGACGCCGCTGCGCTTCTTCGGCCGGGACCGGCTGATTCGACCAACAGTTCGGGTCGCAACAAACGTGTTTGATCCGAAAATTGTCGGCAACGAGTTCGATCTTCACCGCCCCATTGCAGTGCGGACAGTGCTCAAGAAAGCGCAGCCGCTCAAGGATCCGGGGGTCTTTTTTCGCCTGATCGATCAGCTTAAGGAGGTAGTCATCGATAGAATGCTCGTCGCGCGAGGAGATCCGGTTCGGCGTGGCCCTGCCGACGAAAACCCCGATCCCGTAGGGAAATCCACCGAGTTGTTCTCGCACCCTCAGACGCTCGGCCGCGGCGACGAGGTAGGCGAGTCGCTGACATTGCTGTGCGGAAAGGGCGCGCTGCGCGAACCGCAGCCAGGCAATCACGCCATACTGGCGGCCCGTGATGCGCGCCAGGAACATCTGAAATGCAAGGACGAGTTGGTACGCCTCGGTTTTGCCGGAGGAGGTATCCGACAGCAGGACATCCGCGATCTCTTCCTCGTTGTGTGGCTCATCCGACCCCGGTGCACGTCGCTTTCCCTTCACGAGCCGGGCACGCTGTGCAAAGTGTGGGATCTGCACTAAGAGGAAAACGAGCTGGAAGAGGTACCAGGCCTCGAAGGGTTTGCCCTGCACGCTAAACGCTTGCGCCATGGCCTCGTTCGCCAGTTTGAAGGCGCGCAGTAACTTCGCTTCCTGCCGCAACAGCTGAACCCCACGAGCGGCGCCGCGCGCCTGCTCGATGAACTCCGCAAGCCGGCTGGCCTGCTCAGCGTCCGGCGAACCGCGCTCCTCGAGCGCTGCGAGCGTGCGCTGCCATTGGCGGATGTGGGCCTGCATTGCTTGAAGAAGTTCATCCAGAACCGGCAGCGGGTCACGCATCAAGCGCTCAAGTCGCAGCGGCTCGCGCATCCCCACGTCAGCAGGCTTGGGTTCCTCCACCCAGGGCTGCTCATAAGAGGGCAGACATTCGGTACGGAGCGCGCCATCGCTCGCACACACCAGGGCGCAGTGGATGCCATAGCCGTCACTGCCCTTCAGTGATGCGCGGGCACGCATCCGGCGATGCTCGCCCGAGACGATCTTCACGCGCAGCTGCACGTCCATCACTTGAGGATTGGCGAGGCTATAGCGCTGGGCCAGATCGCGCGTGGTGTGATTTGTGAGCACGACTTCCACCCGATACTCGCGCCGGGCGGGGTCTGCCGCTGAGGCAGACGTCAGACGTAGTGACTCCTCAACAGGACTTACCTGACAGTGCAACTTGACGTCGTACGGCAGAGGGCTACTGCCGGCGGCGAACAGCTCCTCGTGCACCGCTGCGGTCAGGGAAGCTTGGTCGATGATGGCCGAGGACCACGTGAAGGAACCCCTGCGCTGCTGGGTGTACGGCTCAACAGCCAACCGTCGAAAGACGCGCGGATCTTGTGCCACCGTGGCCAGGTGTCGGGCGAGGGCTTCGCGCAGCGTGTCATGCACTGGCGTTGCCATGACGACCCCCGTCAGCCCTTGAAGCGGCACCTCAACGCGTGCCGATGCAACAACCACCGTGTGACGGATGTAGGCCGGCGCCAACTCCTGGGGATGTTGATCGCCGCTGGCGGGCACCAACTGGGCGCGTTGCTCGTCGTAATGGGGAATATAGGCGTGCGCAACATCAAACTGCCCGCTCACTTCTAACACCAGCGGGCCATCCGGCGGCGCGCTCACGAGAAACGCGAGCCCCAGACTGTTCGGCACCGGCTGAACCGTGTCGGTCGCATCCGGCACCGGCCCAATGGACCCCAAGGTGCAGCGTTCGTACGGCGGGATGCCGCCGTAATACTGGCCGCTCGGTGAAATCACCGCCTCCGGCTTATCCAGCAGCCGCAACCGTAACAACTGGAACAGGCCACGGCTGAGGCGGACTTTTTCAGACTCAGTGAGGGACATTCGCAACCGTGCGCGCAGTGACGGCGGTGACCTCCGTCACCCGGCCGCGGCGAGTCATTTCATCGAGATCGGCGCGGCTCAATCCGAACTGGTCAGCAACGGTAGCGGTGGACTCCCCCGAATCCCCGGCACAGAGGCCGTCGACGTCCATGATCCAGCGTGCGAGTGCCGTGCGGCGACCGCGCAGGTAGCTCTGCGCCGCGTGGATGAGCGGGTAGTGGCGGATCAGCTCCGAGCGCCCGGTCGCAAGTCCCACCGCACGAACGGAGGCGGCATCTCTCGGACCCACCACCAAACGATCCATCCAGCACTGCACGGTGTTCGGGTGGGTCACGGGTACACCGTGCTTGGCGAGCAAGCGATGGGCGAGAGTCGCCGAGCCGCTGGTGAGCTGCTTGAGGAGCACGATAGCGTCGTCGTACATCTGCTGGAATTGCGTCGCGGTGAGATAGTCGGCCGATTGATTGCAACAGCGCTCCAGCAACCGGCTCATCAGATCCCCACGCACCACACCGCGCGGAATCACAACCCACATACCGACGCGCACCTCGCTCGCGAAGAGGATGCCCTCGGCAGTTCGTTCGGCGTCATCGAGACTGCTTCCCTCAGCCGCCGCCTCTCGGCTGTTGCGCAGGAGGAGCACCCGAGTACGGGCCGAGAGCTGCGCGGGCGGCTCACCATCACTGAGCCCCATCACGACGCGCGCACAACTTCCGCGGCTGGGGAAGTTGCCTGCGACAGCATTCGCGGCATCCTCATCGGTCGGATCGGGCAGGACAGCACTCGCAGGCCGCTGATCCGTGTCATCGTCCTCCTCGGCCGTCGTGTCCTCCTCCTCACCGGCATCCTCGGTGCCGGAAGCGGCGGTGTCGGCGATCCGCTCCAACACTTCCT